>JAABUX010009899.1_pt1 | contig 10733 bp, 11 predicted proteins | sample 5561851 | NCBI WGS metagenome assembly JAABUX01 (sample SAMN10711883, study PRJNA513361) | rock metagenome | isolation source: Antarctica rocks | place: Antarctica: Victoria Land, Richard Nunatak red sandstone | collected 2016-01-03 | reverse complement strand
CACCACCGGGGCCGCATAGGACACCGTGTTGGCAACGTGGAGCGGGACGTTCGTGAGGAGCCAGGTGAAGAGCGGGAACCCGATCAGCGCCGGGACGACCACGAGGTAGAGGAACACGGGTATCGCCGGAACGACCTGGTGCAACCCGACTTGGCCGGCCTCACCGCTGCCCAGCCCGACCAACACCTGGAGCCCGCCGCCCACCAGCATCTGCAGCGCGGTCATCAGTGTCGGCCGGCGTGCGAAGCTGGACCGGCTGGCGAACAGCGCGCCCGCTGCCCAGCCGACCGCTCCCGCGGTTGTGACCACCGCGGGGAGCAGCTGGATGCCCGCCCGGCTCGTCGGCCAGACCAGGAAAACGACTCCAGCAAAGCCGGCCACCAGGCCGACCGCGCCGAGCCGCGCCACGCGCGTGCCGAGCGCCACCCAGCCGATCAACGCCGCCCAAAGCGGCATCGTGGAGGTGAGCACCGCGACGATCCCCGGCGTCAGGTACTGAGAGGCCCAGGAGGCGGCCCCCTGGCCGGCGAAGATGAGGCCCCCGCCGGTGGCGGCCGCGATCAGCATGTCCTGCCGGCTCACGTCGAGCCGGCCCCGAGCCCGCCAGGCGGACCACGCCAGCAGCAGCGTGCCGACCAGCACGAAGCGGGCGCCCGAAAAGAGGAACGGTGGCACCGTCGCAACGCCGACCTTGAGCGCCACGAAGGCCGAGCCGAACGCGATCCACACGATCGGCAGCGCGCAGGCGACCCACGCCCGGCGGGGCAGCTGGCGAAGATTGAGGAGGGGACTCTGGAACCTCATGTGATCTACGATGAGCCATCCGCTATTCTGGTACAAGATGTCCAGTTATCCTGGTACCGAAGCCACCACCCGTCAGGAGCTCAGTGCCTTCCTCAAGAGCCGGCGTGCTCGCCTCGACCCCGAAACCATCGGGATGCCCAACGGCCGCCGCCGCCGGACGCCTGGGCTGCGCCGGGAGGAGGTGGCAGACCTGGCCGGCGTCGGCCTCACCTGGTACACCTGGCTCGAGCAGGGCCGCGACATCCGGGTCTCGGCCCAGGTCCTGGGCGCGATCTCACGGGCGCTCCAGTTGGAACCGGCGGAGCGCACCCATCTATTCCGGCTGGGCGGCCAGGAGCCGCCGTCCGAGCCGGCCAGCGCCTGCATGTCACCTCGCTTGCTGCGCGTGCTCGAGTGCTGGGACCCATTCCCCGCCTACGTCACCGGCCGCCGGCGGGACGTGCTGGCTTGGAACCGTGCCAGCGAGGTGGTCTACGGCTGGTCGGCGCTGCCCGACCACCGCCGGAACTCGTTGTGGCGGATGTTCATGGTGGCCGACGGCCGCCGCCTGCTCCTCGACTGGGAGCGCGAGGCGGGGCTGGTCGTGGCCGCCTTCCGCGCGGACGCTGGTCGCGACCTGACCGACCCCGACTACCAGGAGCTGATCGGTGACCTGGTCGAGGGCAGCTCTGAGTTCGCTGCTCTCTGGCGGCGGCAGGACGTGCACGGCCGGCAGGAGGGACTGAAGCGGCTCAAGCACCCGGAGCTGGGCCGTCTCGATCTCGAGTTCACCACTTACCAGGTGGGTGAGCAGCCTTCGCTTAGGCTCCACCTGTTCACGCCGGCCCGCGACTGCCGCACCGAGGCCAAGCTGCGGGCCGCCGTGGGGCCATCGGACGGCACCTTGAAAGCTGGATCCAGCCGCTGACTCACTCCCAACGACACGACCGATGTGTGGGCAACCCGGCCGGAGCGGCGGGCCGCTGAGCCGGGTCCGGCGGTCGTTCGTTGCGCAGGGCGCCTGGGGCTGATCCGGCAGCGCCGGCGGGCGGGACCGCAACTCAACGTACACATTCGGGTGGGCTGGGCGCAACTTCTGTTGCGATGTCGGCCGAATCACCGTATGCTTTGCGCAACATCAGTTGCGATAGGAGGATGCATTGTTCGAATCTCACACCCCACCAGCCGCCGTGATCTCCCAGCCGTTCTCGGTCGACATCAGTACTTCAACCGCGATTGCGGCCAGTGCGGAGTCGGTCTGGGCAACCCTGATGGAAGCCGCTGCGTACCCTGCCTGGAGCCCGTTCATCAGGAGTATCCACGGCGTGATCGCCGAAGGTCAACGCATCAGCGTGGAGCTGCAACTGCACGGGCGCAAGCCGCAGAGGGTGCGCCCGCGGATCGTTGCCGTCGAGCCGCCACGATGTCTTGAGTGGCTGGGGCAGATCGGTCCACGAGGTGTCTTCGATGCCCGTCATCGCTTCGAGATCCGCGCCAACGGGGAAACCAGTTGTGAGCTCGTCCATTCGGAGCGGCTCACGGGACTGCTGGTGCCGCTGGTCCGCTCCATGCTCACCGGACCAACGCCCGCTGCCTTCATCGCGCACAACCTCGCCCTGAAGAGCAAGGTGGAACATGGCGGGTAGATCCCGCCGACCACCAGGTCGGGGTCTGGCCGTCCTCCGAACGGTCTACGACAGCACTCTGGCACTCATCACCGAGAAGGGGTACGTCTTCTCCATCGAGGAGGTCGCGGAGCGGGCAGCTGTGCACAAGACAACGATCTACCGTCGCTGGCCGTCCAAGGCGGCCCTGATAGGCGCCGCGGTTCAGCAGATCGCCGACACGCAGATCGCTATCGAGCACTCCGGCGATCCAGTCAGCGACCTGACCAACCTCGCGGTCTTGTTGGCGCGGTGGCTTCGGACAGCGGCGGGCATCCACACCATCCGCGCCGTGATGTCCGCGGTCGGTGACGATCCGGCTCTGGAGCAGGTAGTCCGCGACTTCCTGGCCGGCCGTTACGGGGCGGCTCGTGACCTGATAGAGGAGGCGATTCAAACCGGCCAGATCGCCGAGGGCGTCGATCCGGACCTGATGTGGCGAGCCATGGTCAACCCCCTCCACCTCGGTGCTCTAACCGGTGAGCCGGCCAGCGACGGTACCGCTGTCCAACTCGTGGCGTTGGTGCTGGACGGCGCGCGTCCGGCGACCGGCAAGGTACGCGGCCAGCCAGCCTGAAAGCGCGCTCATTACTCCTGTGACTTCGCTGTCAACCGGCCGACAAGGAGCGCGGTGGCGAGCACCAGGAGGAGATAGGCGGCCAAGCCGGCGGTCTGCTCAATCGCCTGCGTAAACGTGAAGTTGGCGAGGTGCATGGCGTGGTACGTGAAGTGCAGCAGCTGCGTCAGCGCCCAGCCTGCGCACGCTGCGAGTGCCAATTCGCGGCCGAGAGTGACAGTCGCCCAGGCGAACAGCAGACCGAAGCCGAGGTAGAGAGCGCCGATGTCGGTGAGCAGGTGCTCGTTGTACGGCCCCAGCAGGTCGAGGCCGAGGACGGTGTCATAGAACCCGCGGGATGCGACCGCGGCGTAGGCGCCTGGGATCAGGCCCGACAGCGCGAGCGCTCCGACGAGGCACCGGGTGGCTAGTCGGCGACGGTGGTTCACGCCTTGGCCAGGACGCTGGGCGGCGCGGGCGCTCATTGACGCGCTGCTCGCAGGTGTCGAAGCTTGGTTGGGTTGCGCATGACGTTGATCTCGCTGATGCGGCCATGGCTGACGGTGAACGCGACGATGCTCAGGACGCCTTCGCTCTCGATCATGAGTCCGGACGCACCGTTGACTGGGACCAGTTGAGCGCCGACCAGCGGTCGCTTGCGTGCCAGGGCAGCAGCGATACGGGCGACGCGTTCGGCGCCGGTGAAGATGGTGCGGGCGGCGGGGACTAAGCCGCCGCCGTCGCTGCGGAAGACGACCTCTGGATCGAGCAGCTCGATCAGCGTCTCCAGCTTTCCGCTCTGGCAGGCGGCCAGAAACGCCGTAACCACCCGGCGCTGCTCGTCGGCGCCCACCGCGTGCCGAGGCTGGCGAGCCTGGACGCTGCGGCGGCCGCGCGCGGCGAGCTGCCGCGTCGCCTCCAGCGAGCGGCCCAGGATGCCGGCGACCTCCTCGAAGGAGTAGTCGAAAACGTCATGCAGCAAGAACGCGCAACGCTCGGCCGGCGAGAGGGACTCCAGAATAATGAGCAGCGCCATGCTCACCGACTCGTCCAGGCACACCCGCTCAGACGGGTCGCCGGACAGACCGAGAGAGTTCACGATCGGCTCGGGCAGCCAGGTCCCGACGTACCGCTCACGCCGGGCGCGGGCCGAGGTCAGCTCATCCAGGGACAGGCGTGCCACCACGGTCGTCAACCATGCGCGCAGATCATGAACCTGGTCGGGCCCGGACCGCTGAAGGCGAAGCCAGGCTTCCTGAACGACATCGAGGGCGTCATCGAGGCTGCCGAGATGGCTGTAGGCCACCCGCAGCAGATAGGGGCGCAACCGCTCGAAGTCGGTGGCAGGTTGGCTGTGGTCGCGATCGTTCATACGGAAAGCTTCCCATCAGCCATGGGCGGCCGAGCCTGGTAGCGCTCAGCCAGCCAGCCGGCGAACGTCAGCGAGCAGCGCTTCGCCGTGGGGCCGAGTAGCCCGCCCCGCCGCAGCGCGCTCCCGGCCCGGCCCGGAACCGGCAGAGGCAGTGGCAGACGCCACCTGCCGGTTGCGTGGCTCCAGAGGCGGGCAAGGTCGCTGACCGTCAGGACTTCGGGCCCGGCGACCTCCTGACGATCGCTTGATGGCCCGCGCTCGAGCGAGTTCGCGATCGTGATCGCAACCTCACGGCAGTCGATCGGTTGCAGTGGCGCACGCGAGCGCGGCAGAACGCCAGCCCGCGCACACGCGCCGAACAGCCTGTCGAGAAGGTCATGGAACTGCGTCGCGCGTACGATGCTCCACCCCAGCGCACCCCCGCGGACCTCGTTCTCCTGCGCGAGTTTGCTGCGGTAGTAGGAGAAGGGCACCCGCTCGATCCCGACGATTGAGATCAGCACATGGTGGGCGACGCTCGCCTGCTCCTCCGCGGCGAGAAGACGCCGCGTCCCTTCCACCAGCACACCTGGACCATCCCGCGGGCGCCGCGCGTTCGACGCGTCGATGACGGCCCGCGCGCCCGCCAACGCCTCCACCAGCCCCGCGCCCGTTGAGAGGTCGACACGATGATGGAGAGCCACGACCGGCGTCCGGGGCGGATTGCGCGAGAGGATTCGAACCTCATGCCCACGCCGAAGGAGATCATCGACGACCCAACGTCCGAGGGTGCCGGTACCGCCCACGACTGCGACCGGTATGGACCTGCCTCTTCTCTCGATCACTGCTACGTATCGAGACGACGCAGCTGCCGCGGATGTGACAGGGCGGCCCTGCGCCGTGAACGAGGCAAGTCGAAAACGGGAGCCTGGTCCATAGACAGCCCCCCAGCAGCCGGCGATCTTTCCGTGGCCGTTGGCCGATCGCCGCCGTGGACGACTAAGCGGTCACCACTTCTGGCTGGGGAGCCGAAGGCGCGGGGCGGTCACCACTAGGACGCCGGCTCCGCTTGGGGAGCACCCTTCCGGATGGCGGCCGACTTGGCCGGCTGGTCGCGCAGGCGCAGGCCGGCCGGAGTGAGAACCTTCTGCAGCCCCGCCAGCCCGATCTCCGCCAGGCCCGACAGCACCGCCACCAGGATGGCTCCGGCGAAGACCTGGACAAAGTCCCGGTTGGCCAGGCCGTCGACGATGTACCGGCCGAGACCGCCCCAACCCACCAGAGCCGCGAGCGTGGCCGTGGCCACCACCTGGACCCCACTGGTCCTGATCCCCGCCATCACAACGGGCATGGCGTTGGGCAGCTCCACCTTCAGCAGCACTGCTTTCTCCCGCATTCCGAGTCCGCGAGCGGCATCGCGGAGTTCGCGGTCGATGTCCAGCATGCCCACGAAGCTGTTCGTGACGATCGGCGGGATGGCCAGCGCCACCAGCGCCAGAAAGGCCGGAGTGGCGCCGATGCCGACCACCTGGACCGCTATGACCAGGATGGCGAAGGAGGGGATGGCGCGGCCAACGTTGGCGATGTTGATGGCCAGACCGCCGCCCTTGCCATAGTGGCCGAGAGCCAGCCCGAGGGGCAGAGCAATGATCGTCGCGGTGACGGTCGCGGCGACCGACATCACCACGTGCTCCTGCAGCCGGTTCAGGATGCCGCCGGTCCCCTGCCAGTGGGCGGGGTTGAGGAACCATTGCGCCACCGCCTGCAGGAAGCTCACGCGCGGCTCCAGGGGGTTATCAGCCTCTGAAAGAGGTTCAGGCTGACATCAGCCACCACGGCGAGAACGACGGAGAGGAAGGCGCCGATCACCAGCGGGGTGGGGAAGCCCTCGATCAAGCCCTTCAGGATCAGCGAGCCAAGGCCCCCCTGACCGATGAGAGCCGTGATGGTCACGAGGCCGATGGTTGTGACGGTGGCGATGCGGACACCTGCCATGATCACCGGCAGGGCGAGCGGCAGCTCGAGCGCGATCAGCCGGCGAAACGGCCGGTAGCCCATGCCGACCGCCGCGTCGCGCACCTCGTCCGGCACGCCGTCCAGCCCGACGATGATGTTCCGGACCAGGATGAGCAGCGTGTAGGTGACGAGCCCGATCTCCGAAGTTAGGGTCGTCAAGCCGGTGAACGGCACGAGAAGCGCGAAGAGCGCGAGTGAGGGGATGGTGTAGAGAGCGCCCGTCGAGGCGAGCACGGCGCCACGGCTGCGGCGGTAGCGCCAGGCAAGGAGGCCGATGGGGATGGCGATCAGGATGCCCACGCCGATGGCGATGACTGTGAGCACGATGTGCTGGAACAGCGCGTCCCAGATCACGCCGAGGTGACGTTCCACCCAGGTCCATCGGATCCACGGCTCGCCGGAAACCAGTCCCACGAGTCAACTGTAGACGGCTGGGCTGGGGAGGTCGAAGAGTAGGTCCGCCTGGGTCGCGACCACCCTCTCTTGCCACCAATGGTCCATTCTCAGGCCACTGATGGTCCATTCCTGCCACCAATGGTCCACTCCCGTGCCACCAATGGTCCACTACAGTTAGCTGGTGCTTTCCCTTGAGCGCGTCTCGAAGAGATATGCAAACGACGCGATCGCGGTGCGGGAGCTCGACCTCGAGATCAACGACGGCGAAACCTGCATCCTGGTCGGGCCCTCGGGCTGCGGCAAGACGACCACCCTGCGAATGATCAACCGCATGATCGAGCCGTCAGGCGGCCGCATCGTCCTGGATGGTCGCGACGTCACCCGCATCGATCCCGTGGAGCTCCGCCTCAAGATGGGCTATGTCATCCAGCAGGTCGGCCTCTTTCCGCACCTCAGCATCGCCGACAACGTGGCCACGGTGCCCAACCTGCTCGGCTGGGATCGCGGCAAGACGAAGCGGCGCGTGACCGAGCTGCTGGAGCTGGTCGGCCTGCCGCCCGGCGAGTACGCCAACCGCTATCCGCACCAGCTCTCCGGCGGCCAGCGGCAGCGTGTCGGTGTGGCTCGTGCCCTGGGAGCCGATCCGCCGGTGCTGCTGATGGACGAGCCCTTCGGCGCCATCGACCGGGTGACGAGAGACCGCCTGCAGAACGAGTTCCTCCGCATCCAGGCGCAGATGCACAAGATAGTGGTCTTCGTCACGCACGACATCGATGAGGCGGTCAAGATGGGCGACCGCATCGCGATCCTCAGCGAGGGCGGCAAGCTCGAGCAGTACGATTCGCCCGCGCGCATGCTGGCTCAACCGGCCACCAACTTCGTGGCCGACTTCCTGGGCCCCGACCGCGGCCAGAAGCGGCTCTCGGTGGTCACGATCGACGAGGGGCGGCTGGAGAAGGCGACGCGCTACCACACCGACGCCGACATCGCGGTCGAGGCTTCGCTCGCCGACGCCCTCTCATGCATGCTCCTGCACGACACCGACCGAGTCCGGGTCCACCGCAACGATCACGTCCTGGGCGTCCTGACGCTGACCGGGCTCATCGACACCGCCGTGGCGACGGCGGACGGGCCGCAAGACTAGATCCGTCGCGACCCCGCCATCGCCTCCAGGCGGTGAATGCGCTCCTCCAGCGGGGGATGGGTGCTGAACAGCCTGCTCAGACTCCCGCCGGAGAGCGGGTTCACGATGTAGAGGTGAGCGTAGGCCGGCCTGGCCACGGGTGAGGCGTACCTCTCGCTGGAGAGCTCCAGCTTGCGCAGCGCGCCGGCCAGCGCCAGGGGCTCGCCACTCACCTCGGCGCCCGTGTGGTCAGCCTCGTACTCGCGCGAGCGCGAGATCGCGAGCTGGATAAGCAGGGCGGCGATCGGGCCGAGAATCGCGAGCGCCAGCACCCCGATCAGGCCCAGCGGCCTCTGGTCCTCCTCATCGCGGCCGCCGAAGCCAAACGCCTGCCACTGCAGAAGGGTGGCGATGAACGTGATCGTGGCGGCCATCACTGCCACGACAGAGCTGATCAGGATGTCGCGGTTGCGCACGTGGGCGAACTCGTGGGCCAGCACACCGTAGAGCTCCTCTCCGTCCAGGATCCGGAGCAGCCCCTCGTTCACGCAGATGGAGGCGTGGTGCGGGTTGCGGCCGGTGGCAAAGGCGTTGGCCGTCGGATCGGGGCTGATGTAGACCCGCGGCTTCGGCACCCCGTACTGCTGCGCCAAGCGGTCGGCCAGATGGTGCAGGTCAGGCGCGTCGAACGGCGTCACCTCGCGGGCCTGGCAGGCGCGGAGCGCAAGCTTGTCGCCCTTGAAGTAGGCGACGCCGTTGGTGATGAGCGCGATGCCGAGCCCTAGCGCGAGCCCGAGCCCGGCTCCCAGCCCGGTCGCGTAGCCCAGCACCGAGCCCGCGAGGACGAGCAGCACGGAGAGCACGATCATCCAGAGAAAGGTCTTGAACCAGTTCATCGCTGCTTGGTCTCTTTTCTCAATTCAAGGAAATCACGCAGAGCTTGGACGTGGCTGGGAAAGGCCAGCTCCGGCACGTCCTCGGCACGGAAAGCGCCCAACTCGAGCATCTCCTCACCGGCCTGCGGCACCTCGCCAACACGGATCCGGCCGGCGTAGGCGATGGCGATCATGCTGGGGGCGCCCTGTTTGACAACGTGATAGACGTTCAGGAGCCGGGCGATCTCGACGCGGGCGCCGACCTCTTCCCAGCACTCGCGGGCGGCGGCGTCGGCGGGATCCTCGTCGTCGTTGACGAAGCCGCCCGGCAGGCACCACTTCCCGAAGCCAGGATCGATGCCCCGCCGTCCCAGCAACAGCTCGCCGCGGTCGTTCTCGACCACCACCAGTGCGACGACCTTCGGGTCGTGCCAGAGCACGAAGTCGCAACGCTTGCAGGCCTCCACCTCGCGGCCCTCGCGGGTCTCCAAGCCGAGCGGAATCCCGCAGTTCAGGCAGTAGTGAGAGTCCGGCATGGGAGTCCCAACGATCGTAAAGCCATGAGTGGGCTGCTTATACTCGGGCGGCCGGACTGAAAAGTCCAAATTAGGAGAACGTCCTGGACCTGCTTTTCTTCGAAGACCTCACCCTCGGCGCAGTCTGGACGACCCGTCGCCGGACGGTACTGGAGTCTGACCTCAGCGCCTACGCAGGTCTCTCGGGTGATTACGGCCCCCTGCACGTGGATCACGAGCACGCGCGCGGCTCACACTTTGGCGGGCAGGTGGTGCCGGGGGCGCTGCTGGCCGCCATGGCAAACGGATTGGGCAGCATGGACGTGCCGCTGGCTCGGACGGTCGCGCTGGTCGGCATGACCTGGCGCTTCGAGCGCCCGGTGCGGCCCGGTGACACGATCAGCTGCTGCTGGCGGCTCAATCGCAAGCGGGGGGTGGAGGAGCCGGCCTGGGGGCTCTGCGGCTTTGCCGTAGAGGTGAAAAACCAGCGGGACGAGGTGGTGGCCACGGCGGACATGGTCCGTCTGATTGAGCGGAGGCCGGTGGCCGGCACCGAAGTTGTGCCAGCGCAGTCGGGCCCAGCGGAAGGCGAGGCCGCTCGAAGCGGCCGCCGGCGCCGCCGCCGCCGCAGCGGTACGGGCGACGGGCCCGCCCAGGAGCCGTTGGTGGCGGCCGAGGTGCTGGCCGCCGAGCCCTCAGCTGTAGAACAGCCCTTCGTCGAGAGTCTTCCGGCGGTGGAAGCAGTCCTGGCGGGCGGGGCCGCCACGGTAGCAGCTCCGGCTCTCGACGGCGGTCCCGACGCCGCCGCGTCCGCGGCGGGCGGCGAGGCTGGAGCGACCTCTGCGGCAGCCACGGCCACTCCGGAGCAGGGCGACGGTCAGTCCGGCCCGGTCCGGCGCCGGCGCCGGCGTGGTGGTCGGGGACGCGGCGGCCGCGAGCCGGCGGGCGCAGAGGCTCCCACTTCGGGCGCGGTGACCGCCGCCGATGCGACCGCACCGTTGCGTGCGGAGCAGTCAGCCGCTCAGCCGGGCCCGTTCGGCGCGCCTGCGGCATCTTCCACCGGCCAGGCCCCGGCCGCTCAGCCGGCGCCCACACCGTTCAGTCAGCAACCGGGTGCACTACCGGCGGCTGCCGCCACGGCGACCGCGCCGGCGCCTGCCGTGTCAGCGCCGGCGCCTGCCGTGGCAGCGCCGCTACCGACCGCGCCGACGCCCTTCAGCCAGGAGCCGGCCGAGCTGGACCCGAACCGCTTCGCCCCGCTCAACGCCCCACCCGCGGCGGAAGAAAGGCGCGAGGAAGTGGCGGCCGCCCACAAGAGCGCGCCGGCGCCTCGACCGAGCCGGCGGCGGGGCCGGCGAACGGCCGAGGGGACCACAGCGAACGCCCGAGTGCCGTCCCCTGCCGTGGACTCAGAGAGACCGGCCGGCGCCGCCAGTGTCGCCGAGCCGGCCGCA
>JAABUX010009898.1_pt1 | contig 10733 bp, 8 predicted proteins | sample 5561851 | NCBI WGS metagenome assembly JAABUX01 (sample SAMN10711883, study PRJNA513361) | rock metagenome | isolation source: Antarctica rocks | place: Antarctica: Victoria Land, Richard Nunatak red sandstone | collected 2016-01-03 | reverse complement strand
CGGCCCGCCCGCTAGGTCAGCAGCCGGGACGATCAGGTAAACCGAGTCATGCGGTCGTGATCATAAGCGGGCGAGCCGCCCGCGCTCCCAGTCCGCGTCATTCCCCCAATGGGCAGGCTGCAACGCCAGCGGGCCGGCCGCCCGCGCTCCCAGTGGGGTATGCCAGCGGGCCGGCCGCCCGCGCTCACGGTCGCTATTCTTCGGCTTTGGCGGCGTCCCAGAGGACGTCGAGCTCGGGGACGCTCAGGGTGGTGAGGTCGAGTTGGCGCGCCTGGGCGTCGGCCTCGACGCGGCGGAAGCGGCCGGAAAACTTGCGCACCGCCGCCCGCAGGGCGTCCTCGGCGTCGATGTCCAGGTGGCGGCAGACCGAGGTCAGCGCGAAGAAGAGGTCGCCCATCTCCTCGCGCCGCTCCTCGGCGGTCGTGGCCGCTTGTACCTCGTCGATCTCTTCGCGCACCTTGTCCAACGCGCCGGCCGCGTCGGGCCAGTCGAAGCCCACCTTGGCGGCCTTGCGGCCTACCGTCTGCGCCAACAGCAGCGCCGGTAGGGCCGGTGGGATACCGTCCAGCACGGACGCGCGCCGCTCACCTTTTTCCACGCGCTTGATCTGCTCCCAATTGCGCAGCACCTCGCCCGATCCGCTGACCGCGACGTCGCCAAAGACATGGGGGTGGCGGCGCACCAGCTTGCGGTTGACCTCTTCCGCCACATCGGCCAGACTGAAGCGGCCGGCCTCCTCGGCCAGTTGGCTGTGCAGCACCACCTGCAGCAGCACGTCGCCCAACTCCTCGACCATGTCGACGGCGTCGTCGCGCTCGATGGCGTCGACGGCCTCGTACGCTTCCTCGATCATATAGGGAGTCAGCGAGGCGTGGGTCTGCTCTCGATCCCACGGGCAGCCCTCTGGGGCGCGCAACCGCGCCGTGATGTAGCCCAGCGTGTTGGGCGCGCGTACGTCGTCGAGCGGGGCCAGGGGCGGCACGTATAGCGCGGTCACGGTGCGCGCTTGTCCTGTGTCCGGCGCGGAGTCCAACTGCGCCAGCGTGACCACGCGAGCGGTGAGGATGTTTGTCTCCGGCTCCTCGTAGAGAAGCGAGACCGCATGGGTATCGGGGTAACGCTCGACCAACCAGGCCGCGATCTGCTGCAGCTCAGCCGCCGCGATGCGTCCTTCGACGAGCAGCGGGGCCTGCGCGTTAATCAGGCGGCCCGATAGCCCGGTCCACAGCGCCTGGAGTCCCTGCTCGGCCGACGGCGCCACGCCGTACTGGATCGCCTCGCGCGCCGGGATGCTGAGCAACGGTGTTCCGATCTCGAGCGAGGAACGCTGGGTCCCGCCAGGCATCGCGGGAGCGAGCCCGGAGGCGAGGCGGAATGCGATATTGCGCGTCGTGGACTCCTGGAGCAGCGTTATGATCGACGGTTCCTGGAGTGGATAGCCACGCACCACATAGACCAGCGGGCCCTGGCCGTCCGCCCGGACCAGGGAGTCCAGGACGTCCGCTGCGCCCTGGCCGTCCGCGCTATCCAGGACCTCCGCCGTCACATCTGGCCGTAGGTCTCCCCTTGTCGAGAGTTCGTCCATGAGGGGCTGGTCCGGCGCGTGGACGTAGATGCGCCGTGCGTCGCGCAGGACGTCCAGAGCCTCGACGGTGAGTTGGCGGCGCGTGCCCGGTCCCAGCCCGATTATAGTGATGATGGGGACGGTGGGGACGGTGGGGACGGTGGGGACGGTGGGGACGGTGGGGACGGTGGACGTGACGACCGCGGTGGTTGTGGACGTATCGGTGGCGGATGTGGACTCGGACATTAGACATATACCTCGATCTTGACGGCCTGGCGCAGCCGGGCGACGAACCGGCCAAACGTTCGCTGCACCAGTGCTTGCGGGGGGCGACGCTGCACGACTTCGATGATACCCCACCCGTCGCTCAGCCGCACCGGTTGGCTGACCTGGCCCGGCTGCAGGGCAAAAGCGACGGTGCTCCAGGCCGGCCCGAAAATACGATTGCCCTGGTCGCGCGTCAGGGGCGGGATCTGGCCGGCCAGGCGTCGGACGACGGGATCGGTGCTGTCACGCACGGAGAGCAGCGCGGCGTCGGCGCCCCGTAGCAACGACGTTCGCATCCGCCTGGCGTCGGCCAGCGACGCGACGACCACCTGTAACACCTGCACCTGCGCCGGCGGCGCGGCAATCCCGGAGATGACATGGGCCGTTACCGCCTGGGCATTGAGGTTGCGGGCGATCATACGTGTGAATTGCGCCCGGTCGACGCCGAGATGGGCCAGCGAGCGAGCGAATCCCGAGCCGCTCTGCAACTGGTAGGCCTGAAGGCGCGCGGCGACGGTCGCGTGCGCGACGGCCCAGCCGTGCGTCTCGGCATACGTGTTGAGCAATGCCTCGTCCACGATCTGGTCGACGGTGCGGGCTTTGGCCTGGGCCAGGGCCGCGCCCGACGCGCTGCCCGTACCACCCTCGTTGATGGTTAAGAGAGCGTTATACTCCCACAGTGGGACCCGCTCTCCGCCCACCACGGCGGCGACGCCGTTGACGCTGCGCCGGCTCGTACCGCCGCCGCGTGGTAGGGCGGCGCTGGTGGCCCGCGGCGCCGCTTGGCTGGTTGGAGCGGGAAGGGAACCGCCGCAGCCGGCCAGCGCCAATCCTAGAGATCCCAGCGCAACCGCGAACAGGGCGCGGGCCGACCGCGACGACCGCGCGTCACAACCGTTACCGCTGTAAAATGGATGTCGCACACTCGCTATAGTAGCACATCGCGCGGCCTACGACCTGTGTCCAGGCATCATCGGGTGCGCCAGTTTTTCGCGCGGGCCGCGTTTCCACTGGGACCGCCGCGATCCCCGCGGCCCCACTGCGCCGGATGATCGTGGGCGACCAAGAGGCGCCGCGCCGCCTGCCGACCGGCGCCCTATTCGTTCGCGACAGCATGACGTGGGGACCGCGGCGGTCCCAGTAGACACGTTTCCGTCCGACAACGCGAAAAAGTGGCGCGCCCGGCATCATTGGCCGACCCTCATCCTGGCTGACTGAACAGCGGCGTGCGTATGCGTCGCGGGACGACGACGCGCAGGGAGCTGGGGACGACGGCGATCTCGATCGGCGCGCCCGCGCCCGTGGCGTCACCGTCGATTTGCAGGGGAAGAGGCGCCTTGCCCGGCGAGGGGTTGTCGACGGTGATATGCAGACGGCGCGCGCGATAGGAGCGGGCGCCGTGGCGCTCCAGGGGCTGCCGCCGCAGGATGGCCAGCGCCGCGGGGGTTTGCTGCCACAACCGCTCTCCGGGGAACACCACCACGTCGAGCAACCCGTCGTCAACCAGGGCATGGGGGGTGAGCTGGAAGTCGCCGGCATAGTGGCGCGTGTTGCCGGCTACGATCATTAAGGCTCGGCAGCGCACCGTCTCGTCGTCGAGCCGCATGGTCACGGCTGCCCCCCGGTAGCCGGGCGCAAGCCGCGCCGCCGCGAGGGCATAGGCCAGGCGGCCCACGGAGTGCTTGAGCGTCAGGTCGACCGCGCCGGTCACGGCGGCGTCGAAGCCCAGCCCGGCCATCAACAGGAAATAGCGGTCGCCGGCGCGGCCCACGTCGACTGCGCGTCGGGTTCCCGCGATCAGGGCCCGCGCCGCCGCGGCCGCCTGCGACGGCAGACCGAGCTCGTAGGCCCAGAGGTTGACCGTGCCCAGCGGGATCACGGCCAGCGCGGTCGCGCTGCCGACTAGCCCCTGTACCGCTTCGTTGACGGTGCCGTCACCCCCCGCCACCACTAGCACGTCGTCGCCGCGCGCGGCGGCCGCGCGGGCCAGCGTCGTGGCCGCGCCCGGACCGGTCGTCTGCTCCGTTCCGACCTGCCAGCCGTCGGCGCGGAACTGGCTCAGCGCCGCGGTGATGCGTGGGTCGATCTCCCCTTTGCCCTCGGCAGGGCCATGCTGGCCGGCGGTGGGGTTGTAGATCAGGGTGGCGCGGACGGCGGTCAGTTGGCTTATGGTCACGGTCGCTATTCTCCCTTCAGCGCGGCGATGGCCGCGCGCGCGGCGGTCTCTTCGTCCCAGGCCTGGACGACATCGCCGCTCGTGATCGACTGTTCGTGGCCTTTGCCCGCCAGCAGCACGGTGTCGCCGGGCTGCGCCGCCGCGATGGCCACGGCGATGGCGTCGCGGCGGTCCGGGTGCAGCAGCAAGGTGCGGCCCTCGCGCAGACCAGCCGCGCGCGCGCCCGCGGCAATCTGTGCGATGATGGTGCGCCGGTCCTCGCCGCGCGGGTCGTCATCGGTCAGCACGACCAGATCGCAGCGCTCGGCGGCGACGCGGCCCATCACAGGACGCTTACCCCGATCGCGCTCGCCCGGCGCGCCAAAGACGGCGATGAGGCGGCCGGGCGGCGGCGTGACCGCGCGCAGGGTATCGAGCGCCTTGGCCAGCGCGTCCGGCGTGTGCGCGAAGTCGATCACCACGACGAAGGGCTGCCCTGCCTCGACGCGCTGCATGCGGCCGGGCACCCCCTTGAGCGTGCCCAGGGCGCGCGCGGCCGCGTCCAGGGGGATCGAGCGCGCCACGGCAAGGCTCAGGGCGGCAAGCAGGTTGGAGACGTTGAAGTCGCCCGTCAGGGGACTGCGCACCTCGGTCCAGCCGGCCGGCGTGACCGCGCGGAAGCGGACGCCGGACGCCCCGACGATGACGTCCGTGGCCCGCACGTCGGCGTCGGGGTGACGGCCATACGAGAGCACCGGCGCCGCGCTTGCCGCCGCCATCGTGTCGTAGCTGTCGTCGTCGCGGTTGAGGATGGCGATGGGCGCCGCCGCGCGGGGCGGATCGCCGCCGAGGCCCGCGAACAGACGCGCCTTCGCGGCGCGGTAGTTCTCAAGCGTGCCGTGGAAGTCCAGGTGGTCGGAGGTGATATTGGTCAGGATGGCGCTGTCGAAGCGGCAGCCGCGCACGCGGTCGAGCATCAGGGCGTGGCTGGAGGTCTCGAGCACGGCGTACTCCAGGCCCGCCTCTACCATCGCGGCCAGCAGCTCCTGCACATCGGGCGACTCGGGCGTCGTCTGGTGCAACTGGTTCTCGATAGCGCGGTCGCCGATGCGGAAGCCGACCGTGCCGATCAGCCCCGCCGGGCGTCCCGTGCCCTGGAGGAGGGCGTGCAGCAGAAAGCCGGTCGTCGTCTTGCCATCGGTCCCCGTCACGCCGACCATCTGCAGGTGATCGGAGGGGTGGCCGTGGAAAGCGGCCGCGATGTCGGCCATGGCCGCGCGCGCGTCGGGCACGACCAGGTGCGGGACGGCAGGCTCCCCGTCCAGGCCCGGCAACTGTTGACATAACACAGCAATCGCGCCGAGGTCGATGGCAGCCGGAATGAAGCGCATGCCGTCGACGCGCAGGCCGGGCAGGGCCACGAACAGGTTGCCCGGTCGGACGCGGCGCGAGTCGTAGGCCAGACCGCTGATGGCGCGCCCGGTGAGCGGTGGTCCAACAACCTGGACTCCGGGCAGGACTGACAGCAGGGCGGATAGGGGTAGGGAGCGATGGGTGTCAGGCACAGGTGGCGTGTCCGGTTCTCCTCAACAGGCAGGGGCGGGGTGTCTCTGGCGTATCGTCTGCGGCATCTCGCGCATTGTAGCATGCCGTCCATATCATTGGGGTGCGTTTCGTTTGAGTTGGAACGGCGTCTCCCCCTCTCCCCCGCACGGGAGAGGGGGTCGGGGGTGGTGTCCTACGGAGTAGGAGGGGGGGTGTCCCCAACACGGATGAAACGCACTCATATCATTGGGCAGGCCCTGGTAGGGCACATCCTCCGTCGCCTATCACTATGGCGCGCTAAAAAACCTCGGCGCGGTTGTCGTGTGCAGCAGCAATCCGGGCAGGATAAAGGCCGCGACGAGCGCCAGGATCACGACCACGACATACGCGGCCACGGTGACGCGGAACGTCCTGTTGAAGCGCCGCTCGTTATTGACGATCCGTTGTCCGACGATCTGCCCCACTTTGTCACGCGTCAGCCGGTCCTCGAAGCGCGCGCGGCGCAGCCGGAAGTCGGCCAGCGCGTTCTTGAAGGTCTGTCGCTGCGTCCACATGTTGTAGAATAGCGGGAAGAGCACGACGTAGACGGCGTAGAGGATCATGCCGAACGTGAAGATGGGCCGCTTCAGCGACGGGTTGACCAGGGCCGCGACGAACGAGCCGAGCAGCGCCGCCACCGCGGATAGGGCAGTGTCCGACACGCTCTTGACCAGCGCCGAGGTCTGGTCCGTGACGCCCTGCACCGTCTTGTCGACATAATCCTCCAGGTCGCGCACCTGAGTGAGGTAGTCGTCGATCCGCTCCTCGATGAACGACTGCCAGAGCCACTGGGCGTCGGCCACGAGCGAGGGGGCGATCGTGAGCAACCGCGCGTAGCGGTCAGCGCGCTCGACGGACTGCAGCGCCTGGACGACGACCGTTTGCACCAGGGACAGGCGGTCGGCCGACCGCGATGACGACCAGTGCGGATCATAGACCCATTCCACCAGCCGGACGAGCTGCCTCGCGCCGTCTTGCAGCGCGTTGCTCCCGTCGCCCGCCAGGTTGCCGAAGGTGATGTTGACGCTCCGCTTGCTGCCATTGAAGGTGGCCACGGGCGGCGCGCCGTTGCCCGCGGCGGTGCGGTTGGCGAGGTAGAGGATGGACAGGTTTGCCAGGTGCGTCCAGAGGGCCGCCGCGATGTCGTCGTCGGGAGCGCAGGTCCCAGCGACGGCGAGGTGAAGCGGCGTGAGGCCGTCGAGGCTCAGGCCATGCCAGGTGAGCAATTCATCGCATGTCTCGCGCATCTGGGCCACGCGATCCGCGTCAGGGGCGACGGCCGGGATGGCCGCTGACCACGCGGCGGCCGAGCCACCGCCGACAATGGCAAGGTAGTCGCCATTGAGGTGGATGGCCCGGTCGGGCACGACGAACACTACCTTGCGCCCCTTATTGGCCCCCCACAACTCCCTGCCGAGCTGATCCAGCGGCCGCCGCAGGACGTGCGCCAGCCTCTCGGAGTAGAGGTAAGGGATGACGCGGCAATAGGGAGGCACAACGCCCGCCCACTTTTGGGCCAGCAGCTCCTTGTCCAGCCGCAGCGCCAGCCGCACCAGGGGAATGCCCTCGATCGCCGCGTGGAAGCGCGCGAGGTCGTCGGCCGCGAGGGTGGGAGAGAGGGATAGCACGGTCTGTTCATCGAGTAGGAAGCGGCAGGCCAGGCCGTCCCCATAGGCGACGGCCAACTCATGGAGCAACTGCAGCGGCAGGGCGGCGGCGCGGTCGGCGCCGACAAGCGCATCGTAGGTCAGCTCGGCGAGCGATTCCTCGGCTGGCCAGACCGCCCGGTCGATGCCGAGCGCGGCGCCGAACGTTTCGAGGGGTCCCGCGGGGTCTCCGAGACGACCAGGGGTCACTTTGGCGCCTCTCTCCACGTCTTGGTGCGAAAGGTCACGGTCGTGTACGGCGGCTCGCCCTCCGGCGCGTGGGTGTCGATGGCGATCTTATCGGGCCACATATCGGCTGGAGCGACGAGGCGCAGGCCATTGTCCCCGATAAACACGCGCTTCTGAGTGAGGGTCTGCCCGAACGCCGGGTCGATCTCGAACTCCCGATCGGGCATCCGGCCGGCGAGGGTGGCGCCGATCTCGGTCCTGGCCCAATCGGGCAGCGGCAGCCTATCGACCCACGTATCGACGTCGATGGACGCGCAGGCCAGCGCATACTCCCTGGCCCCCTGCAGCGCCTCCTGCTGGACGGGGTCCAGGCGGTCCCCCAGCTTCTGTTTGGCGGCCAGTGTCAAGCGGTAGAAGGTCTCGGTCAGCGTGCGCGCATCGAAGGCATAGTCGGCGCCCAGGAACTCGGTCAGGAAGAAGTGGGCTACCCGGCCGCTGTGGCCGCGGCCCTGCCCGATCTGGCTGTCCAGGACCAGCATGTCGTAGTCGGCGTCGGGTTGGGGCGCGCGTATGAACGCCCCTTTTTGCAGTCGCTCCCGGACGCTCGGCATCACATCCGTGGCGATCTCGAACGAGAAGTATCGCTTGCCGTCCCCATCCGTGCGCGCCAGCTGGCGGAAGCCCCTGGAGGGGTCGATCTTGATCAGGCTCAGATAGCGCGCGCATCCGGGATCGGCGCCGTCGCGATAGACGCACACCGCAAGATCGCCGGGGGCGATGCGGTTGTCCTTGCGGACGATGTCGAAGAGCCGCTGGGCCAGGCGCTGCGACCCGGAGACGACGTCCGTACTCCCATCCAGCAGGGTGCCGCAGACGCGGCCAACGTCGTCGGCCGGGGACAGAAAGCGCGCGGCTCGCGCGCCCTCATCGCGGTGCGAGTTCTTGATGTGCGTGGCAAAATAATCGGCCAGCTCGGGGCTCGTCGCCAGTGGGATGACGGTCTCGGACAGGTCCGGCCCGCTGTGGCCGCGCGGATCGATGACGTGGACGATCATGTCGACGAGCTGGATGGCGGTGGGGTTGCGCATCGAGCAGCACCTTTATCTTGCTTGCACGGCAGGAGTCTTATGGGCTACCGTGTATCGTCCTGTCTCACGACGGGGGCGAGACCAACCTCTGACCTAACGATATCGTATCAACCCGAACCACGCATGACACCGCCCCCGCTACCCACGCCTCGCCGCAGAGATGTCTATCTTCCTCGACAACCTGTTTTCCTACCCTTATGTTAGTACATTAGTTCTATTAAATCAATGATTGGCCGATTAGCCGACAAACTGACAATCCTCGCCGTTGCACAAAGGCATGCCCCCGGTTTGTCGGTTATGATCGCTCTGTCGCTACAACAAGCGGTACAATGATTGTGCAGTAGGACGAAAAAGTGCGGTACAGGCCGAGGGGAGGACGATGCGCCGTGGTGACGCGGACGAGTGGCGCGCCGGTCAAGGTCTATCGCATCCCGCGGCGCTTCATCTGGGGTAGCGTTCTAGGAGCGGTTGGCGCGCTGTTCATAGCTCTATTTGTTGCAATGGCAGCGTCGAGCGCGTCGGTCACAGTCGTCACTCAGTTCGGCGCCTTTCTGGTCAGCTTCGCGGGCGCCTCCTGTCTCTGGCTCGCGTACCTGCGTCTGCGCAAACAATTAATCCTCTCCCCCGAGGGCATCGCCTATCATGGCTTCACTCGCCCATTCCGGACGCCTTGGGCCAACGTAGACCGCGCGGAGTATATGTATGTGCCGGCGCGGTTAGGCCACCCTCCCTCTGTCCGCGAGATCTTGATCTTGCGACAACCCGTGAGCGAGGGCGCCGATCGATGGTATCCCTCCCTGTTCAGGGTAGGGACGGGTGTCTTTGTGGTAGGGATGGGGGCGGCCTTCGCCTTTACTAGTGTCTGGCTCATCGCGTCCGGCCTGATCGGCCTGATAGTGATGGCCTACGCTTTCTTGTCCAGGACGAGCGGCTACACGTTCATCCCGCTCGACGACTTCGAGCCCCGCTCTACCCGCTATGGCGATCTGCGCGCAGCCCTCCAGGAATACGCTCCCCAAACGTATGGGGAGACGGGCCCACCCTCATGGGAGGTGACGCGTGGGTCACGCGCGTCGATCATGGAGGGTATGTCGAGGAGGGACCTCCGGCCCACGGAGCCTGCCGCACGGCCAGACAACGGCGTAGACTGACGAGTATGTGGCGGCCGGGCGGCGCCTGCTCGCCGCGCGAGCGGAAGAGTCTGACGCAGGATGGCCGGCGATGGACGCGACCCGCGAATGGCCCTCGCCGCCGTTCCGCTTGAACACGATCATGGCCGAGCGATGCCTGACGCCACCTGGCCCGGCGGCCCGCCCTGCCCGCGTGGACGGCGGGATATATGGCGTAGTAGCTACACGATCCAATCGCGGTTGGCGGCGAACCTCCGCAGGGCCTGTTCTTGCTCCGCGGCGCCGATGGCGCTGGGGGAGAGGGCGCGCAGTTCGCGGATGGCCTCGTCGCGGGTGACGTCGACGCGGATGTGGTAGGCGGCGAGCACAGTGCTGGTGCGCCCCCTGCAACACGCGTGAGCCAAGGGTATTCACGAACTCGGGCGAGAACGCATTGGCGAAGCCGGGCTGCTCCTGCCAGGAGAGCAGCCAATCGATACCTGCGCTGGCCGGCCTGGTGTCGATGTACAGGAATCCCGTTCGATTACATAGTGTCGTGGGACTCACGAACAACATGGCAGAATGAAGAACAGTCGAATGGAGGTTGACGATGAGGTATCTGTGTCTGCTGCACGTCGCGGAGGACGGCGCCCCGCTCAGGGCACGCCCGAGTTCGGTCAGATGGTGGCCGCCAACGTGGCGGCGACGGAGGCGATGACGAAGGCCGGCGTGCTGGTCGACAGCGCGCCCCTGTATCCGGTGAGCTCGGCGACGACGCTGCGAGTCCGCGCGGGCGAAACGTTGCTGACCGATGGACCGTTCGCGGAGCTGAAGGAGCAGGTTGGCGGCTACTACCTGCTGGAGTGCGCCGATCTCGACGAGGCGTTGCGTTGGGCCGCCACCATCTCGGCGGCCCAGCGGGGCTCGGTCGAGGTGCGCCCGGTGGTGATGGTGGGAGGGCGAAGCTGAGCGACAAGGATACCCTGGATGCGGTCGTCCGGACCCACTGGTGGCGCGCCGTCGCGGCCGTGACGCACCTCGTCGGCGATCTCCAGGCGGCCGAAGACGCCGTGCAGGAGGCGTGCGCCGTCGCGCTGACCCAGTGGCCGACTTCCGGAGTTCCGGCTCACC
>JAABUX010009897.1_pt1 | contig 10733 bp, 12 predicted proteins | sample 5561851 | NCBI WGS metagenome assembly JAABUX01 (sample SAMN10711883, study PRJNA513361) | rock metagenome | isolation source: Antarctica rocks | place: Antarctica: Victoria Land, Richard Nunatak red sandstone | collected 2016-01-03 | reverse complement strand
GGGGACTGGGCATGGACTAAAGTTTTCTTACTTGCTCTGTTAATATGATGCCGGTTACTCCAAGTTTACCCCAGTTATCACCCCTTTCGTGGCTGCTGGCTTACTTCTGCCGGGCTGCACTAGCTTTAAGGGCTGATAATCCAAAAGATATCCAATGTTATCGTTTGGAGACAGCAGGTTCTTATAAAAGCCTTTAATGTATTGGTTTCAGGCGAAGTTATAAGATTTAATTATCACCTCAGGTACAGGAGAGCCTGAAATGGCAGGCTGCGGTGCGATCGGTTTGGCAACGGGAGATTTCAGGGTAAGCGATGGGGTCATGATTAACTCCTAGTAAATATCGGCAGGATCAGCCGTCTGCAATTTACGCACGGCGATCGTGGCGGAAACTGCACACATGAGCAGCGTGAGCACAAAAACGAAGGTGACTCGTCCCAGATCCATTGCCATTGGCAACAAAGTAGCAATGTAAGTGAGCCGATAGATTCCCAAGGCAATCAACGTGCCGGGAATAAATCCGAATGCTGCTAAAATGAGTGATTCTTGAAACACCACCATAAGCAGATAGCGATCGCGAAATCCCATCGCCTTGAGCGTGGCGTACTCCGGCAAGTGCTCAGTGACATCACTGTAGAGAATCTGGTAGACAATAGACATCTCCGAAAAATCTCAAAGCTTTGCTGTGACTAGCTTATAAGAGCAAATGCAAGCATTGCTAACTAGCTAGTCTTAACGATAAAATAGGGCTTTAAAATAGTTACTGATAATAATGAGGCAAAAATATGTAGTTATATGCATGTTTTTTAACCTGAGGGAATAGGACGTATTTCTGGTGGTAATACAAGTGCCCCAATTCGTAATCTCACTAGTCCACAAATTGTCAAAATTACTTGTTCATACTTTTCAGAATTTAGCCTAAATCTTTCTTGGACAACTCGGAATATTTTTACCGAAGGAATTCTGTGTTCAACAAATACTCGGTTGGCTGAAAACTCTTTGTTTTCTTTTTTCTGGTCAATTGTTAACTTTCCGTTTCTCGGTTTCTTAATCGGCGTGTCAATTAAATCTTCTCCTATATAACCTAAATCTCCCTTGAATTTTTGTTTTTGGTCAAAGCTGTCGCGATTTGATTCGGAATAAAGTTATATCACTTTTTGATCCAGGTTCGCCAGCTATAACATCAACGATATCTCTGGCATCTGGCAAGATAATTATTTGACTTTTGAATGTATGTTTAGCTGCCTTGCCGGAGTAATATTTTTCTTGTTCTTTATTGTCTCCAGGTCTCTCCCTGACTTGTTCATAACTGTCTACAATTAATTCATACTCTGTGAGTATTTCTTTAACTACCTCATAGTCAGATTCGTTTTTTTTAACTTGTTCAATTAAACTGGAAGGCAGCAATTCCCTAAGGATTGGCAACCAATAATTAAATGTATCATTTGCTGTAGACTCACTGACTCCAAACTGAATACCAAGAAGTTGAAATGTAGTCATATGTCTGAGATAGATCAAGGTTAAAATTATTTGCTCTCTGATAGAGAGTTTAGGTTTACGACCACCTCCACCGGAGATAATTCTAATTTTCTTTGATTCTAATAATGCTTGTTTTTCGTAATATAATTGTTCAGCATTTTGAAGTAGTATTTGTAGCTCAAGATAACCCAACCCAATTAATCGTTGGGTTTCTTGAGGATTCGCTTCGATATGCTCCAGTATTGAACTCATAAATCTGGTGTAAAAAAACACTATTATATTCTTTTACCACAAAACATTAGTATTTTGGAGATGTCTAATTACCGCACCGACAATGAAGGCAATCACCACGCCCAGATCAAAGGTGTAGCCGACCGGCGTACTGGCATTCCAGAAGGCAACCTCGGCTCTGGCATACTCGTCAATGGTTAGCACTTTGACATCCGCAGGTAGGCGATCGCGCAACTCCGCCAGCACTTTCTGCTCATCAGCACCTGGCTTGAGTTTGATCGCGCCCACATCAATCAGCCCTTTCTGACGCGATCGCGCCATGCGTAAAAAGTTAATATCGCTTGTCACTAGATAGGCGTTAATCCCGAAGGTGGGGCTGAGTTGAAACAAACCGCGAATCTGAATCTGTCGTTCATTAACCTCTGTTGAGACTGGTTCTCCCGCTTGTAAGTGCTGGGCGATCGGTCCGAATTCAGTCCGGGAACCCGCATCGAAGAGGGCTGTATCTGGTTCGCGCAGTTTCTCGCGGTTTGCCTGCACACCCGGCAAATTTATCACCTGATGTTCGGGATTGATGCCAATGGCAAAGATGTCCCAAATTTGTTTGTTATCAGGATTGCGCCATTGCAGGTAATTGAGATAGACTGGACTCACCGATTGCACCCCTGCCACCCCTGCCGCCTGATAAATGCGCCGTTCTGTAAAGCGATCAAGAGAGATTAGTGATCGATAGCGACTACTGAGCAGGACGATTTCACCATTCAAACTGTGATGAAATTCCACCGCGCTACTAAACAATGCCCCTTGAAATCCCAGTTGGAGAAAGATCAGGACATCAGCAAAGCTAATACCTGCGATCGCGACCAGTAAGCGGGCACGCTCATTCCGTAACTGCAACCACGCCAGAAACAAGGGCTTCTTTTTGGGCTTGGTCGCTGCTGAAGTATTCATTTGAAGGGCAATCATGGCGCTTCCTCAAGATTTAACATCAATGGCAACCTGCACGCTCAAGTTGGTTAAGCCTGCCACTTTACGGCTTGATTCCGCATCCAGCCGCACTTTCACTTCCACCACACGGGCATCAAACTGAGCCGCTGGATCGGTGTTGAGTACATCTTTTTTGTCAATTTCCAGCCCCACTTCCATCACCTTGCCGTGCAGTTCATCGGGGAAGGCATTATTCTTGCTAGTGACAGTCGCGGACTGACCCACTCGGACTCGGCTGACATCCAACTCATAAACTTCAGCGACAGCAACCATTTGTCGGGTCTGCCCCAGACTAATGATGCCTTTATTACCCACCAGTTCGCCGGGACGGGTATGAATTTTGAGCACTTGTCCGTCTTGGGGCGATCGGACAACTGTCCGTTCCAGATCTGTCTTCGCCCGTGCCAAACCTGCCTGTGCCTGCGCTACTTCCGCCCGAACGACATCGATATCGACCGGACGCACTTGTGCAATCTGTGCCCGCGTCGCCCTTGCTTCCGCAATCTGCTGCTGCAGAGGCAAGCGAATTCGGTTCAGACCAGCACGAGCTTCATTCAGGCTTTCCCGCACCGTGTCTGCTGTCAGTCGCTTGGCATCGCGTAAAGACGCAGACACCGCGCCCTCTTGGTAAAGCTGTTGATACCGTCGGTCTTCCAATTTAACATTTTGCAGTTCTGCTTCTAGACGGGCGATCGTCGCTTTTTGGGTTGCTGTCTCAGTTTGCTCTTCTGCCTGAAGCCGCTCCACCACGCTCTCTTGTGCCTGAATTTGTCCCACCTTTGCCCCGGCTTTGACCTGCGCCAGTCGCGCCTGAGCAACTTCAACCTGTCGTTTTGCCTCCCGCCAAACTGCCTGCTGAGCAGCATAGGTATCCAGAATCGCAATCACGTCTCCCTGGCGGAGGTGCTGACCGTGGCTGACTTGGAGACGTTCTACCCTGGCACCCTCAATTGAGGTCGGCGCAAAGACCTGCACCAGTTCGCCATCGGGTTTTAATCGTCCCAAGGCGGAAACGGTTTCCACGATTGGCGCAGCCGTAGATGCTACTTGCTGAGGTGGACGACTCGCAAACTGACGAATAGCAATCGCTCCCCCAGCCGCGAGAAGACAGCCCGTAATCGCAATCCCAACCAGACGAGAGCGACGTAACAACCTGATTTCTGATTCAGAAACCGTCATTAAATTAGCTCCTGCTTAACTCATATTATTTTATTCAAACTATTGAATACAAAAATAAGTATATGCTCAATCAATGAATTCGTCAAGTGATTAGCGATGGCACTGAGAGGATGGATGAAGAGTAGAGAATTTGACTTCTATATCTTTGAAGTGCCGAGTTAGTGTTTCACCGCCTGCTTGATCGCCTGAAGCGCTTCATCACACCAAGCCACCCACTCTTTTTGATAGCGAATGGCGCGACGAATAATTAAGTGCATGTAGAGGTCTTTGAGTTCCAGCGAATCGAGATTCTGGGCAAAATGCTGGTCTAATTTTTCGATCTGCTGCACCATTTCGGCGTGTAACTGTCGTCGCCGTTCCATTTCGCGAATGACAACCTCCACCGCAACAAGATGTCCAGCTAGCCCCACGACCCCAAGATCTTCGCGAATGGCAGTTGGTTCAGAGGGTTGGGTCAACCATTCGGTGAGTTCTTGCAGTCCCTGATGGGTGATGGAATAAATTTTCTTATCGAGTCGTCCGGGTTGTGGAATTGCTTCAAAAATAACGCTGCCTTGCTGTTCTAACTTCGTGAGTTCGGCGTAAACCTGCTGCTGACTTGCTTTCCAGAAGCAACTGCCAAATCCTTCAGCCAACTCTTTGGCTACTTCATAGCCGCTAAGCGGTTGACGAGACAGAAATGCCAAGATGGTGTGCTTGAGTGCCATAGAAGAACCAAAAAAAACTACTTGACATGTTTAATGATTTGAGTCTACATTAGTTCTTGTACTCATAAATTTGAATACTTAAACATGAGTAAAAATTAAGTCGGTATCGCGTTGATTTCTTGTCGTTGCTGAAAGTGAGGTTCTAATGAAACACCCCAAGATCTTAGTTACGGGCGCAACCGGCAAGACAGGCAGCGCTGTCGTCGCCCAACTGCTTGAGCAAGGCTATCCCGTTCGTGCCATCGTGCGCTCGCGTGACGCGAGGAGTAAACGGCTCGACCGCCTCGGCGTGGAAACCGTCGTCGCCGATCTATTCGACCCCAACCAGCTTTTAGAAGCCATGCGGGGAACAGCACGCGCCTACTACTGCCCGCCCTTCCACCCGTATACGGTCCAGAGCGCGACCGCGTTTGCCGTCGCCGCGCGCGAGTCAAAGCTCGAAGCCATCGTGGGCTTAAGCCAATGGCTTGCCAGTCCCAACCATCCCTCGCTGCATACGCGCCAACTTTGGCTGGTCGAACAGATGTTATCCAATATTCCTGGTGTCGCGCATGTGAATCTCAATCCAGGGTACTTTGCCGATAACTACCTGCGGTTTCTCGACTTCGCATCTTTGCTTGGGCTCTTTCCCGTATTGACTGGCAACAGCCGCAATGCCCCGCCTTCAAATGAGGATATTGCACGTGTTGCCGTTGCACTGTTGATGGACCCCGAACGCCATGCCGGCAAGAGCTATCGCCCGACGGGACCAAAGCTGCTGTCTGCATATGACATGGTCAAAATCATTCGGAAGGTTCTTGGCGGTCCAGTCTTCGCCGTGAACATACCTTGGTGGATGTTAACCAGGGTAGCACGGCAGCAGGGTGTTAATCCATTCGACCTGAGCAGCCTTCGGTATTACGTTAAAGACCACAAGCAAGGCGCGTTTGAGTTTGGCGCTCCGACAAATGTTGTGCAAGAGTTGACAGGCAAATCGGCGGAAGATTTTGAAACTACAGTTCGGCGCTATGCGGCGTTGCCATTTGCACACAGAACATTTGCCAATCGGTTACGCGCCTTCGCGAGCTTCAATCTCGTTCCCTTCAGCCTTGGGTACAACCTAGATCGGTTCGAGCGCGAGCAATTTCATCCTGTACAGGTCAGTCCGCAGTTCGCAATGAGCAACGAGCGTTGGAAAGTTGAGCGCCGCTCGCAATCCACGCTGGAAACTACCCCCGTCAAGTTATCAGTACAGTCTTGAACAGCTCCAAGCCGTTCCCAAACACGATCGACCCGTCAACTTTTCGCCTCATTCAATCAATAGGAGAAAAAGAAATGATGAATGATACCGCAAGGACTCAAAATACAGCCGAGTTGACACGACAGCACTATGACGCAGTCGAGGATGATCAGAGCCTCATGGCGAAGGTCATTCAGCTTCTGGACGCGCAGATAGATGGTCCTGTTGATGTAATGCAACTCGCAGGCCTCGACCAATTTCACGTCAGAGGTCTAGCAGCGACAGAAGAACTTGCGAAGCTGGTAAACATTCAGCGCGAGATGAAGATACTTGATGCCGGATCTGGTCTTGGAGGTCCGGCCCGTTATCTGGCCGAAACCTATGGTTGCAACGTAACTGGCGTAGACCTTACACCGTCCTTCGTCACCGTCTCTAAGCTTCTAGCCGAACGCACTGGCATGAGCAATCTGGTCAGCTATGAAATTGGCGATCTTGCGGCGCTATCTTTTCCCGACGCGAATTTTGATGTTGTCTGGACCCAGCATGTGGTGATGAATATTCGCGACCGGGAGCAGGTATACCGTGAGTTTCGGCGAGTCCTGAAGCCGAGTGGCAAGCTCGCATTTTATGATGTGTTTGCAGCGGACGATAAACCAGAACCGCTCTTTCCGGTGCCTTGGGCCGAGAGTAGCGAGACGAGTTTTCTATTAACAAAGGCCGAAACGATTGCGGCTTTTGAGCGAGTTGACCTTACGCTCAGCGTCTGGAATGATGTCACAGCGGCAGCGAGCGCGTGGATCGACCAGCCAAAGCCGCCTTCACCACAAGGATTGAGCCTGGCAACTGTCATGGGACCACGCTTTGCCGACATGTCGGCGAACTTGGTTCGCAACATTCGCGAGGGCCGAATTCGTCTCGTCATGGGGAGCTGCGACGCGACTAGCGCGCGGAGCTAGTCCGCAACACAATCGAGTCCGAGTTGCATTGCTCCGCTCTCGATTAACCAACTGGAGCTGTGAACCTTTTTTATTCTTCAATCACTGTTGATGGACTGATCTTGAGCACCAAAACCTTGAGCTAGTAGACCTTGGCGGGAATAGAGCTACTATCTAGACAGGGTTGAACTATGAGGATAATCCCATGCCTAGACTAGCCCCAACACCCGTGCAACTGACTGAGACAGAACGATCGCAACTTCAACAATTAGTCAATCGTCATGGTACTCCACAGCAAATTTCCTTAAGAGCCAGGATTATCCTTTTAGCTGCTCAAGGACTTAATCACCGAGACATCGCTCGTGAACTGGGCATCAGTCGAGATATGGCAAGACTGTGGCGCAATCGCTGGATGGAATTGAGTGTGAAAAATGTGCCAGTGGTAGAACGATTAGCCGATGCACCCCGACCCGGAGGACCAATGACCTTCAGCTTAGAGCAGATTCTTCAACTCTTTGCGATCGCTTGCGATCAACCTGAGGACTACGGACGACCCATCAGTCATTGGACCCCACGAGAACTGGCTGATCAACTGGTCAAGCAGAAGATTGTCGAGAGCATTTCCCCTCGTCATGTGGGCAGACTGATGGTAGAAGCCGATTTGAAACCACACCAGTCGCAGTATTGGTTGAACCCCCCCCCGACCCAGAATTCGATGCAAAGGTCAAAGATATCTGTGAGGTCTACCTGAGTGCGATTGAGCGTGCCGAGCAGGGGGAGCGGACGATTTCAATCGATGAGATGACAGGAATTCAAGCCCTTGAACGCAAGACCCCTGACCAACCAATGCGTCCGGGCAAACGGGAGCGACGAGAATTTGAGTACATTCGCCACGGCACCCAAACGTTAATTGCCAGTTTTGATGTGGCTCAAGGTCGGGTCGTTGAAGCGACCGTTGGTGACACTCGGACAGAAGCAGACTATTTGAGCCATGTTCAGCATCTGACCGCAACGGACCCCAATGCCGTCAAATGGCATCTGGTGATGGATTGCTTGAACATTCATCAATCAGAATCGTTGGTCCGATTTGTGGCACAAACGGAAGGGCTGGAGATAGACCTGGGAGTCAAAGGGGAATTGGGCATTCTTAAATCGATGCAAACACGAGCAGACTTCTTGCGTGACCCCAGTCATAAAATTGTGTTTCACTTCACCCCCAAGCATTGTTCTTGGCTTAATCAAATTGAGATTTGGTTCAGTATTTTGGTTCGCAAGTTACTCAGACGAGCTAATTTCATCAGCAAAGCGCAGCTAAAAAACCGCATTCTTGAATTCATCGATTACTTCAATCGCACAATGGCTAAAGGCTCTCCTGTACTTGTGGTGATAAATTTACCTAAACTGAAGTCTATAAGCCTTGTGGAGACTAGCTTTAAGGGCTGATAATCCAAAAGATATCCAATGTTATCGTTTGGAGACAGCAGGTTCTTATAAAAGCCTTTAATGTATTGGTTTCAGGCGAAGTTATAAGATTTAATTATCACCTCAGGTACAGGAGAGCCTGGCTAAACCCTTCAAATGGACTTATCAGGGTAAAGCCTTGAAGCAATGATAAAGAGTAGGCAAATTCACGCCTGAGTCTACTAGTCTAAAAATTTTTCTCAAAAATATGCGTACACATCCAATGGTCAACTTTGGAGGCTTCAATGGCTAAGTTTGATAACCACCCCACAGTGAAGCGATGGCGCGAGCAGTCTACGAATGACCGACCATCAACAGGCATCACATTGAATTCAGACTCGCTCCGAACGCTATGTTTAGAAATGGGTGCTGATGATGTAGGATTTGTGGAAATCGATCGCCCCGCACTTTCAGATCGAGCGGACATTCTGGCAGCATTCCCACCTACCAAAACGCTGATTAGTTTTGTCTGTTGCATGAATCGGGAAAATGTTCGTACTCCAGTCCGGTCGATCGCAAATCTTGAATTTCATGCTAACTACGACTATGCCAATGAAGTAGCGCGAAACCTTGTCAAAGCATTGGAGCAGATCGGTGTACGAGCAATGAATCCATCATCGGCATTCCCGATGGAAATGGATCGTTTTCCGGGCAAGGTTTGGGTTGTGTCCCATAAGCCCGTGGCTGTTGAGGCAGGCTTAGGTCACATGGGAATTCATCGCAATGTGATTCATCCGAGATTTGCCAACTTCATTGCACTCGCAACAGTCTTGATTGACGCAGAAGTGACCGAGTATACACATCCAATTGACTACAATCCCTGCATTGAGTGCAAACTCTGTGTTGCGGCTTGCCCTGTCGGGGCGATCGGGGCTGACGGTAATTTCAACTTTTCAGCTTGTTACACCCACAATTACCGCGAGTTCATGAGCGGATTCACCGATTGGACAGAGACGATCGCTGACAGTAAAAATGCTCGTGATTATCGGAAAAAAGTAAATGCTTCTGAGTCGGCGTTGGTAAACGATGAGATGAATTAGGCAGGAACAGGTACATCCCAGAACTTGAGGTAGTGAATCAACAAACGAATAGAATGCTGGAGCATTTTGAGCGATTTAGAATAGCACAAGGTTTTACGATGCAGACGAGCTAAATAATGGCGCAGACGAGTGTTTTCACCCTCGACACGGGTCATGTAGGTTTTACTGATAATCTGGTCACCCTCGGGGATGAAACCGGGGTAGACCGGGTTGCCATCACTAACCCAGAAATAGCAATGCCAGACCCGGATGGTGTCCCACAAGGGGCGAAAAGTCCGCGCACTGTGATCGCCCACCACCCAACCAAGAATTCCAGGTTGGAAGTGATTGACGACCGTCCAAATCCAGCACTTGTTGCGCTTGCTGCCTACAAAGGTTTCGAGTTCATCGAGTTCCCCCACTTGTGGGATCTCCTTTGGGTCGTAACGCTCCGGCAGATTTTCTCCTACCTGTTCAATCCAGTTCAAGATTGTCGTGTGCGCTACGTCTGTGGCCCGACTGATGCCACGCACGCCCATGCCATTGACGTACATTTTCAGACACAACCGTTTCACCTCGTCGCTGTAGCCTCTGGTGTCATACTGCTCTAGGAATTGCCGCTTACACGCCACGCACGCATAGTTTTGTTTATGGTGTCGATGCCCATTCTTGCGAATGTGCGTTCCCCCGCATTCAGGACATTTCATCTGCATGGCTCTCCTGCTTAACCTCTCTGTCATCATCCAACCTGAAATGGCTTTCAAATCTGGAATTCATCTTTAAATTTACCAACGCCTCTGAGTCAGCCTCAATGTGGCAAAGCTTGTCTTTCAAAGCGAACTACAAAGCAGCTTGGCTCTCCTGTACCTGTGGTGATAATTAAATCTTATAGTTTTGCCTGGAACCAATATAGTAAAGGCTTTTATAAGAACCTGCTGTCTCCAAACGATAACATTGAATATTTTTTGGACTATCAGCCCTTAAAGCTAGTCTCCACAAGGCTTCTAGACTTCACTTTAGGAAAATTTATCACCACAAGTACAGGAGAGCCAGCAGCTTACTGTATTGCAGCGTGTCCTGCTGGAGAAGATGTGATTGCACCATTTTTGAGCGATCGCAAAGCATTCATTCAAGAGGTAGTCAAGCCGTTGCAGGACAAATCAGAAACGGTCTACGTGGTACCTGGATCGGATGCAGAAAGCTATGTTGCAAGACGCTTCCCCCACAAAACCGTGAAACGAGTGAGCAGTGGCATTCGTCCTCAATCAATTCAAGGATTTCTCTTCGGATTGCCATTACTATTTCAACGGAATCAGTCGGAGGGGTTGAGCGCGATTTACCACTTCACATTCACTGGCTCTGAGTCTCGTCTTGCAACTGTGACGATTCAAAGTAATACCATTTCAGGAAATTCTTGCTACAGATAAAGCCTTAATTATGTAGTCCCAACCTGTCACAGAAGCAATGATTTCTTCTGTCAAAGTGTTCATAATTTCACTAACTTTCTCTTTCAATTCAT
>JAABUX010009895.1_pt1 | contig 10734 bp, 5 predicted proteins | sample 5561851 | NCBI WGS metagenome assembly JAABUX01 (sample SAMN10711883, study PRJNA513361) | rock metagenome | isolation source: Antarctica rocks | place: Antarctica: Victoria Land, Richard Nunatak red sandstone | collected 2016-01-03 | reverse complement strand
TTATTCGGGGCCTCTGGGGGGGGGGGGGGGGCCGCTGGAAGCCGTGGGGTTCCGCGTGGTTTATGCCTGGCCGGGGATGGTCCTGGCGACGATGTTCGTTACCGTCCCGTTCGTGGTCCGCGAGGTCGTGCCGGTCCTCCGCGAGTTTGGGATCGACCAAGAAGAAGTCGCCCGGACCCTGGGCGCGGGGCGGTGGCGGACGTTCTGGCAGGTGACCTTGCCGTCGATCCGCTGGGGCTTGGCGTACGGCGTGACCTTGACCGTGGCCCGATCATTAGGCGAGTTCGGCGCCTTGCTGGTCGTCTCGGGGAACATCCTCGGCCGGACGCAGACCGCCACCCTGTACATCCACGACACGATCGAAGGGTTTCACCCCGAAGGAGCCTACGCCGCGAGCGTCGCCTTGGCCGGCGTCTCGTTTGTCCTCCTGATCGGCATGGAACTGCTCCGAAAGCGCGTCGAGCGGCACGAAACCGGCCACGGATGAACACAGTTGGGACACGGATTAAGCAATAGTTTGATTTCTCTGATCCGTGTTCCATCCGTGTTCATCCGTGGCTAAGAATTTAGGGAGAGTTAGCAGTGGGGATCACGGTTCGTCACCTCTCGAAGCGGTTCGACAAGTTCCAGGCCGTCGACGATGTTTCGTTTGATGTCCCCGCGGGGGAACTCGTCGCGCTGTTGGGGCCGTCGGGGTCGGGCAAGAGTACGATCCTGCGGATCATCGCGGGGCTGGAACCCGCCGACTCGGGCGAGGTCGCGCTCACCGGCGAGGACGCGACGAACCTCCCCGTCCAGCGCCGGGGGGTCGGGTTCGTCTTCCAGCATTACGCTTTGTTCCGGCACATGACGATCCGCCAGAACATCGCCTTCGGCCTCGAAGTCCAGCGCCTTCCCAAGGATGAGATCGTGCGCCGGGTCGACGAACTCCTCGACCTCGTTCAGCTCGCGGGTTACGCCGGGCGCTACCCGTCGCAGCTTTCCGGCGGCCAGCGGCAGCGGGTCGCGCTGGCCCGGGCATTGGCCCCTCGGCCCAAGGTCTTGCTCCTGGATGAGCCGTTTGGTGCCCTCGACTCGCGGGTCCGCGACGAGTTGCGGACCTGGCTCCGCAAGCTCCACGACGAGGTCCACGTCACCAGCCTGTTCGTCACCCACGACCAGCAGGAAGCGTTCGAGGTGGCGGACCAAATCGTCGTCTTGAATAAAGGCAAGATCGAGCAGATGGGGCCACCGCAGACCTTGTACGAGAACCCCCGATCCCCGTTCGTCACCGAGTTCCTCGGCGCCGTCAACATCCTCCCGGTGGAAACCGTCCTGGGAATGGAGACCTTGCGCGAAGAAGCCCCCCTGCCCCTCGACCTTCCCAGCCCCAATGGCCCGGTCCTCGTCTACGTCCGCCCCCACGACCTCGAAGTGACCCGGCAAAGCGACGGCCGCCCCGCCTGGCTCGCCAAGGTCCGCCGGAGCACTCCCCTGGGCGGCCTGGTCCGCCTCGAACTCATCCTCATGGACGGCACGAACCTCCTCGTCCAACTCACCCGCGAGCGCGGCCGGCAACTCCACCTGACCGAAGGGGAAGACATCTTCGTCGTCCCCAAGGACCTCAAGGTCTTCCACGGCCCGCAGCGCGATTTTATCGAAAATTATGTGATCTGACCCTGGTCCACCGCGACCGATGACCTAAGGCTAAGGCTAAGGCTAAGGCGACAGCGAACTAATTATTAATAATATTATATTATTGATTATCCAATATTGAGGCTTCGGTCGGGGATCGATCAGTGCTCCTCTGATCCACCCGACGTTCGCCGCGCGTAGATTTGGCAACGTTCCGGGTCGTCTGTCATCGGCGACGGAACCGCGACCTATCCTGGAAATAAGCGGCTCCGGGAAAGTCCATCGTTGTTTCAGGATGCGGGAGAGTCTGATGAGATCAGCCGAGTTCACCACGGAGGAAACGCCCCTTCAGGGGATCATGCGCGACTATCTCGGGTTCGAGTTCGACCCGGGCGAACGGGAAGACCGCGGCACGCTCCGGTTGGCTCGGACCCCGATCTCGCGGTCGGGGCTGGGAGGTTTGGGTCTCGGCGACGGCCTCGACTTTGAGTTGGGGTCCCGACCCAGGACGGGCTTGGCCGATGTCGAGACCGTCTGGCCAGGCCCCGAATCGCTCGTCCCGGCGGTCGGCGAAATCTCGCCGGACCGCGACGCGACCGTTTCGCGGCGGCGGCTTGACCTCGCGGCGGCCGCCACCATTTACCTCGACCGGTCGCGGGCCGACGATTGGGACTCGACCTCGGCGACCGACGACGGGGTAAACCCGCTCTTCCAGCAGATCCACCGAGAGTCGCCCGAGTCGGCGGAGCGGCTGGCCCGGGGGCTGACCAGCATGCCCGAGCCGGGCGACATGTTTCTCGGGTTCCGGATCGTCGAGGAGTTGGGCCGAGGGGCGTTCGGTCGAGTCTTCCTCGCCCTCCAGGGAGACCTGGCGGGGCGGCTGGTGGCGCTCAAGGTTTCCGCCGAGTTGCCCGGCGAGTCGCAAACGCTGGCCCAACTCCAGCATACCAACATCGTCCCGATCTTCTCTGCCCACCAGGCTCCCCCGCTCCACGCCGTCTGCATGCCCTACTTTGGCCGGGCCACGCTGGCCGATCTCCTCGAAGATGTCGAAGGGCGAGCCAACCTGCCCGACTCGGGCCAGGCCTTTCTGAAAACGATGGAGTCGCGGCGGTCGAGTGTCCGGCCGGGGTCATCGCAACCGATGGACCCCTCGGCGGGGTCGGCGGTCGATCTTGCTCCGGTGGTCATCAGTCCCGACCCGATCCGGCCGATGGTCATTGGGGCGGCCACCAGGTCGGAGTCGGATACCCTCCGGACGATCGGCCAACTCTCGTATGTCGACGCGGTCCTCTGGATGGGGTCGCGGATCGCCGACGGCTTGGCTCATGCTCATGGTCGCGGGATCTTGCACCGGGACCTCAAGCCCGCCAACGTCTTGATGACCGACGATGGCCAGCCGATGATCCTCGACTTCAACCTGTCCGAAGACATCAAGACCGAATTGGGGGCCTCGGCGGCGTCGGTCGGGGGAACGTTACGTTATATGTCGCCGGAGCACCTCGAACGGTTCCTCGGCGGGGCCGTCGAGGTGGACGCCCGGAGCGACCTGTTCGCGCTGGGGGTGATGCTCCATGAACTCTTGACCGGTCGCCCGCCGTTCGAGGTTTACGCGGGGCACTCGATCGTTGTGCTCCGGAAGATGATCCAGGACCGACAATCGGCGATCCTCCCCGCGCTCCGTCGCCACAACCCGGCGATCACGCCCGCCGTCGAGTCGATCGTCCAGCACTGCCTGGAACCAGCCCCCGCCCGCCGCTACCGCTCGGCGGCCGAACTCCACGAAGACCTCGAGCGGCACCTGGCGAACCTCCCGTTGAAGTATGCCCCGGAACCCTCGCTCAGCGAGCGCGCCCGGAAGTGGAGCAAGCGGCACCCCCGGCTGGGTTCGACCACGACCGTCATGGTGCTGTCGGCCCTCCTGCTCGCCGCCCTGGCCTCGGCGCTGGTGGCCCGCGGCGCTCGGCTGGCGCGGCTCGAAGCGGCGCGGGACCTGACCCGGTTCGACGATGAGGCGGCCTCGGTGCGATTCCTCCTGAATGACCGCGTCGAGGACCGGTCTCGGCGGACGCGGGGCCAGGCTCTGGCCCGCCAGGCTTTAGGCCGTTATGGCGTCCTGGATGACCCCCGATGGCTCCATCGGCCGGCGGTCGCTCAGCTTTCGCCGGAAGATCAGACCAAGCTCCGCGAGGAGGTGGCCGAGGTCCTCCTGATGTTGACGCAGGCCGAGGCGATCGACGCGGCGAAGCGGACCGCAGGCCCGGGGCGGCATCAACTGGCTCGATCCGCCCAAAAGTTGAACCAGATCGCCCTGGCGGCCTTCCCGAACGGCCGGCAACCGCAAGCCTTCTGGGCCCAGCAAGCGGCCGTGGTCCGCCTCCTGGGTCGGGAAGCCGAGGGGGCGCGTCTGGCGGCGGAGGCCGAGAAGCTCCCGCTCCGGACCGCCCGCGACCACTACCTCGCCGCCACCGGCCTGGCCTCGCGGGGCGAGCACGCCAAGGCCCTCCCACTGGCCGAGGAAGCGGTCCGGCTCGATCCTCAGCAGTTCTGGGCTTATTTCGTTCTGGGCGTCTGCCACGACCACTTGGAGCACCACGCCGAGGCGATGGCCTGCTTCACCACCTGCACCGCCCTCCGCCCCGACTTCGCCGAGTCCTGGCTCTATCGCGGGCTGGCCCACCTGAAGCGCAGCGACCTCGACCGGGCCCGCGTCGACTTCGACCGCGCCGCCAAACTGCGGCCCGACTGGTACGAACCGTACATCGATCGCTCATTAGCCTACCGCGGGTTGGGCGACCACCTCAAGGCCGAGAACGACCTGACCCGAGCCCTCGACCTCGGCGCACCCGAGACTCATGTTTATTTCCTCCGAGCCGCCGAGCGGCGGGCCTTGGGGGACAAGCGCGGGGCGGAACTGGACCGGATCGAAGGGCTCAAGCGGGAGCCTGCCGACCTCCCGAGCTGGATCAGTCGCGGGACCGAGCGGATGGGGACTGACCCCGAGGGCGCCCTGGCCGACTTCCAGGCCGCTCTGAAGCTTGATCCCAGGTCACTCGAAGCCCTACAAAACAGCGCTTACGTCCTTTCCGACCTGCCTGGGCGCGACGAGGAAATGATCCGGTTGCTCGATCGGGCCGTGGAACTTCATCCCGGCTTTGTCCCGTTCCGGAGCGACCGAGGGGTGCAACTTGCCATCCTAGGTCGCCGCGAGGAAGCCCACCGCGATGCCCAAGAGTCGCTCTGGCGTGACACCAGCCCCAGCATCCTCTACCAGGTGGCCGGGATCTACGCCACGACCTCCAAGACCCACCCCGAGGACCGGATCGAGGCGTACCGGCTCCTGTCCTCGGCGCTCCGGGCGGGCTTCGGCTTCGACCTAATCGACGAGGACCATGAACTCGACGCGATCCGCAATCAACCCGAGTTCGTCGCCTTGGTCGATTCGGCGCGAACCCAGGCCAAGGAGCGGCTTCGACGCCCCGCGGGGCGGTGATCCGCCGCGGACTATTCGGCCTCTGCCTTGGGCCAACCGCCGCACTCATCAGCCGGGTCACTCTCGAATGAGATCGCCGGCTTCGTTGTGTGCGGACGGCTTTGGCCCAAGCTCAACTCTTTGACCGCAGGCTCGATGGTCAGGCCAAACGAACCATGACGCACTCTGAAAACCATTTCTAAACCGAACGCGACATTGCGGAACAAATCCGTTTAAATCTTCCAGTTTACGTTGTTTTTCTGCATCAAATTTCCGAATACTTGAAAATCCGCTCGCGATGCCGCCAGCGATGAGATATCTTCCTCCTTGCCGGGTGGGAACCGATGGGGCCTCCCACGCACGACCGGCTGTGATGAATCTTCGGCAAGTAAGTAATAAGGATGTTTTCGATGAGCAAGAAAACGGCCAGCAAGAGCCTGCGTCCTTTGTTCGACAGCCTGGACCGTCGGGACGTCCCGTCGTCGATGGCCACGGGAATCGTCGCTCCTAGTCCGGTCGGCTCGGCCCCCGTCGGACTCATGCCGGTCACCCAGATCAGGATCGGCATTAATCCGGGCTCCGGTTCCACCCCGACCCACTGAACCAGCCACGAGCCGGCCGGTAGTTCTTCCGAGGTTCATTCACCCGACAGATTGCTGAGTTGGTTTCAAGTGCCTCCGCTTTGATTAATAAGTAGAAGGGGTGGACGCACCGGATCGGGTGAGTCCGCCCCTTTTCTCGTTGCGCTGGTCGTCGGCGATTCCCCTAAGCGTCGTGCGGGCGGGCTTCGCGGGGCCCATGAAGACCACCCGCTGTGTGACCCGTGTTGCTTAAGTGCCTCGTTCTTCGTCGATTCCGGTCAAGTTCCACCGCCGCCGCCAAACCGGGCCTATGGAAGTATGAGAGACCGTCGGCTTGTATCCGCCCAGTAAGACTGGCCCTGGTCCCGGTGGTTGTGATGGTGTTGTGGACTCCCCGTGAAGACATCGAGGCGCTGAAATGATGCCGCGGAAAAATCGCTCCAAGTTGACTCGTCGGCCGAATCTGGAACACCTGGAGCGGCGGGATGTCCCCGCGACCTGGGGAATCGCCTGGCCCGAGGCCCAACACCTGACCCTCAGCTTCGTCCCCGACGGGACGTCGGTTCAGGGTCAGTCCAGTCAACTCTTCCAGACGCTCGACGCTCAACTGGGCGCCGGGAAGTGGGAGTCGTCGATCCTCAACGCCTTCCAGACCTGGGCCGAGAACTCGAACATCAACATCGGCCAGGTCGCCGACGGTGGTCAACCCCTGGGCACGGCGGGGGCGGCGCAGGGGGACCCGCGGTTTGGCGACATCCGGGTCAGCGCCATTCCCTTGCCGTCCGGCGTCGCGGCGATCACCGCGCCGTACGACCCGAGCACGGGGACGTTCTCCGGCGACGTGATCCTCAACAGCAACGACAACTTCAGCACCCAGAGCGGCCACGACCTGTTCACCGTCGCGCTGCATGAGGCGGGGCACGTCTACGGCTTCGCCGACAGCATTAACCCGGCTTCGTTCATGTACGACGTGTATGGAGGCCCCCAGACCACGCTCAGCCCGGCCGCCATCTCGGCGTTGCAGGGCCTTTACGGGGGGCCGCGCGATATCGCCACCACCGACGCGATGACGGTCAGCGACGACCCGGCTCATCCCACGGACATCACTCCTCTGATCGTCAACCCCGCCGGGCCGATTCCTGTTTCCGGCGACTTGAATTCGACCTCGGACGCGGATTACTACCAGATCAAGGCCCCGACCACGACGGTGGCGCCGTTCGGGGTCGACTTCCAGGTGACGACCGCCGGGATCAGCCAGTTGATCCCCCGGATCACGATCACCGACGCGAACGGCAACGTCGTCGCCGGGGCCGCCGCGAGCTCGACGGCCGACGGCGGAGTCGCCGTCCACCTGGCCTCGTTCGTCCCCGGTCAGGTCTACAAGGTCCGCGTCGATGGGCCGACGGCGGACCTCCACTCCGTCGGCTCCTACACGATGGCGGTCAGCCCGACGGCCCTGGCCAGCCTCATCAACGTGAACACGGGCAAGGCGACCCCGCTCCCCACGAAGGCGACCCCTACCGTCCCGGCGTTGACGGCCTCGGCCCAGATCGCTTCGGGCAAGCAGGTCGACTCCTACAGCTTCACCACGCCCAACTCGGTGGTTAATGGGGTCACCGTCCAGGTCCAGGCTTACGGGATCGGCCTGGTCGCCCCCCAGGTCAGCGTGTATACCCCGCAGGGCGTGCTCGTCGGGCATGGGAGCGCCGCCGATCCCACCAACCCGGCCATGACCGTGCATCTGACCACCGCGCTCCCCAACACGGGCTACGTCATCCGAGTCACCAGCGGGATCGTCAACACCTACCAGTTCGGGACCTACCAGGTTTCGGTCTCCTACGCCGCCCCTTCGGCCACCCCGACGACCGTGCCGATCATCCCGACCCCCTGGCTGGGCATGATGGGTGCTCCCCTGCCCAACCCGAACACGAGCCTGCAAACCGCCGCCGTGCTCAAAACCCCGGCCGGCTATGCCCCCGGCACGTTCTACGCCGCGATGGCCGGGATCAGTGGGACCACGACCGCCCAGTATTATGACGTAAAGACCCCCAATTACGCCCAGAAGGCGTACATGACCATCACGGTCCAGACGTTGGGGGGGGCGGGCTTCCTCCCGTGGGTGACGGTCTCCGACAAGGCCGGCAATTCGGTGGCCGTGCAGGTCCTCGCCCAGTCCAACGGGGTCAGCGTGCTCCAGGTCCCCTTCACCAGTTCGACCGACTACATCATCAAGGTGGCCGCCTCGGGCATGAGCGGGGCGAACTCCTCGGGGAACTATTACCTCCACACCACGTTCGGGACCGTCGCCTCGTCGCTCGCCACGCTCACCTCGGGAAGTCTCGCCTCGGCCCCGGCCGGCGTGGCGGTGGCGGGCACCTCGACCAGCCTGACGACCCTATCCGCCGAAATCTACAACTTCGTCCTCGCCGGGAGCGCCGCCAACACCCAGACCGACGCGATCTTGCGGCTGACCGTGACCGACTCCTTGGGCAACGTGGTGGCGACCCTGACCACCCTCGCCAGCCAAGCCGCCAGCATGAATGTCATCCTCGGGGCCGGGAAGTACTCGATCTATGTGGACGCCACCAGCCCATCCGGGGCGGCGATCCCGTCCCTCGCGTACCAGCTCCAGGGCACCAACCTGACCGACCCGATCAGAATTGCCGCTTCCTCGAGCGCCGGCAGCACTACGACGAGTTGATCCGTCGGCGGTTGGTTGGCGATCGACGACGGGCGAGCAAGCCGGCGATCCGGTCAATCCCAGGGATTGGCCGGATCGCCGAGCAACGCTTGCCAGGTGGGTCGATCGACTGGCGGTAACTTGGATCGAAAGGAGTTCAGGAATATTCGGCTTTCCCACGACCTCGAAGGCTCGATCTACGCGGTCGTCCCAAGGGGCCGGTTCGCCGTGGCACCCGCGAGATCAAGCGAACGAGAGTCACTCTGGATTGGAAAGCGACATCCTCCAGGTTTCGAAGCGGGGGTGGCTCTTGCGGTTTCGATTGAGATCGGCGAAGATCCTGACTCTATTGGCGGTAGTTCAACTTATTTTGGTGGAATTCACTTAACGTATACCGTGGTCGATTCGTCAGTTTCCAGCTCCGGTCCTCGGGGTTGGGAGTCTGCGTCCCCCTCGCCGACTCGATCGCGTTGAGTTGATCCGGGATTAGGATCAAGAGCGGATAATGGCTACGGAACTCCCTCGGGCCTTGATTGCGTTGACCAGTCGCTTACTGGCCCTCGTTCTAAACGACGACGAACTCCGGACCGGGGTCCGGGCCGTGGCGCGGGCGGTCCTGACCGCAACCGAGCCGACGGTCGCGCCGGCGAGTGATCGCCCCTCGGCGATTCTCGAAAGCGAAACCGGAGCCACGGAGCGAGTTGAACCAGTTGAGGTGAAGCCGAAGGCCGAGCCGGTGAGACCGGGTCCGTCAGGGCCGAGCGTCCCGCTGGGCGAACTCACCTTGGGGCAGGGCCGATCACACGAACCCGACCCCCGGTTCGAGGCGATGGTGGCCGCGGCGGGGGACGACTCAGCCTTGCTGGAGATCGTCACCCGGTGTCGGATGAAGGCCGAAGGGGCCAGGTGGGCGGCGACCCGGCAAATCAGAATTTTCGAGGGGGCCGACTTCCGCGCGGAGGTCGCTCCCCGCGACCGCGAGGTGATCGAGAAGGCGGGGGGCATCCCCGGTTGTTTCCTCTGGACCAACACCGCCAACTTCCGCCCGCCCGAAGACCTCAACCTGATGGACGAGTTGGCCGACTGTTTCGAGGTCATGGCCGAGGCCGTGACCTTGGTCCTGGCCTTGCTCGATGCCCCCCGGGCTCGGCGGGCGCATCTGGCCCAGGGGCTTGATCTCCTCGCCGAAACCCAATCAGCCCTCCGCGTGGCGATCCTCCGGGTCGGCGGGACCAACGACAGCGACCAGTTCAAGGTATATCAGTGGATCAGGCAGGTGGCCAACGCCGAGGGCCACTTCATCCACCGCTACATGAAGCTCGAAGACCCCGCCGAGCCGACCCGAGCTCCCTGGGCCCGGTCGCAGATCGCCGCCCTGATGTCCGGTTTCGAGCAAGAAGGTCAGCGTGGGCGGCAACGCGAAGCCCGGATCAAAACCCTCCGGTTCCACGCCAGCCGGCTCGGGAAAACCGACGGCGACCGCTACCACTGGCAAAAGATCGTCCAGACCGTCCACGAGATGGTCATCCTCGAAAACGTCCCCCCCAGCTCGGTCGAGATCCGCGACACCTTGATCCCGGTCTGGGAGTCGATGCCCGAGATCGACGACCCCCCTTCGGGCTTCTCCCTCGTCCTCCGCGAAATCGACCGCTACCTCGCCGATCAAGAGTCATCCGCGACGGCGAACGGTTCCCGCCCCGCGCCCCGAGACTCCGCCGAAACCCGCGCCGTCGCCGACCTCCTCCGCGGTCGAGCCGTCCTCATGATTGGCGGCCAGCGCCAGCGCCACGCCCAAGCCGCGCTCGCCTCGGCCTTCGATCTGTCCGAGTTGATCTGGTTCGATGCCAAGGAGCACGGCTCCAACGAGTTCTTCCGCCCCTCGATCGCCCGGAACGATGTCGCCCTGGTCCTCCTGGCCATCCGCTGGTCCTCGCACTCCTTCGGCGACGTCAAGGTCGACTGCGACCGAGCCGGTAAACCCCTGGTCCGCCTCCCTGCCGGTTACAACCCCCAGCAAGTCGCCGTCCAGATCCTCACCCAATGCAGCGACCAACTCCGGCGGATCTGAGTCGTGGACCCACCGCGGGGCGAGACGCTATTGATCACCCCCTTTGGTCTTTGGCGGGCTTTGAGGCAATCGAACCGCGATTTTGCGGATCAATCTGAGTGCGAGATCGGACTCCTCAAGCGAGAGGAGGTTGAGGAACGATTCATCGGTGGCGCGAGCCGCGGCCGCTAGTTTCGGGAGGAGCCTCGCCCCCTCGCAGGTCAGTTCGAGCACCGTCGACCGGCCGTCGGAGGGGTGCGGGGCGCCTCGGATCAAACCTTTGCATTGCAGCGGTCCGAGGATGCGCGTGATGGCCGCCCGGTCGACCCCCAATTCGTCA
>JAABUX010009893.1_pt1 | contig 10737 bp, 11 predicted proteins | sample 5561851 | NCBI WGS metagenome assembly JAABUX01 (sample SAMN10711883, study PRJNA513361) | rock metagenome | isolation source: Antarctica rocks | place: Antarctica: Victoria Land, Richard Nunatak red sandstone | collected 2016-01-03 | reverse complement strand
CCGCGGTCGATCTCGGCGTGTCCTTCACCCGGCCCGGGGTACACCGAGTTCAAGACCAACCTCCTCGCGTCCGCGTCGCAGTTCGCGGATGCGCCGAAGTACTCCGAGCGCGGTGCCACCCTCCACCTCTATGACGGCATCATCCAGGGCGCGCTGGCCATGGACGAGGCCAAGAGCACCGACGCCACGGTGTACAACCCCAGGATCAAGGACGTCGGCAACGGTGTCGGCGGCGCCGTCACCGTCAACACCTACAAGGACGGTGTCGCCGCGATCAACAGCGGCAAGTCGGTGAGGTGGGTCGGCGCCGGCGGTCCCACCGCCTATGACCGGTACAACAACTCCCAGCAGGGCTACATCATCGTGAAGTACGACGCGCAAGGGAACGAGGTCACCATCGGCCGCCTCACCGAGCAGCAGACCGCCGCCATCATCGCGGCCGGCGGTGGCTGAGCGGGGCGTCCTCCGAGCGTCGCGATGAGCCTGTTCGTCGCGGCGCTCGGCTTCGGGCTGGTGAGCATGTCGATCATCGCCATCTCGGCTGTGGGCTTCACCATGCAGTTCGGCATCACCAACATGATCAACCTGGCCTATGGGCAGGTGATGATTGCCTCGGCATACGCCGCCTACGCGATCAACAGGGCCGGGGTGAGCATCTACGTCGGGCTGCTCGCCGGTGCCGTCTTCGGTGCCGCCTTCTCGTTCATCCTCAACCGCCTCGTCTACGCACCGTTCCTGCGCAAGGGCACCAACCTCATCGGCATGGTGATCATCTCACTGGCGGTGTCGCTGCTCATCGCCAACGTCATGCTGCCGATCGTGGGGTACTACAGCGTCTCGTACCGTCTCAACCCCGGGCCCACCATCCACGCTGGATCGATCGCCTTGACCGGGGTTCAGCTGGCGATCATCGCCGTGGCCGTGGTCACCATGCTGGTCATCCACGGCCTGCTCACCCTGACCCGCCTGGGCAAGGCGATGCGGGCCACAGCCGCGAATCCCACCCTGGCGCGCAACTGCGGCATCCCCACCCGCCGCGTGGTCGACATCGCCTGGCTCATCACCGGCGCCCTCTGCGGTGTCGCGGGCACAGTGGCGGGGATGAACTCGGACTCCTTCTCGGTCGCCAACGGCTCCGAGTTCCTCATCCCGATCATCGCCGCCTCCGTCCTCGGCGGCGCCGGGCATCCCTACGGGGCGATGATCGGCGCGGTGATCATCGGTGAGATGACCGAGCTCAGCGCCGCGGTGATCTCGCCGCAGTACAAGCAGGTGATCGCGTTCGCGGTCCTGGTGCTGGTGATGGTGCTCCGCCCCCAGGGACTGCTCGCCAAGCGCGGCGCGCTGGCGGCGGCGGGATGATCTACTACGTCACGACCCTGCTCGTCTACGCGGGCGTCGACGTCATGGCCTGCTTGGCGATCAGCCTCCAGTTCGGCGTCTCGGGCATCGTCAACTTCAGCTTCATCATCTTCCAGGCCACCGGCGCCTACACAGCCGCTGTTCTGTCACTCCCGTCCGACACCGCGAACGGAGGCTTCCAGACCTACGTGCTGGGGCTGAACCTGCCGTTCCCCATCCCCTGGATCGGCGCCACCGTCGCCGCGGCGCTGCTGGCGTTGCCGGTGGGGCTGGTCGTCCTGCGGCGGCTGCGCGCCGACTACCAGGCGATCGCCATGCTGGTGCTCTCGGTCATCGCCAGCCTGCTGATCACCAACACGCCGCGGTTCCTGGACGGCGCCGCTGGTCTGTCGTTGGTTCCCCAGCCGCTCTCGGAGCGGTTCAACCCCTATTCCGAACCGTACCTGTGGATCTACTCGGCGGCGACGATCGTCCTGGCCGCGGTGATCTTCCTCATCGCCCAGCGGATCATCAACTCGCCGTACGGACGTTCCCTGCGCGCCCTGCGCGAGCACGAGCTGGCGGCCAACGCGCTGGGCAAGAACTCGGTGGCGCTGAAGATGACCATGTTCGTCGTCGGTGGCGCCATCGCGGGGCTGAGCGGCGCGGTCCTGGTCGGCTTCATCACCACCTGGGCGCCGTCCACCTGGCTGTACCCCGAGACCCTGATCCTGTTCGCCGCGGTCATCGTCGGCGGCCGCGGCAACAACTACGGGGCCGTGCTCGGCGCGCTGCTCGTGCCGGTGGGCTTCGAGGAGGCCACCCGCTACCTCCCCTCGTTCGGACCGCCCGGGCTGGTGCCGGCGTTCGAGTGGGTGTGCATCGCCGGGCTGATCCTCGGGTTCCTGTGGTTCCGGCCACGCGGGGTGTTCCCCGAGCGCCGCCGCCTCGTCGCGCCGAGGCGAGCCGCACTGGAGGAAGCGGGTGGCGGTTGACGCCCACCGCCTCGTGCCGCCCGGTGCCGACGCTGCCGTGGACTCCCGGCCCCTGCTCTGCGCTCGGGACCTCCATCGCCACTTCGAGGGCATGCACGCCGTGGACGGCGTGTCCATCGACGTCCTCCCCAGGCGCATCACCGGGCTGATCGGCCCCAACGGCGCGGGCAAGTCCACCTTCCTGGCGGTCCTCGCCGGGACGCTGCCGGCATCGGAGGGCACCATCACCTTCGACGGCAACGACGTCACCCGCCTGCCCGCGTTCCGGCGGGCGCGGCTGGGGCTGATGCGCACCTTCCAGCTTCCTTCGGAGTTCGCTCAGCTCACCGTCCTCGAGAACCTGCTCGTGGCCGCTCCCAACAACCGAGGAGACTCGCTGGTCGGAGCCCTGCTCGGCAAGCGCTACTGGCGCAGGGACGAGGACGGGCTCGTGGAGCGAGCCCGCGGCCTCCTCGACCGCTTCAACATGAGCGCCAAGGAGTCCGACTACGCGGGGTCCCTGAGCGGCGGGCAGAAGCGGCTGGTCGAGATCATGCGGGCCTTGATGCTCGAGCCCCGCTGCCTGCTGCTGGACGAGCCCATGTCGGGCGTGCACCCCTCGATCATCGGCCAGATCGCCGACTACTGTGAGGCGCTGCGCGACGACGGCCTCACCATCGTGATGGTGGAGCACGAGCTGCACATGATCGAGCGCATGTGCAACCCGGTGATCGTCATGGCCCAGGGGCGCGTCATCGGCCAGGGCTCGATGGCGGAGCTGCGCCGGCAGCGCGAGATCGTCGACGCCTACCTTGTCGGATGACCGTGCGTCGGTGACCACGACCAGGCCCACCCCGACGCTGCGCGCCGAGGCGAACACCTCGGGGTACGGCGGTGTCCCCATCGTGCGCGACGTCTCGCTGAGCGTCGGCCCCGGCGAGATCGTGGCCATCATCGGCCCCAACGGAGCCGGCAAGAGCACGCTCCTGAAGTCGCTGGTCGGCATCCTGCGGGTCACCAGTGGACGCATCATGCTCGGCGACCTCGACGTCACCAACCACCCACCCGAGGAGCTGGCCCGGCGCGGGGTTGGCTACGTGCCCCAGGTGCAGGACATCTTCGAGCCGCTCACCGTGCTCGAGAACCTCGACATGGGCGGCTACCTGCTGTCCCGGGCCGCCATCGGTGCGCGCATCGCCGAGGTGCTCGACGTTTTCCCGCAGCTCGAGCCGATGCTCAAGCGACGCGCGGACAAGCTCAGTGGAGGCGAGAGGAAGATGCTCGCCATCGCCCGTGTGCTGATGCTCGACCCGCAGGTCCTCATCCTCGACGAGCCCACCGCAAACCTGGCTCCGCAGCTGGCCGACCGGCTGCTCCGCGACCAGGTGAGGGGTCTCGGGGAGCTGGGCAAGGCGGTGCTCCTGGTCGAGCAGCGGGCGCGCGCGGCGCTCGACATCGCCGCCTGGACGTCGGTGCTGGTATCGGGCTCCACACGCATGGAAGGCCGCTCGGGCGAACTCCTCGATCGCCAGGATTTCGAGGAACTGTTTTTGGGCGCGGCCACGAGCCTGAGCTCGGCGGCCGTGGCGGAGGTGAAGGACAGATGAGGTTGTTGATGTTCGACCAGGGCGGCGGGCGACGCCTGGGGGTGGGGCGCCAGGGCGCGCCGGACGAGGTCGTCGAGGTGGCCGGCGCCAACGGCTCGCTGCCCGCCGACATCCTCGGCGTCATCGACGGCGGCCGGCCGGCGCTCGACCGGGTGCGGGAGCTGTCGTCGTCTCCGCCACCGGGCAGCACCGTCCGCCGGCTGGCCGAGCTCACCCTGCTGGCCCCGTTCGACCCACCCAGAGGCAACGTCCTGGCGATCGGGCGCAACTACCAGAAGCACGCCGAAGAGGGCGCGCGCGCGCTCAGGGAGGAGGTCAAGCCGCCCACCATCTTCACCAAGGCGATCAGCACCATCAACGGCCCCTACAGCGACCTCCCCGTCAACGCGTCAGTGAGCACCGAGATCGACTGGGAGGTGGAGCTGGGCGTGGTCATCGGTCGCCGCGGCGCCAACATCAAGCGCGCGGAGGCGCTCGACCACGTCTTCGGCTACACGGTCCTCAACGACGTGACCGCCCGTGACATCCAGCACGGCTGGGGAGGGCAGTGGTTCAAGGGCAAGAGCCTCGACGGCTCGTGCCCGACGGGCCCGTGGGTGGTGACCAGCGACGAGGTGCCGGACGTGCACGCGCTGCAGCTCCGCCTGCGCGTCAACGGCGAGCTCAAGCAGGATGCCAACACACGGGACATGATCTACCCGGTGGACGCCATCATCGAGTGGCTGTCGGTCGGGATGACGCTGCTCCCGGGAATGCTGATCGCGACCGGAACCCCCGAGGGCGTCGGCTTCGCGCGCACCCCGCCGGAGTTCCTGCGCCCCGGCGACGTCATGGAGACCGAGATCGAGGGTATCGGGCTGCTGCGCAACTCCGTGGTCGCCTCCGGGGCCTAGCCGCCAGTGACGGCGCGCCAGCGCCTCGCCGGCGGTGAGCCGACTGCGGACCTGCTCGGGTTGGAGGAGGTTGCCGACCGGGGCGGCATCCCCTCCGTGGACGCGTGAGCCACCTCGACGCCGCCCGTGTCGCGCTGGTTGGGGTGGCCGCGTTTCTCGCCGGCGCGGTCAACGCCGTCGCAGGTGGTGGCACCCTGCTGTCGTTCCCCGCGCTGCTGCTGCTCGGCTTTCCTGCGCTGACCGCCAACGTCACCAACACCGTGGGGCTGCTGCCCGGCTACGCGGGTGGGAGCATCGCCTACCGTGCCGAGCTCGCTGTGCAGCGTGAGCGGATGCTCCTCCTCGGATCGATCAGCGTGGTGGGCGCGCTCGCCGGGGCCATCCTGCTGACCCGGACTTCGAACGCCGTCTTCGCGACCGTGGTGCCCTGGCTGATCCTCCTGTCCTGCGCACTGCTGCTGATGCAGCCGGTGGTCACCGCGCGGGTGCGCTCCCGCCGGCCCGCGGGTGAGCAGCATCGCTCCCCGCTCCTTGCGGTGGCGCAGTTCTTCGGCGGCGTGTACGGCGCCTTCTTCGGCGCCGGGCTCGGGGTCATGACCCTCGCCGTCCTCGGCCTCTTCATCCGTGACGACCTGCAGCGAATCAACGCGCTCAAGGGGATGATGGCGCTGATCATCAACGTGGTCGCGGCTGTGTATTTCGCCCTCTTCGGCCCCGTCTCCTGGCTGGCCGCCCTGGTGATGCTGCCGGCCAGCGCGGCGGGCGGGTTCGCGGGAGTCGCGCTGGCGCGGCGCCTCCACCCCGCTGTGCTGCGCGTCGTCGTCGTCGCCTTCGGTGTGGCGTTTGCGCTGCGCCAGCTGCTCGCGGGATGACGCCACGTTCACCCCGCCAACCGGCTCAATGAGAAGGCGCCGACGTCAATGCTGCTCGTCCCCTGGGTGACGAGCTCCGCAGCCGTCTCGCCGATCGCGGCCGAGTGCTTGAAGCCGTGGCCGGAGCACGGGGAGACGATCAGGACGTCGTGGCTGTCGGGGTGCCAGTCGATGACGAAGTCGCCGTCGGGGGTGGCCGTGTAGAGGCAGGACACCGCCTTGACGCGGCGGCGCCGCAGGGGGAGCCGGGCGCCCACCACCCTGTCGAAGAAGGCGAGCGACTCCTCACGTGGCACCTCGCGGACGACCGAGTCCGGCTCATCCGCCTCCTCGAACTGCTCGCCGGCCACCTTCATGCCGCCGCTCTCCCCGTCGATCGCGGGGAAGCCGTAGAACGCGTCGCCATCGCCGACCTCCCAGATGAACACGGGCATGTGGGCGGGGCGGAGGATGTCCTGCGGCGGAGCGGTGGCGAACCAGTGCATCGCCTGGCGGTACACGGCGAAGCGCCGCCGCACAGGCTCCCCCACAAGCGACGTGATCCAGGGCCCGGCGCTGAGGATGAGCTTGGCGGCGCTGTGGTCACCCTGGCTGGTGCGCACCACCACGCCTCCGTCGGAGGTCGAGATGTCCTCCACTCGCACCTCCCGGCGAATGTCGGCGCCGCACCGAGCCGCCAGCGTGAGCTGTGCGCTCACGCACGCCTCGGGACGCAGGAAGCCACCGCCGGGCTCGTGGTAGCCGACCTCGTCGCCGACGAGGGTGAACTGTGGGAACCTGGCGGCGATGGCCGGCGCGTCGAGGACCTCGTGGTCGATGGCGAAGGCCCGTGCGGCTGCGATGGTGTCGCGTAGGAAGTTCGCCTTGCCATGGAACCCGAAGCCGGTGCCGGCGCGTCCGAGGATCAGGCAGCCGGTGACGGTGAGGAGGTCGGCCCCGGTCTCCGCCTCGATCTCCCGCCAGAGCTGGTTGGAGCGCAGCGCCAGGGGCACGTACGCCATCCCCTCGCCGATGGCGGTGCGGGTGATCCGGGTGTCGCCGTGGGACGACCCCAGGGTGTGGGGCGGTGAGAACCGGTCGAGGCCGAGGACTCGTGCGCCGCGCCTGGCCAGTTGGTACGCCGCGGCGCTGCCCATGGCGCCGAGCCCGACGACGATGACGTCATGGATCTCCACGGTGCGCCTCCTCCCGGAGCCGGCAGCCCCTCACCGCGCGACCGGGCAGGGCCGCGCGGTGAGTCTACGCTGACCGTTCCGTGCGGCCACCCTGACGATCGCTCCGGTGCTCGTCGCCTTCGTGGCCTCGGCGGCCTGGGCGGCGAATCGACAAGCTACCTCCGACCCGCCGCACTAGCCGTCGACCAGCAGGCCCTTCAGGGGTCCGGCCAGGCGCGCGGAGCGCCGCGAGGTGCTGGGCAGCGGTCGCAACGCCGTCGTGGGAACGCCACCGTCGCGGAGGAGCGGACGCCATCGCTCCTCGAGCACAGCGAGGGGGTCGAGGCCGCTGCAGTCGGTGCCGAGGTGCTCGCTCCAGAGCCGCTCGCGGACGGCGCGCGCCAGCGCGCCGTCGTCGCTGACGATGTTCACCTCGGTGTCGTTGAAGAGCGAGTGCTCGTTGAGGTTCGCGGAGCCGACCGTGATCCACGAGTCGTCGACGATGCCCACCTTGGCGTGCACGTACACCGGCGGGCGGTGCCGCGCCGGAGGACCGATGGTGCATGCCAGCAGGCGCCCGTGCGTGTCGGCATCGAGGAGGACGGCGAGCTGACCCCGGGTGTCGTCGTTGCCGTTGTTGGGCCTGCTGGGCAGCACGATGCAGAGGCGGAACTCGTCGCTCGGCGGGTGCAGCAGCTTGTCGCGGAGCAGCGCCACGATCTCCGCGCTCCAGAGAAACTGGTTCTCCAGGTAGATAAGGCGTTTGGCGCCGCGCAGCGCCCCGGTGTAGGCCTCGAGGATGCCGAAGTCGCCACGCCCGATCTCAGCGTAGGTGCCCTCGGGCACCGTCCGGACCACCTGGACCCTGCTGCGGCCGGCGGCCGGCGGCACCTCCACGTCGGGGACAGGCTCGGCAGTCACCGCCCGCCAGCGTGTTGCGAAGTGGGTGGCGACGTCGGCGACGGCGGGACCGGTCAGCGAGGCGGCGAGGTCGTGCCAGCCCAGCACCGGAGCGCTGTCGTGGGGCGCACCGTCGAAGCGGTCGCCGGCGCGGTCGGTGAGGTCGATGCCGCCGACGAAGGCCAGGCGGCCGTCGATGACCACCAGCTTCTCGTGGTGGCAGTGCATGGGGCGGTTGCGGCTGTCGAGCGCGCCGCGGATGGGGGTGGCCGCGGTGAGCTCCTCGAGCGCGCTGCGACTCTCGGAGCGGGACGGGTGGAAGAGGCCCAGGGGCGCGCCCGCCCAGACGAGCACGCGGACGTCGACGCGCTCCGCCGCCTCGGCGAGCAGGTCGCGCAGGGTGACCCTCCGCGGTGACCGCTCCACCGCGAAGCCGGCGCTGACCGCCCAGCCGGCGATGTGCACCGACGAGCGCGCGGAGCGCACCGCTGCGGCGATTGCGGGAAGCGCGGCGGCCCCGTCGATGTGGACCTCGACATGGTTGCCGTCGCGCACCGGGAAGCCGCCGTGGGCCCAGCCGGTCCTGGCCCCTGCGACCGTCAGGTTCCAGCCCACCCGTGCCAGCCGGCGCCGGTGGTGGCTGCGGATCACGGACTCCAGCACCGCCCCGACCTCACTGTCCACCACCCCGAGGACGTCCCGCACCGCGATCTCCCACAGCGTCCGGCCGCGGCACTCTGCCGTCCCGCGCACTGACGCGGGAATGGCAATGATGCGCGGCGCAGGCTCTACCCGGTGACGGCGAGGGCCCGGAAGACGTCCCCGTGATAGGTCGGCCAGTCGGCAGCGCTCGCCGCTGACGGCGCCAGCGCGGCGATCGCACACGCTGCGAGCACGATGCGGCGGCTCATGACACCATCTCGACGCTTCTTGGCGACAGCGAATGCCGGCGCAGCGGCGCGGAGGTCATCGGGACGGATGGACGCACGGTCGCGACTGGCCGTTGCCATGTCGATCGGCGTCGTCGCGTTCCTCGCCGTGTTCTTCCTCATCCCTCTGGAGCTGGCCGGACTGGTCGGCTGGGATGCCGCGGCGGCGGCGTTCCTTGTGCTCTTCTGGCTGGCCATCCGCGGCCGTGACAGCGAGGCAACCAGGCAGCGAGCCACCGCCGCCGACGACTCCGTGGTCGCCTCGGACCTGATCCTCATCGGGGCCAGCGTTGCCAGCCTGGTGGGAGTGGGGTTCACCTTGCTCCATGCTGCCGCCACGACGGGCCTGGCGCATGGCATGAGCATCGTGCTGGCCGTGGTCAGCGTCGTCCTGTCCTGGGCGAGCGTGCACGCCGTCTTCGCGCTGCGCTACGCCCGCCTCTACTACACGGCCGGCGGCGGGATCGACTACCACACCAGAGAGAAGCCGGACTATGGCGACTTCCTCTACGTCGCCCTCACCATCGGCATGACCTTCCAGGTGTCCGACACCGATCTCCCGGGGCGGTCGATCCGGCGGGCCGCGATCCGCCACGCCCTGCTGTCCTACCTCTTCGGGGTCGTGATCGTGGCCATGACCATCAACGTCGTGGCCAGCCTGCTCACCAAGTAGCCGTGGGGGCGACGGTGACGTGCAACGTGGCCATCGGCCGCCGTTGAGATCCCTCAGGAGCCGAGAGGCACCGTCGAGGTCTCCAGCGACGACACAGTCGTTGCCAGGGTGCCGCGCTGGACGCGCAGCAGCGTCATGTTGCCCAGCGACTCCCAGGGGGCGCCACCGTGCTGCTGGAAACCCGACGACGCCACCACGAAGGAGTCGGCGCTGGAGCGATGGTGGAGATCGTAGAACACGGTGTCCAGCTCGGCGGTGGGCGCGCCCCCCCGTGCCGACGCGCCCACCGCCGGCACCTTGGCCGGGTCGTACGCGGCGATGATGTAGAGGGCGTCGGGGGCCAGCAGCATGGCGTTGAGGCTGGTGGGCTCGAAGCGCGCGAAGACGTCGTGCACGACCGACGCCACGGCGTGGTGCACCGACGCGCCGGCGTCGAGCGCGGCGACGATGGCGAGGAAGTAGCGCTCGCTGTCAGTGGTGCCGGTCATCTGTGACCTCCACTGCGCGGGGAGGATCTCGTCGAGCCGTTGCTGAGGGTGGATGGCGCCGTTGTGGGCGAAGGCGAGCCGGCCGTGGGTGAACGGGTGGGTGTTGACAGTCGCCACGGCAAGGCCCGGGGTTGCCCAGCGCAGGTGCACGAAGCCGGCGTTGCCACGTGCGGCGTGGGTCACCTCTCGGTAGCGGGGATCCTCTGCCGCGCAGGTGGTGGACCGTTCGATCTGCGGGGCCGGGAGCTCGCCGGGCTCCTCCGGCGGCCACCAGGCCATGCCCCAGCCGTCGGCGTGCTGGCGCGAGAGCGCCGTGAACGCCTCGAGCTCGTCCTCGCCGAGCGCCTCCACGACGGTGACCGGCTCGCGTCCCGCCCAGGCGAGCAACCTGCACATCAGACGTACTTGCCCATCCCGCCGGCGACATCGATCGACGTCCCGGTGAGGTAGCTGGCCCGGTCGCTGGCGAGGAAGGCCACGATGCCGCTCACCTCCTCGACCGTGCCGAAGCGGCCCAGCGGCACCTCGTCCCTGGCCAGCGTGGCGAAGAAGTCGTCGGCGCTGGCGTCGGGGGCGCGCCGGCGCCTGATGTTCTCCCACTGCGGCGTGACCACGAAGCCGATGTTGACGCTGTTGACCAGGATCCCGTCGGGGGCCAGCTCGCGGGCCAGCGCCTTGGAGAGGTTGAGGCAGGCCGCGCGGTTGACAGTGGTGGCGAAGAAGCTGGGGTCGGGGTAGCGCGCATACACCGAGTTGATGTTGACGACACGGGCAGCAGGGCTGGCGCGGAGGTGGGGGAGGGCCGCCCGGGTACAACGGATCTGCGAGAAGAGCTTGACGTCGAGGTCGGCGTGCCAGTCCTCGTCGGTGAGCGAGGCGAAGGTGCCCGGGTGGGCCGCCCCAGCG
>JAABUX010009892.1_pt1 | contig 10737 bp, 13 predicted proteins | sample 5561851 | NCBI WGS metagenome assembly JAABUX01 (sample SAMN10711883, study PRJNA513361) | rock metagenome | isolation source: Antarctica rocks | place: Antarctica: Victoria Land, Richard Nunatak red sandstone | collected 2016-01-03 | reverse complement strand
TCGCGTACTCCGTACGGAACCAGAGCAATCACTGGATCGAGGTCCTTCCTCCACAGATCGAGGTGAGCAGTCCCGGAGACAAGAGCCAGATCAAGAAGAAGGACAGAAAACACCTCGTGGAGGCGGAGCAGGTTCCTGTGAGTAACTTCAAAGTCAACGGCCGCCGGCTAGCTCCAGGCCAACGAGCTGATGGAGTGGTGACGTTCGATCGCCCCGGTTTCAAGCAAAGCCAGGAACGTCTCCTGCTTCAGTTGGCGTCTGCCAATTCCGTCGACAAGCCGCTGTTGCTTGCCGTACCGTTCGTCGCCCCCGGAAATTAGTCCAGTCACTTCATATCCGTCTATCAAGGAGAACATCGTCATGGCCACCTCTAATCCACTCCCCAACAGGGAAGAAGAGCTCGCTCCACACCTCAATGAAACCCAGTCCGCTTCCGATCCTACGCCAACTGTCGAAAGCCGACCCTTTGTGATGCCAAGTCGAGCGGGGGGGAGCGGCGGCAAAGATCAGACGCGCAAGATGTTGATGATTGCTGGAGCGATCCTGGTTCTGCTTGTCGTCTTCTTCGGATTTATTTCAACGAAAGGTACGAATAAGAAGAAGAGCGGCGCGGACGCAGCAGGGAAGCCGAACCTCGGTCGTGTCGTCACGCCCAATGCGCCCGGCCAGCTCGTACCTGCAGACAAGATGGCAGTTCAGAGTTCAACTGTCAAAACCGGATCGCTCGAAGCGAACGACATCGAGAAAACAAAGTCTCCGAAGCTCGGTGGGGTCGGAGCGCCCGGTACGAGTTCATTGGCCGGGAAGGCTCCAGCCACCGGGAGCCGGACGCTGGCCGATGTAGCACAGTTTCAACAGCCGAACACCGACCCGGATCACCTGAAAAACTGGAGTCCCGAGGCGTACCCAGGCACAAGTCGTCCCACCAACGGGCAAGATGTTCAAGTCGCACAGAAAGAGCAAGAGGAATACTCCAAGCCATCGATGATCTTTGTGGCTCACGAGACAAATGGAACGGCGAGAAGCAGCCTGCAGCTTCATGCAGCACCAGACAACTTCGGCCTGGAGTCCGGCTATCACGTGGCTGCGCGGCTCGAATCGATGGCGAGCACCGCATTGCACGCGCCGGTCACGGGTGTGATCGAGTACAACTACGAACGTGATGGAAGAGTTCTGATTCCAGCGGGATCTCGCGCGGTCGGGAAGATCACCCAGGCGGATGCTTCGGGGATCATGAATATCGAGTTCAGTTCGATCGAGCTGCCAGATAATGGCTCACTTCCAATATCGGCAATCGCAGCAACGACTTCCCTTCAGGCCATCAAGGGGCAGGTAACCGGGAAGAACGCGGGCAAAAGCATAGCCGTTCGCTCGCTTGCGGGACTTGGGCAAGCTGGAGCGATGCTGGTCGGTCAAGGCAGCGTAAACGGAGCAGTGAGTGAGTCCGATCTCATCCGTCAGCGCGCTGCGGAGAACATGGGCAGCGGAGCTGACGCCCAGGTGATGAGCTTGATGACGACCCAACACATCGTGGTGAGTGTTCCGGCCGGTACTGAGATCTATCTTATTTTCACCAAGCCGCAACGAGTAAATCCGGCTACCGCACAAAACATCTCAGTTTCAGAGAACACCCAGTAAAGCTCTCAACCGGCCTTCCCCGCTTCAAATGCGGCCGGCGAAAGCCGGCCGTTCTGCTGTTTGTCCGGAAACCTTTCTGATTCCTCGTTTGCGTAATCGAGCAAAAGCACACACATTCCCCGACTGCGCAGTCGAGGAAGAGTACACACATTCCTCGTTTGCGCAGTCGAGGAAGAGTACACACATTCCTTGTTTCCGCAGTCGAGGAAGAGTACACACACTCCTCGTTTCCGCAGTTGAGGAGAAGTACATACATTCCTCGTTTCCGCAGTTGAGGAGAAGTGCATACATTCCTCGTTTGCGTAATCGGGGAATTCAAACATCAGCAGGTCGGTGTTTCTCGGGCCCCTACTATATTCAAGTGAACAAGCACAGCCTTGTTTGCACAGCATTATTTGCGCAGCCTTCTGCGAGGGCAGCCTGCCCGCAAGTCGCCATTCAGCTCCAACAAACATTGCTTGTAGAGCAACGAATCGAAGAAAACTACCTTTTCGATGGGATTGCGAGATTTGCCCGAGTTTGTGAACGGCCTTATGTTTCTCCTGCGGCGGGAAGCCCGCCGAGGAGGAAACACCAATGACCGCATTTCTTCGTCAGTCCCGAGCCGCACTCAAGCGCGGCGTCGGCCGCTTCTCACAACAACTTATGTTCATGCTCTGCATCTCCCTTGTGGGTGCAGCGTGCCTTGCTCCTGCCGGGGCGATCGCTCAGAACCTCGGTACCACTCCTGCCGTTGGACAGGCGGTCCAGGGTCAGACGGCGTCGCAGCCTGAAGGCGCCTTTCTCAACGTCGTCAACTGGATCGGCAATGTGATTTGCCCGGTCGGTGCTGGTCTGGCGGTGGTCGGCACTGTCATCCAGTGGCGCAGCGGCCGCAGCTGGATGCCGACTGCCATGACCGCTGGCGGTCTGCTTGCAGTCTCGGGCATCACCCGCCTCATCGAATACTTCATCCAAAATGGACAGGCGGTTGCCTAGACCATGACGCCGCCACTGATCTTCCAAGCTCTTCTCGGACTCCTCATGACGCTGGCGGTCCCGGCTTCACTTGCCGCATTCGTGTTGGCCGGAATGAAGCTGCGCAATGAGGGCGGGGTGAACTACCAGGCCGGTGGCGGTTTCCTCAAATGGTTGTTCTGGGGTTCGCTTCTTCTCACCCTCCCAGGTGTCAGTGCATGGCTCGTCCAGGAGACGGTTCCGGGAGCGGCGCAGCTTAAGTTGGGCGGAGTCTCAACGCCTTATACCAATGGCATCAATAAAGTCGCGGGAGACTTTGTGGATGATGTCTTGACCTCTCATCTTGTTCCCGTGATCGGGGCCGCTCTGGTCTTCAAAGCGATTCTCGACCAGTCCCAGGGGACCAATCCTCTCGGCTCCATTGTGACAGCCATGTTTCTGCTGGGCATTCAGGGGATCTACAAGCTGGCAACTGGCAACTGGCTGACAGGTGGCGCTTACAGCACGACCGAACTTCTGATGAATGCCTTCAACTATGCCGCCGGGACGATCAGCCCGATCGTGGGAGGTCTTGCGATCTCAGCTGGCATCCTTGCCTTTGTTCAGCACAAACAGTGGAAGAGCTTTGTGGCGAGCGGAATCGGATTTCTTTGTGTGACTGGCTTGTGGGCCTTGGTCAAGAGTTGGACTGGAGTGACGATATGACCTTGGTTTGGCGGATCGTTCTCGCACGAAGCGCGCAAGCGGGTGCGCTGATGTTGTTGACAACTCTATTCGTCCTTGCCTTTCAATTTGTTTCGTCCATCGTGATCATCGAGTCGACTGATACCTGGCAGAGCAGTGAGCCCGGACTTCATCTCGCATGGAAGATCGAAGTTCGTAACCCATTGAGAGAGCTTACCCAGTTGGAGGATCGGCCATGAAGACCCAGCAAGTTGCCACTGCCACACGAATCCTGATTTACGCGGGTAGCCTGTGGGCCATTCTGCTGGGGGTGGCCCTTGTCCTGCACAGTCGGGCGGGGCTGATCGCATTCGGAGTGGTTCTCCTCCTCATTTCAGTCGCCGCGGTCCTGATGGCATGTGCATGGACGCTGCGCAAGCTTTGGGCTCTGAGCGGTATCGCGGCTTTAGCTATTGCCACTCAACGCACCGTGCGGAGCACCAATCGACCAGTTACTGAAGGCGCGAGCGAGGTAGAGGCATGAACTCTGGCTCTTTCGATCAGGGAGTGCTGAACATGACCAACTGGGTCGGCAACGGTGTGATGCCCTTGCTGGCCGCGCTCATGATCGCCCTTGGCATCTACCGGTTTTCACGTGGGGGCGATTTCGAGCGTTACGTGTGGGGAGCGCTTGGTTCTTTGTCTGTCTCCGGTCTGCTGCGTCTGGCAGAGGTCTTCGCCAAGCAGGGGTCAGGATCGAGTCAGATGTTTCAGGCTCTGCTCACCCTGACGGACTGGATCTGCAACGTCATTCTTCCCGTCTACGCGGGTCTTGAGATCGTGCGTGCGGTTCTGGGCGTGAGCGGAGTCGGTTCTCGCCTCAACATAGGCGATGACTGGCTTCGACATGTAGTTACGGCATTTGCGGCGCTCTGCTGCTCCGGCCTGTTGCGGCTGTTCGAGCACTTTGTCGCTGCCGGCACGAAGGGGGTGGCGTGATGGCATTGCGAGTGAGTCCGGTCTCGCGCAATCTTGCGCTGAAGGTGACGTTCATGTTTCTCGAGATCGAGGACATGCTCGCGCTGGGTTTCGCCTGTGCGGTCGCCATGATCGCCGGACAGTTCCTGTTCTCGGACCGTTACGTGTTCTCGATCCCGATGAACTGGTTTCTGGTGCTCGTTGTTCTAGGGCTGGGTGTTCCCGCCCTGACGCTGTTCAAGTACGGAAAACCAAGGAAGTACATGGTCGATCTTCTGGCCTGGTACAGCAAGCCCCATAGCTATTGCGCCCTCGCACGAGACACGCAGCTGACAACGAGCTATCTGAAGGAGAAAGAGTAATGCCCAAGACCCGAGAAGCACACAAGCGATCCCTGCAGGACCCCGCCCTCTGCGAACTGCTGCCCATCCGGGACTTCCTCGACAACGTGATGATCCGCACCGATGGATGCTATGTCGCCGGCTTTCGCATGGCGGGAACACTCACCTATTTCGCCGATGACGACGGACGCAATGAGACGAAGGAGCTCGTGGAGTCTCTCCTGCGCACCGTACCGGAGCAGAGCATGCGGCTTCAGTTTCGCTACGAGGTCGTGGAGGGCCTGAATGGTCTGCTTGCGCAGTACGACGATCATCGCCGGACGCGGAATACCGAGGCTTTGGTGCTAGAGCGGCATCGTGTGAAGCAGTGGAAAGAACGGGAGGAAGAGGGTGAATACCTCACACGACTTGCGGCAGTGTACCTGATCTGGGACCCGGAGAAGCACCGGCGCTTGATGGCCGCCGCGGGCGGCCAGATGAAGAGGAGCAGCGATCGCAAGAGCGCTGAGAAGAAGCCGGGCTTCTCCCTATCGATGCGTAAGTGCATTGAGCGATCGAAGAAAGAGCACACGGACGCTCTGGCTGAGTTCGAATCGATCGTCAACGGCGTTGAATCCTCCTTGAAGAGAGCGGCGATGGGTCCGGAGCGCATGACCCATAACGAGCTCTTTCTCGAGATCAAGCGTGCCCTCAATCCGAACGCTGCCGATACAACAACACTCAGGGACAGCGAACTCACAGAGCGCTACGTGTCCGCGCGTGAGCAGGCCTCAACCGTCTCGATTCTTGGAGACGCCGAGAACTATATCAATGTCGACGGTGTGCTGTGGAGCTTTGTTTCTCTGAAGACGCCTCCCGATGGAACCTACCCCGGTATTCTCCGCAGTCTGCTGACGGTAGGTTTTCCTGTGGCCCTTTCCACCCAGGTCATGATTCCGGATCAACGCGCCGTGCTCGACAAGTACAAGAAGCGGCTGAAGAAGATGCAGGCCGCACAGATCGACTCGAAGGGCAATCAGCGCCTCGACATCGAGGCCCAGGTAGCGACCCAGGAGTTGATGGACATTCAGGCCGAAATCTTGGCCAGCTCCGTGAAGACCGCCAAGGTCAGCCTGACCATCGCGGTGCGGACCTCGCATCCGGCTTTCAGCAGCCGCGAGTACGAAACGGCCGAGCGGGAGTTGTCGAACCGGCGGCAGCAGATCCTGCACATCGTCTCGCAGGTCAACGGCGCGCGGGCGTATGGTGAGTCGCTGGCACAGAGACGGCTGTTGATCTCGTCCATGCCGGGTATGGCGGACGAAGATCACCGCGATCACGACCTGTTGACCACGCACGCGGCCGATCTCATCCCGGTCGAAATGCCATGGGCCGGAACGCCGCGATCGCCTTTGATGTTATTTGAGACGCCCTATCGCCAGCTGATCCCATTCTCACCCTTTGACGCGGGACTCGAGAATGCAAACGCGATCGTGGCCGCCACGTCTGGATCGGGAAAAAGTGTGGTCGTCGGCCGGATGGCCCTGACCTGCGGACGGCAGGATGTCCAGGTCTCGATCATCGAACGGGGCGACTCATACCTGCCAGCTGTCACGTACATGGGGGGACGGATGATCTCCATGTCTCTCGACAGCACCGAGACGATCAACCCGTTCGATCTTGAAGCAGGAGACCTGTTGCCTTCGAACGATCACCTTGCTTTTCTCAAGAACCTGACGCGCTTCATGATTGGGGACAGCGGAGCGACGGATACAGACCTTCTCGACAACCTTCTGCTCACCGCGATTCGCAAAACCTATGATCGCGCTGCCATGCGATCGGGGAACACGATTCCGACTTACAGCGACCTCAAGGACGAGCTTGAGAACTATCACGATGAAGACAAGAACGAGGTTGTCAATCGAGAGGCGCGGCTGGCTGCGACTAAACTGCGCGCGTGGGTCGAAAACGGGATGTACGCGAAGCTCTTCGACCGGTCCACGACAATCGATATGTCCACACCCTGGCTCTACTTCAACATCGAGCAACTGAAGGATGACCCGAAACTCGAGACCGCGATGAGTCTGTTGATCGCTTACGCAACGAACAAGCGGGCCATGGGGAAGGGAAACAAGCGCTGCATCACAATTCTCGATGAGTGCTGGTCCCTGCTCCAATCGCCAAGCCTGGGTCCTGTTGTGGTACAGCTGTTCCGTACCGCACGCAAGCGGAACGCCTGCGTCTGGGGTCTTTCGCAGGCGGTTGAGGACTTCACCGGAACGCCGGATAAGCCGAACGAGTTCGGTGGCGCCATTCTTACGACCACCGCGACCAAGCTGATCGGCCGGCAGAAGGGCAACATCGATGTTCTCCGCCAGTTCGTGCACCTCAACGAGACCGCCATTCATCGCGTCAAGCACCTGGGAACCACCGAAAAGGGCAAGAAAAGCGAGTTCCTGCTGGTGATCGGAGAGAGGTCCGAGACGACCCATAGCCTGCACATCGTTCCCACGCCGCTCGAATACTGGCTGCTCACGACCTTCCCGCGTGAGAAGTGGTATCGCCAGTACTGGCTCATGAAGAATGCGAACCTGACTGCCACCGACGCCTATGAACGTCTCGCGGCTGTTTACCCCCACGGCCTGGCATCCCTTGACGAGCTGCCGGAAGAGAAGTCGGGTGAGGTGATGCAGGTCGCGTTGGGAAGAGTGATCTCCGGGCACGTCGCAAAGACCAGCATACGGATCATGGAAGAGGAATTACAGGAGGCATAGAGATGGCAGTTCCGACGATCTCTCGACGAACGATGAAATTGACGGCAGGGGCGCTAGGCGCGCTCCTTCTGATCACCCCGCCAGCCGCTATGGCTCTAGGCTGGGACATCTTCAGTGTCATTGAATCGACCATCAGCTCTCAGATCGGCGGAGCGCTCACGGCCGTGAACGGAATCCAGAGCGCCATGCGGCAGGACCAGCAGGCGCTCCTCTTCCCGGTGTCGCTCATCAACCAGTCGCATGGCTACATTAATACCATCATGACCAGCTACCGGGGATGGATGTCGGGCGTGTTTACACTTCCGGTGGACAGTGCGCAGCTCGCAAGCAGCCAAAGCCTGGAACGGGTCTTTCTTGGCGGATCGAGTGCTTCCCTCGGAAATATGAACGGCTTGTACAACAACTCCTTCGGGACGCTCCCTGTATCCACAGCTGCTCCCCAGGCTCATCGCCAGATGATGGACATGGCTGACGCACTGGCAAAGGATGCGCTTGCCCAATCCGTTGCGGCGGATCAGGCATCAAGCTCGCTGCTCCAGATCGCCAATCAGATCGAGACCGAGAGCTCTACGACGGCGCCGGGAACGGCGGACATGCTCTCCGCCACGGCGAGGGCCGCAGAGCTCGAAAGTCTGGCCGGCCAGCATAAGTTGTTAGCGTCGATGCTGCGGGAAGAAGCTGGAAATCTGGCGCACCATAACGGGATCCGCAAGCAGAGTGTTCAGCAGGCACAGCAGATGAATACCAATCTGCAGGGAACGATTGCGCAGCAGTAGGCGAGAGGAGAATAAGCATGACAGAAAAGCAAACTCTATGGAAAGCGACTGCGCCCCGAGCCGGGTGGCTCTGTGCTGCGGCAGTCCTTGTCGGCGTGGCCGTGCCGCGCCAGGCCCATGCGCAGTTTGGTATAGATCTTGCGGTGATTCTAGCTGGCCTACAGAAGATCTCGAGCCTTCTTACCAGCAGCGTCGCTTCACCCTTGAAGCAGATTCAATCCGTCGAGCAGGATGCGCAGCAGTTTCAACAAACGGTGCTGTATCCCCAACAGGCAATCAATAGCGCGAAGGCGTTGTCTGCCAGTTTCACCGCGCCCATGCAGTCCATGCAGTCTCTGATGAACCTGCACTTCTCGAGCGCAACCATGCCGAACCCCCAGCAGCTGGAACAGCAGATGCTCTCAGGCAACCCGAATAACTTCGCGGCCTTCGGGAACAGCTACTCGCAGGTGTATGGGACGCTTCCGGCTCAGACGGCAGCCCCGCAGAATGTGCGGAGCACGATCGACATGACCGATGCTGAGGCCCAGGATGCCATGAAGAAAGCGATCGAGCTGGACGCGCTCGCAGCACGGGAGCTTGAGGTCGCTCAATCTCTCAATCAGCAGATTCAGTCGGCCGCTCCGGGAACCGCACCGATCCTCGAGGCGGAAGGTTCGGCATGGGTGCTTCAGGCAAATGCCTATAGCCAGTCGGCGATGGCGGCTCTTCTACGCGTGAGAACGACCGAGCTGTCGAACGCAGGAACTGACGTGAAGAACTCGACCGCTCAGGCACAGCAGCTCAACCAGAATCTACAAGGCGTCATCACGCCGCACTGACAGGACTTTTATGGACCCTTCGATCTTCGAGTTTCAGACGATGATGCAGACGGTGCAGACGGGCATGGCAGGAAAGATGATTCCTGCTCTTCAGGCGGTGTCTTACGTCTTGATGGTGATCTCTCTTTTGCTCGGGATCTACGAATCTTTCGCCAAGGGAGGAGATACCCGTCAGCTGACGGCTACCGTCTTCAAGTATGTTGTTGTAGCGTTCGTTGTCGGGAATTGGACGACGTTCTTCACGGACCTGATGACAGGCTTTAACCAGGTCGCGCAGTACATTGATAACTCGTACGGTGCTGGCGATCTGATGAAGGACTGGGGAAAACAGCTTTCCATCAATTGGAATAGCAATGGTTACACCTCCATCTGGAACATCATCACCAGCGGTGGAGCAGCCATCGTAAATGCCCTTGAGATTGGGGTTGCGTACATCATCTTTCCGGTTGCGGTCCAGGTCTTCACCCTGATCTATATCTTCTGGGGTGCAGTTGTTTATGCCGTGGGTCCGCTCGTTCTGGCGCTTGCTCCAAGCAGGATGGTGAATTCGGTCGCCAAGTTCTATGTGCAGAACCTCATTGTGTGGAACTGCTGGGCAATCGTCTATGCGATCTTTGCTTGCCTCATTACCGCTGTCAATGGCAAGGATATGACCACGAGCCCCTTTTTTGCGAACAGCGTCGCCGGCGCGCAGACGCAGATTTGGATTGGACTGACGAGCATCCTCTATTCGATCTGCATTCTCCTGATTCCAGTGATCGCGTTTTTCGTGTTGAAAGCCGAATTCGGTCCTGTCGCTGGAGCCCTGCTCGGTCTCCTCGCAACCACCAATCAAGTAACGCGCCTCGCCGGAAATGCAGGAGGGAAGGCTGCAGGAGGAGCAGCAAAGCCTGCAAGTAATGCGAGTAGTCAGGGAGGAATGGGCGGTGGGACCTACCGCAATCTGAGCGTTCCTCCGCCGAATACGCCTCCCCGGGCGACAACGCCGTAACAGGCACCTGAGAAGGCCAACATCCAGATCAATTCGAGGAGGTAACGATGAACAAGCAACCCGAGCAGGAAAGACAGCCGAAGTTCTATGAGATGGATGGCGCGTTGCGCGCCTATTCGAATCGATCGCTGGTCATTGCGGGCGTGATGGGCCTAACCGCATTGGTTGCCGTGCTGGGCTTCTTCTTCGTGAGAATGCAGCCACCCACTGTGATCAGAGTGAACGGCGCAGGCGAAGCGCAAGTGGTGAGTCCCTATGGAGCGGGGAGCCACAGGGGCCTCATTCCCGCCGTTCTAGCGACCGCGCGCAGCGCAGGTCCGGACGAGTACGAAAAGCAGGCTTTCATCAAGCAGTTCCTCGGCCACTACCTCTCCTACGATCCGCATACGTTAGGCCAGAACTGGGCCGACGCGATGAACATGATGACGAGCAATCTTCGCCACACCGCGGTCGGACAACTGCAGAAGGACAACACGGTCGGCAAGCTCGAGGACGAGCAGGCAATGTCGACGCTGAAGCTGAGCAGCCTTGAGCCGAGCAAGGAAGATCCCTTGACCTACGAAGCATTCGGGGTCCGCGCGGTCCACCGAATGGTCGATGAGCATGAGATCTCGGACAAACTGGTCGAGCAGTACCACCTGCGTCTGGTCAGCATGGAGCGCTCCGCGGATAATCCGAACGGTCTGCTTGTCGGCGAGTACTGGTCCAAACAGATCGAGGGAGAGAAGCGCGATGCCGTTCTTGAGGGAACACCGGGATCCGAAACACAGAATGGAGGAGGGGAGAACAACTGATGAGTACAGCCACTATTACCAAACC
>JAABUX010009889.1_pt1 | contig 10739 bp, 9 predicted proteins | sample 5561851 | NCBI WGS metagenome assembly JAABUX01 (sample SAMN10711883, study PRJNA513361) | rock metagenome | isolation source: Antarctica rocks | place: Antarctica: Victoria Land, Richard Nunatak red sandstone | collected 2016-01-03 | reverse complement strand
TCCTGGTCGGCGGCCATGGTGATCCTCCTGGGTGCTTCGGGACCGAGGAGGAGGATTACCATAAATCGAGGTCGTTCACCACTTTTCGCCGTCACATCAGAGCGTCCTCATGGTGCTCCGACCCTGGTCCCGGACCCACTCGACCGATCCTCAATCTTCAGGAACCTTAAGGATCGCCAAGGAAACAACCTCCCGAAGTTAATCCTTGGCCAAGCTCAAGATCAAACCGCCTCATAACCAATTCGGGAAGTTGTTTCCTTGGCGATCCTTGAAACCGCAAGCCGGAGGCTCGACACCAAGGCGGGCCACCATTCGCCAGACTCCAAGGGTATGAGATCGCAGATCATCCCCGATCCGCAGGGAAAACTCACGCGAAAACCTGTCCAGGAGCTATGCACGGGGAAGCCCGGACTGCCCTCGAACCGAATCCGCTCCGTAACGCTTGACAGCGGCGCCTAAGCGGGTTTACAAGTGTAAGAGTGGCGTGGGGATGGTTATCAAAGTGGGGGGTGGGCCGGTGATCGAACCGATCTCGAAGATCATTTTGGGCGTAGTATGCTTGGTCGGGTGGTCGCCAGGGTCGGGTGGTGATCGCTCGCCGGGGCAAATCCTCGATGCGCTCGATGGGATCGAGCTCCCTTCGTTCGACTCGGGCAAGAAGGATGATCAGCCTTACGTTCGCCAGCACTTGGCCAAACTCAAGGAGGCGACCGAGAAGCGGGCGGCCCTGATCTGGGAGCTGTTCCAAGTCGCCCCGGACCACGAGCGGATTCCCCCCTTGATGGCCGAGCGTTGGAGCGTTCGCCGGTATGGCCTGGCCGGGGATCAGGTCGAAAAAGAAGTCGCCGACGCCCTGGCGCGGACCCGAAGCCCGAAGCTCAAGGTCGAGGGGGAGTACGCCAGGGCTTACACCCGGTTGTACGACAGCCCCCGCGATCGGGCCGTCGAGCTTGCTGGGGTGGACCAGTTTCGCGAACTCGCCCCCCAAGATCCGCGAGGGGCGACTCTGCTCCAACTGGCCCTGAGGCGGACGTCCGACGAAGGAGTCAAGAAGCTCCTGGAGGGTCAGATCCTCCGAGAGTTCCCTGATTCCCTCCCTGCGGAAAAGATCCTCGGATCGCGCCGAAAAGACTTCGTCGTCGGCAAGCCGTTCGACCTCGAATTTACCGACGCCATCGGCGGGGCTGTGGTGTCGGTCAAGCGGCTGAAAGGAAAGATCGTCGTGATCGACTTCTGGGCGACCTGGTGTGCGCCCTGCATGGCCGACCTGCCCGAGATGAAGCGGTTGTACGCCAAGTACCACGACCAAGGGGTCGAGTTCATCGGCGTCAGCCTCGACCAACCCGAGGCGCGAGGGGGCCTGAGAAACCTCAAGAGGGTCGTCGCCGAGAAAGAGATCACCTGGCCCCAGTATTACCAAGGGGACGGTTGGGACGGCAAGTTTTCCAGCTCGTGCGGGATCAACGCGATTCCCGCCACCTTCCTCATCGACACCGACGGCAACCTCGCCTCGACCGAAGCGGCGGGCAAGCTCGACACGTTGATCCCGAAGCTGCTCTCAAACGACTTCCAGTCCGGCAAGGAGAAGTGATTTCAAGACCTGACGTGGAGGTGGAGCAGGTCCAGTCAATGATCATCGGACCTGATCGAGAGGAAGACGGCTTCGACGTCGAGCGGATCGCCCGATGGAGGCGTCGCGACCCACCAGGGATGCCTCGCGGCATCGGCGTATCTCTGGCGCATCGAGGCATAATAATACTTTTCGACTTCCGCCCACCTCCGGGCCTGGCCTTGAAGCCGCTCGGCCTCGCGTCCTTTGTCCTCGGCCATCCTTTTCATCGAGGCGGCTTGCCGAGCGTCGCCGTCGGATGCGGCGTTGCGTGCCATATCTTCGAGGTTGGGAACATCCTCTGCGGTCAGTTGGGCCACCTCGGAATCGGCCCGGCTTCGCTCCGCATAGCGGACCGCGAGTTCATCGAATCGCTTCACCAGGCCGAGGTATTCCGTCCGGCGTGCTTTCCATTGCGCGAACTGCACGCCGAGCGTCGCCACCGTGAGGGAGACAATGACAGTGATGAAAATCGTTCGCGGGAGGCGACGGTAACCCGCCCCGGCTCGATAGCCTTGTCTTTCCACAGGTGACCCGCCTTTCATGAAAATGTCCTATCGCATTCAACCGTCCCAACTTCCACTCGACGTGATCGACCCTCAACGACCAGGGGCGATCGAGCGTGCTCAAGCTCGGACGTGGAGGTGGAGCAGGTCCATGACCCAGACGATCAGGATGCACGCGACGAGGAGCGACCCGGCATACGCCAGCGAAGCGTTCATGGGTGCCAGGTTCGGCGCGAGGTATTGGTTGTAGTACAGGCTGTGGACGCTGATCAGCTTGTCCCCTGCTCCCTTGATCGTCGGCATGTTCAAGAAGCGGGCTCCGGCGGCGGCCAGGGTGTAGGCGACGATCGGGTTGGTGCCGAGGACGCGGAAGGGGGCGGCCCATCGTCGGTAGTTCTCGACGTCGACGAGCCAGTAACAGACCGCCAGGCCGAGCATCGACCAGCCCGCGGCCAGGAGGACGAACGAGCTGGTCCAGAGCGCCTTATTGATCGGGAACCAAGCGTCCCAAGAGGAACCGGCGATGATCGAGAACGTCCCGGAGACGAACAGGCCCGAGCAGATCGCGTAGCGGTCGCGTATCGAGCGGAGCCAATGGCCGGCCAGGATGCCCAGGAGCGTCGTGGCGATCGACGGCAGGGTGCTCAATAACCCTTCGGGGTCGTAGTCGGACTTGTAGAGGTGGCCGGCCAGGAGGAGCCGGTCGAGGTAGGAGGACAGGTCATGGCCCCTGGCCCAATCCGCTTTGCCGAACTCGGGGACGGGGACGTAGCTCATCAACGCGGTGTAGCCCACAAGCAAGGTTACCGCCGCGATGATCTGGCCTCGGACCCTGGTGACGAGGAAGATCAACGATGCCGCCAAATAGCAGAGCGCGATCCGCTGGAGCACGCCGGGAATCCGGATCGTCGCCCAGTGATAGTTCGGGTAACCCGCCAGCGCGATTCCCAACCCGAAGATGATGAAGCTGCGGCGGAAGATCTTGATCAGGAGGCCGCGTCGGCCGTCGGGGTCGTCCTTCCGCTTCGAGAGGGCGAAGGTGATCGACACGCCGACGATGAACAAGAAGGACGGAAAGATCAGGTCGGTCGGGGTCCACCCGTCCCACTCGGCGTGGCGGAGCGGGGCGTAGCTTTCCCCCGACCCGTTGTTGGCCAGGATCATCCCGGCGACCGTCACCCCCCGGAACACGTCGAGCGACGTCAATCGGCCCGACTTGGGGCTCGACGAGGCCATCGGGACCACATGCTCCTTGTCCGCTTCGGTCGCGGACGCCTTCGCTGATGTCGACTCGCTCATCGTTCGCGGTCCTCTGGCTCGGGGGATCGACCACCACATCCGGGACCGCCACGTTATCACACCCGACCGACGCGATCACGCATCGCCCAGGCCGAAAACCCTCCGACGCCGGGGTCCCCGGCGAGTGGCGATGGACCCGATCGGGTGGCGGTCCAGGCCCAAGGCCGGGATCGGCCGCGAGGGGTCGGACGCGCGCCGCGATTTCGCCCCCAAAAATTCCGGACGACGGCCCCGGGTTTTTCCCCGAGGAATGTCCTATGTTTCCATCAGTAGGAGGGGCCGCAAAGGCCCGTTCGTCTCCCGATGGCGGGAGATTTTTCGGATTGTCGCCTTCGAAAATCCGCCCAATCTCGTCGAAGGAATGATCACGCGATGTTCCACCTCGTTTATGTCAGCTCGGCGATCGTCCCGTTCACCTCGGATGAGCTGCTCGAATTGCTGGTCAAGTGTCGAGACAATAATGCCAGGTCCGGGCTCACGGGGATGCTGCTCTACAAGGATGGCAACTTCATGCAGGCCCTCGAAGGTGAGGAACAGGCGGTGCGGGCGGTCCACGCCAAGATCGAACGCGACCGGCGGCACAAGGGGTTGATCACCCTCTTGCAGGAACCAATATCCGAGCGACGATTCCCGGAATGGTCGATGGGGTTCCGCGAGCTGAAGTCGTCCGAGGTGCTGGCCACGCCCGGTTTCAGCCATTTCTTGAACAAGTCCGGCCGCGCCCGGGACGATTCGGACAACCTGACCCTGAGCGACAAGCTATTCCTGACTTTCAGGAAAGCGATGTGATCGGCTCGTCGCGAACGAGGAGGCGAGCGTCGCGGGTCGCAAAACCCATCGGGGGGCGATCCGCGACGCTGCCACGAGCCATCCGGGTCGACGCCGCCGAGACCGATCAGACCCAGATGTCCGACGTGCAATCGCCCCCGGGGAAGCGGATCTCGTGGGCTCGCGATGGTCCTCCGGGTTCCATGCCGAAGTCGACGTGGAAGCGGTCGTTGAGCGCCAATCCGCCGGTCGAGGTGTCGCAATCGACCTGGAGCAGGCTCGACCCTTTCTGGCCGATCGCGGGGTAGAACTGGTCGTCCCAACTGCTGAAGAGGGAGTTGGTGACGTACAACCGCTTGCCGTCCAGGCTCAGCTGGAGCATCTGCGGCCCCCCGGTCAACTCACCGTTTTTAACCTTGGGCAACGGCTTGCCAAGGAGCCCGCCGAGCCAGAGTTGCCCGGTCAGCCTGGGGTGCGAGGGGTCGGAAACGTCGTACTGGCGGACGTCGCCGTGGAGCCAGTCGGAGAAGTACAACCAGCGGTCGTCGAGCGAGAGGACGACGTCGGTGATCAGGCCGGGGAGGGGGAAGTCGAACCCTTTGACCGTTTGCGGCTCGACCTGGATCACCTTGGCGGCTTCCCAGCGATCTCTGACTTTAGCATACTGCCAGATGCTGCTGGAAAGTGCCGCGCCGACGAAGCCGACCGTGCTGTCCGGGTTGTGGTGGAACCGGACTTCGAGCGGGATCATCCCGCCTTCGCCGAGGTCGATGCTCTGGCTGATTTGCCGCTTGTCCCAATCCCAGAAGTGGAGGTGGTGGCCGTACTTGCCCGCCTTCACGTCGTCGAGCTTGAACCCGGGCTTCACCGTGTTGAGTGCGGCCCACTCGCTGCTGACCATGACGTTGTGCCGGGGCTGATACCAGAAGTCGTAGTTGTAGTGCATCCCTTCGAGGCTCGACTCCCAGCGGCCGACGACGTTGAACGCCTCGTCCAGCTTCAGGAAGCCTCCCGGGGCGTCACCGTTGGCGTCGCCGAGCATCGAGATGATGATGTTGCCGTCCGACAGGCAATGCACGGTGTGGGGTCCGGTCAACCTCGCCTTGGCGACGACCTCGGTCGGCTCGATGACCTTGTGCAGCGTCGGCCGCTTCGGGTCGACCGTGTCGAGGATGTGAATCCGCCCCGAAACCAGGCCGGGCACGATCAGGTATCGCCGGGCCCTCGCCCCGTGGCAGCTCGCGCAAGCGTTCCAGCCGAAGTGGTGCAGCTCGTCCCCCACGTTCGGCATCGCGACGCGGTGGACCACCGTCGAATACGTCGGCGATGTCGGGTCGAGGTCGATGCAGGCCAGATAATCCGGCTTCTTGAGATCCGTCCCGGCATAGGTCGCCACGACGTAAGCTAGGGTCTCGGGCGCGGACTTGCTCGCCGAGAGCGGGGTCGCGAAGGTCCGGTCATCCGCGTTATGGTCATGCCCGAGCCCGGGCCGACCCTTGGCGACCAGAGGACCCAACATCGCCGCCGTGGCGACCGAGTTCAAGAAGTGCCGTCGTCGCATCGTCGATCCTCTGTAGGAATTACGCGGTCAAATTCTGGCCACGGATGAAACACGGATCAGAAAAACAAATTAATTTTATCTTATTCGTGTTCCATCCGTGGCTCAAACTGTTTCATCCGAAGCTTCCCCGCATCTCGGGTGCCCAACTCTCGGCGAGGTCGTCCGTAGACGAGGCCGAGGGATCGTGCGATCATCGACGATCGGGACTCGGGCCGAAAGGGTAGCCGTCGAGACGAAGGGAATCAAAAGCGATGCGAAGCGCCTGGGGTTGGACCGTCGCGGTTAGTGTCGGTGTCGGTGTGTGTCTCGCTGGTCCCCGGGGAGCCGAGGCGCAAGCGATCGCCTTCGCGCCGACGGTGGCGACGATCCCCGACGGCGTCAGCCTCAACGCCATCCCGGTGGTCTCGGCCGACCGCCGCTACGTCAGGCTTTCGGTGAATCCCAGCTTCCAGGTCGTCAACAGCATCCAGAGCTTCCCAATCCCCTTCGCCGTCAGCGGGTTGGGGAGCGGAGGAGGAGCGGGCGGCGGTGGTGCGGGCGGAGCCGGAGGAGGGGCCGGGGGCCTCCTCGGGACGGCGATGGGGATGAACGGCCCGGCCGGAGGGGTCGCGGGGGCTTCGGGGCAACCGATGATGAACACCTCCCAACCCTGGGCGGGCGCATACTCGGCCGATGGCCTTGATCCGACCGAGGATTGGTCGTGGTCTCCCCCGGCTCGGCGCCCCAAAGCGACCCGAAGCAAGTCGGTCCGGGCCAAGAAGTCGGCCCCCATCGCGTCGACCGCCCCGAGCAAGCCGTCTCGATAACCGAGGGCCGGCCGCTCTACTTGTGGCTGCCGAACCAGGAAGACCGAAATTTGATCGGCTGGTCGGATTGCCCCCCCGGCCCGACCTCGCGAGGCTGCGAAGGGCCGGGCGGCTGGTAGGCCAGGGCTTGCTGCGCGCCCGCCGCGCTGCTGAACAACAAGCAGCCGTTGAGGAACGCCAGGAAGAACCCGAGCGGCCCTTTCAGGGCGCCGGTGGCGACGGCGACCACCAGCGAGACCACCATCGCCAGGACGAACGCCGCCCAGACCGACTCGCGGTTGAACAGCCGTCGGAAGGTATTGTAAAGGATCAGGACGGCCCCCGAGGAACCGGCGAACGTGGCGAGCGAGGCGACGGTGTAAAGGTCCTGCGGCGAATTTTCCAATGCCTGCCCCCTTGCTCAACCCGGACGATGGGTCCGGCGACCTCGATCGGCCACTCTTGCCGGTTCCTCGGAGCGACCCCAGGATTATTCACTATACGTATGTATCGGTCTAGCCCGTTGCGACCCATCCTCGAATAATCCCGAGGGCGCCCGGTGGTCAATAGCTCATCGACTGATCGGTTTGCCGAGCGATCTCCCCGAGTTCGACGCCGGTCCCACCCACGGCGAAGAATGCGGTGATCAGGGTATCCAAAGGTCGTGCTTGGCTTGCTCGACTCGATCTCGACGACCCGGGGTTGGGAAACCCCGAGCTTCTTGGCGAGCGCGGCACGAGTCATCTTGGCATCCGCCCTGAGCCTCCGAATCGCCCGAACCAGGCTGATCTTGAGGTCGATCACGCGCATCGTCGGTTCGTCCAGGCTCAAAAACTCGGCCAGCGTGGTCGCCTGAAAACCGTCCCCTTTCCCCTCGATCGGCTTGGCGGTCGGGTCCGGCAGGTTGATCGTCTGCTTCACTTGGGGTTGTCGGCGATCCGTTTTCGGCATTGGTCGATCACCCGTTGAGGGGTTGTTTGAGTTTTCTTGGCGAACACGTCCACCACGCAAACCGTCTCGACTCGGAGTTGGTCGATGACCCGTCAAGTCGTAATTCTCTGCTCTTGTTTCGTGAGCCCGGTCGGGAGATACTGTGCCTTTTGCAGATCGATGGACGCACAGTGAGCATAGTCAAGGTTCACGCATGAATCCGCAATTGGTGTTTATACGCTGCGTCGAAGCGATACGGCAGGGGGCGCTGATCAAACGTGTATCCGACACGGACAAGGAATACCATTTTCAAAACTGGTTCAAAACCCGGTTGGATGAGATCGGTGGGAATTATGAGGTTGGCGGCAGGAACAGCTATCCTGACTTCCGTATCGTCGCGAGTACCGAAGGCTACGAATTGAAAGGGCTGGCTTACCCAGGGCGAGAAGCTAACTTCGATAGTAACAGCCAGGTGCCAGCCGGGCACCACAACGGTCGGACGGTCTACTATGTGTTCGGGCGTTACCCAAAGAAACCCGATGGCAACAGCTATCCCGTGATCGATCTAGTCATCTGCCACGGGGATTTCCTGAACGCGGACCATGAATATACCCACGAAAATAAAAGCATGAAGGGGTTTGGTAGTTACGGCGACATCATGATTCGCGACCGCAAGATGTATGTGGTGCCGACGCCATTCCACCTAATTTCAGGCGTAGCCCATCAGCAAACGCTAATCACACCCGACGGCGTCGTGGTCGGGGGCGATCTCATCGACATCGGCGTGCTCAAGAGGAGAGAGACCGCCGAATTGATCATAGGCTATTCTTTCGACCTGCGAACTAACGAGCTGATGCCCCAAAAAATGCCAAATCCAGGTGCGGGCCGCGAGCATTCGTTTCGTGCCTGGCGGCTCAATGGCTCGCCCATCGAGCCGGTCGCCATGCGATCTATCTTGCCCAAGTCGTTGGCGGTCAATCCCCAAGAGAATTCTACGGAAGATTAAGCGTGCGACTAATTGAGACCGATGCGTTTCCGTTCGAATTTCTCTCCCATCTGGCCGAGCGCGAGAGTTGGCGAAAGGAGGTGCATCGACCTATTTATCATGTCCATAAATGGTGGGCAAAACGGCTTGGCTCGATCTTCCGCGGCGTTTTACTCGGTAGCCAACTGCCGGAAGATGGGGACTTGGTGTCTAGTTTTTACCGGCTAGGCGATCATCAAAACACGAGCGTTTTCGATCCTTTCATGGGATCAGGAACGACCATCGGCGAGGCCCATAAACTCGGGTTCACCGCCCTTGGTCGTGACATCAACCCGGTCGCCGTCGAAGGCGTGCGGACCGCCTTCGGGCCCATGGAACGGTCGAGCCTGGAAAATGCCTTCTCTGACCTAGCTCAGGGCGTGGGCAAGCGAATCTTGACGAAGTTCCGCGCACTCGATGCCAGAGGTCGTCCTTGCGATGTGCTTTACTTCTTTTGGGTGATGCAGGCACCATGCTCGATCTGCCATGAGCTGGTCGATCTGTTTCCGAACTGGATTATTGCCCGCAACGCCTACCCCAACCGTAAGCCGGAAGTCCAAATTCTTTGTCCTTCTTGCGGCGATATCTTTCCGGGCCTGCACGGTGAGCAAACTGCGACTTGCCGCAGATGCGATCATAAATTTAATCCACAACATGGACAGGCGAAAGGGGCAAGAGGCACCTGCGGCAACTGCCGTCATGACTTTTCGATCCTGGACGCCATTGTCGCCACTAAGACTCGGCCACAATTTCGGCTATACGGCAAGCTGGTACTAACTGGCGACGGGAGGAAGGAATATTTAATGGCCACTGACGAAGATCAGGTGGCTTATCAGGCGTGCAGTCAGCAACTTATCAAAGAGATCAACCAAGGTAAGTTCTTGCTTCCGACGCTTACTCTGCAACCAGGCCACAATACCAGACAAGCAATGAGCTATGGTTTCACTTCGTGGCGTGATTTTTTTAATGACAGGCAGTTGTTGGTGCTAGGGTGGTTGCGTGCCGATATTGCCGACATCGCTGACATTCCGGCGCGGGACGCCTTGGCAACGCTCTTTTCTGGCGTGCTTGAATTCAACAATATGTTCGCATCGTACAAAGGCGAGGGTACCGGTGCCGTACGTCACATGTTCTCCCACCACATTCTGAAACCCGAACGCACACCCGTCGAGGCGAACCCTTGGGGTACGCCCAAAAGTTCTGGTGCCTTTTCCAATCTGTTCCGAAGTCGGCTGTTACGCGCTTGTCAGTATCGCCAAGCACCAACCGAAATTTACGGTCGGGAAAAGGGTATCGCCAAAATCAGTTCCCCGGCCTTTACCGGTGAGGTGGAGCCGTACTGGCCGCTTGACGGCAAGTTCAAGACACATGGCATTTATCTTTCTTGCGGCGATTCGGCCGATACTGGCCTACCGGAGGCAAGTCTTGACCTGATCGTGACCGACCCACCATTTTTTGATAATGTTCATTACTCGGAGCTTGCCGACTTTTTTCATGCCTGGCAGCAATTACGACAACAGAATAGAAGCAACATCACGACCCGCAGTCCATACGAGGTACAGGATTCAGATGCCGACGGTTTCGCCGCGAAGTTAGAAGGCGTTTTCAGCGAGTGCAATCGTATCCTGAGCGCCGATGGCTTGCTGGTGTTCAGCTACCACCATTCACGCGATGAGGGTTGGACATCGCTTGCCGCCGCCATTCTCGGAGCCGGTTTTGTCGTCGTGAACACACAGCCAGTCAAAGCCGAAATGTCTGGCGCGACTCCGAAATCGCAGACGAAGGAGCCGATTCAACTCGATATCATCATTGTCTGCCGCAGGGCGGTAAGTGCCGAGAACATCCGGCCAACCATTGAAGATGCGATGGGATCGGCCAAATCTAAAATCGATCGGCTTTATGTGGCAGGCTTTGATCTTTCACGTAACGACCGCAAGGTTGTCCTATTCGGTCAGTTATTGACCACCATCACCAGGCCGGAAGATGCGGAAGCATTTCCGCGGCATACGAAATCCGTTATTGATAGTACAAAGCAGCAACGCATCGTCGCTGCGAAGTTGCAGGCGAAGTTGTTCGACTGTTAAGAAGTCCGATCGAATTTCAACACAAGCATCGGTGCATGATAACGAAGGCTCATGACGGATTGCGGGGTGGTGATTTCGCTGAGGCTCCCAGTCGGCTACGATGGCCCGACTTCCCGAACTTCGCACCGGCTCACCGGCTCATCGCCGCGTCGGGCCGAAGGGTCCAAGCATGG
>JAABUX010009887.1_pt1 | contig 10742 bp, 7 predicted proteins | sample 5561851 | NCBI WGS metagenome assembly JAABUX01 (sample SAMN10711883, study PRJNA513361) | rock metagenome | isolation source: Antarctica rocks | place: Antarctica: Victoria Land, Richard Nunatak red sandstone | collected 2016-01-03 | reverse complement strand
TCGCGCGCCGGGTTGCCGCTGCTGCCGCCCGGCCGCCCGGTCATTATCTTCACCAACCATCCGTCATGGTGGGACCCGGCGTTCTTCATCCTGCTGTCCAACACCCGGCTGCGCGACCGTGTCGGGTTCGGCCCGATGGAGTCGGTGGCGCTGAGCCAATACGGCATCCTCGCCAGGATGGGCATCTTCGGCATCGACCTCGACTCGCCGCGCGGCGCGGCGCGGTTCATGGCGGTCAGCCGCCGGGTGCTGTCCAACCCCGCGAGCGCGCTGTGGATCACGGCGGAGGGCCACTTCACCGACTGCCATAGGCGCCCGGTGCGGCTGCGGCCCGGCATCGCGCATCTGGCGCGCCGGCATCCAGGGGCGGTGCTGGTGCCGCTGGCGCTCGAATACACCTTCTGGAACGAGCGCAAGCCGGAGGCGCTGGCCCGCTTCGGCGTGCCGATCGAAGGCGGCGGCGACCGTGGCATCGCCGCCTGGACCGAGCTGCTGGAGGGCGAGCTGACGCGCACCATGGACGCGCTCGCCGCCGACAGCGCCACGCGCAACCCGGCGTTGTTCGACAGCGTGCTGCGTGGCCGCGGCGGCGTCGGCGGCGTCTACGATGTGTGGCGTCGCGCGCGGGCGATGGTCGCGGGGCGGCCGGTGCAACTGTCGCACGAGGACACCTCAGACTGAGATGACGTGGCTTTGCGTCATCGCGGCGGTGTTGGCGGCGCTGCCGGCGGGCATGACGTTATGGAACCTCGCGCTGTTCCGGCCGCCGCCGCGCGCGCCGCTGCCGGATCTCGCGGTCAGCGTTGTCATCCCGGCGCGCGACGAGGCGGCGAACATCGGACCCTGCCTCGACGCGGTGCGCGCCTCCGTCGGGGTGGCGCTGGAAATCGTGGTGGTCGACGACGCCTCGCGCGATGCGACCCCTGGCATCGTGGCGGCGCACCGGGCGCTCGACGAGCGGGTGCGGCTGGTCAGTCCGCCGCCGTTGCCGTCGGGGTGGTCGGGCAAGCCGCACGCCTGCTTTGTCGGCGCCGGGCACGCGACGCAGCCGATCCTGCTGTTCATCGACGCCGACGTGCGCTTGGCGCCCGACGCGGTGGCGCGGCTGGCGACGGGGTTGCGGGCAGAGCGCCTGGCGCTGGCCTCCGGTTTCCCGCGTGAGCTGGCGGGCAGCCTCGGCGAGCTGCTGCTGGTGCCGCTGATCCATGTGCTGCTGCTGGGCTACCTGCCGTTCGCGCTGATGCGCAGCCGGCCCGACCCCGGCTTCGGCGCCGGCTGCGGGCAGGTGATGATGGCCGACGCCGCCGCCTACCACGCCATCGGCGGCCATGGCGCGGTGCGGCGCACCTGGCACGACGGCGTCACCCTGCCGCGGGCGTTCCGCGCGGCGGGCCGGATGACCGGATTGTTCGACGTGACCGGGTTGGCGAGTTGCCGCATGTATGCCGGGATGGCGGCGACCTGGCGCGGCTTTGGCAAGAACGCGCGCGAGGGCTTGGCGACACCGCGCGGCCTGCCGGTATGGACGCTGCTGCTGGGCGGGGGTCATGTGCTGGGCTGGGTGCTGGCGGCGTTGCTGCCGTTCGTGGCGGTCGCCTCCTGGGCGGCGGCGGCGCTGCTGGCGGCGCTGGCGCTGTTGCTGGCGGTTCGGCTGGCGATGGCGGCGCGGTTTCGCCAGGGCTGGCTCGCGGTGCCGCTGACGCCGTTCGGGATGCTGGCGATGCTGGCGCTGCAATGGATCGCGCTGTTTACGCCGGCCCGGGGCGCCGTCAGCTGGCGCGGCAGGGTACTGCCGTCGTGATGGTCCAACCTGGGACAGTCCAGCCTGGATGGGCGGCGCGGCCGGTGCGCGAGCGCCTGGTGATCGTCCGCCGGCTGCGCCACCGCATCGCGCTGCAGGCCACGGCGCTGGCCGAGGCGGCGGCCCGTCCGGGCGCCAGCGCCGCCGATATCCTGGTCTCCGAGGTGATGCCGCTGCTGGCCGCCTGCCGTTTCCTCGAACGCCGCGCCGTGGCGATCCTGGCCGACGCGCCGGCCCGTGGCGGCCAGCCGCTTTGGCTCATGGGGACGCGGCTGGTGGTGCGGCGGGTTCCGTTCGGGACCGTGCTAGTGATCGGCCCCGGTAACTATCCGTTGCTGCTGCCGGGTGTGCAGGCGGTGCAGGCGTTGGTTGCCGGCAACGCGGTGCGGCTCAAGCCAGCGCCGGGCGGCAGCGCCGTGATGGCGTTGCTGGCCAGCTTGCTGGCGGACGCCGGGTTGCCGCCCGGCCTGTTCACGCTATTGGACGATACCGCCGAAGCAGGCCGGGCGGCGATTGCGGCGGGGGTCGACCGCGTCGTGCTCACCGGTTCGGCGGCGACCGGGCGAGTGGTGTTGGCACAGTTGGCGCCATTGCTGGTGCCGGCCACCATGGAGCTGTCCGGGCGGGACCCGCTGGTGCTGCTGCCGGGCGCCGACCTCGACCTCGCCGCGCGGGCGATCGTCTTCGGCCTCACCTTCAATGCCGGACGCACCTGCATCGCGCCGCGCCGCGTGATCGTGACCGAAGCGGCGCGGGCGGCGCTGATCGAGCATTTAGTCCCGCTGTTGGCCGCCAGTCCCGCAATCCCGGCCGCGCGTCCGCTGCTGCGGCGTGCGCGGGCGATACTGGCCGAGGGCGGAGCGGCGTTTGGGCGTGCCGACCTGTTGGGCGACGAAGCAATGGCGCCGCTGCTTGTGCAGGCCGCCGCAGATTCCTCCTGGATGCAGGAGGATCTGTTCTTGCCATTGGCGGCGCTGGTCGTGGTGACGGATGCGGCGGCTGCGCTGACGGCCGCCAACATCGGATCCTACTCGCTCGGCGCCGCGGTGTTCGGGCCGGCTGCGGCGGCGGCGGCATTCGCCCGCGCGTTGCGGGCCGGCTGCGTGGTGGTCAACGATGTGGTGGCGCCGACCGCCGACCCTCGGCTGCCGTTCGGCGGCAGCGGCGATAGCGGCTTCGGCACCACCCGCGGCGCCGAAGGCCTGCTCGATTGCACCCGGCCCCAGGCTATCGTCGCCCGCACCCGCCGTTCGACGCGGCACATGACGGTATTGCCGGCCTCATCCGCCGGCCTGGTGGCGCACCTACTCCGCCTGATGTACGGCGCTGGAAGCGCCCGGCTGTCGGCAGCGCGCGCGCTGGTCGGCCGCCGGGTTTAGCTCCGCGGCTGGATCAGAGGCCCTGCTTGACCGAGTCCGCGCCGTTGGTCACGGCGTTGCCGGTCGCCTTCACGTCCTGGCCGAGGCCCGCGGTGGTGTTGCAGGCCGACAGCAGGGTGGCCGCAGTCAACAGCACGGCGCAGGCTGCGAGCACGCGGGAGAAGCCACGAAGATTGGTCAACACAAGTCTCCTGTATTTGCGACGGTGGACGGAACGCCACCGGATCGCTGGGCTAAACGTTCGTTCCCGGAATTGGTTTTGCTGGCCAAATAACGCATAAGCGGTCAGCCTTCCGCCAGGAGCCGACATGGCCGCCATACCAGAGCATTTCATGCCGGCTAATTGAGAGGTGGCTACCATCCGCCAATGCGTCGTGCTCGTCGGCGGCCTCGCCACCCGGCTGGGCGAACTCGCGGCCGTCACGCCGAAGCCGCTGCTGGCGGTCGGCGGCCGGCCGTTCCTGGCCTGGCTGCTGCGCGAGCTGTCGCGGTTCGGGGTGGACGCGGCGCTGCTGCTCGCCGGCGGCAGGGCAGCGGAGATGCGCGCGGCGGTGCCGGACCTGCTGCGCCACCTGCCGCGCCCGTTGGAGATCACGGTGCGGGGCGAGACGCCGCTGGCCGGCACCGGCGGCGCGCTGGTGCAGGCGCGTGAGGCGCTGGACGACCGCTTCCTGCTGTGCAACGGCGACACGCTGTTCGATGCCAACTTGGCGGCGTTGCTGGCCGATGCCGCCGCCGACCCGCCGGACGTGCTGGCCCGGATGCTGCTGCGCCGGACCGACGATCCTGGCCGCTATGGCGCGGTGACACTGGACGGCGACCGGGTGACCGCGTTCTACGAACGCCCGGCGGCTGGCGCAGGCTCGCGGTTCATCAACTCCGGTGTCGTGGCAATGGCGCGCGCGGCGCTGGACGGACTGGCGCCGGCAAGCTCGCTGGAGCGCGACCTGTGGCCCGCCCTGGCCCGCGCCGGCAGGCTGCGCGCCAGTACCGCGGCGGGGTGGTTCGTCGACATCGGCGTGCCGGCCGACCTCGCGCGGGCGCGGGCGGAGCTGCCGGGGCAGTTGCTCGGCCGTCCGGCGCTGCTGCTGGACCGCGACGGCGTACTCAACGTCGACCACGGCTATGTCGGTACCCGCGAGCGGTTCGAGTGGGTTCCGGGCGCCATCGCCGCCGTGCGGACCGCGACCGAGCGCGGCTGGCACGTGTTCGTGGCCACCAACCAGTCCGGCGTGGCGCGGGGCCTGTACGACGTGGCCGCCGTTGAGGGATTGCACGCCTGGATGGTGGGCGCGGTCCGCGCGGCGGGCGGCACCATCGACGACTGGCGCATGTGCCCGTTCCATCCCGACGGCAGCGTCGCGGCCTTCCGTGGCGCGAGCGGCTGGCGCAAGCCGGCCCCGGGAATGCTGCTCGACCTGATGCGTTGCTGGCAGCTCGACCCGGCGCGCTGCGTGCTGGTCGGCGATCAGGCCAGCGACCTCGCCGCCGCCGCCGCCGCCGGGATCGCCAGCCGGTTGTTCGACGGCGGCGACCTGCTGGCGCTGGTGCGCCGGCTGACCGGCGATGCCGCAATGGCGGGAGGATCGGCCTGATGGCGAAAGCAGTCCCGACGCCGGATGCCGACATGGCACTGCGCGGCGGCCTCGACCGCGTGGAGAGCGACGGCACGCTGCGGGGCTGGTGCTGGTGGCCCGCCCACCCGCGCGAACAGCGCCTAGTGGAGGTGCTGGTCGATGGGGAGGTGCTGGCCGAGGCGATCTGCGACCAGTCGCGCCCCGATCTGGTGCTGGCCAATGTCGGCGACGGCAGCCATGGCTTCGTCGCCCAACTGCCGCAGGCCGCGATGGTCTCCGGCGTCACGGTGCGGATCGGCCTGCGCGACCTGGAGACCCAGCAGGCGGTCGGCAGCGACTGCCTGGTCACCTGGGACGATGCGGTCGAAGCGCATCCCGCCGTGCCGCCCGCCTTGCCGCCTGTCGCGCCTTCTCCCTTGGCTGCGTTGCCGTTCGAGCCGCCGCACGTCGCCGGCAACGTCGACCGGGTGACGCGCGACGGTTGGGTGTCAGGCTGGTGCTGGTCGCCCTCCGAACCGGAGCGGCGGGTGGCGCTGGCGATCTGGGTCGACGACGAGATCGTCGGCAACACCGTGGCGTCGATGTTCCGCGCCGACCTGCAGGATGCCGGCATCGGCGACGGCGGCCACGGGTTCTCCTACGCGCTGCCGTACGAGGTGCTGGCCGAGCGTGGCCGGATGCGGATCAGCGTGCGCGACGCCGGCACCGGGGAGTTGCTGAGCGAGCCGGTCGACCTGCGGCTCGGCCGGATGGCGCAGACCGAGCAGCGCGTGGTGGCGCTGGAGCGGCAGGTGCGCCTGCTGCGTGGCCAGATCGAGGAGATGGCGCAGCGCGACCAAGGCTCGCCGCAGGCCGACCAGCGCGCGGCTACGGCGCTGTTCGGCACCGTAGCCGGGTTTTTCCGCGCGCTGGCCGACGGCGGCGTCGAAGGTGAGGGCGCGGGGCTGGGCGGAGGCCTACGCGACGCGCGTGACGACCTCGCGGCGAGGCTGCCGGCCCTGACGCTGCGCGTGGCGGTGGCGCCGCGGGCGACGCTCTGCATCCCCGCCGACGCCCCGGCCGAGGCGGTGCATCGCTGCCTGCTGACGCTGCACGAGGCGGGGACCGACGCCATCGCCGACATCGTGCTGCTCGACGACGGCCGCACCGATCCGCGCGTCGCCCTGCTGCCCAGCCTGGTGCGCAACCTGCGCTACCTGCGGGCGTCGGCCACGCTGGCGGAGGCTGTCGGGGCGGCTTGGCGCGACGGACGGGCGGCGCTCGGCGCATTGTGCTCGCCGCGCCTGCAGCCGACCCCGAACTGGCTCGCCACGCTGGCCGACACTCTGGAACAACAGCCGGTGGCGGCGCTGGCGGCGGCCATCGTGGTGCGGCCCGACGGGGTGGTGCAGCACGCCGGGCTGTCGCTGCGGGCCGGCGGCATGGCGCGCGAGGCCGGGGATTTCGCCGCCGCCGACCAGCCCGAGGCACGCTTCATGCGCCGTGCCGACGCGGTGACGGCCGGCGCGTTCGTGGTCGAGCGCGCGGCGTTCGTGGCGGCGGGCGGCTTCTCCGCCGGCTACGAGAGCCTCGACCACGCCACGGTCGAGCTGTGCCTGCGGCTGCGGGCGGCTGGCCGTGCGGTGCTGGTGCAGCCTGCCGCCACCGCGCTGTGCGGGCCGGAATGGCCGGACCCGGTGCCCGACCTAAGTGCTTCCACCGAGGACGCGCGGGCGTTGCGGGTGGCGGTGCTGCAGGCGTTGGCGGTGGACGACGCCGGGCGGCCCGGAGCGGCGTTCGCCGGCCACGCGCTCGTGGTCGACGACGACGCGCCACGGCCCGACCGCGATGCCGGGTCGGTGTCGGCGTTCGAGCACATGCGCGTGCTCGTGGGCCTCGGCTGGCGGGTGACGTTCATGGCCGCCAGCGGCAGCATCGCCGCCGAGGGCGACCGCCGGCGGCTGGAGGCGGCCGGGATCAAGGTCGTGCAGCCGCCGCACTTCGCCTCGCTCGCGCATTACCTGGAGGACCACGGCGCCGGTCTCGACCTGGTGCAGGTCTACCGCTACCGCAACGCCGCGATGCTGGAGCCGCGGCTACGCGAGTTGGCGCCGCAGGCGAAGGTGGTGTTCATGCCCGCCGACCTGCATTTCCTACGCGCCGAGCGTGAGGCAGCGGTGACTGGGCGGGACCTGGACACCTCCCGCGACGCCGAGCTGGCCTGCATCGCCGCCGCCGACGCCACGCTGCTGTTCAGCGACTACGAGCGCGACCTGGTTGCCCCCGAAGCCGATCCCGCGAAGCTGCATCTGCTGCGCTGGATCGTGCAGCCGCGCGCCGCCGCGCCGGGTTTCGCGGGCCGCTCCGGGCTGCTGTTCGTCGGCAACTACCAGCACGCGCCGAACGTCGACGCGGTCGAGTGGATGGCCGCGGCGGTGATGTCGCTGTTGCGGGCGATGCGGCCAGGCCTCGTGCTGCACGTCGTCGGCGCCGATCCGCCGGCGTCGCTGCGGGCCATGGCCGGTCCCGACATCGTGCTGCACGGCTGGGTTCCCGACCTGACTGCATTGTGGGACTCGGTGCGGCTGTCGGTGGCGCCGTTGCGGTTCGGCGCCGGCTTCAAGGGCAAGGTCGCCACCAGCCTTGCGAATGGCGTGCCGGTGGTGGCGACGGCCATGGCGCTGGAGGGCACCGGCCTGGCATCCGGCGACGGCGTGGCGCAGGCGGACGGACCGGAGGCGATTGCTCGCGCCATCGTCCGCCTCCACGACGACGCCGAGGCCTGGGCGAGCCTGTCGCAGGCCGGGCTCGACCGCGTGGCGGCGTTGTACTCGCCCGCCGCCGCCCGCACGGTGTACCGCACCATTCTGGCTGGGTTGGGGCTAGGAGCCGACGGCCTATAGCTCAACGTCGGAGGCAAGGCCGGCAATCGGCCAAGGCGTCCACGAAGTTGCGTCGTGCGGCAGGTAGTGAGTCATCCGCACGCCGTCCCAACGGTAGCGGAACTGCCGGGTCTGGGTGATGGGCAAGGTCAGGCAACTTGGCCAGAACACCGCCGCCGCCGCGCCCGCTGGATACCGGACGCTGCGATAGCGCACGCCATCCAGCCCGTCCGCCCGTGCCCTCCGCCCAAACCGTTGCCCGGGCCGCCAGTCGTCCTTGGCGAGGCATTCCTCCGGCGCCCCCTCCATCTGGCCGGCGACGGCACAGGTCAGCAGGCGGAAGTCCGCGTCGGCGCCCGGCTCGTGCGTGGCGCGCATGAAGCGCTGGAAGTGGTGCGCGGTTTCTGCCAGCGCCACCTCGACACGCTCGCCGCAGTACCAGATCCCGAAGCTTCCGTCGGAAAAGCGGCTTGGGCGGTCGGTCGACACATGCGTGAAGGCGCCCATGGCGATGGAGGCGGTGGGGCCATCGACACGCCGGACCGGCGGCACCAGCGCCAGGTTGCCGATATCGTCGCGGATGCGCGGGTTCAGCTTCGCTTCGGCCGACACGAGCAGCTCCCAATCCGCCGGGTCGGCGATGTCCTCGAACAGGTCGACAGGAGGATAGATGGTGCGGATGATGCGGTAGCCGGGCGTCCAGCGCAGCCGTTGGCTCACCAGCCGCCCCGTTCGGCATCCAGGTAGGCGCGAACGCGGCTGATGTCGGATGGCGCGCCCTGCAGCATGACGTCGAGTGCCGGCCTGCCGCCCATCGCCTCGTTCGGCCGCCTTACCCAGGCGTAGCTGCGTTCGAGGTCGGTGAACATGTAGCGCAGGGCCTTGTGGATGCCGAGCAGGTCGCCGAGGCGGTGGACGGTGTCGTTCGGCAACGGCCCGACCTCGCCGGCGCGCCACCGCTGGAAGGTGCGGTCGCTCGGGCTACCCAGCAGGACGAGCTTTTCGCCCTTCGAGAGGCCCCACTTGGTCAGCAGGTTGAGCACCGCGCGAAGCATGGCCTGCGCCTCCCCCTCGGTGACACGGCCATGCGCCTCAGCCGGCGGCTGACGCGGTATCGGGGCGGGTCTCAGGGAGGTGGCAGTCGCCATGGGCAGCTTATTTCATTCTCCAATTTGGCGAATCTGGCACCGCCAAGTGGCGATATCAAGGTGTAACTTCGCCAAGTGGCTGATCCTCGTCCAATCCCAGACGGTGCGCCATCGCCGTCTCGATCGCGCCGGCCAGCACCCGCCGCCCCATCGCCAGCGAGTGCTTCTCCTGCACCAGCGCCTGCCCCGCCTGCGACAGCCGCTGCCACAGCGCCGCCCCGCGGTGCAGCCGCACGCACGCGGCGGCGAACGCCTCGGCGCCGTCGGCGATCAGCACTTCCTTGCCGTCGGCCAAGTCCATGCCCTCGGCGCCGCAGCTGGTGGAGACCACCGGCACGCCGTAGGCCATCGCCGTCGAAATCTTGCCCTTGGTGCCGGCGCCGACGCGCAGGCTGCAGGCGAACACCCGCACCCGGTCGAACACGTCGCGCAAATCCTCGATCATGCCGGTGACCTCGACATCCGGCCCGGCCAGCGCCAGCACCTCCGGGCCGGGATTGGCGCCGGCGATCACGAACCGTGCGCGGGGCAGCTTGCGGCGGATCAGCGGCAGCACGTCGCGCACGAAATGCGCCACGGCGTCGATGTTGGGCGCGTGCCGGTAGCCGCCCAGGAAGCAGAAATCGGCCCGCTCCGCAAAGCCCGCCGAAGTGCCATGGAACTCGAACATGAACGGCCACAGCACCACCGGCGAGCCCGGCGTCTCACGCGCCAGCAACGCCTGCTCGAAAGTCGAGTGAGTGATGGTGGCGTCGACCTCGGCGATCAGCGCCAACTCGCGCTGCTTCATATCGGCCGCCGCCGTCAGCGCCTCGGCATCGTCGGCGGCGAGCGCCGCCCGCTCCATGCGCAGGAAATGCAGGTCCATGTTATGGAACAGCACGGCAGCCTGCGGCGCGTGGCGGCGCAGGTCGGACAGCACCCGTTCGAGCACGGTCACGCGGTACACCAGCACCACGTCGAACAGGTCGCCATGGCGTTCGACGTAGTCCTCGAACCCGGAATCGTACGGCGCGTAGGCGCATTCGACGCCCATGCGCAGCAGCGCGTCGGTGTGCTCGGGCTCGTACAGGAAATTGTCCTGCGGCACGAAATACACCTTGTAGCCAAGCTCCTGGAACAGCCGCAGCGTCAGCGTGGTGGTGACCGAGCCGGCATCCTGGCGCGGCGTCGGGTTGGTGGCGTCGACGATCAGCGCGCGCTTGTGCAGCTGCCGCTCGCGCTCGAAGTACGGCGCCTCGCCGTTGCGCCGCCGCGCCTCCAGCGTGCCATGCCAGCGCAACTGGATTTTCTTCATGTTGCGTGTCTGGTGCTGCTTGGCGCCGCTGGCGAGGTCGGTGCCGGCGGTGCGGCCCTCGTAATGAATGACCCGCGACTGCGGCTGATACCATACCTCGCGGCCGGCGGCGGCGACCCGCAGGCCGAGGTCGCTGTCCTCGCAATAGGCCGGCGAGAAATGCGCGTCGAAGCCGCCGAGTTGCCGCCACAGCGCCAGCGGCAGCGCGATGGCGGCGCCGGAAACGTAGTCGGCCTGCCGCGCATGGGTGTAGCGCGGCCGGTTCGGGTCGTCTTCGCGCCCGTAGTTCCAGGCGGTGCCGTCGCGCCAGACGATGCCGCCGGCCTCCTGCAGCGCGCCGTTCGGATACAGCAGCTTGGAGCCGACCAGGCCGGCGCGGGGGAACAGCGTGAAACTGTCGATCAGCGCGTCGAGCCAGCCGGCCACCACGCGGGTGTCGTTGTTGAGCAGCACGACGAACCGCCCGCGCGCCAGCGCCGCGCCCGCGTTGCAGGCGGCGATGAAGCCACCGTTCTTTTCCAGCGTCAGCAGCCGCAGCCCGGCGACATCGGCCGCCAGCCCGCCCACGACCGCCGCGGTGGCATCGGGCGAAGCGTCGTCCACGACGATGATCTCGCAGCGGACACGGGCCGCGTGGCCCAGCAGGCTGTGCAGGCAGTTCAACGTGTAGCCCGCCTGG
>JAABUX010009884.1_pt1 | contig 10743 bp, 8 predicted proteins | sample 5561851 | NCBI WGS metagenome assembly JAABUX01 (sample SAMN10711883, study PRJNA513361) | rock metagenome | isolation source: Antarctica rocks | place: Antarctica: Victoria Land, Richard Nunatak red sandstone | collected 2016-01-03 | reverse complement strand
GCGGATACCGATCTTCAAGGTCGGCCGCCGGGTCTATCTGAGTGCCGCACACCTGGACGGGCTTATCGCCCAGGGCTACCGGCCGGGCGGCGGCACGGCATGACACAGGACAAGAGCGGCGGCCCCCTCCCCAGGGACCGCCGCTACCGAGACATGTCATCCGTCGACCGCTCGAACTTCGATTATGCCGTGGACGGCACGTGCCGCGGCCAAAGCGCGCGCGAGGACCACGAAGCCGTTGTTGAGGAAATCCTGCGCGGCCTGCGTCGTCGGCGTGAGCAGGCGCTTCGGTTGCCGTCGCTGGGCTACAGAGGGCCAACCGGGCTTGCTGGCCGCGATCCCTGGCTTCGGGGCGGCGCATCATGAGCAGCCCCGAGGGCCGGTTGGACACGGCGGGCGCCCCTGGGCCCGACGCCCTCCTAGGCGACCCTGAGGCGCTTTCCTTGCCTACGAACTGGGAGATGCCGATCCCGTTTGGTGGAGAGGTCCTTCCTGTCTTCCCTGTGAAAGCTCTGCCGCCTGCCTGCCGCAACTTCGTCGCCTCGCTGGCGGCGTCCACGCAGACGCCAGAGGACTTGGCGGGGATGTTGTCGCTGTCAGCGCTGGCTACCGCGACAGCCGGTCGCGTCGAGGTCGAGTTGCGGCGAGGTTGGAGAGAGCCGCTTGCTCTGTGGACGCTCACCGTCTTGCCTCCCGCGAGCCGAAAGTCAGCCGTGCTCTCGGCCGTAGCTCGGCCGCTGTACGAGATCGAGCGCGAACAACTCACCGCGTTACGCGGCCGCATCGCGGAAGCCCGTGCGATGCGAGAGGTGGCGGAGCAAAGGAGTAGGAATGCCGTCGCGCGAGCCGCCAAAGCGCCAAGGCAGGATCGGGCTGAGCGAGACGCCGAAGCGGTCGCTGAAAGGCATGCTCTTGAGCGTCTACCGTTCCCCGTACCGCCTCAGCTGCTTGCCGGGGACGTGACTCCCGAGAGGGCGGCCGGGATCCTGGCCGAGCAAGGTGGGCGCCTGGGGATCCTGTCGGCCGAGGGGGGCCTGTTCGGCACTCTCGCCGGCCGCTACAACCAGGGACAAGTCAATCTCGACACCTTTCTGGCGGGCCACTCGGGCGACACCGTGAGGGTCGATCGGCAGGGATCGAGCTTCACGATCGATCGCCCGGCTCTTTCTCTTGGGCTGGCCGTGCAGCCGGACGTGCTCCGCGAGTTGGCGGAGCGCCGAGAGATGCGCGGGCGTGGCTTACTCGCGCGGTTTCTGTACGCGATGCCTGAATCCGGAGTTGGGCGGCGGCGGCAAGACGCCCCTCCGGTACCACCAGGCGAGGCGGCAACTTGGGCGGCGCTACTTCAGAGGCTCCACCGGCTGCCGGCGCCGTCTCCCGCCGAGCCGATGCCGCTGTTACGGCTAGATGCGAGCGCAAGGGACTTGCACACCACGTTCTGCGCAGCGCTGGAACCTCGGCTGCATCCGGAGTCGGGCGACCTGGCCAACGCGGGAGCGGCCGACTGGGCTGGCAAGCTCGCCGGGGCAGCGGGCAGATTGGCAGGGCTCCTGCACCTCGCCAGCACGTACTCATGCCAGGGACAGGAAGGTGAGTTCGCCCCCGTCCCCGCGGCGACGATGCAGGGAGCGCTCGAGCTCGCGGACTACTGCCTGGCGCATGCTCTGGCCGCATTCGCGGCTCTTGGGGCTCGCCAAGACCAGGACCCGGCTCGCCGCATGCTGGCGGCCTTGAGCCGCAGAGCTCGGTTGGAGTTCAGCGAGAGGGATGCCTTTCGGAGTGTGAGCGGGCAGGCGCCCTTCTCTGGGATGGTGCCCGTGCACGAAGCGCTCCTAGTGCTGGAGGAGTACGGATGGACAAGGCGCATCACCGAGCAGGCGCGGCCTGGAAGGGCCGGCAGGCCTCCCTCGCCCCGATGGGAGCTCCATCCACGTGCGCTTGCGGGACAGAATCGACAGAACCGGGTTTTGTCCTTTGTGTCAGGCTCGGAGCCGTCATGAACAAGCGCGAGCACGCACCCGGGACGCCGATCACTCGTCTGGCCTCCTCCTCCAGCGCTGTGAGCGCATGACCGGTCACGAGGTGACAAGGGAGCAGGTGCAGGAGATCGCGGCAGGCCTGCGTCGACTCCTTGACGCCGTCGCCAGTGGTGAGCTGACTGCCGGTAGCGGCACGGTCGCCCGTCTAGAGGGTGCTGCGGTCGCCTTCGAGTGCCTCACGGGGACCGACCTTGGTGGCCCACCGGGCCCGACCCCGACGTAGCAGGGACGGCTTGCCCGTGGGAGCGGCGCAGGGGGCGCAGACGGCCTTCCATGTGCCGCACCACGGGCAGGCCCGACCGCTCTGTGCGGTCGAGGCCCCAGAAGCTCTTGAGCCCGAGGACGGTTCCCGCGCTGTCGCCGGTCTCTTCCTGGGTGCGGTTGGCGCATCGCGCCGCACTTGTACCCAAACGACCGTCTAGGTAAAGTAGGTGTCATGAGAAAGATCAAGACTGAGCCCGTTGTCGATGTTGCCGTCGCCTACACGCGGGTCTCCACTGCGGAGCAAGCGGAACTCGGAGCGGGGCTCGACGCTCAAGCCGCCGCTGTCATCGACTACTGCTCCCGTCGGGGTCTGTCATTAGCCGAGACGTTCACTGATCGAGGTCTGTCAGGCCGGTCCCTTGATCGTCCAGCGTTGCGTGAGGCCCTGAAAACGCTAGACGACGGGCGAGCAAATGTGCTGGTGGTGAGCAAGGTCGATCGACTGTCCCGGTCGGTGCTGGACTTCTCGGGACTGCTGGCCCGGGCTGAGCAGCACGGCTGGAAGATCGTCGCCCTGGATCTTGGCGTAGACATGACGACGCCGTCAGGCGAGATGCTCGCGGCCGTTGTTGCGGCCGTCGCTCAGTACGAGCGCAGGTTGATTGGGCAAAGGACTCGCGAGGCGCTGGCGGCACGGAGGGCTAGTGGCGTGAAGCTCGGCCGTCCGCGAGAGCTGCCGGCAGAAGTCGCGCACCGTATCCGGGCATCCCGTAGCCAAGGCCTCACCCTGCAGGCGATCGCGGACGGCTTGAATCGCGACGGGGTGAGCACGCCCACGGGGCGCCTCTGGAGCCCGGCGCTTGTTCGCAAGATCACCCTGCAAGAGGCGGCGGCGTGAGCAAGCGCCGCTTTGGCAGCATCCGCAAACTGCCCTCGGGCCGGTATCAGGCGCGCTACTCAGGGCCGGACGGCCGTGCTCACGCCGCTCCTGACACGTTCCCCACAAAGACCGACGCTGCCCGATGGCTGTCTGGCGTCGAGGCTGATTTTAGTCGGGGAGTCTGGCTCAACCCGGACCACGGCCGAGAAACCTTAGCTAGCTTCGCAGACCGCTGGATGAGAAGCCACACCTCGCTACGACCGCGGACTCGCGAGCTGTACCAGTCGCTGTTGCGCCTCCACGTCTTACCGCAACTTGGCACTATTGAGGTTGGCCGGCTGACGCCTTCTACTGTGCGGTCATGGCACTCAGCACTCGTCGCGCGTTCGCCGACTGCGGCGACTCCGGCGAAGGCGTACCGCTTACTCCGAGCGATGCTCAATACTGCTGTTGCCGATGAGGTGATTCTTCGTAACCCATGCCAGGTGAAGGGGGCCGGGCTTGAACGGAGCCCAGAGCGGAAACCGCCATCCCTTGACACGGCCCTACTCATTGCTGAAGAAGTCGACCCCCGATTCCGGGTCCTAGTCCTGATGGCAGCTTTCGTCGGTTGCCGCTGGGGTGAGTTGGTGGCGCTCCGTCGGCACCGAATCAACATGCTCGCTGGGACGCTCGATATCGTTGAGCAGTACGTGGAGACCGATGGCGGCAGGCTCCTTCTGGGACCTCCAAAGTCGGAGGCGGGAGCGCGGACCATAGCCATACCCCCGAACCTTCTCCCGACGATTGCCAATCATCTTGACGAGTTCTCGGAGCCGGGTGCGACCGGGCTCGTCTTCGTCGGCGCGAAGGGAGCACCTTTGGTACGAAGAAACTTCAGCGCAAAATGGCGGAAGGCTGTGAATGCGGTCGGAGCGGAAGGAGTGCACTTCCACGACATGAGGCATCTGGCGGCTACATTGGCGGCCGCAGTTCCTGGGACGAGCACACGTGACCTGATGAATAGAATCGGGCACTCGTCCCCTAGAGGGCCGCGCTGCGTTATCAGCACTCCACCCAGGAGCGCGATGCTGCGATCGCAGCCGCACTCTCTGACCTGATCAACGCCCGCAGACCAGCACCTGATGCAGTCATTCTGGAACTTGAGACTCGCGCGCGCACGGGCTAGCGCCGGAGGCCCGCCGTCGCCTCCTGAATAACTGACGGCCGCCCTCAAGTGCGTGCTCTCTGATCAGCTAGCCCAGTGCTTGGCGAGGCAGCCCGGTCTTGCCCTCCACGCGCACCAATCCAGTCGGTTGGCCTTACAAACCCAACCGAGTTAGGGCCCATGACCATGCCTGCGCGGCCGCGTCAGGGCATGGTGTCTGCCGAGCGAACCATTCAGCCTGGCGTACCTTGCTCTTAGGAAAGAGGTCAAGGGCCTGCTGCAGCCGGTTGGCATCGATCTGGTGCAGGTAGGCTTCAAACTCGCCCGACTTTGAGCCATCATCGCCGAAGCGGTCTGCGAAAGTAAAAATGCCAGCGGTTCTCCAGCCTTCGGAGACCTCCTCAAAGCTCTCAGTCGCACTATCCTCGGCGGCACGTACAGGCACGCGGCCCGGATACTGCTTATCAAGCGCCCCGCTGGGTCTGAGCGCCGGACCGTCGCAGACAATCACCCAAGGCACCCCATAGGCGTCAAGCAGGTCTGTGAAGCCGCGGAAAGATTTGTGCCCCCCAACGTCCACGAGGGCCACATTGGCGGCATCTGGCGCTAGCAAACCATCACGTGCGGAGAGCGCTCCTTCCCACCAGATCCCGAGCACGCCAGCCTCTGTCTCGCCCTCGCAAAGGACCACTCCTGAGGCGAACAGCAGAGCCCTCACATCCGCTCTCCTCAGGAGTTGCGGGAGGCGCGGCTGTTCCAGCACGTACTCATCAGGAGCGTGAACCCGTGTCCCATCAGAACCTCGGGAGAATCGCATCAAGCTGAGATCGGGGGGAAGCTGGGTAGGCACCAGGTCCGGGCTATGAGTGATGACAATAACTTGGTTGAGCGTGCTACTGAGTATTCGCCACAAACTGCGCTGAGCAGTGGGGGCAAGGTTGACCGCGGGTTCATCAAGCACAAGGACGTGTCCGCTGTCGGCCGAAAGGACAGTAGCTAGGACAAGTGATTCCTGAACACCTGCTCCTGCAAAAACCGCTGGCAGCTCGGAACCATCATCCACAACGACAGGTTCAATGCGGATCTGGTCTGTGCCTTCGGATGAGAACCGCGTTCGAATAGCGAGTTCCCGGCCAGTCAACTCGTAGAATAGGCGGGCAGCTCGTGTATAACGGTCTCGCTCGACCTGATCCCCGTTGTAAAGCCGCCATAACTCCCCAGCGGCTCCGCTACCGTCTTGGAGTGGGACGGGGGCGGACAACTCTGACGCCGTGTACTGAAGGCTCTGCGGCAGCCGTGTGTTGTCCGTAATCGTCAAAAACTGCTGGGTGACCGCGGAAAGTACCTCGGAGAATCGGAGACCTTGCGCCGTCGCGTTCGTACCGAGTAAGGCATCAAGACGCTGAAAACTCGCGGGCGACGCCGATCTCTGCGCACGGACCACGAACTCATACCCATCATGCTCCTGCGGCAGAATGTCAGGTAGCGCAACGGATTCGGGAAGAGCGTCCAGTTGGTAAGGCGGAGTTAGGCCCAGCAAGGCGGGGATGCTTCGCCCTCCCGGCGGGTCCGCTATCGACCAGAACAAGTGTCCATCCATCAACTGATCCGCAAGTGCGCCTCCCAACCGCAAATGCCCCTTCTTTTTGCCGGCCGCGAACTCCCAGCCAACCTGCCAGGGCGAAGTAAGCATCCCCATCCTGCGTACGACAAGCACGCCGACACCGAGCGCGTCCAAGCTAGTCGGGAGCAGATGTTCTTGTAAGTAACTGTCGACGACGTAGGCACCGTCGCCTGACAAGGTGAAAGCGCTGGCGATAGCAGCTTGGGCGTAGGAGCGAACCAGGTCACGTTCGAAAGGCTGATCCAGCTCTGCCCCGACCTTCACTATGAAAGTGTCAGAGCCACGCCAGCCCGCGGCGGCGTACTCGTCCAATCCGGACGAATCGCCGTCGACGCACCATCTCAGGGCAGTGACGACCAGGTCCAAACAACGTCCAAGGTTCGACTTGCCCGACCCATTCGGGCCTGTGATCACTGTGCGCAGCTTCGGCAAACTAATGGTGGCATCGCCGTACGAGAGGAACCCCTCGGCCTTCACTGAAGTGATCTTCACTGAGGGCGCCTCTCACCCGGCACGTCTGCGTAGACGGCGCCTGTTCGGCTGCGCCCGCTTACCGGTTGTTCAAGCTTCCTTACCCTTGGTCGGCCGCGGCCCGTGTTCCCACGAGTCGACCTCTTCACCTGCATCAGCTCTCGCATCATTGCAGTGGAAGTTGTGCCGCGTGGTGATGATGCCGCTCCGCCTTTGGCAGCGGTGATCGTGCACGATCAGCCACTGGGAAAACGGCCGCTTCAGTCAGATCCCCCACCGTGATACGGGAGCTCCCCATGACCCGCATCAGCAACTCTTCCTGCATCGGTTCGAGGTCCGTGACTAGCACCAGAACCTGCAGCAACGCGAGTAGGTCCGACGTGTAGGCGGAGGGCCATGCCTCTGGTCGAAGGTCATCGAGCTCCGACTGTCCACCGCGGGTGACGGGCCGAGTGGCTTTCCGGTAACCAAACCACTTCTTTAGAACGTTCATGCCGGAGACCTCATAGGCGACCGCTGCAGCTGGGACCGGGGTGATCCTCCCGCTTCCCACGGAGAGCGTCGAGTCAGTCACGTTGTAGCTGAGAGCGTCGGGCATGGCCTCAGGCGTGTCAGGGATTGCCACAGCTACGACGGGTCGCCGCAGCGGATCAGTTACCTGGGGGGCGCCCTCCGGCCGCCCCTGCGAGGCGCCTACGCACCGGAGGCCACGCGTGTGCAACCAGAGCACCCGCCTACCGACGGTCAACGCGTCCGCCCAAACCGCGGTGTCAGCGGTTAGCGGAACCCGTATGCCTGGGGTGCGTAGATCCTCGGCGAACAGCCGGGTGAAGGCGGGATGGGCCGTTACCGCCGCTATGTAGGCGAGAAGATCCTCTGGCTCGATGTCGGTTCCGAGTTGCTCCGCGAGCCGTGGCAGAAGTCCGGGGGCGAAGTTGGGCTGGGACCGATCCGAACTGGCGAACAAGGGCAATACTCGCCCCCCGCGCCCGTTGTAGTGATGCATCTCGGGCGTGTGAGCAGCAAAGCTCAGGGCTGGTCCGGTCTTGCCCGGCTGATCGTGTTGCTCGGTGATGTAGATCTGGTGAGGACCGCGTACGCGCCACAAGTCCGTCCGTGGCGTGGACAGCAAACGGTCGTCGGGGATCACGTACTGCACATCGAAGGTGCGGTAGGCGATTGGCACGGGGTCAAGCCCGGGCCCGGCTTCTTGAGCGATTGATACGTCCTTGTGCGGGAACCCCTGCAGCCCTGGCTTCTTCTTAGTAAGGGTGGCATCTCGCGATGGGAGGAACAGGCGCGCCTTGTCGGCGTCCGCCGCGTGGGCAAGGGCGAGATACCGTGCCTGCAACGTCTCTTTCTGAGGCGCGTACACCCAAGTCCGGCCACCCACGACGCCCTGATTGGCCCACGGAAGCAGGTCACCGAGGGAGGGACTGGTATTCCAGTCGTCGCCGCTAGCCGGCACGAACGGAGCCGTCCACTCAGCTGAGCACACCTCCCACTCGGTTTCCTCGAGGTTCATTGTTTTGAGAAGCTCGAACTTCTCGGACTGCCGCCCATGAACCGCGCGGTAATGAATCAACGCCGGCACCTTGTTGTCGGTGTCTGCACGACGAACAAAAACGCCGATGGCCACCGGTTGCTGTACGCCGCCGAAGATTCGTGTTGCTACGTCTGGCTGATGGCCCTCGGGCGTGCAGTCGATCACCCAGCCCTCGGAGGCGTGCTCTCGGAGGTAGCGGCGCATGCCGGCAAACCCTCGCCCCCGGAGATACCCGGCGGTTGTGATGAAGCAGATGACGCCATCGGATGCCTCGGGATGCGCGTCAAACACCTTCCAGGTCGCCCAGCGCCAGAAGTACACGTAGAGGTTCGATAGGACGTACTCCGCCTGCCCGTTGCCCGTCTGCCGGAACGCCGCAAGGGGTGGCGCTGTCCAGGGCGTGTTCGGGGCACCTTCCTCGATGAAGCCGCCGTGGCCCTTCGCGTGTTCTCTGTAGGGCGGGTTTCCCAGGACTACGACTACGGGCTCATGCGCCTTCATGCGGTTGGCCCGGCGCCGAGATACGGCGATGGGTTCCATGGTCGCGGCCAGCCTGGCCTGCTCTGCGAACGGGTCGTCGAGCGTGTCTGCGACGTAGAGCCGAACGCCGTCTCTCGGCGGCTTCGCGCCGTGCCGCTGCAGTACGCCCGCAACGCGCATCTCTGCAACAGCGAAGGGGCCGGTTTGCTTCTCGATCCCTACGAGACGTTCGGCGGTCTCACGTAGGCGTGCTGGGACCGCGCCAGGGCCTTCCAGGCTCTCGACGGTCTGAGCAACGGACTCCAGCACGTCGAGCACATACGGGCCCGTCCCCATCGCGGGGTCCACGATTGTGACACCGTCGTTGGCCAGGCCCTGAGATCGGCCCAGGCGCGTCCGCAGGACTATGTCCGTGAGCCGGGTCATCGCGGTCACGACCGCTGCGGGCGTGTAGTAGGAGCCTGTCTGCTTCCGGAGCTCTGGGTCGTACTCGGCCAGGAAGTGCTCGTACAGCGCTAGGTATGGATCAGCGACGTGGTGGGCGAAGCGAGCAAAGTCGACTACAGCGACCACACGGAGAAGAGTGCCGAGGGTGACCGAGAGTGCACCGATGGTCTCGTCGGTAAGAACTGCTAGGGCCTTCCCAAGCAGGGAGTGGGTCTTGCCGAGCTCGCGGGCGATCCCGTCGACGCTCTTGCCCGTGAAGCTGACGTTTTCGGTTCGGGCGAGCAGCAGGGCGAAGGTGATGGACTGCGCGTAGCCATCCGCGAACTCGCTGTCGTCGGCCTCCGGAAAGAGGAGGGCGCGCCAGTCGTGGGCGAGGTTTGTGAACGGACCTTCCCCCGCGACTTGCTCGCGACGAAGGGTGTCAGTGACCTCGTCACGGAGTAAGCGGGTCAGGGGCGCCACCACGCGGACCAGCTGACCGACGCTACGGGGCGGAACTGGCGACCAGCCGAGGAACTCGGTCAGCAGGCGGGCCAGCCCTGCGTCCGCTGTTACCAGTCCCGCGCCTGCCGAGCGAATGTCGCCCTGCAGCTTCACCACCTCGCCGACCCGCTCACCCGTGCGGTAGAGGCCCCACGACTGCCCATCGGTGTAGAGCACGTTGGGCAGGGCCTTGAGCTTCTCCCACTGCACCCTGTCGTGCGTGGTGATTCCCCAACGTGTGGGCGACGCGCCCTTTCCAGGCGCCTTTACCTCGATGTAACCGCTGATCGCGCCGTTGACCATGACTGCGTAGTCGGGGCGAACCTTCAGGTCGGCCAAGGATGACTCCCCGACAGCAGTGAACTTGACTCCGACTGCTTCGGCGACGGTTGTCATCAGGGTCTCGAGCGGCCCTCGCATCTGATCTTCGGGTTCCCCCGCCTTGCTCGACAGGCGAGGTGACACCGTGGCGCCAAACGCCGACACCGCGGCGTCAACGGCCTGCTGGAGCGCGCTTGGCACGTTGTCGAGTCCGTCTGTGCCGTTGGTCAAAGGTCGGCCCCGCTCTGCGGCCACGGGCCACGAGACTGCTCGCTGGTGGATGCCGTCATCCTGCGACTGTGCCGACAAACTACCGGGCGACCCGCCGGCCCAGAACCGCAAATAACCGCAAAGGGACGACCCTCCGGAGGCTGACGGGGGGCCAGTCGCCGGATCTGGCACGCGGCTGGCACACAGGTAGGTGTCGCCGACAGAGGATCCGCTGCTGCTGGCCATCTACCTGCAGCTATGCGTGGAGCGGGTGACCGGGATCGAACCGGCATGGCCAGCTTGGAAGGCTGGGGCTCTGCCATTGAGCTACACCCGCGCGACTGCAGATGATGAGGATACCGGCGGCCGAGGACCCTCGCCTGCAACAGCTCCGGCGGGTCACGCACGGTGGCGGCGCAGCGGTTGACCGTATGATCGGCGGCGCACACCGGGGCGTAGCGTAGTGGCTAGCGCGCCTGCTTTGGGAGCAGGAGATCGGGAGTTCGAATCTCCCCGCCCCGACCCGCTTCCGACGGGCCTGTCCGGCCCGGCGCAGCGCCGCCCGAGCCGCCCCACGCCCACGACCAGGAGAGCTGACGCCGCCGTGAAGGCCACCCGAGAAGCACTCAGCCCGACCCGCATCAAGCTCACGGTCGAGGTGCCCTTCGACGAGTTGCGCCCGAGCGTCGACGCCGCCTACAAGAAGATCGCCTCGCAGGTCCGGGTCCCTGGCTTCCGGCCGGGCAAGGTGCCCGCGCGGATCATCGACCAGCGCGTCGGCCGCGGGCACATCCTCGACGAGGCCTTGCAGGAGGCCCTCCCGCGCTTCTACTCGGAGGCGGTCGAGTCCGAGTCGCTCGACGTGCTCTCGCGGCCCGAGGTCGACGTTGC
>JAABUX010009883.1_pt1 | contig 10743 bp, 8 predicted proteins | sample 5561851 | NCBI WGS metagenome assembly JAABUX01 (sample SAMN10711883, study PRJNA513361) | rock metagenome | isolation source: Antarctica rocks | place: Antarctica: Victoria Land, Richard Nunatak red sandstone | collected 2016-01-03 | reverse complement strand
GTATGGTAGCTGGCCTCGGCAGTTGGCGTGGTCGGGCGCCCGACAAGGACGAGTGGGACATACTAACCGCCTGCGTGTGCCCCGCCTGCCAGCATTACGGGCTGGACGGGCTTAAAGGGAGCGGAATCGGCGGGTTTTGTAGCCGAGCCACGCACAATTTATGGGTACTACTCAACGAGGCCAACGAAATACAGACAAGGCTTGAAGCCGGTACCTACGGTAGCTGGTATGTAGATCATCTTGACAAGATGCTGCTGGCGAACCCTCCGTTACGAGTTTCGGACGCGTCAAACTGCGTGTGGTCACGCGTGGCAGCGACATGCCAAGAGGGCTCTATCGAGGTTCGCCAGCAGCATCTTGACAACTCTATCTATCGCTCGCTTGTACAACAGGCATTTGCGCTGCGGGAGCGCAACGTGGAAACGGCTGTACTACACCCAGAAATAGAAAGGACATCGGCTTGAGTAGGTGGAAAGCTTGGTTCACTCTAGCTGAAGGCCGCGTCAGTCCACCGCGCTAACCTCCAGGTCGCTCACCTGCGATGCGCCGTCCACGAGCTCGATCTTGTAGCCATTCGAGAAGGCGTTAAAGAACTCTTCCTGGTGGGAGACGAGGATAATGCGTTTCAGTACCGACTTGAGTGCGTGCAACTCTTGGATGATGCCACGACGGCCCTGCTGATCCAAGCTGCCGAAGCCCTCGTCGATGATGACGGTCTCGATCCGCCTGACGCCGCGACTGGCGTACTCTCCGATCCCCAAAGCCAGACTGACGGCAACACGGAAACGCTGGCTACCGCTCAGGGCGCCGACGAGGAGGGGCGCGTCACCGAGATCCTTCTTGTAGGCGACCAGATCGAGGGCCTTGGCCGCGCCTTTGCCGGCCACTTTGCCCGCCGTGGCCTCGGATTGCCGCAGCTCCAGCCTGAGCATGCTGCCGGAGATGCGGTCGAGCGTCCGGTTGGCATAGGCTACGATGCCCATCTCCGCCTGCTGCAACAAATGGCGTTGCAGGCGATCACGTCCCAACAGCCGAGCCAACTCGCTGTACAGGTACGCCTGACGGTTCGCATGCGAGTACTTCATTGTCAAGTCCTCTCGCTGCGCGCGACGTGTCTCCAATTGGCGAAGCTTGTCCTCCGCTGCCCGCTGCGCCACCTGCGCCGCCTGGTGCCGCTCACCTTCTCCGCGCTCTTGCCCCTCGATGTCCGTGAGGGGACACCGCCCCTCCTCGGGAATCGCCGCGAGTTCCGTAGCGATCTGGGCCAGCCGCCGCTCGCGGTTCTCCTGCTCATCGCGCGCCCGCTTGAGTTCGTCGCGTCGCGCATCGGCCCCCGACAACGTCGCAGCTTCCTCCTCCCACGCCGTCAGCCGCTCCTTCGTGAGAGACGGGCAAACCGGCCGCCACTCCTCCGGCACTGCGGCTTGCCTCTCCGCGACGTTGCGCTCCCGATCCTGTCGTAACGCCGTTGCCTGGCCGCAGCTGGCTTCGGTTTCACGGAGTTGTTTGTCGACGTCCTCCACGGAACGGTTCGCCGCTGCAAGCGCCGCTTCCGCCTCATCGAGCGGCTGAAGAAGATCCTCTAAACCTTGCTCGGTCTCCTGGCACCGCGCCTGCTCCCGCTCAAACCCCGCGCGCGCCTCCGCTGCCACATTCGGGGGATACTGGCCCTCTAATTCCACCAACTCCTTGGCAAGCGGTTCTCGTTGACCGCGCTGTATGTCGCGTTTCCTGGCCTCTTCTTGGATGCCTCTTAGGCGCTGCTTGACAGCATCGAGTTGGTCTGCTCGGCTGCGAAGCTCAACAATGTCCTCCTCAGCGGGATAGTTTTGGGCGAAGAGACACTCAGAGTCAGATACGACGACGGGTACAATACGGGCGCGGTACGCCTCGGGGAGCTCCGCGAGTGCGCCTTCCCCATCTCGCTCGGCTTGTTCTACCGCTGCATGGGCTTTCTGCAGGTCTTGCTCGGCGCTTTGCTCGGACTTCTTGAGCGTCGTCGCCCGCTTGCATGCGTCCGCCGCTTGCTCCTGCGCGATTTTAGCCTCCTGGATCGCCGCGTCGATGCGCCGCTGCTCGTCCGCGATGTACTCAGGGCGGAGATCTTGCCCGCAATAGCTGCACAGGGGCTTCCCCTCAACCTGCTGCAAGCGGTCCAACCGCCCTTCTTCCTGTCCCAGCAACGTCCCCGCACGCGTGACCTCGGCCTGTGCGCGCTTATACCACTCTGCCGCGCTCGTCACACCCTGCGCGATCATGTCAGCCGGGAGGCTAGCCTTAATGTCGGCCAGGCGATGCTGGGCTGCTCGGATGTCCGCCTGAGCGCCTCGCCAGCGGTTCCGAGCGTTGACGAATCGTCCAAGCCAGGGGAGCACTACCCCCTTCAACTCGGTCAGTTCGTCCACCTCACCCGTGAGCGTGGCGCATTGCTCATCGAGGTCAGGGGCAAAGGCCGCCAGCGCGCGGTCGATGTCTGCGGTCTCCCCCTGGACACGGTCCATGCGCTTGATCCGCTCCATCTGCGGGCCAAGGGCTAGGAGGAGCCGCTGCGCCTCTCGCTGCGCGCGGTCGAACCCCTCTTGTTGAGCTTTCAAATCCTCGACGATGCGGCCCTGCGTCGCCTGGGCGTCCTTGCAGTCAAGCTCTTGTTGCCGCAGCGCGTCGATATCTTGTGCGTACCGTTCGATCTTCCGGTCTGTTTTCTGCAAGCGGTCGCGGGCATCGAGCAGCCCGTTGAGCAAGGGCACGACCCTCCTTAGCTCGTCGAAGCGCGTCGCCTCACGCTCGATCCGTTCCGCCTGGACAAGCAGACCACGCGCCTCATCCAGCGCCTTGCGGACTTCTGTCTGGTCGCCGGTTAACCGCATCCAATGCCCAGCATGAACCTTAAGCCCGGCCAGGTGGAGCAACCGTTTTTGGCTCCCGTGCATGGCCGCACCTTGTGCAGCCGCCCTCTCCGCCAACTCAGCCAGTTCGCACTCGTCAACCGGCGCGAGCTCTCGCAACTGCCCCTGGAGGATGTCTTTCTCCCCCTCGAAGCGCTTGCGCCTTTTATCGGCTTCGTCGTACAGACGCTTATAGGCCGAGAGGTCCACGATCTGGCCTAGCATCTCATGGCGCTTGGCGGGGTCCGCCTCGAGGAGCGCATCGCTATTGCCCTGGCGCAGAAGCACGGAGGCGATGAAGGTCTCGTAGGAGAGGCCGATGGTCTCGGTCACCCAAAGGTTGAATCCCCAATCGCTGCTCGTTTCGGGCACCGCTTGCGGCCCAACCCTGTTGGGATTGGGCGCATGCGGCCCCTTGATATGAAAGACCTCGCGGCTCGGCTGGCCCTCGCGTGCCAGGGTCCGCTTCACGGCGTAGATATCGTCGCCGCAGGCGAACTCGAATTCTACGCTCATACTGTCGGCGCGTTTGTGGATGAGTTCAACATGTTTCTGGCCGCCCAGGCGGTGATGAGCATAGAGCGCGTACGTCATCGCGTCGAAGACGGCGGACTTGCCGGCTCCATTCGGCCCCGCGAGCATCCAGAGCGGTTTGCCGTCGAAGCTGAAAGTCACCTCGTCTCGGTAACTCATGAAACCCTTCAGTGTGATGCGCAACGGGATCATAGCCCCACCTCCTCCGCCAGGAGCCCATCGGCCAACCGGAGCAGGTCGTCGCGGTCGGCATGGTCGGCCAGCTGTCCTTCGAGATAACCCCGCACGGTGCCGACGACATCGGACATACGCTGCGCCGAGAAGGAAACCCCCGCCCCCAGTCCGCCGATTTCCTTAAAATCACGCTCGTACCAGCGCGGGAAAACCTCTTCGATCCGCTGGCAGAGTTCGTCGCGGTTGTGCTTGCCGGGCTGCCAGTGGAGTGTGTACCCTACCAGCGCGTTGGGGGCATCTGGGTGATGCTCGGCTAAGTGAGTGATCTCCGTATCGGGATCGCGCACCTCGACGTGGTAAATGGGTGTGGTCTCCAGCGGCAGGATCTCCGGCTCGCCGATGCGGCCCTCTGGGCCCACATCGAAGAGCACGGCGCTCTTCTGGTCGTCGTAGTCGCCGGCGTCGAGACGCTCGATGCTCCCCGCGTAGCGGATGTGAGCGGCGCCCGGAATGGCCATCTGGGGCTTGTGCATGTGCCCATAGGCAACATAGGCCCAGTGCGCGGGGATATCGCCCGGCTCGAAGACGACGTCCTCCATCTCGGTCAGCGTGTATCGCTCATGCACGCGCGCGCCCCGTACATGGACGTGGCTCACTAGCACGCTCGGGAGACGTGGGTCGAGCCTGTCCTCCAGAGCCCTCAGTGCCGTGGTGAACGACTCCTGGATGGCCCGGTGCTTCTCCTCGGTCGTGCGGTAGTGGAAGCCCTGGCCGCGCAGATAGTAGCGGGCGGTAGGGTAGGGCATCAGCACGAATTGAACGATGGCGCCGCTAGCGTCCGCCAGCTTGAGGGTGTGGGGCTTCGACCAGACGTAGAGTCGCCCGACGGCGTCCGTGCCACCCTGGCCGGAGATACCCGGCGCGGCGAGATCCAGCGCATCGCGTAGTATGTCGAAGAAGACTTCGCTGTCGTGATTGCCGCTGATGGTGATGATCGTCCCGCCTCGGCGCAGGAACGGTAGGAAAATCTTCCTGATCCGCTCTATCGCCGTTTGCATCTGGGCCACCTGGCTATGCTCGAAGATGTCTCCGGCCACGAACATCACGTCCACTTGATAGTCGTCAAGGTAAACCGCAATCTGCCTGAGTGCGGCACAAATATCTTCGCTACGATCTCTACAGCCAAGTATGTCGTTCATATGCCAATCGGCCGTATGTAAAATCTTCACTACTATTACCCTTACCCTCTAATCATCCAAGACGTCCGACATGTCGTCAGCCTTGTCCCCGCCCAGCGCATTGCCAGCTTCTTGTCGGTTCATGGCCCAGGTGGGGAAGGGGACGCGCACATGCATCGGCTCACGGAAGTTATCCTGGATGACCAGCTTCTCGTCGAGCTCCAGGCTCTGGGCCTTGAGCCGGGCGCTCTCGCTCAGGAAGCGCCAGGCGGGGCTGTCCAGCTCCAGTCCGCCGCTCCGGCCTAATGCCCGGATGGCCGCGTTCTCAATCACCTTCTCCGAGACTTTGGAGGCCTGCTGCTGCGCCCCGAGCAGGATGATGCCCTGCGAGCGCATCTCGGCCGCCACCAACTCGACCAACTGCGTGATCGGGTCGCGAGCCCCGCGCGGGGCAAAGCGATTGAGCTCGTCCAGCGTGACAACGTAGACGAGGCCCCCCACGGTCTTCGTGCCAGTACGCGCATCAACGAGTTGGCGCAGGATTGTGGCGACGACGAACCGCTGCATCTCAGGCGCCCCCGCGAGCGCCGCCAGGTCCACGACCAGCGGCTCGGACGTGTCCGCCCGCGCCAGGTCGAGCGGTGTGCCATTCAGTTCCTCGCGCCGCAGCACTCCCAGGCTCTCGTAGAGCAGCTTGAGCAGTCGGCGGTACAACTTCTTCCATGTCGCGGTATGGTGACCGCGCAGTGCGCGCTCTTTCTCATCCTTGTCCATCTGCGCGTCGATCCATGACAGCAGCGCCTGAAATGTCTGCGGCTGCCCCTCGGCGGTGCGCGGCTCACGGGTGACGCTTCCGTCGTTGGCCACGCGCTCGCTGGTCAGCCAACTCTCGATGTCGAGCGCGAGCGCGCCGAAGTTGGCGTCGCCCGCATCGGCCTCGGCGAACAGGTAGAGGAAGAGGCCGCGCCGCGCGATGTCGCGTAAGCTCCAACTATAGGGGATGACAGTTCCTTGACGGCCCGTGGCGACCGCGAGCGAGTTGCCCGGTTGCTGTGCGGCGAAGTATGACACGGCCTGGAACGGCGCGGGGTCCTCGACCCCGAGGGCCGCCCACGCCGCGCGGTGCTTCGCCGGCTGGTAGCGGCGGTTCGGCCGGTCGATATGGAACAGGTCGAAGTTCTTGACGTTCAGGATGATGGGCACGATGCGCAGGCGATCCTTATCGGAGGGGCGCTCACGCTGCTGGCGTCGCGCCTCCAGCAGCAGCATCCGGTTCACGAAGAGCAGAAAGCTGGACTTGGTGCCGCGGCCCGCCGAGCCATTGACGTTCAAGTGACCACCGTTGACGCCGAGTAGGTAGTCCAGGTCGATGTACCCAGGACCAGCCAACTGCTCTCCTCCGTTCTTGATCAGGCCGACCGGCAGCTTGCGCTCGATCTCGTCGGCGCCGTAGGCGATTTGCGCCTCCACTGGCCCCGCAAGGAACACCTCGCTGCGCTCGCGCGGAGCGACCAGCACGGCGGGCGACGTGCGCAGGATAGCGGCGCTGGCCCATGTGTAGCCCTCGCTCGCGAACGGCGGCTCGTAGGATAGATCATTGTCCGCCACGTCGACTTCATGGCCCATGTTGCGTGCGCGGCTGCTGCGATAGACTTCGTCTACGATGGCATAGAATGTGAACCGCCGCCCCGCAATCGTGCTCTCGCAGGTCACGAGCTGGGTCCTCTCGACCAGCACGTCAGGCGGGACCCAAAAATAGAACCGCACGCTGGTGGCCTCCTGCCTGGGCGGTGCGCCCACGCGCCCGATGCAGATCCGCCCTCCTGGCAAGGGGATCGGCCCCCGCAGGACTGCCCCCATGGCCCCGCCGGACAGCGGCATGTCCCCGAAGTTCGCGCCCGCGACGGTATCGGCGCCGGTTAATACACTGCTCATGGCTACCTCCCGCTAAAGTGACGTCAGACGATAGAAATGACTGATGAGCGTGTCCGAGGATGTGAACAGCGATCCCAAGCTCTCCTCGGCACGTTGGATCGGGTGGATCGAGACCGCAGAGCGGCCGTACCCCTCATCTCTGGAGCGATACGCGCAGACCAATTCTGTCAAGCGATCCAGGTATGTCCAGTCTTTGTTGAGGCGTATTTCAAAGTACGGCTGCGGCACTTCCAGGCGGACGATGCCCCAGTTGGGCAACTCTCCGCGATCCCCATCCAGGCGCACGTACCACGACACCACGCTGAGATTCTTTTCCTTTAGGTGGAAGGCTGGCGTGCGCTGACCGGGGCGGAGGTCGTAGAATACGCGCCATCCTTGCGGATGGAGGTAGTCCTCTGCGTGGGTCTTGATCAATCCGACGACTGGATCGCTGTCCGGGTCGAAGGCCCGGGCGCGCGGCTCCAGGCGCCCGTCCACGATCGTCGGCGTCGCACTGTCCTGGGCCAAGGCCAGCCGCTCCAGCCGCGTCATCTCATCATTCGAGCGGTTTTGCGTGGTCTTGCGCATGCGCTCGAAGTCGTACGACCAGCCGCCCTCTGGCTGATCGCAGGCGAGCAACCTGAACCCTTCCCGTCGCAGCGAGATGGCAAAAGCCTCGACTTCGTCCCAGGGGAATGGGTCCACCATCAGCGACACGACCCTCTCGACGCGACTGAACTCGCGGCGGAGCTCGCCGTTCATATCGCACAGCACGGCCGCGCCGATCTCAGAGAGGCGTACCGGCACAGGATAGCCCTCGCGCGTCTGGAGCCAGGCGACCGTGCGGCCCACGTCCTTGCCGTCCACGAAACGGGTGGGCCGTAACGGCCACGACGAGTACCCACCGGCCGCCCCCGCGTCGCGCGCCGCCCACTCCTCGGGCGGGACCTCGTAGCCGCGGTCGATCCCCTCTTGCTCCGCTTCCTTCTGCACCAGCCCGTCACTCAACAGGAAGGGTTGCTCATCGTAGTTACGGATACGGCGACCGCCATTGTCGTGTAGGAATTCAAGCCCCATGACACCCCTCCCTAAACCAGCTCGCCATCGGGCATCATCAGGCCAAGGTCGCGCAGCCGCCAGCGCATCGCGGCGCGGCTCACGAGCATGTCGGATGCCAGACGCCAGACCAGATCGCCGCCCCGGAAATCGAGAGTATACCGCCCGACGAGTCCTTCGACGACCTGTGCGGGCATCAGGAGCTCGCCCGCAAACTGGTCGGCCTCACGTTCCATTTGCTCGTGTGAGAGACGGGGCGTGGTGTCCGTTCCCGCTTGGGCCAACGTCAGGCGACCACGCGACGTCTGGGAAGGATCGACATCGCCCTCGCCCAGTGGCAATGCTTCTATCGCCCCGGCCACAACCGTTTCGTTTACGGGCAGCCCTGCGAGGTAGCGACGGAAGTGTAGCAAATAGTGCCCGAGTTCGTGCGCCACGCTAAAGCGCCTGCGCGTAATCCGATCCGCACGTTCCACAAAGATGCTGCCGTGCAGCACTGTCGCGTAGAGGAACCCCGCTAGCTTCTCACCATTCACATCCCCCGGCGGTTCGGGGATACTGCCCTGTTGCACGAGGAACTCCGCAGCGGCCTCGCCGGTGAGATTGGGCAACTCGGTGCAGCTGAGACTATAGCTCCCGACCAAGTCACCTAGCGGCGCCACGCAGCGCTCGACGGTTGGCACAGGCACGCCAGCTTCCTCGTACAACTCGTTGACGGCCGAAACGATGGCGGGGGGCGCGGGATGGCGCATCATAGTTACGCCTCCTGTTTCTTGCTAGACGCAGGCCGACCCTTCGCCCCAGTGAGCCCCCGCTCACGACGCGCCGCAGCCAAGCGCGCGTTCCCGTGCTCGCGTCCCATGGCCAGGAATATAGCGGTATCGCGAAACACCTTGAGGAACGTTGTGCTAACGGGGACTCCCAACCGATCGAGCAACTGGCGCACGGCCGCTTGGTTGAGCGTTTCGGGGAGAGGCGCGTGCGACGCGGTCAGGCGCTCCGCTGTCGTCATGACGTCGCGCGTGGTACGCCCACTCCTGGCTGCGTCACTCTTGATCCGCACGGCGACATCCGCGACGGTTAGGGGCGGCAGCTCTGCCACCTCAATATCGCTCTCCAACCCCGAAGGGAGGTGTTTGTGCGCAAGTTGGCGCACCACCTCCGCATCATCGTCCCGTGCGCTCTCCTCATACTCGACGCGAAAGACCTGGTTAATCTCGATGATCATTCGTTCGAGCTCGGAGTCGCTCTCCGCCTCCTTTAGTACAGCCGCGACCGTCTCGAAATCGCCACAATCAAGCGCGCGCCCGTAGTGGTACAAGGCTTTCTCGCGAGCATGGCGGCGGATCGAATTGATATCCCCCCTACTCATTGACCTCGCCCTCCTTGTCACTCATTGCTTGACGGTAATATGCGTCGCGCAGTCGATTGAGCGCGCGACTAAGCCGGACACGGGCAGCACCGGGCGAAATACTGAGGGCATTGCCTATCGCGACGCCATCCAAGTCGTGGAGTATAGCCAACCGCAGCATGTGCTGATCATCCTCAGAGACTAACGCAAGCAACATCTTGGCCTCCTCATTAGCATCCAAGTCTTGCTCCGGCCCCGTGTTCGCTAGCACCGTGATACGATCAAACATGTCGTCTTCGCTGAGTGTCTCTCCCGTTGCGTCTGTTTTGCTATAGATGCTTATGATAGATGGTTCGCGGCGAGCGCGTTTCGCACGCTCAACCTGCTCGTGCTTTATTATGTTAGCGGCGATGCTTAGAAACCAAGGTCTCGGCTGGCGTGATGGATCAAATCGATCCTCGTGATCAAGAGCCTCGACAACCACCCTGTTCAGCAACTCAAGCGCTTCCCCAGAGACGGTGTCACCTGTGGCCAAATGTGCGCGGGCCACGTACATGCGCAACGTGCTAACCAAAGTGTCTAACTCGCCCTCGCGCTCGAGAAACTGCCTCAGCGGATCTATCGAGGGAATAGTGTCCAACTGCGCATTGATTACTGCTCGCGCGGGCTGAGATTCCATACACACTCCTCGCCGGGATGCCAATGCTATCTTGCCTTCCCTACGATATATTCGATTTAGACGCGCTTTTTGTTACATGCCACGAGTTAGCCTTGTGCGAGGCATCTATTATCGCGAACAACCATTGGGCACACGCTCCATAATCTTGTACGCTACTAACCGAAGCCACTCATCGGCTTATTTGGTAGGAAGAACATATAATGATGACACATCTTGCTGTACGCCGCGTCGTTATTGCCGTCAAAGCGTTTGCGGCCCTACTTGATCTATCCGCCAACTGGTTGGCCGCGCACGTACTACTCTCCGTTGGACCGTTTCTCATTCCTGGCGGCACATTTCTTTTCGCCTTCGCCTTCACGACCTATGACTATCTGCGCCGCCAGTACGGCTTGTCTCCAACCCTTTGGGCCATAGCTCTTGGCTTTATGGCCTCCGTTCTATACTCGGTCGTTTGGGGAGGTGGTACCGGCCGTATTGCCATTGCAGGCCTTATCGCGCTCGCGTGTTCAAGCACAGTTGACCTGCTGGCCCAGAGCGTGACACTACGTTGGCCTATTTGGCAGTATGTTGGCGCCTCTAACGCGGTAAGCCTCCTTGTTGATACCATTGTGTTCACCACCATCGCGTTTGCCACCGTCCCTATCTCAGGACGTCTGCACATTATAGAGGGCCAATACCTAGCGAAGGTCGCGATGACAGTCGTATTGATCCCACTCGTTTATAGAGCCCGCGCATGGACCGAACGAATGACCAAGGACGCCGTCGAGGGGGCCGCAGCATGACATATCAAAATCACAATTAACCACACATTGCCAGAGGATACCTCATCCATTGTAGAGACATCGGGTATCTTATCAAAAACCTGGGGGCCGGGTATACTGAGGCCACTGAGTAGGGGGCGGGTGACGGAGCGTGAGCGTGTTGGAGGAGCTGGATCTGAGCGGGGTCACGGACCCGGAGGCGCGGCGCATC
>JAABUX010009881.1_pt1 | contig 10744 bp, 10 predicted proteins | sample 5561851 | NCBI WGS metagenome assembly JAABUX01 (sample SAMN10711883, study PRJNA513361) | rock metagenome | isolation source: Antarctica rocks | place: Antarctica: Victoria Land, Richard Nunatak red sandstone | collected 2016-01-03 | reverse complement strand
GCCGGCACGCAGGGCTGGCTGGGCCTGCGCGAGTTCTCGCAGAATCGCTATCCCAAGTTGTGGAAGCCCGTCGAGCACTACTTCCCCGAGGGTCTCGTCAACAGCGACGGCGAACGGGTGACGGATCTGCTGGACGAGTGCTGCTCGCGCGATATCCACGGCGAGCCGTGCCATGCCCGCTGGGTGGAGTGCCCCGACCGGACGCACTACTGCTACGCGATGGATCGCAACAACCCGGTCTGGCGCGCCTACCTTAAAGCCGTCATCCGCATCCAGATCGACGCCGGCGTGGACGGCGTGCAGTTGGACGAGGCTGAACTGCCCATCACCAGCCTGCAGTATGGGGGCTGCTTCTGCAAGGACTGCATGAAGGGCTTCCGCGCCTACCTGCGCGAACTGCCTGACGGAGAGCGGCCGCGCGAGTTGGAGGGCGTTGACCTGGACGGCTTCCACTACGGCGCCTGGCTGCTTGAGCGTGGCTACGACTTCAAGACGGAGCGCGAGTCCACCCCGCTCTTCTGGGACTACTTGCGGTTCCAGCGGCGCGCCATCACGCGCTACTTCGGCGAACTGGCCGACTACGCGCGCGCGTACGCTGCCAGCAAAGGACGGATGGTGCTGGTCTCGGGCAACTTCTTCAATCTCTTCGACCACTACTATGCGCTGGAGCCCAAGGTCGACCTGGTCATCACCGAAATGCGCAACACGACGTACCGCCAACCGGCGTGGTATCGCTACGTAGCGGGGTTCGCGGGCGACAAGCCGGTGGTCGTGGTCGAGAATCCCTACGGAGGGGTAGTGCCCGAACTGGTCGAGCATCTCAAGGGTGGCCGGGGTTACGATCTATTCCGGCTGTCGCTCTACGAGGGGGCCGCGCTTGGCGCGAACATGAGCGTGCCCTACGGCGCGTGGATGGGCAGCGTGGTGGAGGACTCCTTCTACGCGCCCCACGATTTGTGCGTCGAGATCCAGCGATTCCTCGCCGACCACGAGCACCTCTTCAGCCGGCAAACCTACGCCGAGACCGCGGTTGTCTACAGTATCGAGAGCAACGCCCAGCTTGTCGCTCGCCGGGATGTCTTCGCCGACAATCGCTCCAACGTCTCCAGTAGCGAAACCGTGCCGTTCTGGCAGGTCTGCGAGGAGTTGAGCGATGGGCTCCAGCCCTACGATGTCCTGTTCTTTCCCGACGGCGCCCTGCGGCCCGACGCGCTGAAGGTCGACGACCTGGCGCGCTACCGCACACTGATCCTGCCGGCCTGCGGCTATCTAACGGCACAGCAGGCGCGGGTTATCCTGGCGTACCTCGACCGTGGGGGGCGTGTGCTGGCGCTGGGTGAACTTGGCGCGAACCTTGATGGGCCCATGCGCCAGACGCTCACGGCCCACGAGGGGATGACCTTCCTGGGCATGGATGACCCTTTCCGCCTGGTGAACATGCCGGAAGAGCCGCAGGTACGCGCCAACGGTGACCACGACATGGCCATCAACGTCCACCACGTCGAGGACGGTGCCGCGATTCACCTGATCCGCTACGGCTACGACGAGAGCCAGGACTGCGTGCCGCCGCTAGCGGAGATGACGCTCGAGTTGCGATTGCCTGAGCAGTTTAACGCCGTCGAGGTCTATAGCCCTGGCAACGTCGCGCATGTGTCCCTGACTATCGCTGGAGATGTCCATCGTGTGGCCCTGCGCGACGCGCCGCTGTACACCATCGTCCTGCTCAAGCGCGGCGACGGATAGCTGACAGTGCCAAGCCTGCGACTGCGGTCGCATGGCAAACCACGCCGACTGCGGCCGGATGAGATGCCGCTGTTTTCTAAGAAAGAGGGGAACAATGAGGATCGTCAATGTAGGGGTGATCGGATGCGGAGAGATCGCGCAGTGGATGCATCTCCCGTTTCTCACCGAATTGCCCGGCTTCCGCGTGACCGCGGTATGCGACGTGTCGCCGCGCGTGACGGAGTATGTGGGCGAGCGTTTTGGGGTCGAGCAGCGGTTCACTGACTACCAGGCGCTGATTGACCAGGCCGATGTCGACGCCGTCGTGGTCGCCACCCCTATCCATAGCGACCCGACCATCGCCGCCGCCCGCGCCGGCAAGCATGTGCTGGTGGAGAAGCCGATGGCGCTCAACCTGGACGAGGCGCAAGCCATGGTCGAGGCGGCCGAGCGCGCCGGCGTGACGCTGATGGTGGGGTACATGAAGCGCTACGACCCCGGCTATCTCCAGGGCCGCCGGCTCATGCGGGAGATGCGCGACGTGCGGCTGATCCGCGTGCATGACCTCAACGGCCCCAATGCCGCCTACGTCAAGGACATGACCACCACCGTCCGCGACCCCGAACTGGAGGCGCGGACAGGGCCGGCGCTGGCCGCGGACATCCGTCGCCGCTGCGAGGTTGCTCTGGGCACCGGCCATCCAGACGCCGTATACCGGGCGTACAATCTGCTCGGTGGCCTCTCCTCGCACGACATTACCATCCTGCGCGGAGCCTTCGGCGGCCCCGCCGCCGTGACGCACACGGAGATCTGGCAGGACGGTTCCTACATCCTGTCCACGCTGGACTACGGTGAGGAGTGCCGCTGCGTCTTCGAGATCGGGTCCACGCGCAAGAAGGAGTTTGATGAAGAACTGGCGGCCTTCGGGGCGCACAGCACGGTGCATATCCGCTTCCCCAGCCCATATGTGAAATACGCCCCGACGCTGGTGCAGACCACCGGCATGGAGGACGACGCGCTGGTCCAGCGCACCATCACAGCGTCCTACGAAGAGTCCTTCCGGCGCGAGTTGCAGCACTTCTACGAGTGCGTCACCGAGGGGCGCGAGCCGGAGACGCCGGGCCGCGAGGGCCTGGAGGACGTGCGCCTGCAGATCGACATGATCAAGGCGGCGCTACGTTAGCTAGCCCACCACACGGGTACTGGAGATACAAGACACATGACTGATAGAGACAACACAGGGAAGAAAGCGCTCATTGTCTGGGGCGGTTGGGATGGACATGAACCCGCGCAGGTCGCGGCGATCTTCGCCGCGGAGCTGCGCCGCCACGGCGTCGATGTCACTGTCTCCGACACGCTCGATACGTTTCGTGACAGCGCGCTGCTGCGCACAATGGACGTCATCGTGCCGACGTGGACGATGGGCGCGATCGTGGACGAGCAATTGACGCCGCTGCTGGAGGCTGTCGAGGGCGGCGTGGGGCTGGCAGGCTGTCACGGGGGCATGTGCGACACCTTCCGCGATGCGCCCGCGTACCAGTTCATGACCGGCGGGCAGTGGGTGGCGCATCCCGGTAACGACAGCGTGACCTACAAGGTGCACATCACCGACACGGACCATTTCATCACACAGGGCTCCCGTGACTTCGACGTCACGTCCGAGCAGTACTACATGCACACTGATCCTGCCAACACGGTGCTAGCGACCACACATTTCCCGATCACCGATGGACCGCACGTCCCGAATGGCGTGGTAGACATGCCGGCGGTGTGGACCAAATATTACGGCCGAGGCCGCGTCTTCTATTGCTCGTTGGGGCATCACGCGGACGTGGTAGCGCGGCCGGAGGTCGTGCGGCTGTGCGTCCGTGGCCTGCTTTGGGCGGCGCACAGTGAAGAGCTGGCCGAAGGTCCTCATCGACAAGACAAGGTCGTGGTGTGATGTGGGGATGGGTCAGGGGGAGGGGTTTATGCGTGAGCTACAAGCGCATCACGCTGCCATAGGAGAGCACTACTCCCAATCTGGCTGGGATACCATGGGCTACGACTATGAGGCGGTGCGCCTGGACCGCCACTCGCCGGTCGAGCGCGCGATCACGGAACGCTATTTGCAGCGGTACACCCCCGACGGGGCAACAATAGCTGATATTGGCGCGGGCGTTGGACACTACAGCGAAGTGCTTGCCCAACGGAGGTGCCGTGTGCATGTGGTCGATGTGGCGCAGCGTCTCCTTGACGCGGTGGTCGAGCGTTTGACGACACGCGGCCTGGGAGGCCAGATCGCGAGCGTCCATCACGCCTCGGCGACCGATTTATCCTTCCTCTCGGACGCCAGTTGCGATGCCGTGTTGCTCCTTGGCCCGCTCTACAACTTGGGCCTTCCCGCGGAACGCCGGCAAGCCATTACCGAAGCCGCCCGCGTGTTGCGTGTCGGTGGTGTGGTGTTCGCCGCTGGCATTAACCGTTTGGCGTTTTTCCGTGATGAACAAGACACCCGAGGGGGCTGCTGAGCGCGTGGCCTTCTATGAGGGCGTCCTTCGTGATGGCAACTTCCCTCCACTCGCGGAGGATATGCCTCCGACGTTCCACATGACCACCATTGAGAAGTTCCGTACGGAGCTCTCAGCCGTTTTCACACCGCTGATGCTCGTGGGCGTCGAGTCCTTCGCCAGTTCCTTCCAAGAGGCGTTCCTTCATCTTTCCGATGCTGACGCTAGGACATGGCTAGACGTGATCGAGCAGACAGGCCGTACCCCTGAAGGCTTGGGATATACCGACCACTATCTCTACATTGGGCGCCGATAGAGCTCGATGTAGAACAAGGAGTACCGATGATCACACACGCGACAGCTGAACAGGCCCGGCGGCAGGTGGCCGCGATGCTGCACGAGGCAGACATCGTGCTCACGTCAGGGGAAGAGGCTGCGATTGAGATAGCCGACATGGGGCTGGGGGAGTTCGAGCGTCAAGGGTTGGCGCTGGTCGTCTACGTCAACAACGACCGCTACTGCGCCAAGGAGTTGGCGTTGCTTCCCAGACAGACCTGCCCGCAACATCGCCATCCACCCGTCGGTGACAACCCGGGCAAGCAGGAGACGTTCCGGTGCCGACGTGGACGCGTCTACCTCTATGTCGATGGCGAGCCAACGCCGCAGCCACACTGTCACGCGCCCGAAGGACACCACGAGGTCTACACCGTATGGCACGAGATTGAGTTGGGTCCGGGTGAGCAGTACACCATCCCGCCCGACACCTGGCATTGGTTCCAAAGCGGCGCCGAGGGGGCGATCGTCTCTGAGTTCTCGTCCACCAGCACGGATGACCATGATATCTTCACGGACCCGCGCATTGTGCGGGCTCCCCGTGGCGCTGAGTAGCAGAGCGGCGCGTACACACGAACACCACACAGACTGTCCGGCAATAGGGAGAGCAGCGAGCAGCGGCGTTATCCGGTGTGTCGAACGAGGTGGCGCGAACGTGAGGAGGATGGATGGCGATCGTGGTCTTCGGCAGCATCAACATGGATTTAGTGGTGCGCGCGCCCCGTTTGCCAACGCCCGGCGAAACGATGATGGGGGTGACCTTCCTCACGTCTTCAGGGGGGAACGGCGCGAATCAGGCCGTCGCCTGTGCCCGTCTCGGCGCCGCCACCCGCCTCATCGGACGTCTGGGCGACGATGTGTTCGGCCACACACTGCGCGAGGGATTGCGCGCCGATGGGGTTGACGTGAGCGGCGTTGCCAGAAGCGCGGGCAGTCCGTCTGGTGTGGCGCTGATCACCGTCGATGATGGGGGTGAAAATACGATCATCGTCGTTCCAGGGGCCAATGGCGAGATGGGCGAGGACGACGTGATCCGCCTGGATGGTGCGCTGGAGGATGTGCGCGTCCTGCTCGTCCAACTCGAAGTTCCCCTTGACGCCGTTGCCGCCGCCGCGCGGGCCGCGCAGCGGCACGGGGTCACGCTCATCCTCGACCCGGCGCCGGCGCGCCCGCTCCCGCCCGCGTTGTATGCCGCGACGCATATCATCACGCCCAACGAAACGGAAGCCGCAGCGCTCACCGGTATCCCCACCGATAGCCCCGATGGGGTGCGTCGTGCTGCACGCGTGCTTGTGGGGCGTGGCTCCCGTGGGGCGCTCATCAAGATGAGCCATAAGGGTGTGTATTGGTACGATGGGCAGGACGGACATTTCTGGGATCCGGTTGCCGTTACGGCCACCGATACGGTCGCGGCCGGCGACGCCTTCAACGGCGCCCTCGCCGTCGCGTTGGCGGAGGGGCGTCCAATCAACGACGCCATTCGGTGGGGTCTTGCGGCGGGGGCATACGCGGTAACGAAAGCGGGGGCGCAACCCTCGATGCCTACCCGCGCGGACGTGATGAATATGGTATCATAGCCGACCACGCCCCGCGTGGTCGCGTGGCTGTTCCAACACGGTGATACTGCTAGCATAACCAGGCGGACACGAGGCGGCGCGCCATAACCTTGTAACTATGGAAGGAGTGATGTGATGAGAATACCCTGGCGCGCGTTCCTGGTGACCGCATGCTGCCTGATGACGTTCGCCGTGCCCGGTAGCCACCCTCCACAGCGGCACACGACTCAAGCGGCGCAGGTGGGGCAGACCACGCCTGTCCTGCGCTTTGCTATTGACAACGACTACTATCCTGAGAAGCAGAGCGTGGCCCAAGCAGCGGCGGACTTTGCTCTCTTGCATCGCATCGGCGTCAAGATCTTGCGCGTAGGCATGGGGTGGGACGATACCAACCCAGCTCCGCGCGTCTACAACTGGGGCTTCTGGCGCGAGTTCGTCCGCCGCGCGGCGGCGGCGGGCATTGAGGTCCGCCCGTACTACCTGTACCCGCCCTCGTGGGCAGCCGATCACTGGAACGACCCGCCGCGCCAGCCCGCGGACTACGGACGCGCGTGTGGGGTGATGGCCCGTGAGTTGAGCCCCTGGGTCCACTACTACGAGGTGTGGAACGAGGTCGACCAGAATATCTTCTGGACCGGCACACAGGCCCAGTACCTGGCGGCGCTACGCGCCTGCGCGGGAGCCATCCGCGCCACCCAACCGGGGGCCAAGATCGTGCTGGCCGGCCTGACGTCCCTCAACGCCGACTGGATCAGCGCGCTCAATCGCCTGGGCGGCAAGCGCCTCTACGACGTGGTCGCCTTTCACACCTATGCCGAAGCCCCCTGGGATAGCAGCCCTGTCGAGTCGTACACGACCCCTGGGGGCTCCGCGCCATTTAGCTACGCGTGGTCGTGGGACATCGCGAGCGACCACGGGCGGCTGCCCGTGTGGATGAATGAGGGCGGAGCGTCGACCGCCGATGATTTCGTGGACACCGAGTACAGTCAGGCGAGCTGGGTTCGGCGCATGCTGGCCACGCTACTCTCGACGCCCGGCCGGCCGATCGCCCTCTTCGGCCTGTACCAGGTACGCGACCTGGACCCCGCGCTCTCCACGCCCATCGGCGACCAGACGTCGGTGACCTTCTTCCAGCACACGGGCGTCTTCACCAGTCGTGGCCGGCCCAAGCTCGCCGCGCACACCTATGCCGACCTCGTCCGTTTGTTGGATGGCCATCGTCCGAGCATCGAGACCGGCGTGTCCTACCAAGCCACCACGGGCACGGCCGTCGGGGTGCGCCTGCACGTATGGCGCCTGGAGACGGGCACGCAGCTCATCATGCTATGGGATACGCTGCACACCTCACGCGGTACGCTGCGCCTGGCGATGCGTGGCGGGGCGGCCTTTCTCCACGCCCCTGACGGAACGGTACGGCTTGTGGCGGGTTTTGACGGCCGGACTATTCCCCACCTGGATGTCCGTGGAGGCGCTATACCGCTCCTCTACGAAATCAGGCCCGCCACGGGCTCCGTCTATCGGTGAACTGGTGATTATCATGATGGGGGGAGGACAGCGCATGAATCCGCGCCTTCCTCGTCGCTTATGGCCCTCGCAAGGGTCTTGGCCCGAATAAGCGGAGGGCTGCCAGAATTTGCTAGCTGGACTTACTCAGCCAACAGATAACGCTGCTGGAAAGCGCATGTTCCTCACATGAACATAGAACGCGAGCAAAAATCGTCGCTTTACACTGCCATCGTGACGCGAATTTAGCATGGGTAGCTCATGTTTATAGACGTATCAGCACACTTATGTGTAAAAGAGCGCTAGAGAATATCTTTCCAGCAGCGTTACCTGTTGGAGGTCTCCCGCGAAGTTGGTGAATCAATTGAGTGTTATTTACCCGTACGGAAAAGGTCGGGTTTTGGAGGCCGGCAGCGTCGCCTCGAGGACGGTCATGCTGGGGCTAGTCACCCTCAGCGACGGCTAACTCTCGTTCACCAACTTCGCGGGAGACCCCCTGTTGGCTGAGCAAGTACATGTGGTCGCCCTCTTGGTCGAGTAGCTCTATGGTTTGATGGCCACTCAACGGCTTGACCACCCGCGTCGCTTCGTAGACGGCTATGTGAATGCAGGGGAGCGCTGCTAATAGTTCCTACCCGCAGTGTGAGCATCTCTCCATTAAACTATGGTATGACTGGACGATCGATGACGCGCCTCTCGCGGGCCATGACGACTGTCCGATGACAGCGCATGGGGAAGGAGACACCGTCGCTATGAAGAAAGCCGTGGTCCTCCTGAGCGGGGGACTTGATTCCACCACGACGCTCGCTATCGCGCGGCGCGAGGGGTTTGAGCCCTACGCGCTGACCTTCCGCTATGGCCAGCGCCACGAGGTTGAGATCGACGCGGCGCGGCGTGTCGCTGCGTCCATCGGTGTGGCGGAGCACATCATCGTCGACATCGACCTGCGCCAATTCGGTGGCTCCGCCCTCACCGCTGACATTGCCGTGCCGCGAGACCGGCCGCTCGACGAGATGGCCCAGGGTATCCCGGTCACCTATGTGCCGGCCCGGAACACGATCTTCCTATCGTTCGCCCTCGCCTGGGCCGAGGTCCTTGCCACAAGCGATATTTATATCGGTGCCAACGCGCGCGACTATAGCGGCTACCCCGACTGTCGCCCTGACTACATCGCGGCGTACCAACGCATGGCGAACCTCGCGACGAAAGCGGGCGTGGAGGGCCGCACACAGGTCGTCATTCATACCCCGCTGCTCCAGTTGAGCAAAGCGGACATTATCCGCCAGGGGCTTGAGATCGGGATCGATTACGGCCTGACGATAACGTGCTACGACCCCTCGCCAGCGGGGGAGGCCTGCGGCCACTGCGACGCCTGTCTCCTGCGGCATCAGGGTTTCGCCCAGACTGGCATCGCCGATCCGGCGCGCTATCGTCACCCAACCGTCCCCGACACTAATAAGAAGGAGGAGGAATAGATGCGGCGATCGACCGGCCCCCACACGCAGCTCTGGATGGCCGTCACCCTGGCCGGTGCACTCGATGTTGTGGCGAACTGGTTGGCCGCGCACCTGCTGGTGCCGGTAGGACCCTTCGTCGTGCCCGGCGGCACATTCGTCTTCGCCCTGGGCTTCACGACGTACGACTTTATCCGGCGCCAGTATGGTCTCAGGCCGACGGTCTACGCCGTCCTGCTGGGCTTCGCGGCCTCGGTCCTGTACGCGACCCTATTCGGCGGCGGCGTGGGACGCATTGCCGTGGCAGGCTTGATCGCGCTGGCCTGCTCCAGCACCATGGATCTGGCGACCCAGACCGTCACGATCCGCCGCCCCCTCTGGCAATACATCGTCGCATCGAACGCTGTCAGCCTGCTGATCGATTCGGTGGTGTTTGCAACGATCACGTTCGCCGCTTTACCGCTCGGCGTACGGGTGCAGATCATCGAGGGCCAATACCTCGTGAAAGCGGCGATGCCGGTCATGTCGATCCCTCTGGTCTACTGGGCGCGCGATGGTCAGGCAGCCATGTCGGTCGACAGGTTGACCGCCTAGGGATGCGACCGCCGACGCTCAAGCCCCCATCAACTGCAGCCCGCCCACCCCCTGTCCAGGGACGTCCATTCTGCCCACCGCGCGCCCATGTCAGCATCGCTCATAGAGCGCGCATAATAATAGAAGGCCACGCGGCAGGCGACACCAGGGTGTCCCTGCGACCGGCTACAGATGGAGGACACACATGACCCTGATCGACCAGGCAGACACCGACACCCTAGCAGTCTGTCGGAGAGAACGAAGCGCTGGTTTGCATGACCGGGAGTCGCTGTCGAGGTGGGGCGTTCCGCCTATGGTCACGCGTGATCGACGTGGGACTGGGGGCAGGACACGGCTGCGGATCATCGCGGCGCGCAGTGGACATAGGCTGACTCCTCCTTAATAGACCGGGGACAGGGTATGGAAGCGCTTGAGATTGAAAGCCAGGCAGACCAGGAGCCACGCGCCGGCGGCGGCTTCCACGCCGCGCAACGAGAATTGACGGAAGCCGAGCACCTCCGTGATAATGCCCAGCACGGGCTCGACCGTCCATGTGCGGGCACGGTAGCACGGTAGATCGCTTTGCCCACCGCCGTTGTGAGCTTGTAGGCCATGGTGACCTGAGCGCTGGCGTCCTGTGGCGGCGGGTCGGGCTCCGGCGCGAAGCGCTCCTGCCACCGCTGGTGATGGGGCTCACGCCCCGTCGCGCTGTAGGGTTCGATAGCCCGGACGGCGCACGCCTCCACCGTCGCGGGACCCCCGTAGCCATGATCCAGGGCCGCCGCGTCCGGCGTGCCCACCTCTGGCGGGATGGCCTCCAGCGTGGGCTCTGCTTCGTGCGTGTCATGGGGGTGGTTGGAGAGCGACGCCCCCACGATGAGCAGGCTCTGCTGGTCCACCGCGACCTGCGCGTTATAGCTCTCGGTTCGCTCAAATATGGCTGTAATGGACGAATTGCGGTAGGCTTGTATACGGCAAGATTAAACAGGGTCATGCACACATTTGATGATGCGGATCAAGCGTCAATCAGGCGTGATTGACGCCTACATGGGTCGCATGTTCTCCCGCCGAATATCGACCTCCTGCCGTCGCCGTTATTGTTCGCCGACTTACG
>JAABUX010009880.1_pt1 | contig 10744 bp, 12 predicted proteins | sample 5561851 | NCBI WGS metagenome assembly JAABUX01 (sample SAMN10711883, study PRJNA513361) | rock metagenome | isolation source: Antarctica rocks | place: Antarctica: Victoria Land, Richard Nunatak red sandstone | collected 2016-01-03 | reverse complement strand
TGTCCGGGCGCGCCATTTCGGTATAAAACCGCGAACTCGGAACTCCGCCGATCCTACGCCAGCGCAGGCGATCAGGGTCCGCAGGAGTTCCGTCTTCGACCCGGTGATCCGGACCTCGGTCCGGTTCGCGAGCTCGACTCGTTGGGCGAGCGCGCGGAGGTGATCGCGGCGGTAGGTGCCGTCCTCGTTCTTTAATTTCTTTCGCGCTGCGAGCGCGAACGCCCGGAGCATCTCAGGCGTCACCGTCGACTCCGCCTTCTCCATGAGGGTCTCGGCCCGGTCAGCATCCGCGGTCGCCTGATCCCGGAGCGCCTTGAGTTCGACGACTCGGCTGTTCAGCACGGGTTCGTTCAGATCAACTGTCCCGGTCTCAATAAACTGGAAGAGCCGGTTGAGTTTGGCCTCGGCTTCGGTCGACCTCCGCCGAAGCTCGGCGATGTGGGTCCTGCGGCTCTCGGCCCATTGGTGGCGACGTTCGAGGAGCTCGTTCATCAGCGCTTCGAGACGTCGCGGATCGAGGAGCCGCCACTCGATATGCTGTATGACGGCCTCGTCTAGCTGATCCATCGGCACGCTCTGGCCGATGCAGCCGGTTTCGCCCTGTCGAGCCTTCGTCGAGCAGGTGTAGTAACGATAGATGCGCTTCCCCGTGCGAAGCGTCATTGCGCCACCGCAGTGGGCGCAGAAGCAGATGCCCGTCAGCAGAGTAGGCCCGCTCACCGCACGTGGCGGCATGAACTTGGGATTTCGCGACTTCAGCACCTCCTGGACCGCCGTGAAGTCGGCGTCGGAGATGATCGGATCGACGGCCATAATGGCGTGCTCCGCTTCAGGCTTCGGAGCTTTCGTCTTGTAGTCGCGGTAATTGAACTTGTGCCGGCCGATATAGGTCTCGCGCGTCAGAATTTGATGAACCGACGCGACTCCAAATCGGCCGCCGTCGCGAGTGCGCAGACCCTTCTCGTTCAGATACGTCGTGGTCGATTTGATGCCGAGCGGGCCGCTGCCATCAGCTCCCTCCAGCGCCAGCCTGTAGATCAGGCGCACAGTGTCCGCGTGCAGCGGGTCGATCTCAAGCTTCTTCTTCGTCTTGGCTCCGCGTTGCTCGGCAGCCACGACACGATAGCCGAGGGGTGGCCGTGCGCCGTTCCAATAGCCCTGGATCGCGTTTTCCCGCATTGCCCGCAGCGTGTGCTTACCGTTCTCGCGCGACTGATACTCGTCGAACATGCCCATGATCTGCCGGATCATGTTGCCCATCGGATCGTCGCTGAGCGCCTGAGTGATCGACACGAGGCGCACGCCGTTCTTGGCGAGCTTGCGAACGTAGAGTTCGAGCTGAAACTGGTCGCGGAAGAAGCGCGAGAAGGAGTGGACGACGATGACGGTGAAGGGGGGACCCTTCACCAGCGCCGCGTCGATCATGCGCTGGAACTCGGGCCTCCGGTCGTCCATGGCCGATGCACCCGGCTCGACATAAACTTCCGCAATCCCCCAGCCCTTTGACGCGCAGTAGTTTTCGGTCTGGCGACGCTGGTCGGGGATCGAGAGATCGTTGTCGGCCTGCCGTCCCGTCGAGACGCGCAGGTAGAGCGCGGCTCTGACTTCCTTCACACCCGAACCGTCAGGAGCTGTTTCCGGGTTGACGGCCTTCCTCACGGCTTGCTCCTTCCGACATCAGGCGCGTGGTCCAAATAGCTTATCCAGCAGGTCGCCGAAATGCCCCTCGATAACGCGCAGCTCGGCCTCGGTGACGGGAATGACATCAGGCCAGTCGTCCGTGACGGTGATACGCGCCCGGACCTTTCGCGGGGCCTTTTCGCGGCGCGGGGACGCTGCGGCGGTAGGGATCCAATCGTAGAGGTCGCCGAACTCGGCGCCTCTCGGTGAGGTTCTGGGTGGGTTTGAGTTGGCCATTGGCCGAGGCTGGCGTGTCCAGCGGCCAGAACAACGATGCCGGCGACAGGGTAGCGCTTTCTGCCACGGTAGCGTGCTACGGCGCGCAACGACCGGTCCGCGTGCGCTCCTACGACCGCCCTGGAGCGTGACAGCGCGCGTTCGGCGGCGAGCGGCGGTGTTGGATCAAGCGCCCAAGAGCAGGTCGACGGCCCGCATTGCGATGACGAGCCGTTCCGAGTGGCCGAGCCTTGTGAATCCGTGAGCCTGGTAGAATTCAACGGCGCGCTCATTGAGCGCGTCCACGACGACCATCGACGATCCGACCGTCCCGGCGCTGTCGCGCGATTTCCGGAGCGCGCTCGCGAGGAGCACCCCTCCGAGACCCTCCCCATGCCGGAAGGTTGAGACCGCGAGCCGACCCAGCAGCGTCGCACTGACCGTTGGGTAACGTGGAATGTATTTGCGCGCCTCGTCCGGCACATCGCCCTGCGCGAGCGCTGTCGCGCATAGCGTAAAGTAGCCAAGCACGACGGAGGGGACGGAAGCCTCGACGAGGACGAAGACGGCGTTAGCCTTCCGCCTGACATCCTGCGAGGCCTGTGTCTTGAGGTAGCGATCGAGACTCTCGACCCCGCAGCTGAACCCGGCGCGATCATGCCCGGCCCCGAGCGCCTCGACGCGTAGATCGTGGGTCGCACGTTCCACCTACGGCGCGACGCGGCGACGTTCGGCCTCGACGGCCCGCTTGAGACGTTCGCTCAGAGGCGGCGGGTTGGTCAGGACATCGAAGAAGGTCGCGCGCTCCTCCTCGGACAAGATCAGCGTTTCGTGTTGCGCGATCGTCCGCCGCGCCGCGTCGGCCAGCGCCGTCAGGCAATAGTCGGTCAGCTTGCGATGCTCGAGCTGAGCGGCGCGCTCAACCAGCTTCTTGGTCGGCTCGTCGACGCGGAATCCCATCCGCTCGGCGCGCACCCTGTTTTCCTTCGTTGTCGCCTCCGTACGGGCCATCACTACCTCCTGAGCCGCCTCGTAATGTACGTCCAATGGACGCGAGTCACAAGGCGAACCTTTAGAGCGAGAGGGATGCGGCTGTCGCCGTGACGGATTGAGGGTCGAGAGAGAGGCTCCCGGCCAGCCCGTTGCGGAGACCTGCGATGACCAATGTGGAGATTCTGGACGCCCGGCCCGATGCGCGGGGCGGCTACAAGGTGGATGTGAGCCTTGGCGAGCGGATCGGGCGGGTGTCGTCCGAGTGGTTCAACCGGCCTGCCGACGAACGCTACCTGTCACTGTCCGAGCTGATGGCGGCGGTGAAGGGCCGAGCCGATCGAAGCCGTACCCGCACCGTGGAGAGCGCGGCCGTGCGGGTCGAGGCCAGCCGCGATGACACCGAAAGGCTCGATCTGGTGCTGCCCGGGTCGGATGCACCGATCGCGCCGACCCACCGGAGCTTCGGCCAGCTCGCCGCGCTGGTGGGCGCGCCTGCCGCCTATCTGCGCCAGCTTCCGGCGCCGCTCACCGGCATCAACCTGCAATACGGCCTGACCTCCCACCGCGCCGAGCAGGTGAAAACGCTCGAGACCCATGACGGCCGGGTCGAGCTGCGCGCCGTCACCGGCCCCGATTACGGTCGTATCTACGACCACGAGCTGGTCGCCGCCGTGCAGCGCATCGCTGGCGACGGAACCGGCGACACGCGTTGGAAGGTGCCGGGCGTGCTCGACTGGTCCACGGGCATCTACAACCCGCGCGTCGACATCACGCAGGACACCACCACCCTGTATGCCTCCGACCGGGACGTGTTCCTGTTCCTGGTCGATGACCTGAACCCGATCGAGGCGGGCCGGCTGCCCAACGGCTCGCCAGACCTCTACTTCCGCGGCTTTTACTGCTGGAACTCGGAAGTGGGCGCGAAGACGCTGGGGATCGCCAGCTTCTACCTTCGCGCGGTTTGCCAGAACCGCAATCTCTGGGGCGTGGAGGATTTTGAGGAGATCACGATCCGGCATTCCAAGTTCGCCGCCTCGCGCTTCGCCCATCAGGCCGCCCCGGCGCTGACCCGCTTCGCCAACTCTTCGCCGGCCTCATTCGTGAACGGCATCAGGTCGGCACGGGCACAGATCGTCGCCCGCACCGATGATGACCGCACAGAGTTCCTGCGTAAGCGGGGCTTCACCAAGGCGGAGACGGGCAAGATCATCGAGACCGTGCTGGCCGAGGAAGGTCATCCGCCTGCGAGCATCTTCGACTTCGTGCAGGGGATCACCGCGGTCGCCCGCGACAAGACCCACCAGGACGCACGGCTCGACCTCGAAGCGCGTGCCAAGAAGCTTCTTGACCGCGTCGCCTAAGCGGCTCTCCGGGTTTGTGCGTACCCGGCTCTACTGCTTTCCGGAAGTCAGGTTCTGCGGCGTCGCTCTCTTCAGAGGAAGAGGGCGGCGCTGCGCTTCGTGACGAGTTGAGGGTCGAGAGAGAGGCTCCCGGCCGACCCGTCATGGAGACCTACCGTGACCAAAGCAATCCAGAAGATCACCCTGTCGTCCTCGCGTGACATCCCGTTCGACAAACTGGTGCTCAGCCAGTCCAACGTCCGCCACGTCAAGGCGGGCGTCTCGATAGAGGAGCTCGCCGAGGACATCGCCCGTCGCGGCCTGCTCATGGGCCTCAGCGTCCGGGCCGTGGTGGATGAGGCCGGAGGCGAGACCGGCATGTTCGAGATCCCGGCCGGCGGCCGACGCTACCGGGCGCTCGCGGTGCTGGTGAAGCAGAAGCGCCTCGCTCGGAACGCGCCCGTGCCCTGCGTCGTGCGGACCGAAGGCCTCGCCGAAGAGGACAGCCTCGCCGAGAACGTCCAGCGCGCGCCGCTGCACCCGCTCGACCAGTTCCGCGCATTCCTGACGCTGCGCGAGAAGGGCCAGTCCGAGGAGGAGATCGCGGCGAACCAGTTCGTCTCGGTCGCCGTCGTGCGCCAGCGCCTGCGACTGGCGTCGGTCGCGCCTAAGCTGCTCGACGTCTACGCCGAGGACGGCATGACCCTCGACCAGCTGATGGCGTTCACCGTGAACGGCGACCACCAGCGGCAGGAGCAGGTGTTCGAGCGGCTGGCGCAGTCGTACGACAAGCAGCCCTACGTCATCCGGCGGATGCTGACCGAGGGCGCGGTGCGGGCCTCGGACAAGCGCGCGCAGTTCATCGGCGTCGCCGATTACGAGGACGCCGGCGGCGTTGTGCTCAACGACCTGTTCCAGGGCGACGACGGCGGCTGGCTGCAGGACGTCGGCCTCGTCGACATGATGGTGGCTGAGAAGCTCAACGAACAGGCCGCCGCCATCCGGGCCGAGGGCTGGAAGTGGGTCGAGGTCGCGCCCGACTTCGCCTACGGCCACACCTACGGTCTGCGCCAGCTTCGCGGCGAGACCGTGCCGCTGACGGACGAGGAGGAGGCGACGCTCGCGGTGTCAATGCCGATCGAATTTTCCCCAAAAGCGCCGGTTGAAAATTCCCCACTTCGTTGCGGTTTAGTCGCGACCATATCCCCGCGGCGGATCGACGTCGGCGAGGTCGGTCAGGTCGAGCTCGACGATGGCCTGCAAAGCCTCGGCGGTGGCGGTCTCTCGCAAAGCTTCGGGCAGGGCTTCGGCCCAGGCGGCGTATTCGGCTTGCAAGGCGAGGAGTTCGGCGACGGCGTCGTGCCAGCGTTGGGGACGGGTCCGCCGGTCGGCGGGCCGGCGATAGCGGATGATGGAGCCGGTCTGGTCGGCTTGACGGGCCCGATAGCGGGCCTGGCGTTCGGCATTGCTGAGCGGGTGTCCGCCTTCCGCTTGTGGGTCTTTCGGCATGGTTGGTCCCCGTTACGTAACGCTTGGCAGGCGGAGCCGCTGGACCGTCTTGCTCAGACGGCCGCCATCGTCTCGGCGACGGCCTTGGGTGGCCTGCCCCGGCGCTTGGGCTGGGCATCCGGACGAACGCTGGGCGGCTGGACCGGCGGCAGCAGGTCGGCGTGCTGGCGCATGCGGTAGCTGGCACCCTCGATCTGGACGACGACTGCGTGGTGCAGCAGCCGGTCCAGCAGGGCGGTGGCGATGACGGGGTCGCCGAACACCTGGCCCCACTCGGCAAAGCCGCGGTTGGAGGTCAGGATCATGGCGCCGCGTTCGTAGCGCGCGTTGACCAGCTGAAAGAATAGGTTGCCGGCGGCAGCCCCGAGCGTGACGTAGCCGATCTCGTCAATGATCAGCAGCTGCGTGCGGCAGAGATAGCGGATGCGCTCGCGCAGGCGTCCTTCGCGGTCAGCCTTGGCCAGGCTGTCGATGATGTCGGCGAGCGGGCAGAAGTAGACACTGCGCCCGGCCCGGATGGCCTCGACGCCGAGCGCGACCGCGAGGTGCGACTTTCCGGTGCCGGACTGGCCGATGAAGTGGACCACCTCGTGCTTGTCGACGAAGTCCAGGCTGCCCAGAGCCATGATGCGGTTGCGGTCGAGCGATGGCTGGAAGGAGAAGTCGAAGCCGGTCAGCGTCTTGATGGTGGCCAGCCTAGCCATTTGCAGGGCCGCCTTGATGCGTCGCCCCTCGCGCACGGTGAGCTCCTCGGCGAGCAGGGTGTCGATCGCCTCGATAGCGCTGACCTGGCCACGCTCGAGCTGCTGGATGACGGCCTCGAGCGCTTCCAGGGCGCGGGGCATACGCAGGCCGACGAGGTTATGCCGGATGCGCTCGACCGGGTTGTCCGGCGGGAAGCTGGCCATCACGCCGCCGCCCCGTCCGCCGCGAGCCGTTTGCCGACGGCGTCGTAGAACGCCAACGAGCGCAGTGCGACGACCTCGCCGGACCGGCCGGGTGGCGTGCCATTGCGGGGGGTCTGGCTGTTGGCCGGCGCCGGCGTGGTGCGATGGCCGGCGATGATGCGGCGCTGGCCCCGGCCGTCCATGACGGGATGCACGGCGATGACCTCGCCCTGCTCGAGGATGCGGACCTCGTTAGCGGTGCTGTGCACCTCGACCGGCCGGCGCCGCGTGGTGTTGGGCACGCTGTAGAGGTTGCCGTCGACGGAGACCATGCCGTCCTTGGTGATGCGGCGCTCCAGGCGCAGCACGGCCTGGAACGGCCCGGCCGGCAATGGCCGCAGGCTGGGACGCTCCTCGGCGAAGTGCTCGCTGACGACCCGATGCGTGGTGGCGTGCGTGCGCGCGTTGGCGACCTGGTCGAGCCATTGGCGGAACTGGTCGTTGAGGTCATCGAAGCTGCGGAAGCTGCCGCCGAGAAAGAAATCCTCGCGGACGTAGCGGAACGGCCGCTCGACCTTGCCCTTTGTCTTGGCCCGATACGCCTTGCAGGCTTTCGGCAGGTAGCCGTAGTGCCGAGCGAACTCGATCAGGGTGCGATTGTAGACGATGTGGCCGGCGTCCGGGTCCTCGCGATTGAACACGGTCTTCATGCGGTCGTAGAGAATTTCGGCCGGAGCGCCGCCGAGGGCCTCGAACGCCGCGGCGTGGCAACGCAGCACCGTCTGCATGTCCTGGTGCGGCACGAACCGGCCCCACAGCATGCGGCTATGGCCAAGCACGAGCGAGAACAGCCAGACCACCCGCTCGACACCAGGCTCCTCGGTGAACACGGCGCGGAACTGGGCGAAGTCCACCTGCGCCTGGCGTCCCGGCGGCGTCTCGAAGCGCACCTCGAACCCCGGCGCCGCGACCGGCCTGATCTCGCGCAGCAAGTCGGTCACGGCCGTGTAGCCACCAGTGTACCCGACCGCGGCGAGTTCGCGATGCAGCCGACGGCCGGTCAATTCAGGAACCGCGCCGAGCCGCCCGCGCAGAAACCGCTCGAACGGCTGGAGCTGCGGGACCTTGCGTTGACGGGGACCATAGGCCGGCGGCTCAAGGCCGCTCGCGATGACCTTGCGCACCGTCTTACGGTCCAAGCCCGTGCGACGCGCAATCGCCGAAATACCGGCACCCTGCCGATGCAGATCAAGGATCATCACAATCTCTCCCAAGCGGACCATCGGCTCCCCCCATCCCTGGAAGGAGCATCGACCATCAACCGCCGATCGCCCGGGTGCCCTGAACCGATAGCCGCAGCCGTCAGGCAAACTGGGGATTTTTCAATCGGCGCTTTTGGGGAGTTTTCACTCGGCAGCTACAGCATCCCGTCCTCCTGTCCTTGGTCATCGCGCCCGAACGCGACGGAGCCGGATTGGCGCCCGAAATATGTGTCACTTTCCAAAGTTGGCTTCAGTGATGAGCGTTGATTTGTAACGCTCCAGCCTGCCACACTCGGCTGCAATCTGGCCAAAGTGGGCTGCAGCAGGTGGCGTTTTGCCGAACTCGGCTGCAGCTTGTTGCTGTCGGGAGCTGTCTATGGCGGATCTGTCGCTCATCCCGGAAGAGGCCTGGCGCGAGGCGCAGCGCCGGGCCGAGGTGATCCGGCCGCTTGCCGAGCGCGGCCGCGGGCCGCGTCACCTGGTGCAGGCTGCCTCCGCATCCCTTGGCCTGTCGGAGCGGCAAACTTACACCTTACTCCGCCGCTGCCGTGAGGCGGACGGGGCGCTGACGGCCTTGCTGCCGGGCCGCTCCGGCGGCGGCCGGGGCAGGACTCGCCTCGACGCCGGCACCGAGGCGCTGCTGCGCCGCATCGTTGAGGAGGGCTACCTTTCCCCGCAAAAGCAGTCGGCGGCCTGGCTGGTGGAGCAGGTTCTCGGCCGCTGTCGCCAGGCCGGAATGGCGCTGCCCTCGCCCAACACCATCCGGCGCCGGCTGCGATCCCAAGGATGACGGCTACCTGGAGGTGCCGACGCGCGACCTGTCGCGGCCCGCGATCAGCCTCTGGGAGCACCGCCTGGCGCTGCGCCGGGTGCATGCCCGGCACCGGGGTGAGGTGGACGAGGCGGGGCTGTATGCGGCCGTGGAGGAGATGCGTGCGGTGGAGCGCGAGGCGGCGCGCCTGACCCGCTCGGCGCGGCGTGACCGGGCGCGCCGCGACGCCGCCCCCGGCCTGCCGGCAGCCCCGCCTAAGGCTGCGCCTGCCGCGACGGGACTGGCCAACACCGAGACGGTGCTGAAACCGGAAGCGAGACCGCCGCAACCGTTCGACGACATCGAGCAGTGGTGAGGGGCGATGGCGGATCTGGCCCATCTCCGCCCGGAGGTCCGCGAGATGGCCTTGCTGCCCGCCGCCGAGCGCCTTGCCCTCGTGCCCACCCACCGCTGGATCGGCTACACCCGCGCGGGCCAGGCGCTTGCGCGGATGGAGGCGATGCTGGCGCGCGAACCGGGCCGCGTGCGCCCACGCTGCCTGCTCGTTGTCGGTCCGACTAACAACGGCAAGACCGCGATTGCCCAGCACTTCCTGCGCGCGCATCCGCAGCACGCATCGGCCGACGGAGAGCACGAGGTCATCCCTGTGCTGCTGGTGCAGGTGCCGCCCTCGCCCACGCTGAACCGGCTCTACGCCGCGATCCTGGCCGCCCTCGGCGTGCCCGGCCCCTTGCAGGGCCGTTCGCCGGACCGGGAGGGCTTCCTCCTGCGCCTCCTGCGCACGGTCGGCTGCCGGATGCTGGTGCTGGACGAGTTGCACAACGTGCTGGCCGCGCCTACCCACCGCCAGCGCGAGCTGCTGAACCTGTTGCGCTACCTCGGTAACGAGCTGTGCATCCCGCTTGCCTGCCTGGGCACGCGCGAGGCGTATCTGGCCATCCGCAGCGACGACCAGTTGGAGAACCGCTTCGAGCCGTTCCTGCTGACCTCCTGGGAGAATGATCCAGAGTTCGGCCGCCTGCTGGCCAGTTTCGAGGCGGTGCTGCCCCTGCGCGAGCCGTCCGGCCTCGGCGCGCCGGCGATGCGCGCGCAGGTGCTGCGCCGTTCGGAGGGCACCATCGGCGAGGTGGCGGCCTTGCTCGCCGCCGCGGCGGATGTGGCGTTCAAGGCCAGGCGCGAGCGCATCGGGGTGAATGAGATCGAGGCGGCGGACTATCAGCCCCCCACCATCCGCCGCCGGCTGTTCGAGCGCGAGCTGCGGTGACATGGGCAGCCCCCGGTGGCCGCTGCACCCGCAGCCAGGCGAGTGGGAACGGCTGGAAGACTACCTCGGCCGCCTCGCCCAAGCTTACGGGGTCGGCTACGACGTGTTCCTCCGCCGCGCTCTCGGCCGGCACGGCCGCGGCGCGCGGGACATCGAGGGAGCTGGGTTCGACGAGGTTGCCGCGCGCTTGTCGGCAGGCACGGGTGTGCCAATCGAGCGGCTGCGCGATATACAGGGCAAGCACGTGATGGCCCGCCTGGTCGAGCGGGCGCACGCCAGCGCCGGCACGCCGGACGAGCAGCAAGCGGCGGATGCGATGCGTGAGGTAATGCGGTACGTGTTGCGGCGGCTGGGCACCTACCCCGGCCAGTGAACCGGCCGCCGGGCGTCGCGCAACTTTCCGATTTTGCGACAGGTCGCCTCCCTCATGCCGTCGCCACTCTCAGGTATGAGCGGCACATCAACATCAATTGGCGGTGCAAAGCGTCGGCCACTGCTGCGGTTAGGTTTCGCTCAAAGGCGTTGCGCACCGTGCCGAAGATGACCGTGACGAGAGTGAGGTTGACGCTTTCGAGGTCGGCGAAGGTCGCATCGGACGCGCTGGCGAGCATGGCGGCGGTCGCCGCATCAACGCGGCTTGCGACTCTCCTCGTCCGGGAATCCCAGTCTGCCCCAGATGTGCGCAGATGGTTGCACATTCCTTGACCGTAAAGCATGCGATACGCGATATATCACCCACCTATCGACGAGTTCTATGGATTTGTTCCAGGAGTCTCGCCCGCATCCGGTCGCGCCGGGTTTTCCTACAAAGGAGGAACTTG
>JAABUX010009879.1_pt1 | contig 10745 bp, 17 predicted proteins | sample 5561851 | NCBI WGS metagenome assembly JAABUX01 (sample SAMN10711883, study PRJNA513361) | rock metagenome | isolation source: Antarctica rocks | place: Antarctica: Victoria Land, Richard Nunatak red sandstone | collected 2016-01-03 | reverse complement strand
CTGTTGTGGCCGGACACCTGCAGGTGAGGAACCCAGACGGGAGCCTGGTGGAGAGGTCGGTGCGGCAGCTGAGCGGCGGCGAGCGGCGGCGCCTGGCGCTGGCCCTGGCCCTCGGCTTCGCGGGCCTGACCGCCAGCCGCGGCAACCTTCGCTGCAACGTCATCGTGCTCGACGAGGCGCGTCGCACACTCCTTTTGACCCACACGGTGTTGCGACTGGAGGCGTCTTTTTGTAACGCTATGATCGGGCTGATGGATGCAGCAGCGGGCGTGCAGCAGGCGTCTTAGTGAGACGGCCTTGCTATGTCACGTTGCCTTACGGTGCACTCGCAGTGATGCCGCTACGGCATCGGACTGACTCAGCCGCGCTGCTGAGCCAGCACGGCTGACACATGTTTCTAGCCTGCAGCGCATTCAACAGAATAAGTGCTGCTTCTGCAGGTGCTGCAGCACCTCGACAGCGAGGGCCTCAGCCGCGCAGCGGCGGTGCTGCGGTCGCTGCCGCAGGAGACCGTGCTGGTCGTTGGCCAGGCGCACTCTTATGTCACGTCCGTCTTCGATGCGGCAGACGTGGTCGTCAAGCGCAACGGTTGCTCCTCCATTGAGGCGACCTGACGTAGAGGCTACGGCTGCTTGCGACCGAGACCTCTTCCCTTACCGTACCTTCAGTTTCTCGGTCAGCGGTCGGTGGGGCACATGCCAGCTGACCGATGTACTGGATTACTGGAAGCGTATGCGTTCTGAGCTTTCCACGTGCACATCAACATTTATAGCTGTGCACCTATTGAGCAGTGTCAGTAGTGCAAACCTTGGCAATATCTTCAATCTGTAGGCATCTAGCGCTGCGATTTGAAGCACGCAGAGAATTTGCAGCGCAGCAGTGAACAGCAACATAAGCATCCACCCGCACGAAAGGCCTCAAGCGGAGCCGAGATCTCTCAAATTGCTGCCACACGAGCTGGAATGTCACACAAACGCCGTGACGGCAGACCGAGAAGGGCAAGGATCCAGCTGGTGTAAAGTCAGCACCCAGTGCGCGCAGTGCAGTCCTCACTGCAGTATCGTCTGATCTCAACATCTAGATTCGTCACCTCCGTTTGCCTGTGAGGTTGTATGAGCATGAAAGCACCGGCGAGCAGCAGTGCTGCCATCCGCACCATGCATTATCTGACAATGACCACCACATTGACGGCAGCCGACTGTGGCGCCTGCCGAAAACCCCTCCAGCTGCCTCAGCTCGCCTGGGCGCTGTAGGCGCTCACTGGAGCCGATCCCCGTATGCCTCAGCTTTCCTGGGTGCTGTGGTTGGCCTCGCCGTTCGTAGTCGCCTCAGCGGCCTCTGAAGCAGCCTCCCTCCAGCGGCGGGCGATGGATTGGACTGAGCCGTGAGAGTCGTGCTGGCTGACATCCAGCTGTAGCCTGCGTACGCCGTCAACCCAAGACATTGATCAGCACACAGAGCAGACGTGCTTTTAGGCGAGTATGTTGCCTGCAGAGTGACTGCCCGGCGATGCTGCATGCGGGCGTGGGTCGTACACTGTGGCAGGGTAGCGGGGAACAGTGCTGCAGCACCAAGCGGCGGCACCTGTGACGATAAAGGCAATGGTACACAGCCCATGCATGCTCAATGCACGGCTTGTCGCGACTCTAAAGCGGACCTGCGGATGAAGCGCTGGGCCAGGTCCCACGACCGGGCATGGCCGGTGAGGCCGATGGTGCGGCCGCCCTTGATGCGCGGGTAGCGCTTCGGCTTTGGCGCTGGAGCGCCCTCCTGCACCACGTGACGGATGGGGTGCGGCCAGAACGTCATCACGTTCAGCACACAGGCGACTACGTACGAAACGGCGAGCTCAGGCATGCCATAAAACAGCCGCAAGCGGTTTAATTGCCACAGCCTCAGTGCACGAATGGAGAGCCTCAGGCATACCAAGCAGTCGTCAGAAGCAGTGGATTACTAAACGGCACATGCGCACCACATCAGCAGCCACTGCGGACTGGTGATCCTCGCCCTCGTCGCCACGAGCGTAGACGACGGTGCCAATTGCCAGCACCGCGAAGCCCACCGCCTGCGCACAGTCGCCATGGCAACTGTGATTGACTGCAAGACCCGCACAGCTTGGGTAGCACGTGCAAGATGCTTTGCGCACAAGCCACAGCCTGCCGGCCCTGCAGATGGCGACAGCTTATCTCAGACGCCACCACCAGTTGCTTAACATCCTACCTGAGACAATTTGTGGTTGCACTGGCTTTGACTGCAAGGCATGCCCCTCGTGGTGGGGGGATACGTGCCTGCATCCAGGAGTGGCTGTCCCACTGCTCGCCGACCTTGCCGCTGCCACCGAGGGGCGAGTAATAGAGCGCAAGGTCGGACACCCACACGAACAGCGTCCGCATCGTCTCCAGCACCGTCCGCGTGACGGCGCCCAGGTTGTCTGCGTCGTGAAAGTTCCTTTGTCTGGCATCTGTTACATTCGTGCATGCTGGACCATGCACAGTTTGCGGCGCAAAATTGTCTGCAAAATTACAGCACGCAACACCCCACTGCAAGCAGTGTATTTGCAGCATATAGCGCCAACATGCGGCTGATGTCACATCCGGCTACAATGCCAGGACACTACGAATGACATGCCAGAAAACTACAAGCTACTGCACACCCGCATGCTTCGGCTGACTCGCTGAACAGCACCCTTGCAGACAGCGACCCAGCGGAGGGTCGAATCAGGTAAGGGGTGTCCCACCGGTGACGAACATGCCGCCGGTGTTGTAGCCGAGGTACGCCACGATGCTGCCCAATGTCACCCACTGCAGCGCCTGCGGCAGCGACAGACAGCGTTGCAGTGTTGGTTATCCTCAGCCGCCTGCTGAATAGCACCGCTGGGCATACGCAGTAAATAGTATCACATATGACAGCAGAACAGATATTCGCGGATCTTGAAAGAGGGCGCAATCAGCGCCGGCAGTACATAGGATATCATGCGCACAGATGCCTTGTTTGCCAGGATTCGGACCATTGTTCAGCAGGCGGCAGCTGGGCATGCGGCAAAGCAGCCATAGCGGGGAGCGCACTGGCGACGCCCGGATCATCTGCCAGCTCTCGATGCTGTCCTCGCGCAGGCCAGTGCCCTCTTTCCCCGGGAGGAACTGCACGATGGCCAGGATGACGGCCATGGCGGCGACGCCGAACAGGCCCTCGAAGCCGACCACCATCAGCGGCTCCACCTTCACCTCCGACAGAAAGTAGTCCTGCGGGAGACGGGGGTTACGGTTAGGGATAGGGTTAGGGACAGAGTTAGAGTCGGGCTAGGCTTGGGGTCAGTGTAGGGCTAGGGCTGAGGCTAGGGATAGGGTTAGTGTTCAGTCAGACGTCAAAGCTGCAGAGCTTCGCCTGACAATCCGCGGGCGCCGCAGATGGAGATCACTGCAGTCACTCAGAGTGGCCGTTCGTGTGGCCACCCCTCCCAGCACCTGCCTGCATGAGATCGCCTGGCAACATGTTCGTGAGCCGATTTTCTGTGAATGCAAGGTCTCGCTTGGCACGCTGACGTCGGTCGCCAGCGAGACCAGAAAAGCTTGTGGAGGCTTGCAGCAGGGCCCGCGGCGCACCTCGGCGGTGCACTGCGCGGCCTGGACGGCCTGACTCAGCACGATGAGCGCCATGCCGACGGCCATCTTGGTGGGGTCCACGGCCGACGCGCCTCCCTGGATGGCAGGGATACATCAATCAGGGTTTTGGGGCCGAGCTCCCTGTGGTTATACCGACTGCATGCTTTGTGGTGCCTGGGCCATGCATTCCAAGGTAACAGCCAGCCGACAGTTGAACTAATTCTATGATTGCAAATGGAGATCAGCAGAAGGTGCCGGGTGGTGTCACCTGGCCGGACAGCAGGCTGGAGGCGCCGACGATGCCCATGCCCACGAAGCTGAGCGCGATGCCAATGTAGTGCAGCCTGCGCGCATGGATGCCTGGCGTTCGGGGTATATCGGACTAGTTCCGGCAAATCTCAGAGTCAGTTTTAACATGGTGGTCACGGTCGATCCGGCGGCAGACTGATGCGAGAGCTGCCGTTGTGGGCCATGCACACTGCTGGTCGTCCAGGAAACCCATATGCAGTCCCTGCTGCTATGGTTCGTAAGGTTGTCCTTCCTCGCTCAGTGCTCAGCCTGTAGCTGAGCACGCGCCTGTTGAGGCGGCGCTTGAGGAAGGTGAGCGCGAAGAGCGCCGCGAAGAGCATGCCGGAGCCGCGCAGCATCTGGCTGACGCTGGCGGTAGTCACCAGGAGCCCGACGGACAGGAGGATGGTGGCCACCAGGTCCAGCGCCATCGGGATCGCCAGCATCAGCGTGCTCTTCAGCGACTGGGGCTGCGCAGCAAACACGGCGGTTTGAATGCAGAGCGTGTGGTCGATCGACTCCTCGTAGCGCGCCTCAATCTGGGCCTATTTTGGACCGTGTAACTGTGGACGTTCAGACTGACATATTCATGCCCAGGTTAGCATTTGACGAGGGTGGCATGTCGTACTGCACACGGATCGCCATGGCCTCGCGGCTCGTCAATGGGGCTTCCAAAAGGGACTGTAGACATCAAGCGGCACTGCCAAACCGCACGGCAACCAGCAGCGTACTGGGCCGTCGCTGTCGTCGCCGAGCAGCGGCGAGGAGGCGTCCTCGCCGGCAACCCCTGACCATAGCAGTAGACCTGAAACCCTTAAAATAACCCTGGGCCAGCGCACCGGGCCGTCATCGTCACCGCCGAGCAGCGGCGGGGATGCCTCCTCGCCTCCGTTCCTGAACCCTAATTTTACTTGTCATAACCTTGCAAGTAACCCTGCCCAAGCGCACCGGGCCGTTGTCGTCGTTGCCGAGCAGGGGCGGGGAGGCGTCCTCGCAGGCCGCCTTCTTGGCCTAATATAAGCTGCAGTAAGCATGAAGATAAACCTAACAGCAACCCTGCCCAGCGCACCGGGCCGTCGTCGTCGTCGCCGAGCAGCGGCGAGGAGGCGTCCTCGCCGGCGGCCTTCTTGGCCGCCTTGCGGGCGTCCACCCAGTAGGCTATGGGCAGGCACAACGTCATGCCGACGAACATCATGGCGGTGCAGGCCCACGGCTTCTCGAAAGGCTTCGGCTTGCCGTCCCGGCCGGGCGCCTCGATCTCATAGACTGCGCCGGCAAGACTGCGTCTGAGCGAAGGCGCGACAAAGTCCTCAATATTGTGTGTCGGCCAGCATTGGGATCACAGCATGCTCGAATTGATCCGGCGCAGCGGCTGCATGCAGTGGAGGTGGCCGCCGGATGGGCACTCCGGAGTACGCGCGGTGGATTGATGCCGCGGGCAGCAAGTAGGCTGCAAGACGCAGCGATGGGGGAGGGGGGGGCCGGCCATCGGCGCGCACTGATCTTGGCGAGCAGCGAGGTGGCCGTGCCGAAGACCACGAGCGCGCCGATGCTCGTCGACTCCGCAGCGCCGGCGACCCCCATCGTGAGCCTGCAAGAGGCTGCTCGCTTGCACTTCCTCCTGTTGTCTGTTTTCAAATGATGCTGACGCAGAGCATTCGAGGCCCGCCGCCGAAAGGGGCACAAAGCAACTGCCCCGCAGGCCCTCGGTGTTCAGTCAGGCTGGTTTGGCGCAGAAGGGGGCCGTACTGTCTCCCGGGGCCGTACTGTCTCCCGCAGAATCTCGTATGCGAGCAAAAGATGCGCCCAGTGCCCCAGGGCCTGACCATGGCTCTGGGACCTAGAGCCTGGGATCGCCAGCATGGCTTTCTGTCACATCATATTACATCGATCATCGGGCACACGCGACGTGACCTGCACAGCGCTGACAGACGTCTAAGGTCAGGCTGCCTCTGCTGTATTCACACCAGCCCGCGCGGGTCAGGATTCCTGCGACTGGCCCCACCATGAGGCCTAGGCAACACAGCGCCGTCTTAGCGACATGCCTGCTAACCATCGCCTGTGCGCTGCCGCGCCGCACCAGAGCCCAGGCTGTTGCCATCGTGAGTCCCTCCCGCCACGCTCAGGCAGCCATGGTCCTCTCGCCTGCATGATCATGCTGCACATAGATTGATCCTGCATGGTCAGGAGGTGTCCTGCCTGACGGCATCTAGCTGCCTAATTTGTTAGAGTTTGCTAGTGCAAGCCTGCCTCGGCCTAGTGATACACAGTGGGTGATGCGGTGCGACGCTCATGACAGCGCTTTCTGTGTAGCACAAGCCTGCCGCTGCCAGGCAAGCTGCTGGCGCAGTGTCGGTCGCCAGAATAGTGCAGCATCAGCCTGACCGCCACTCGTGTATTGTGCATGCTCTCAACAGTATGACCATCCAAGCTATGCGTTTCCGCTTGCGTGCACAGGCCGGGCCGGCGATCGCCAACCAGGTGAGCAACGCCAACCCCTTCGCGTCGCAGTCGCCGGCGGCCGCGCCACTCCCGTGCGCGACCTTCGTGACGCGGAGTCCCTGGGGCGTCCCCGCGCTGCTGTTCGGCCAGGCCCCGGGCCTGCTGACCGCCGACAACAGCACCTACTCGGACGCGACGCTCTGCTGCGGCGGCGTCCTGGACTTCACCTGGACGGTGCATGTCTTCTTGTCCTGCACATTTAGCCTCAGCGATTCGTCAAGCATCGGTATGTGATGGTGCCTCATCCCACGACCAGCAAAGCAATGTGTCGTCCGCTCGTCTTCGTTGTCAGTGACTCTGCCTTGGGTCCAGTAGTGTCTCCCGGCAACGTCAGGGCATCAAGCATTAATATTGTTTGTGAAACAGTGGGGGTGTGTCCTGATCTGCTGTGTGCATCGCAGAGGCCGCACGGCATCTGGCTGCTGGCGCAACGGGCGTGCCCGGCGATGTTCGCCTCGAACCCGGCCGCCGGGCAGCTGCAGCTGCACCCCGTCACCGACAACGGCACTGCCGTGCTCAGCTTTAACGTCCCCGGCACGGTGCGTCACGAGCTGCTTGGCAGCGCTGTTGCTATGCCAGGGCGTGATCCCGAGCCAGCCCCCGGCCGACGGCACCCACCCATCTCGGGTCTGTCCACCTTCATGCAGTGTGAGTAGGAATGACAGTGGCTCGCGGGCCATCGCAAGGCTGCGCGCTGCGCTCTGGTCACCGTACACTGATGTGTCAGCATTGCGCCGGCAATTGTGTAGCATGCTCCGCACCAACAGGGTGCGAGTCCATGCATAAATGCTCCGATCGAAAACGCGCCTTCGATGGCATGATGAAAACGCTGTTGTGCCATGTGCGCAGTACTACATCACGTCCCCGGCCAACACCGACTGCGCTCAAGGCATGCTGTTCGCGGTACGCATGGCAACTTGCAACAAGATGTGCAGGCATTCTTGCATAGTAATGCCTTAGGCGCAACATTATGGGGTTTCATGGCTGCACCACTGTGGGCGCGGCATCATTTGCAGCTGCTGTTTGTGTTTGACCGTCCGTGAACTGGTCATCGACCCCCAGAGCGAGCTGCCGCGCGCCGTGGCATGCAGGTGAATGTGCCCAACGACCCGACGAACGCGCTGTGCACCACGTCCGGAGGTCCGACCGCCTCCGCCACCGGCACGCCGGGCGGCACATCGACATCGACGTCCCAGAACTCAGCAGCCGCAGCGTCCGGCCCGCCAGGTGTGCGCTTTGAATCCTGGTTTCGGCGAGGGTGCCAGGAAGGATGCATCGGCTTGTGAGTCAACCGTCAGCACTCCGCCAATCACGGGGCTCGGCAGCCAATTTGTCGCGGATATCAACTAGCCTCGGCTGCTCAGAGCAGCTATCTGGCACTGCACAGGCCTGTGCATGCGCAAGGTAAACGCCGTGCCTCTTTGCTGGTGGCCAATTGGTGTGCTGAAGCTAGGCTTCGCCGCACCTGCAGGCAGTCAGAACACGCTCACGGGAGACGGCTTTGCGCTCAGCTCAGCCGGCTGAGCAAGCCATGACAGCCCTTCTGGGCATGCCGTTGTGTGATGATCACCAAGGAGGCTGAGGCTGCTGGCGGCTTTCAGGCTGCCAAACGAGCTCTGCGGAGCCGAGCGGTTGCTCAGCTTGTGTCAGCGTTTTGTGGCGACCATGGTTGCCATGCCAACCAAGCAACGCACAGACGCTTGCAGTGGCCAATGATGCTAGGCCTTGTCAGCTGAAGGTGCCACCAGAGTGTATCCTTCTAATAAGTGGGCACGGCAATAGCTGCTCCAAGCGTTGCGAGCAGATCATAACTTTCTTGCATGACCCTCTATAGAAGCCGTCCCGCTCCTCAGCTGGTTGGGGAGCTCATTGGATGTATTCGAGACAACAACTCAGCAGGCTCTTGACCCCACAATATTCTCAACATGATGCGCGTCTGATTGGCAAGCATGCTCAGCCGCAGCCATGCCATGACGGCTCTGCTGCAGCATGCAGCCTGCGGGGTGCAGACTGCGGTGGTAGCATGGCTCCAGGGAATCGCTGCACTCCTCAGGTTGACGTCACGTCCTGGCTGCCACCCGGTCACAGACAACGACAAGCAGCTGCAATGGGTGCAGCACGTCTCAGACACTGCCCAGGTGTCAGCCTTGGAAGCCCGCTTGCAGGGTCCAAGAGCTTGGTGTCATGCATGCAAGTGCCCACAGCGTGCCGAGAGTGCGACGAAACAGGGCTGTTGAATCCGCTTACAGCACGCAGTATCTCTCGACCCTGCCCAGATTCCACATCAGCCAAGCTTGGGCAGTCCAGAGGCAGATGCGTTCTGCTAGCAGGATGACACCCGCTGTGGCTGTGCTGTTGCTCGCCGGCATGATGTCGGCCGGTCTGCCGGCAGCTTCCGGACAGGCCTTCGCCTCCGCAGGGAACGGCCTTGCAGTGGTGAGCCTCTCCTGCCGCCCCGCACCCTGCGGTGCACTGATGTGATAGGGACCACCTGGTCCTTGTCAGCACTGGACGCCTCTACGCCGGTTGCATACTTGGCGTACCGCAGATCACACTAGCCAACGCAATATTGTCTGCAAGGTTCGACCATTGCAGCAGAGCCTGCCCGCCGCCCCATACCAAGTGGTGCGCAAAACTGATGCTAGCAGAGGGCGCACGGACATGCCAGGCTGCACTTCGTTGCCTTGTCATCAGGCGTTCGCTGACAGATTAGCACCGGCTGGCGGCCACACTGCTAGTCCTTTTGCAATCTGACCTCACTTCGCTTACGTCTGCGCTCGCTCGGGTGATGCTGCCGCTGCGGATGCCAACAGTGAGCAAATTGTGCTGAGCGATGCGCAGGCGGGGGCCGGCTTCCCGTTCGTGTTCCCCTTCACGGTGCCCTGCAACCAGTTCTACAACGTGGCGCCCTGGGCGCCTCCGTCAAGCATCCCGACGCCCACCCCGGGCCTGCTGGCCATCGTCAACAGCACGCCGGTTTTCGCCGATGCCGTGCTGTGCTGCGGCGGCACCATCAGCTTCCAGTGGACGGTGCGCGCCCTCGAGAGGGACCAGTCGTCCCGCAACCTCTGAAGCCTACTGATCCGTCACCATGTGGCAGCAGTGAAAGCAGTCGCCGTCTGTCCTCCTTCACCTCACCCTTTAAATTTCAGCGCCTGCTGCTGTGATAAGCGGACGCAGGCAGGGGTGATCACACCGGCTGCCTACCTGGTCAAGAAGGCCTCGGAGCCTGGAGAGGCTTTCCATGCCACACCGACGCGCTTGGCCTGCAGGGCATCCACGACGTCGTGCAGCTGGCCAGCGGCGCCTGCCCCACCGCCGCGACGCCGGCGGCCAACCAGCGCGTGCTCGCGCCGCCGGCCGTCAATGGCAGCGCCTCGCTGAACATCCCGACCCCCGGCACCGTGCGCGCGTTGCTCTTATCTTGCTTCGCAGTGCCTTCAGGCCGCGTCTCAGCGTGCAGCAATGGCTTTTCAGACAATGCGTCATCTGTGCTGTGGCTTCATGTAAAAGCACGTAGGCATGGGGTGATGAACAAAACTTGCATTCTTGCCGATGCCATGCCGGGAAATGCCATGTGTTCTGGCCGCAGTACTTCTTGACAAGCACGGTGGACGCAGACTGTCCGAATGGTGCGCATGTTCAGGCCTGCGGCCCACCATGCTGCGTGCTGCATGCTGCCCGCACACTGCACGTGCAACCTGCTTGCATGGCGCTGCTGCAATGGGTGCCCGCCTCTGCACCTTGGCACCCATGCGCCGGACCTTGCAGCCGAATGCAGGAGACGGCACTCCCTTTTACCTCAGTTGCGAAACCTGTCTCGCTGCAGGTCAGATCATCAAGGTGGTCGTCCCCAACAGCTTCAACCTGCCCGGTCGTGGTCCCGCCGCCTGCGCCACCCCCCGCGCCGTCTCCCGTGCCTGCCCCTGTGCCAGCAGCCCCCGTGGTGGCGCCGGCCGTCGCCCGGGCCGCGCCGAAGGTGTCGCCGTCACCATCGCCCTCCCCGGCGGCCCCCGGGCCCGTGGCGGGCGCGGAGGGCACGCCCGGCGGGACGTCCACGTCGACGTCCCAGAACGCCGCGGCTGCCGCGTCCGGCCCACCAGGTGCATTCACAACTCTGCCTCCCACCTCCGTGAAAACACCTAGTCGATTGCTGAAGTGCCGTGTCTGCGTCGCTTGCTGCATCACACAACATGCACTGAATGGGCATCTGACATGCGTTGGTCTGCTGAGCCCGCCTCTGCAGACAAAGGCTGAGTTCTGTGCCTGTCACGGATGCTCATCGCCAGAGCAAGCGTTGGGGCTGATATTCTTGTGTCACATGCATGGTCTGCAGTCGGCTGGTGCATTATA
>JAABUX010009877.1_pt1 | contig 10746 bp, 9 predicted proteins | sample 5561851 | NCBI WGS metagenome assembly JAABUX01 (sample SAMN10711883, study PRJNA513361) | rock metagenome | isolation source: Antarctica rocks | place: Antarctica: Victoria Land, Richard Nunatak red sandstone | collected 2016-01-03 | reverse complement strand
CTTCGCCCGGCGGATCAGCCTCGGCGCGCCTGTCGCACTGGCCAAGACCAAGGAGGCGATCGTCCGCTCCAATGGCCGCCCGCTCGAGGACGGCTTCGCCATTGAATCGCAGTGTACCAAGGACAATGCCGCAATGGCCGACGCCAAAGAGGGCCCGCGTGCCTTCATGGAAAAGCGCCCGCCGGTGTTCACCGGCCGCTGAGCGTCTCCCCGGGGCCGAGCATTGCCGCCAGCGCCCCCCATGAGTGAACTCCTCCGGGGCGGTGCCGGTTACTTGACCAGCGGGCAGCCTCCCGCCGACAGCGGACGGAATGCGTCGGCACCCGGAATGGTGGCGATTAGCTTGTAGACGTCCCATTGTCCGTGCGACTCCGCGGGTGTCTTCACCTGGAACAGGTAGAAGTTGTGGATCACACGGCCATCCTGCCGTAGCGTGCTGCGGCCGAACGCGTCATCATCGGCGGGCAGGGCCCGCATCGCGGCCATCACGGCCGGCGCATCGACGCTGTTCGCCTGCTTGACCGCCTTCAAGTAGTGCAGCACGCTGGCGTAGACGCCTGCCTGGATCATGGTCGGCTTGGCCCCGTGCATGCGCTCGCTGTAGCGGGCGGAGAACGCCCGCGTTCTGTCGTTGAGATCCCAGTAGAACGGGGAGGCAAGGTAGAGCCCCTGCGCCGTCTGCAGGCCGAGCGCCTGCACATCGGTGATGAAGGTTAGTAGCGCTGCCAGATGCTGTCCGCCCGCGGTGATGCCGAACTCATACGCCTGCTTGACGAGGTTGATCAGGTCCGACGACGCATTGGCAAGGCCGATCACCTGGGCCTTGCTGCTCTGAGCGGTGAGCAGATAGGACGAGTAGTCGGCATTGAACGGCGGGTTCCTGACGCTGCCGACGACGGTTCCGCCCAGCGACGTGATGGTCTGCGTCGCGTCCCGCTCCAGCGCGAGGCCGAACGCGTAGTCGGCGGTGATGAAGAACCAGGACTTCTGCCCCTGCCCGAGCAACGCCCGGGCGACTACTTGGCTGATGGCATAGGTGTCGTAGGTCCAGTGCACGGTATTTGGCGAGCATGCGGGACCCGTGAGGTCGCTGGTGCCGGTTCCGGATGCGAGGTAGATCGTCCGCGGGGCGTTGCGCACCACGTCGTTCACCGCAAGCCCGGCAGAAGAGAACGGCACGTCCGCGATGACGTTCACGGTGCCGCTGGCGACCCACTTGCGGGCGATGGCGGAGGCGACATCGGCCTTCGGCGGCATGTCGCTGCTGATCAGGTCGATGGTGACGCCGGGCAGGAACGATGCCGCGTCCTCGATCGCCAGCCGCGCGCCCTCGATCGAGCCCTGGCCCGATAACACGGCGTTGCTGCCGCTGAGGTCGGTAAGCACTGCGATGGTGATCCGGTGGTTGGGAATTTCGGCCGAGGCCGGACCGCCGGCCAAGGCGAGGATCAGTCCAGCCAGCCAGGCGAGGGATTTCAGCACGGTCCGGCTCCGTCGGTGTGAGGGGAAAGGAGAGATCTGGGTCATTGGAGGAACACCGCCTTGCCGCTCGCTTGAGCGTCGAACACCCGGTACGCCTCGTCCGCCTGGTCAAGCGTCCAGCGGTCGGTGAACAGGTTGTCGACCGGCAAGCCCCGGTCGGCGATGAACCGGGCGCACTCGGCTTGGCCGACATTGGACGTCGTCCAGGAGCCGACGATGGTCAGTTGCTTGCGGATGATCTCCGGGCTCACGTTCAGCGTCACATCGCCGCCTTCGCCGACGAAGCAGACCACGCCCCATGGCGCCGCGCTGCGCACCGCACCCGAGCGGCCGGACGACGCGCCGGAGGTATCCAGCGCTCGTCCGACACCCTTGCCGCCGGTCAGCTCGCGGATGGCTTCGACCGGGTCGGCTGCGCTCGCATCGATCGCGTGCGTCGCGCCGAACTCGGTCGCGCGGGCGACGCGGTCCGCGCTGATGTCGACGGCAATGACCTGCGCGCCCATCGCCGTGGCGAGCTGCGTGGCCGAAAGCCCGACGGGCCCCTGGCCGAAGATGGCGATGGTGTCGCGGGCGTTGACGTTCATGCGTACGAGCGCGCCGAACGCGGTGCCGGTGCCGCACGAGATCGCGGCGCCGGTGCTGAACGATAGCTCCTCGGGCAAGGGCATTAGCGTACTGGCCGGGACCTTCATGTACGGGGCATGGCCGCCGTGGCCCGTCACGCCGTAGAGCATCGCGCCCTGCTCGCACATCTGCGTCCAGCCGGTCCGGCAATGTGGACAGGTACCACAGCCATGGTAGTGGTGCACCATCACTCGGTCGCCAACCCTCACCTTGCGCGGCGGCACGTCCGATCCAACGGCGGCAACGACGCCGCACGGTTCATGTCCAGCAATGATGGGCTGGCCTGAGTCCTTTAGCCCAAGCGCCTTGAAGGCCGCTCCCTTTGGGGGGCGGTAGAGCTTGAGGTCGCTCCCGCACAGTCCCGACGCCTTGATCTCGAGGATTACCTCCGTCGGACCCGGGGTCGGGTCGTCGAAATGGACAAGATCCAAGGTGCTATTTCCTGTGAATACGACCCCATGCATGACGTCCCTCTCCTTTTATGAATACGTGTCGTGAGAAGACCTGATAAATATCAACGTCAACGACCGGGAGGACTGGTGCGGGAAGCCGTAGGCTACGGTCCATCCGGCGTCCTCCCTCGCTGGGCGATCTCCCAGCCCCGGTCGGCGATCGGCTTCGCCTTCGCGCCCAGTGCCGCCGCGGCCGCGTTCGACGCTGTGCCCTCCAGCGAGCGCTTGGCGATGCCCTGTACGATCGCCGCCAGCCGGAACAGGTTGAAGGCGATATAGACATCCCAGGCGCCGCCCGCCTCGCGGCCTGTTCGCCCGTTGTAGGCCGCGACGTACTCCGCTTCCGTGGGGATGCCGAGCGCCGCGATATCGGCGCCCACTAGGCCGCGGAACAGCTCGGGTTCCAGGCGCCAAGCGAGGGCGTTATTGGCGAAATCCGACAGCGGGTCGCCTAGCGTAGACAGTTCCCAGTCCAGCAGGGCGACGACGCGCGGCTCCGTCGGGTGGATCAGCATGTTGTCCAGCCGCAGGTCGCCATGGACGATCCGGGTCTCGCCGGACTCCGGCAGCCGGTCCGGCAGCCACGCCATTAGCTTGTCCATCGCCGGAATCGGCACGGTCTCCGACAGGCGGTACTGCTTGGACCACCGGGCCATCTGCCGTTGCAGGTAGTTCGCCGGCCGTCCGTAATCGGCCAGGCCCACAGCCGCCGGATCGACCCGGTGCAGCCGGGCAATCGTGTCGCACATCGAATCGAAGATCGCAGCCCGTTCCGCCGGTAAAAGCCCCGGCAGCCGCGGATCGAAGAACACTCGTCCGGGAACGAATTCCATGACATAGAAAGTGCTGCCGAGGACGGCATCGTCCTCGCAAAGGGCATGGACGCGGGGCACGGGCACATCTGTCCCGCCCAAGGCCTTTAGGACCCGGAACTCGCGATCGACCGAGTGGGCGCTTTGCAGCAGCGCGCCCACCGGCTTGCGCCGCAGCACATACTCGCCGGACGGTGCGCTCAGCCGGAACGTGGGATTGGACTGCCCGCCTTCGAGCGCCTGGGCCTTGATCGGGCCGCGGAAGCCGGGCACGTGCTCCAACATCCAGGCGCCGAGACGCATGAGGTCGGGCGCGTTGCTGGAAAACGCTTCGCGACCCGGTGCAGGGCTTGCTTCTGCGTTCAAGACGATCCCCTCTGCGTCTGCCGGCACATGATGGCCGGCAGACGCAGGCGCATCGTAGGTCCGCCCAATCCGGCCTGACAAGCCTTATTGTCCGACAGTCTTGTTGACAGATCGTGGCAAAATGCCTGAGTCAGGGTTCGCGGCGCCGTGCTGGGAGCAACAATGAACCGCTCGAGAGCGTGGGCTGCCCGCTCGCCGCGCAAGAGGGACCAGAATGCGGGACGGAGGGCGCCGATGAGCAACAAGCAGACGGAGGTCCACTGGCAACGCCACATCCAGTGCTACAGGGAGCGGCCGCGCACGGCGGATGCCGCGTTCCGCGCGGCCGTCGCCGCCGGCCCCGATGCCGAGGCGCTGGTGGAGGGTAGCGTCCGGCACAGCTACGCGGAGCTGGACGCGCTGGTGGACCGGCTCGCCGCAGGGTTGTCCGCGCGCGGCGTCCGGCAAGGCGACCGAGTCGCCGTGTTCCTGGACAATTGCCGGGAGGCCGTCATCGCCGTGCTAGGGATCGCGCGGCTCGGGGCGGTCCTCGTCCCGGTCGGCTCCCGTCTCCGGCGGCCGGAGCTGGAATACGTGCTGGCTGACGCGGAACCGGCCGCGCTGATCTACGACCATGAGTTCGAGGGAGAGCTGCCGCCCGCCTCGGTCGCCCCGGGACCGGCGATGCGCTTCCGGGTCGGCGGCCCAGCCGGCGCCAGGCCCACGTTCGACATGCTGCTGCAAGACGGCAGCGATGCGCCGGCCAGCACGGTCAGCGAGGATGACGTGTTCGGCATCCTCTATACCTCCGGCACGACCGGCACGCCGAAGGGGGCGATGCTGACCCATTTGGGTGTCGTGCACTCCTCACTGCACTGGCGGGAGTGCCTGGGATTCCAGCAGGGCGAGATATCGGTCCTGTGCATCCCCTGGTCGCACGTCGCCGGGCTATGCGGCGTGGTGCTGCCGATCCTGCATGGGGCGGGGCGGCTTGTCGTCCTGCGCAGCTTCGCCCGCCGCGCCTTCCTAGAGCTCGCCTCAGCGGAGCGTATGACGCACGCGCTGATGGTGCCGGCCATGTACGGGCTGTGCCTGCTGGAGCCGGACTTCGCGCGATTCGATCTGTCGGCCTGGCGCCTCGGCGTCTATGGCAGCGCGCCGATGCCGGAACCCACGATCAGGCGCTTCGCCTCCGCCGTGCCGCATTTGACCATGTGCAACGCCTATGGCGCGACGGAGACCACGTCGCCCGCCACGATCATGCCGCCCGGCTCCGGCATCGAGCGGATGGACAGCATCGGTCAGGCCGTACCCTGCGGCCACATCCGCGTCATGGACGAGCAGGGGCGGGAGCTGCCGCCTGGCGAGCTGGGGGAATTGTGGATCGCGGGCCCGATGATCGTGCCGGGCTACTGGCGCAATCCCGCGGCGACCGCGTCCAGCTTCGTGGACGGCTACTGGAAGTCGGGTGACATCGGCTCGGTGGACGCGCAGGGCTACGTGCGGATCGCCGACCGCAAGAAGGACATGATCAACCGCGGCGGATTTAAGGTCTATCCGGCCGAGGTCGAGAACGTGCTGGCCGATCAGGACGGCGTCATGGAGGCCGCCGTCATCGGCCAGCCCGACAGCATCCTGGGCGAACGCTCGGTCGCTTTCATCCACGCCCGCACCAAGCTTTCAGAGTACGAGGTGCGGACCTTCTGTGCCGCCCGGATGGCAGACTACAAGGTGCCGGACTGGGTTGTGGTCTCGGAGGAGCCGTTGCCGCGCAACGCCAACGGCAAGATTCAGAAGGATCAGCTTCGGCGCCAGGCCGAACGCCACCTGGCCGGAGCATCCCGTCCGAGCGCTATTCCCCGGTGAGCACCGTGTCGACCGGGGGCGGGATGCTGGCGGGGATCCGCGTGCTCGACCTAACCACCATCGTGGTCGGCCCGGTCGTGACCTTGCGGCTGGCGGACTACGGAGCGGGGGTGATCAAGCTGGAACCGCCTGGGGGCGACCCGCTGCGAAGCCTGGGGGGCGCCTCACCCTCCGGCACCCATGCCGGCACGTATCTCCACCTCAACCGGGGCAAGCGGGCCTTGTGCCTCGACCTCAAGCATCCGGACGCGCGCCCGGTCATCGAGCGCCTGCTCGACGCAAGCGATGTCGTCGTGTCCAACATGCGGCCCGAGGCCATGGCGCGGCTTGGCCTGGATGCCGCGTCGGTGCGATCCACGCGGCCGAACCTGATCCATTGCACCATCACCGGCTTCGGCCCTGGCGGACCGTACCGGGGCCGGCCGGCGTATGACATTGTGATCCAGGGTGCGTCCGGCGTGGGGGGAGTCTATGAACGGCGGCAGGGCAGTCCGGCATACGTGCCCTTCGTCCTGTGCGACCACGTTGTCGGCGAGATCACCGCGGGCGCCATCCTGGCAGCATTGGTGCAGCGCGGGCGGACCGGCGTGGGATGCGAGATCGAGGTCCCGATGTTCGAGACCATGGCGTCCTTCGTGCTGCACGAGCATCTCGCCGCACACAGCTTTGAGCCGCCGGTCGGCCCGCCCGGTGACCAACGTATCCTGAGCGCGGACAACCTGCCGATCGCCACAGCCGATGGCTGGCTTAGCATCACGACGAACAGCGATGCCCAGACCCGGGCATTGCTGCGCGCGATCGGACGAGAAGACCTGGTCCAGGATCCGCGGTTCGCGACGGTCCCGGCGCGGATGCGCAATATCGGCGAGTGGTACCGTCTGCGGAATGCAGCCTTCGGGAGCCGGACAACCGCCGAATGGCTGGACATCCTGAACGAAGCACAGGTGCCAGTCATGCCGTGGCACTCGCTGGAGACGCTGCTGGACGACCCGCATTTAACGGCGGTTAACCTGCTAGGCTTGCAGGAGCACCCGACGGAGGGAACCGTCCGGACGATCCGGCCGACCGTTCTCGTGGACCAAGCGGCGCTCGGCAGCGGACCGCTCGCACCCCCGCTGGGTTGGGACACCGAGACCGTCCTGCAAGACCTGGGCTTCGGGGCGAACGAGGCCGCCGACCTGGTAGCGAGCGGCGCTGTTGTGATGGCCACCGGGTCCCGCTTGCGCAGCGCGGTCCAGTCTGTCACCTGAAATGCTGCTCCCGCGAAGGACCAGCCATTGAGGACCCGACAGGACCGGCCTGCCGCAGTTCAACCTCTTCGACCCAAGCGGCCGCAGCCGCTGTCGTCGACGGAGCGGTCGGGTGCGGCGGATGCCGCGCCGACAGTGGGCACTGCCGCCGCGAAGCCTGCTGCGGCGGAACAGCCAGCTCCGCTCAGTTCACCCGACCTGATCTTTCGCGAAGTGGTCCAGGGTCTCTACGCGGGCGCCTACGTGCCCGGACAGCGCCTGGTTGAATCTGACCTGACGCAGCGGTGGGGCGTCAGCCGTGGCACCGTCCGGGAAGCCCTGAACCGGCTGGCGGCAGAGGGAATCGTCGTCCTGAGCCGCCACCGGGGTGCCGCGATCCGTGTCCTCGAACGTTCGGAGATGCAGGATCTCCTCGCCGTGCTGGAGATGATGATCGGCATGTCCGCCCGGCTCGCGGCTAATCGCATCGACCAGGACGCGAACCGCCCGCAGTTCCTGGAAAGCTTCGAGGCACTGCTGGCTTTCCGCAGCCGGCCCGATTCGTTCGAGCTTCTCAAGGCCCGGAACCGGTTCTATCGGACGCTCGCTGCGGCGGGCGGAAACAAGGAGCTGCAGCGGCTACTCGGCCGAATGCACGTCCATCTCTTGCGCGTGCAGCTCCGTGCCCTTCACGAAGGCTTGGTCACGGAGCGGTTCGAGGATTATGCGCGTATCGGCGACGCCGTCCTTGCAGGAGATGCGCGGCGGGCCGAGTTGGCGGCCCGGCGCCATGTCCGCGCACTCGGCGAGGTGCTCGACAGCGTTCCCGCTGGCATCGTCAACTTGATCGGTCATGGCCGCGATAATGCTCGCGGCTCGGAGTGGTCACACTGGCTCGGTAATGGTCGGCGGAGTGGTGATCGCGGCGGAGGTGGAAGAGGTTGTTGATGCCATCGTGGGCGAGAGGAGGTGCTAGGCATGCCTGGCCGACTTGAAGCGCTTCATTTGCCACTCTCGTCGGCGCCTGGGCTGGTGGAAGTTCTCGGCCCGGTTCGCGCGCTCGCTAGCGGACACAGCACCGGGACCGGGTCTCGGCACTTGTGCGACTTGCCGCACTCAGCAAGGAGGCGGCGACCAACCTCCAGGACATGATGCCGAAGCCCTCAAGCCCGGCAATTCGACTATGCTGCGGGTGCAGAAGTCGCGGCTATTCAAGATCAGGCATGCGCTGTGGCCGCAGATCGAGGCGGTGATCTGATGGACCCACGCAAGCTCCGAGAGGCCCTGCGCAAGCAGGGCATCCACGTCCACGAGAGCGACCCCGTCCTCGAGACGGCCGCGGTCTGCAAAGGGAGGGTTGCCGATCACCAGGTCGAAGCCGCCCGCGAGCCGGCTGCGGGTGTAGTCCTCGCAACGTACCCGTGCCTTTGGATGCACGAAGCGCGCGATGCGGGCCGTCACCGGGTCGTATTCGATGCCGGTCAGGCGTGTTGTGGAGCGAAGGGCATCCGGGAGCAAGGCGAAGAACAGGCCGGTGCCCATGCCGGGCTCGAGCACGCGACCGCCGGTAGCGGTGCCCTGGTGGCCATTTGCCGACCGCGTTAGCGATGCACCGGCCATCCGCCGGGCTCGCGTCATAGCCGATCATCTTTGATGAACGAGCTATGCGGCCAGCGTTGCTGCCGCCGGTCCCACCCGAAATGGTGGCGGGTGAAGGCCCATTGCGGGTTCACCACCCGTGCCAGACTCTTCAGCATGCGGGCATAGCGGCCGTCGCCGCGAGCGATGCCGAGCGCCTCCAGCAGCCGCGGCACACGCTGATACAGCACGGACCGATTATCGCGGCAGGCACGATGCCCGAGCGCGCAGGACAACCAGGTCTTGCCTGTGCCGGTCGGTCCGGTGACCAGCAAATCCTGATGGCGTTCAATCCATTCGCCCCCGGTTAGCTTCTGGAACAGGCCGCGATCAAGACCGCGAGCGGCACGATGGTCGACATCCTCCGGCGTTGCCTGTTGGCGCAGGCCGGCGAACCGCAGCCGGGTGGCTAGCCGTTTGGTGTCGCGCTCCAGCGCTTCACGTTCGACCAGCATGGCCAGGCGGTCCTCGAAGCCGAGATCGGCGGCATCGGCGTGCCGTCGCTGCTCCTCGAGCGCCCTGGCCATGCCGGCGAGGCCGAGTTCGCGCAGGCGGTCGGTGGTGGGGTGGGTCAGCATGGTGTGCTCCTCAATGATAGTAGCCGCTGCCGCGGATGTTCTCGTGCTGGACGGGCAGCTCGTCGGGCACGGGTGTCGGGGCGGTAGGCCCGGTCCAGGCCGTTGCGCAGGATCGACAGCACCGAGCCGTAGGTCCGGGCGCCGATGTCCATTCCGCGCTGGCAGGCAGCCTCCAGCCGCTCGGGGCCGTAGCCTCGCACCAGGCGCAGAATGCCGAGGCAGGCGCGGAAGCCCTGCTCGGGATGCGGCTTGGCGGCCAGGATACGCTCCACCAGGCCGATGGTGGACGGCCCGATCGCCTCGGCCTCGCGCAGCAGCCGGGTCGGCGTCCACTCCGCGTGGCGGCGGTGCGCGCTCGGCATGTGTTCGGCAATCGTGGTGTGCCGGTGCTGCCGCGAATTGCGGACGTGGCAGGCGACGCGGTTGTTCTGATGATACAGCTCGATCGTCTGGTCGGTGATGCGGGCCTCGATCACCTCGCGCATCAGCCGGTAGGGCACCGAGTAGAAGTGGCCGTAGACTTCGACGTGGTAGTCCAGCCCTGCCCGGCAGCGCTGCCATTCCGCGTAGGCATACGGCTCGGCGGGCATGTCCAGCAGGGCGCCGGACTCGATGGCCTCGAACAGCGCACGGCGGGTGGTGCCGAGATGGCGCATCGGCCGGTTGTTTAGGTCGATGGTCAGTTCACGGATCGCGCCGTTCAGCTCCGCCAGGGAGAAGAACCGGCGGTTGCGCAGCCGGGCCAGTATCCAGCGCTGCACGACCTGGACGGCGACCTCCACCTTGGCCTTGTCGCGCGGCTTGCGCACCCGGGCTGGCAGGATCGCCGTGCCGTAGTGGGTCGCCATGTCCTGGTAGGTCCGGCTGATCCCTGGCTCGTAGCGGCTGGCCGCGGTGACACCGGCCTTGAGGTTGTCGCAGACGATCTGCCGCGCCACCCCGCCGAAGCTGGCGAGCGCCCCCACGTGGCAGCCGATCCAGTCTGGCAGCGACTGCGTCCACCGCGCCTCCGCGTAGGTGTAGTTGGACGCCCCGAGCACGGCCACGAAGACTTGCGCCCGCCGGACCTCGCCCGTGGTGCCGTCGATCACCTCCACCGTCTGCCCGGCGTAGTCGACGAACATCCGCTCACCCGCCGGGTGGGTCTGCCGCATGGTTGGCGATAAACGGCCGCGCCAGGCTGCATGCAGGTCGCAGAACCGGCTGTAGCCATACCCATCCGGTTGCCCGGCCCGGTACTCCTCCCACAGCAGCAGCAGGGTCACGCCGGATTTGCGCAGTTCGGCGTGGATACGGGCCCACTCTGGCTGCGGCCGTGGCGCCTCTGCCGGCGTGAACAGCTTACGCTCCAGCGCCACGTCGTCGAGCGTCCCCGGCACCGGCCAGGTGATGCCGACCACCGCGGCCCGGCGCAGATATTCCGCGACCGTGTAGCGGCTGACGCCGACTATGGCCGCAATCTGGTGCCCGCTATGGCCACAAACGTGTTTGAGGCGAAGGACTTCTCGAACCGGACGCATTGGCAGTCTCTGGCCTGGCATGGCGCTCCCCGATCAATGGAGAGCCACCGTGCCGTCGGTGGATGACTGCTCGCGAACCGCGCCGCCGCCCAATCCCTCAGGGGTGGCTGGAATGCGTCGGAATCAGTGGCTGGCTTCCGTCGGAGTCACCGGCTGGAATGGATCAGAACCGCCGGCTGGTTGCGTCGGATTACGCA
>JAABUX010009876.1_pt1 | contig 10747 bp, 8 predicted proteins | sample 5561851 | NCBI WGS metagenome assembly JAABUX01 (sample SAMN10711883, study PRJNA513361) | rock metagenome | isolation source: Antarctica rocks | place: Antarctica: Victoria Land, Richard Nunatak red sandstone | collected 2016-01-03 | reverse complement strand
TACACGAGAACTTCAGCGAGTGCGGGCACTGCCCCGTGATGCACCCTGAGTTGAGCGCGCTGGTGCCCAGCTTCAAGGCCGGTGTCGTGTCCACCTACGGCAGCGGCGGCGCTGAACTCGGCGAGGGCGTGGAGTCGCTGACCCCGACCGGGCGGCGCAGCCGCCCGTCGTTGCCGGGCCTGACGCCGGACGACTTGCATCGCTACTACGGCATGACCACCAACCCCAATCTCTTTCTGAGCTTCCACCCCGACTACGTGCTGACGCACATCCTACAGCCGCTGGCGCCCGACCTCACGCGCGTCGTATGCGACTGGCTGTTCGACCCGCGTGAGATCGGGGAGCCTGGCTTCAGCCCGGCCGACGCCGTCGATACGTGGGACCTCGTCAACCGCCAAGACTGGGAGGCCTGTGAGATGACTCAGGCTGGTATGAACTCGCGCGTCTACGCCGATGGCGGCATCTACGCGCCGTTGGAGGCGCATATCCACCTTTTCAATGAGTACGTGCTGCGCAAGCTGGGGCATTTGGCCTGCGATTAAAATCGCATGGCAAACCACGGCGACTGAAGTCGCAGGGCGGCAAAGATGGTCGACATCTGTGACATACAAGAGGCGTACGGCATCGTTTCGGAAGACACTTCAGTGTCCGTCGTTTGCCATGCGACTTCAGTCGCAGGTTTCATCACATAGGGGGACATGATAATGCGCGAACATGCCCAGGTCGTGATCATCGGCGCCGGAATCGTCGGTTGCAGCGCCGCCTACCACCTGACGCAGCAGGGGCTGACCGACGTCGTCGTGCTGGAGCAGGGGCCGCTGTTCGCCACGGGCGGCTCGACCTCGCACGCGCCCGGCCTAATGTTCCAGCTCAACGCCTCCAAGATGGTGACGGCGCTCGCCACCTATAGCCGGCAGCTTTATAAGCAAGCGGACGTCGACGGCGAGCCCGGCTTCTATGAGTCCGGCAGCGTCGAGGTCGCCACGACACCCGAGCGCTGGGAGGAACTCAAGCGCAAGGCGGGCTACGCCCAATCGTGGGGCATCGAGGCGCGGCTGATCAGCCCGGAGGAGGCGGTGTGTAAGGCGCCTCTGCTTGATGTCGCGCGTTTGTACGGCGCGCTGCATGTGCCGAGCGACGGCGTCGCCAAGGCGGTCCGCGTGTCACAATACTTGGGCGAGGCGGCCATGGCGCGCGGCGCCGCGTTCCACGCCAACACGCGCGTGACCGGCGTCGAGGTCGCCAACGGGCGCGTGCACGCCGTACTAACCTCGCGGGGACGCGTCGAGGCCGAGAACGTGCTTGTATGCGCCGGCATCTGGGGCCCGGCCATTGGCCGCATGGCCGGCGTGCCCATTCCGCTCAACCCGATGCAGCATCAATACGTCCAGACCGCGCCGCTGCCCGAACTGGCCGGTCAGACGGATGAGATCATCCATCCCCTGGTGCGGCATCAGGACCGCTCGATGTACTTCCGGCAACACGGCGAGCGCTACGGCATTGGGTCATATCGGCACGAGCCGCTGCTGGTCGACGTGGACCGCATCCCGCGCCACGAGGAGACAGCCACGCCGTCCATCCTGCCATTCACGGAGGCCGATTTCGCCCCGGCGCTGGCGGACGCCGCCGCGTTGATGCCGGCGCTGCGCGGGGCCGCGTTGACCTACAAGATCAACGGCATGTTCTCTTTTACGGCGGACGGCCACTCACTGCTAGGCGAGTCGCTCGACGTGCGCGGCTTCTGGGCCGCCGAGGCGGTGTGGGTCACGCACGGCGGCGGGGTCGGCAAGGTCATGGCCGAGTGGCTGATCGACGGCGCGCCGAGCATCGATCTGCACGAGGCCGACCTCAACCGCTTCCACGCGCACGCCGTGAGCCGCCCCTACGTGCGGACGCGCGCGGCGCAGCAGTACCGCGAGGTATATGACATCATCCACCCGTTGCAGCAGATGGATCGTCCGCGCAATCTGCGCCTGAGTCCGTTCCATCGTCGCCTGGAGGAACTGGGCGCCCACTTCATCGAGAGCGCCGGGTGGGAGCATCCGCAGTGGTTCGCTGTCAATGAGGCGGGGCTGACTGGGCAGGACTGGCCGCCGCGGGCGGGCTGGGCGGCGCGCCACTGGTCGCCCATCGGCGGCGTCGAGCATAGTGCGACGCGCGAGCGTGTGGCCATGTTCGACCTCACGCCGTTCACCAAGCTGGAAGTGGCCGGGCCCGGCGCGCTAGCCTACCTGCAACGCATCGCCAGCAACAACATGGACCAGCCGTCCGGCAAAGTAACCTACACGGCCATGCTGAACAAGCGCGGGGGCATCGAGTGCGACCTGACGGTGACGCGGCTCTCCGACACACGCTTCTGGGTGGTGACGGGCGGCTCCGTCGGGATGCACGACCTGGCATGGCTGCGTCACAACGCGCCGACCGACGGCTCTGTGCACATAACGGATCTAACTTCAGCGTATTGCTGTGTGGGGCTGTGGGGTCCGCGCGCGCGTGACGTGGTGGAGCGGGTCACGGACCAGGATGTCTCCAACGCGGTGTTCCCGTACTTCACTGCCCGTCGCCTGCACATTGGCTCCGTGCCCGCGCTGTTGGTGCGCGTGTCGTACGCCGGTGAGCTTGGCTGGGAGATCTACGCCCCCAGCGAGTACGGGCTGGCCCTGTGGGACACGCTGTGGGAGGCCGGTCAGCCGTGCGGGGTGACGGCTGCTGGCGGCGGCGCCTTCGAGTCGCTGCGCCTGGAGAAGGGCTATCGGCTGTGGGGCGTCGATATCCACCCCGACTACAATCCGCTTGAGGCGGGGCTGGGCTTCGCGGTCAGATTCAAGAAGGGCGACTTCCTGGGACGCGAGGCGCTGCTGCGCGTCAAGGAGCAAGGGCTCACGCGCAAACTATGCGCCCTGACCTTCGACGACCCCTGTGCCGTCACGCTGGGCAAAGAGCCAATCTTCGACGGCGAGCGCGCGATTGGTTATGTAACCAGCGCGGCCTACGGCTACACGGTCGGCAAGAGCATCGCCTACGGCTATTTGCCGATCGCGTGCGCCGATGAAGGGACGCGCGTCGAGGTAGAGTACTTTGGCCGGCGCTACGCGGCGACGGTGGCGCGCGAGCCCCTGTATGACCCCGAGGGCGCACGATTGAGAAGTTAAATACAGCCTGACCTTAAAAGGTCATGGCAGGAAACGGACCTTAAAAGGTCTGTGCGGACGCCAGACGGTTTCTGACATATTGACACGGTAGGCGCGGCCATCGCCGTGCTGACCTTTCAAGGTCTAGTTACTGCCATGGTCTTTTAAGGCCAGGTCCCAAACGCGATGTGCATGACGCCTATTACCACGCCCGCGTTGCCGTATAATAGGTCAACACACGCTGGCGTGGCGTACACGTAACAAGAGCAGGTGACCGATGACAGAACGACGAAGTCCGCTGTACGATTTTCACAGCCGCTCGGCGCGGGAGATCATCCGCGGCGGCGGCGATTTCATGGTCCCGCTGGCCTACACCTCGACCGTCGACGAGCACCTCAACGTGCGCAAGAACGTGGGCCTGCAAGACCTGTCGTCGATGGGCGAGATCGACGTGAAGGGGCCGGGCGCCGAGCGTCTGCTGCGGCGCCTGCTCGTCAACGAGATCGCCGACATGGAGCCGGGCCAGCTGCGCTACTCGACCATGTGCAACGACGCGGGCGGCATCGTCGACGACATCACCGTCTACAAATTCAATGACGAGCACTTCATGGTTGTTACCAGTTCGGGTCCACGTCCCAAGACGGCGCGCTGGATCGCGGAACGCGCTGCGGGTACGAGCGCCTACGCCACCGACATCACCGGCGGCATCGCCTTGCTGGTCGTGCAGGGGCCGCGCTCGCGGAGCTACCTCAAGACTGTGGTGGAGAACGCCGACCTGGACCGGCTCAAATTCTTCCGCTTTACGCCCGCGCGCGTCGCCGGGATCGACCTGCTCCTCTCGCGCTCGGGCTATACGGGCGAGTTGGGCTACGAGTTGTACACGCCGGCCGAGCAGGCGTCCGTGCTATGGGAGCAGATCCTGCGCACGAGCCGCGAGTTCAACTTGCAGCCCTACGGTATTGGCGCGATGCAAAGCCTGCGCATCGAGAAGGCCTACCCGCTCTACGGAGCCGACCTCAACGAAGACTACACGCCGTTCCACGCCGGGCTCGATCGCTTCATCGCCTTCGAGAAGCGCGATTTCGTGGGGCGCGACGCCCTGCTGCGCGTCCGCGAGCGGGGCCTGGAGCGCCGCTGGGTCGGGCTGGCTGTGGAGAGCGAGGTTCCCGCCGCGGTCGGCGACAAGATCTACAGCGTGAGCGACGTGGCGACCTTCCGCGGCAAGATGTTCAGTGGCAGCGAGGCCGGCGCCTATCGGGACACGCTGCTGGCCGGTGAGCAGCAGGTCGGCCACGTCACCTGTAGCGCCAAGGGGCACACCGTTGGGAAGATGCTGGTCATGGCCTACCTCAACACGGCGCACTCCTGGCCGGGCAACAACCTCATCGTCGAGATCAACGGCCGGCCCGTCGTGGCGCGGGTGTCCGCGACGCCCTTCTTCGACCCGCAAAACGCCCGCATCCGCGCCAAGCCGCAAGAGGACGATGCGCGCGTGGCCCCGCCCGCGAGAGACGGGGCGCCGGATGGCGTTGGTAGTGGCTCCGGCGCGCCGACCAAGCGGCTGCCGGGCCGGGACAAGGCGCCGGCGGCCGGCGCGGGCGATCGATAAGCAGCGCTATGTATTCCACCTCCACCTCTTTCGACACCATTGTGATCGGCGCGGGCGGCATGGGCAGCGCCGCCTGCTACCACCTGGCGCGCCGCGGCAAGCGCGTGCTCGGCCTAGAGCGCTTCGGCATCCCGCACCGCATGGGCTCGTCGCACGGCTACACGCGCATCATCCGCCTGGCCTACTACGAGCATCCCTCGTACGTGCTCTTGTTGCGCCGCGCCTACGAGTTGTGGCGTGAGATCCAGCAGACAGCGGGGGAGCAACTGCTGCACATCACCGGTTCGATCGACGCGGGGCCACCCGATAGTTGGGTCTTCAAGGGCTCGTGGGAGTCCTGTAAGCAGCACGACCTGCCGCACGAGGTGCTGACCGGGGCTGAGTTGCGCCGCCGCTACCCCGGCTACCATTTTCCGTCTGACCTGGCCGCGGTGCTGCAGCCAGAGGGCGGCTTCCTGCTGCCGGAGCGCTGCATCGTCTCCTATGTGACGGCGGCGCAGGCGTTGGGGGCGGAGATCCACGGCTTCGAGACCGTGCTGGAGTGGCGGCCGCGCGGCGACGGCGTCGTCGTGCGCACCGACCGCGCCGAATACCACGCCGACAAGTTGGTAGTCACGGCGGGTTCCTGGAACCCCGGCCTGCTCGATGTGTTGCAAGGGCTGGCCGTACCGGAGCGGCAGGTGCTGGCCTGGCTGCAGCCGGCGCGGCCGGAGTTGTTCCGGCCCGACGTGTTCCCCGTGTTTAACGTGTTGGTCGAGGAGGGGCGCTTCTACGGCTTCCCCGTCTTCGGCGTGCCGGGCTTCAAGTTTGGCAAGTACCACCACTTCGAGGAGGCGACCGCAGCCGACGCGGTCGACCGCGAGGTACACGGCTATGACGAGGCGATGCTGCGCGCGTTCGCGGAGCGCTATTTCCCCGACGGCGCCGGCCCGACGATGAACCTTGAGACCTGCATGTTCACCAACACCGCCGACAACAACTTCATCATCGACCTGCACCCCACTTATCCGCAGGTCTCGTTCGCCTCGGCCTGCTCGGGGCACGGCTTCAAGTTCGCCAGCGTCATTGGCGAGATCATGGCCGACCTCGCCGATACCGGCATAACGCGCCACGACATCAGCCTGTTCCGGCTGGAGCGCCTGACGAGTCCGGCCAGTCGCGCGGGCTACGCCACGGCCCCGTTGAACGGGCACGCATTTCACCCCGCCATGCCGTCGAACGGATATGCGCCCTATGCGGCCGGCCCCTAGCGCCGTCGAATGGGCGTGCCGGTCACGCGCCGGCGTCCGCGAACGGGTTTGCCAACCACAACGCGCTGCCCGCGGATGGACGGCGGCGCTCATTCCCACGCGCGGAGGATGTAAAGCCCTTCTGGTAGCGTCCGGCGCGAGCCCGCCAAAAGGTGATGCCAAGTACGACAGCCGTGTCGTTGAGAGGCCGGCCCCGCTGGTATCGGCCCTGTTCCGGTCCCTTTGATTCGGTGCATAATGGGTAGGATAGCAGGTTATGCCTTCCGCCAGTCCTCCGGCCATTCCTGCCGCGCGTCGTGGATGGTCACGATCTGCACGACCTGACCGCGCACGCGGTAGACCACAATGTAGCGTCCACTCTCGACCACTAGCTCACGAGCGCCAATGTAGCGGCCCTCGCGTCCGAGTAAAGGGTGATCGGCTAGATTCTCGACAGCGTGGCGCACCCTCTGCCCCATGTGATAGCCCGCGCTAGGACTCCATCGGGCGATGAAGTCGATGTGCTGGTCAATCCGGCGTAGGGCGCGCTTGGTCCAGTGAACGCGCATTAGCCCGCGCGCTGTGCGTCGGGTTCATCCCGATGCGCGGCATATTTGTTGAATACCGCGTCTACCTCCTCATCGGTGGCGAAGTCGCCGGCGTCAGCCTCGCGCAAGCCTGCTTCGATGTCGGCAAGCTGCCACCGCTCCACGTCGATGAAGCGGCGTAGGGCTTCCTCGATCAGGATATTTTTGCTGCGCCCAGTGGACTTCGTGAGCATGTCTAGCGCGCTCCGTAGCTCCTTTGGGATGCGCGCTGTCACGGTCGTTGTTTGATCTGTTGCGGTCATAGAGCCTCCTCAACGTGTACAATGTTGAGATTTTTGTACACTCACATGATATCCTACGCGGCATGGTCAGGAAAAGGACGTGTGTGGATAGATTCTCACAGAAGATACGTAGATGTCGAGAGTCGCCCACCAGACCTGCCAGGCGGCGAAGCCGACGAGCGCGCCATCGGGGGTCGCCCACAGGTGTACATCGGACGCCGATTGCAGCGCCGGTGAGCTCAGCCGCCAGGGGAAATCGACGAGATATCGGCCTGTCGGCGGCGTCGCCCCGATGAGATCAGTGACGAGCGATAGGTCGGCGTCGCCCACATAGGGACGCATCGTCAACGTCATCACTCCTCCGCCCGCAGCCCGTGCCCGTCGCCGGCTTTCACCGCCGATGCCCTCTCGGCGCGCATACCCTGTGTGTACGCCAAGCTATCAGCTACGTCCAACCAATGTAGCACAAGCACGCCTTGGATGAGGCGTATGCGATAATAGATGCCAGGAGCGGCTATTAGCAGCTAGCGACTCAAGGGGCGACAACACATGGCTAGTGAGTATGCGTCTATTGACGTTGACCAAAACCCGCCCACGCTCAAGGCGGTCGCCGATGTCGTGCTTACGACCAGGCGTCGCCTCGTGATCGAACAGGATGGCAAACCAGTCGCGTATCTGGTACCGGCTCACCGCATCGTGAGACGCCGGACGGCGGGCAAGAAAACCGCCGCGGACATTGCCGTCGCATGGTCGACGTTTGGCGGTTGGAAAGAGGTTGATATCGACACGTTTCTTGCGGACGATGCCGCGAGTCGCCGTTTCTCCCGAGTAGGCTCGGCTTGCTTCCTTCTTAACGGGAGAGAATGAATAGATCAGACCTAAAAAAGTTGGCGGAAACGCGACTGCAAGACGCTAAAGTCCTCTATGGCAACAGACGCTATGCTGGCGCATATTATCTCGCTGGATATGCTGTGGAGTGCGCCTTAAAGGCGTGCATAGCTCGGAATGTCAAAAGGGGTGACTTCCCTGACAAAGAGATCGTGATGCGAAGCTACACTCATGATCTTCAACAGCTTGTTAATATAGCCGGCCTCAAAGCAAAACTAGATGCGGATAGCAAGTCTGATCCTAGCCTCACAGCAAGCTGGGCCGTGACGATGAATTGGAAGGAAACATCGAGATATCAGTTCCGAAAGCAGATCGAGGCTCGCGACCTGATAAACGCAGTAAGTGACCCATCCAGCGGAGTATTGGTATGGCTAATGAAGTACTGGTAGATGATATTGCTGGCGGGCAACGGTATCCGCTCCTCTATGAAGGAAAGCTTTTGCTTGAGTTGCTTGATAGGGAGAAGGGCATACCGATAACTGCCGCCTTCTGGCTCTTGGATTCGGAGAACCGGACGTGGAGATATATCCTCGCTTCACCGATCGTTGACACCCAGGGTCCGCTCGAAGCCTATAAAATTCTTTACAGGACCTTTCAAATTTACAACAAGGAGGCAGAGTGGTGGCCTTACGAGAAAGTAAGGTCGTATAAAGAGGAAGCAGGGCTAGGGATAGGGCTCGTACTGCAGGATATTACACTGGTAAGCCCGGATGAGCCAGTGGTGAAACTATTGCGCACAGTAGTGAAGACTCCTCCAATAAGCACCACCCCCATTCATTTCGCGGGGAACTCTATTAACAATATGTTTATCGCCGATGCCTATATCTACCGTATGTTGCCGAAGTCGTCCCATGATCACTCCCCCGAGTGATGTCCTGTAAGTCGTACTTTCACGGTGAGGGGCTCGTAGTCGTGCTCGGGTCGAGCTAACATTGCCCACCGCCTGGAGCGGGAGCCGGAGACGATAGAGAAACATGCCAAGAACATCCGGCGCAAATTGGGCGTCAGGGCGATCACCAATGCGGTGGCCATTGCCCGCCAGCGGGGCTTGCTGCCGCCAGAGTAGACGTGAGATGGCCTCGACTATCGGCCTGGAGCCATGCCTTTGGCCTGCGGTTCGTCGGTGAGGGTGCCGGGATCCGTGCGACGTGGCAAGTCCTCGAAGGTCCCTGCCCCGCTCTTTTAAGGCCAGGTCTCGGCTATCGCTGATAGCTACAATCGCAGGCGTGCGGCGAATTGAGCCAGCGTGGTGGCGCGAGAAACGCGCACGCGGGGCAACTGGTAGGGCGCGCGCGCGTCCTGCCGGGTGCTGGGTGTCACGGGGTCGAGCACGGCCCCGATGTAGCCGTAGCGCGCCAGGATGGCCCGGATGCGCGTCTGCGCCTCAAGCGTGCCGGAGCGGAACGGCGCGCCAGAGGGGTAGGCCAGGAACTGTACGGCGCGGTGGATGCGCCCGGCCAGGACGGCGCGCGAGAAGCGCAGTTCGTAGGTGTCGCGGTCGGCGTCGAGCAGGCCGAGGTCGGGGTGGCTGACCGTGTGTGACTCCATGTCCATCCCCGCCGCGGCCATGACCTCGACCTGCGGCCACGTCACATAGGTGTTGACGCCCAGCGTCGTGCCGACGAGGCCGGTGATGATGTAGAACGCGCCCACCATATGGTAGCGCCGCAGCAGGGGGAAGGCGTCGGTATAGTTGTCGGCGTAGCCGTCGTCGAAGGTCAGGATGACCGGGCGCGGCGGCAGCGGACGCCCGTAGTAGAGCGTATTGAACAGGTCGACGAGCTTGATCGCGTGGTAGCCGTGCGTGGATAGGTAGGCCAGCTGCGCCGCGAAGTTCTGGGCCGTCACCGTTAGGTCGACCTGTGAGTAGGCCAGCGGCGGCGTGTCCGAGATATGGTGGTACATCAGGATGGGCACGCGTGCGACGGACGCGGGCGGCGTGGGCGGGGGGATGATCGGCGCCTCCGGGTCGAGTGGGCCGCCCTGTACGACGCGCCAACCGGCCGGCGTGCGCGTGAGCGTCGTGTTGAGGTTGCCGTGGCGCCAGGCCAGGTCGAGGGTGAGGGGGATACGGACGATGGGCCCGGCGGCTTGTGGCGCGCCGAGCGCGACGCCGCGCAGGCGCACCGGGGCGAACTTGCGCCGGTAGTACGCCGCGTAGCCCGTCTGGCCGCCCCAGTCCTCACGCGCGGCAGGCGTCAGCAGGCGCCACATCGCGTCGTAGCGGCCGCCGGCAAAGGCCGTCGCGTAGGCGCGCAAGGTGGCGACGGCCGAAGAATCCGTGATCGACGGCGTGTTTGTTACGCGCCCCGAGACTGCGGCTGACGTCGCATGGCCCCTTTGTAGCGCGCTTGGCGCGACGGCGATGAGCGTTGCCAGCAATAGACCCGCGAGTCGTCGCGATGTGGCGGATGGTGATATTGGACGCATAATAGCGCTAGTGTAGCAAGGATAGACGTACCGGGCGACCATCCTGTTGCGCGCGAATCGCGCATACTATTAGGTATGAAAGTTGAACTGCACTCCCACACGCGGCACTCACGCGACTGTCTGCTCTCGTACGACGCCATCATCAATGTGTGCCAGCGACGTCACATCGGGGCGTTGGCCGTAACCGACCACAATGAGATCGACGGCGCCTTCGCGCTCCAGCAACGGGCGCCTTTTTCCATCATTGTAGGCGAGGAGATCTTCACGGCGCAGGGTGAGATCATCGGCCTCTTCCTCAAGGAGTACATCCCGCGCGGCCTCTCGGCGCGCGAAACGGTCGCGCGCATCAAGGAGCAGGGCGGGCTGGTCTACGTGCCACACCCCTTTGACTCGTACCGCAAGGGCGCCATCGGCGGCGAAACGCTCGATACGATCCGCGCCGACGTCGATCTGCTCGAAGTGCTCAACGCGCGCAACATCCGTGACGAGGACGACGCGAAAGCATTGCGCTACGCCGAGGAACATGGCCTTGTCATGGCTGCCGGGAGCGACGCACACTCGGTCGGTGAGTTCGGTAACGCCTACCTGGAGATGGAGTCGTTCGATGGGCCGCGTGACTTCCTAGAGAAGG
>JAABUX010009875.1_pt1 | contig 10747 bp, 5 predicted proteins | sample 5561851 | NCBI WGS metagenome assembly JAABUX01 (sample SAMN10711883, study PRJNA513361) | rock metagenome | isolation source: Antarctica rocks | place: Antarctica: Victoria Land, Richard Nunatak red sandstone | collected 2016-01-03 | reverse complement strand
AACGTACTCCCTACTATTTACGTCACCTACTAACGTGTCTAATATTAGTCTAAATAGGGGTAGATATCCGTCTTATTACTAGGTATAAAACGCTATTAGAATAGGTATATCTATATAATATAGCTAATGCTATCGTATATATAAGCTACCTACCTACCTACTAACGTATCTAATTTACTCCCTACTATTCACGTTACCTACTAACGTATCTAATATCAGTCTAAATAGGGGGTAATTTATATTACCTACCAACGTGTCTAATACGTATCTAATATCAGTCTAAATAGGGGGAAACATCCGTCTCATTACCAGGTATAGAACGCTATTAGAATAGGTGCATACATCTAATATACTCCCTACTATTCACCTTCCCTACTAAATGCCAGGTAGTAGGGGTAATTTTCCGACGTAAAAATCTTGAATTTTTACAGGCATTTTCTAGTTATTTAATAAGGAATTATATAGCTAACCTTATAGTATCTATATATTATATATTATTTTTAAATTAGTAAGGAGTAGATCTAGGCTATAATTCTTCTCTTTTAAACCTCCTTTTACTTCTTAGTACTAGCCTTTTCTTTATTATTTTCTTACTACGTCTTAGTAGTTCTAATAGTACTAGCCCCCCTAAATCCCTTATTAGCTAGTTAACTAAGTAGATAGGCTAAGGTAAATAGGTTATCTAGCTAGATAATATAATTTATAAAGCTAGAAATACCCTATTACTTTACTATATCAAGAACTATAGCCTATATCTTTAAGAAGCTAAGCTAGGTTATCTATATTTTATCTAAATTAATTAGTCTAATAGCTCCTTTTATATAATATATCTAATCTAGGATATACCTCTTATTTATTAATACTTATATCTTAAAGCCTTTTAACTCTAATTTACTTAATATATTAATAATTTCTTTTACCCTACTTATAAAATATTAAATACACTTATTAATAAAAAGATATATATCTACCTTCTAATATTTCTTAAATTTTTAATATAGATTATTATTTAGAGGTTTAAATTTTTAAAATACTAACTTATTCTTCTTAGGCCTAGAGATATAGAAGAAATAATTAATTAATTACTACCTCTTTAGATTAATTATATAGTAGATAGTAGGATAGAGTAGGCTTATAAGATTAAGGTTTTAATAGTTATTTATTATAGGTTCTAGATATAGTCCTATATATATATACCCTAATATAAGCCCTAAGCTCTTTTACTATTATAGGAATCTAAATTCTTATATAGGGTTTTTATAAGGTAGAAGAAGCTATTATATTTAAATTAATATACTCTACTAGTAAATTAAGCTTTTATTCTTTAAAGAAAAGGGAGAAGATTTTATAAAGTTATTAAATATTAATTTTATTAAGTAGTTAACCTTACCTATATATTATTTTATTAATTTCTAATAGTTTAAACTTAGGAAATAGTTAAGGCCTACGAGGGAGTTTCTTAAAAAACTTAGTAGTAATAAGATCTTTTAGAATATAATCTATATTATCTATAGTATAATTCTAGGATATAGTTATTAGCTATAATAGTAAAATATAAATAGTAAATACAGCTATATTTTAGTATTTAAGAAGCCTAGGTAAACCTTAGTATTAATCTAATAGATACTATACTAGGATATAAGATACTCTATTAGTCCTAAATAGTAATATCTTATAGAATTATAATATAAGTAGGCCTAATAACTATTTATTAATACTCTAGTACTAGATAACTATTATAAATAATTCTTTAAGTCTAAAATTAATAGTTTTAGTTATATTTACCTTAAGACTCTTATAATACTTAATAAGAGTCTTAGTATTAATAATAGTTTATATATATATATATTATACTTAGATTTAAATTTAACTTATAACTACTATTACTTACTAAGAAATAAAAGAATTATACTTTTAAGTATATCTTTCTTATATAAAAATCTTTAATTCTTATAAGTATCTTCTAGTATAATATATAATATATAATATAAATCTAATTACTATATAAAGTATAATATTAATAGTTTAAAAGAATAAGTAAAAAAATTATATAATATATTATTAAAAGACTAGAAAATGCCTATAAAAATTCAAGATTTTTACGTCGGAAAATCACCCCTACTACCTGGCATTTAGTAGGGAAGGTGAATAGTAGGGAGTATATCAGATATATACACCTATTCTAACAGCGTTCTATACCTAGTAATAAGACGGATATTTCCCCCTATTCAGACCGATATTAGACACGTATTAGACACGTTAGTAGGTAATATAAATTACCCCCTATTTAAACTGATATTAGATACGTTAGTAGGTAACGTGAATAGTAGGGAGTAAATTAGATACGTTGGTAGGTAGGTAGGTAGCTTATAAATGCGATAGTATTAGCTATATTATATAGATATACCTATTCTAATAGCGTTTTATACCTAGTAATAAGACGGATATCTACCCCTATTTAGACTGATATTAGATATATTAGTAGGTGACGTGAATAGTAGGGAGTATATTAATAGGTAGGTAGGTAGCTTATATATATAATAGTATTAGTTATATTATATATATACACCTATTCTAATAGCATTTTATACCTAGTAATAAGACGGATATCTACCCCTATTTAGACTAATATTAGACACGTTAGTAGGTAATATAAATAGTAGGGAGTAAATTAGATACGTTAGTAGGTAGGTAGGTAGCCTATATATACGATAGCATTAGCTATATTATATAGATATACCTATTCTAATAGCGTTTTATACCTAGTAATAAGATAGATATCTACCTCTATTTAGACTAATATTAGACACGTTAGTAGGTGACGTAAATAGTAGGGAGTATATTAATAGGTAGGTAGGTAGGCTATATATGCGACAGCATTAGCTATATTATATATATACACCTATTCTAATAGCGTTCTATACCTAGTAATAAGACGGATATCTACCCCTATTTAGACTGATATTAGACACGTTAGTAGGTGACGTGAATAGTAGGGAGTAAATTAGATATATTAGTAGGTAGGTAGGTAGCTTATATATACGATAGTATTAGCTATATTATATAAATACACCTATTCTAATAGCGTTATATACCTAGTAATAAGATAGATATCTACCCCTATTTAGATTAATATTAGATACGTTAGTAGGTAATATAGTAAAATAGGTAATTTATAAATAATAATAGGATTTTTATTATTAATCTAATTATTCTAGCCATTAGCGTATAGAATTTAGTAGGTAAATCTACTTATTCTAATATATCTTTTAAACTACTAGACTGATTTTAATTATTCTTAAAGCTTTAGATACCTTAAAGTAAGTTATATAACTTAATTTAAGTAGAAAATATTACAGAGCGTTAGTACGTACGTAGGTAGAATATAAAGAAATATTAGAGTTCTAATATTCGCGCTAGTCCTAGAGGGGTAATTAAGGCACTTATTAACTAACCGATAAGCTGTAATAAGCTTAGGGTCCTAATGTCCGGATATTCTATTATAGTAAGAAGATAGGATATTTAGTAGATTATAGAAGTTTATACGTAGATATACTACCCTCCTATTACGTAGTTAGCCTTACTAACCTGAAGTAGCTTAGTAACCTACTTACCTAGCTTAGTACGTCTAAGGTACCTAGGTACGTAGGTAATAAAAATATTGGATTACTAATACCTTGATAGAGATCCCCTACTAAATTTCTATATAAATTATCTACTTTTCTTAATAATATATTATCCCCTAGTACTTATATATCTTATAAGGATTAGACTACGCCTTATTATACTATTATTCTTTATAATCGCTAATAGAAAACACCTAGTAAGGACCTAAATAAATGCTCTGTAAGTACCCCTATTAGGATAACTGTACTATAAGAGACTATATTATTTAGGGGTAGGATAAATATATAACTATTAAGTACGTGAATAAGTAGGTAGCTAGTATACCTAAACGACTCCAGGCTTTTTTAGATAGTAACAGATAAATGATAGGGTTTTAGTCGAGAAAAGTAGATAATTTATATAGAAATTTGGTAGGGGATCTCCGCCAAGTCATTAGTGATCCAATATTTTTGTCACCCGCGTGCTAGGTAATTTATAGCTCTTCGAGCCAAAATAGTGTTTTGGAACAGATCACTGAATCAAAAGTTAATTCAGGTGGCAAAGCAGCGATTACCTAAGCTGAATCACTGATCTGTTCCTAGTTGCAGGACAGTCTGAATCCCACTAATATTGGTCGGCTCACCGTTCTGGCCATCATCACCTTTCGGAAGCCACGGCATTCCAATACTATCATCACCTCTCCCAATGCGCCAGAAGATGGCCTGATCAGTGGGGTTCGTTAGCGAATCAAGGGCGGTGGCGGCAGGTCGAGATATTACAAGACAATGATTCTAAAGGAGGACAATACAATGAAGCAAGGATTGGACCAACATCAATGCAGCATATTGTAGCTCCCACTGTCACATCTTGTATCATTACCATACCAATCCGCTGATCGTGGAAGCAGATGACATAGTCGGTGGTTATGGGGTGGGGACGCTTCAACTTTTGCATGGAGACCTTCCATCGATCTTAATTGCTCGAACATCAAGGCGCTTCGAAAGCATGCATATATCAATTGAGTTTGCAGAGACACGCGTTATTATTTACTAGCGACTTTCCTACAATTGCTTTTGAGCCTGCTGTCCTGCCACTGTCTCAGCTAAGTCTCAAGTTGGTGACAAACGTAAGACTGTTGGTTTACTACTTCTAGAAATTGGGTACAGTAGCCTAAGTCCGAATACTTAACGCGCTCATGATGGTAGTGCTGCGAGATCTCGGCACCTCTTATGTTCAATATTCGTTCTTTGTACAATCTATCTGCATTCTCTCGGCCGTACTCCGTAGTGGAGAAGATTCAATCTACCTGGCCAGACAAGAAAAGAAGGCCAGAGGTTCGCATGCTGTCGCGCTGTACTCAGTATTCCGAATACATAAGGTATATTTTCAGATTGCTCTATGCTACACGATTATACGATGCAATCGACTTGCCTTGTAATCAATTCCCAGGCCTACTTGGAATATTACAGCATTGGTAAAGTATATGAATACGTCTTTTGGCCTACTTGGAAAATTACAGAATAGGTAAAGTATATGAATACGTCTTTTCAAAACATTCAGTTATTACCGAATCAGTTCCTTCTCCCCACGACCGCAAATAGACAAGTATGCACGTCATATGTAGACGCAGCCTTGGCCGCCTAATCTGCCCAAATCCTCTGTGAAAACTGCCTGATACTTCAAAGCCCGTCTTACAAACAGCTAACCCATTGATTCCCCTTTTTACATTCACATATTTCCACAGTACACGAAAATGTCACTGAACGCAGCATTCCCCCTAGCCTGTGCTGTGGGGATCGCGGCTCATGTCTGCATATTTATCCGGGGTGAATGGCACATGCAAGCACCTGTACTTGTTGTGTTTCATGCCCTTTGTGGCCTTCTCGTTGTCTTTTCAGTTGTGCGACATCAGGAGCTCCTACCATCTTCCCTCGCTGCTTCCTGCAAAATCATCGGGGGCTACCTCATCGGCTTGTTTGCCAGCATCGTTGGGTACCGTTTGTCGCCTCTTCATCGTCTATCTAAATTTCAAGGACCAAGACTAGCCGCTGTCAGCAAGCTTTGGCATGTCTGGCAGTGTCGGGATTCACGAAACCATGAGCTGATGTGTCGGTTACACGAGAAATATGGCGATTTCGCCCGTACAGGTGCAGTCAAGACCTCATCTCAAAGAGAACGTAGGTAGTAGACAAACGCTCATGGACGATTTTAGGACCTAGTGAGATAGCCTCTTTCCATCCGGAGTCTTATACGGTCTTAGAAGGCTATGGGACTCTGTGCACAAAGTCCGACTTCTACGACCTGATGCTGTCCGACTACTCTCTCGTCTTTACGCGCCAAAAGCAGATGCATGAAAAAGACGCAGAATATGGAGCCGGGCGCTCAGTTCACTTGGTACGTCCTGTCAGACTGCTCCGACATGCGTGGACAATTTTTGCCATTATGCATTACCTATATTAACCAAGGAGATGGTTAGCCATTGAGCAGTACAGGGATAGAATCAACCGCCAGATCGGAGTCCTCATGAAGATCATATCTGACACAGCGGCCGCAAAGAAACCCGTTGTAATCAATGATGTAATGTACTGGTTCGCCTTCGACTCGATGGGCGAGTTCGCCTTCAACCAAGACTTTGGTATGATGCGGCGCCAGGAATGGCACTTCGCTGTTACCCTGTTCCGACGCGCACTCTCAGTTATCGGTATCTTTGGGCCGACCATTTGGTTGATAAGGGTCGCATTCACGTTTCTGCCCTGGTTCTGGAAGATTGGAGACTGGTTCGCAATGCTGGCTTTTTGTGATCAGCAGCTGCATCAACGAATCAAGGTCCGTCATGCATACCTTTGATGAATGCTAACATCGAGTGATTTGTTGGCCATGCAATCTGACTTAACAAATAGACAAGACCCGAGGAGAAAGACATTGCATCTTTCTTTCTGGAAGAGGCCGACAAGGAAGGAAATAGTGTTTCGGCCCTCAAATGGTTGAAAGGCGACGCACCAACGGTCGTTGTGGCCGGAAGGTAGGCAACCAACCTTCGTATGAATGGTTTCCTGATTTCGAACGCATTGCGCTTGCAAGTCCAAAGACGACTTTTACCTACAGCTGATTTGAGTCTTCAGTGACACCACAGCTCCAAGCTTAACATTTCTATCCTACTTCCTCGCCAAATATCCTGAGCATGCCGACAAGCTTCATGCCGAGCTAGATGGAATCGACCCCCTCGACCTTAATGCTATATCGGCCTTACCTCATCTTCGGGGTATCATCAATGAAGCCATGCGATTGTATCCTGTGGCAAGTACTACTGTTAGTAGAGAAACTCCACCTCAGGGTGTTATGATCGGCGACACTTTTGTCCCCGGTCATACAAAGGTGGTGGCACCTCGCTGGGTCATATTCAGACGTAAGTTCACTGCTATTTATCGTATAGTTGATTCGGCGAAGCTGGCAAGCTCTAACATGATCTTGCGAAAATAATCTAGTTGAGAGCTGCTTTGAGCGTGCTACAGAATTCATTCCCGAGCGTTGGTACAGCAGGCCAGAAATGGTCAAGAACAAGCATGCCTTTGCGCCATTCGGATTTGGTGAGTAGTGTTTCTCTCTTTCTATCGCAATATCCTGGCGCTTCCCTCTACAGATTGGAGAAGGTATCGACTAAAGCTCACTTGTCGTCACAGGACGTGCAAGCTGCGTCGGGCAAGGACTCGCCACCACCCAACTGCGATTGGTGGTGGCGTCTCTGGTCAAAAGCTTCCACATACGATTCCGAGCGGGTGATGATGGGAGCGAGATGTTGAGGGAAATGAGAGATCAGATCACGCCTCAATTGGGAACGTTGAAGCTCGTTTTTGAGCCGAGAAAATCTAGATCGGGGTTTTGATAAGGCTGCTGGGTATTGGTAAATTTGTTTGAGGGTATGGTACGGGGAATAGGGGAGATATGGATACAAGAGAGAAGAAAGGGTGCAGACCGCTTGTACCTTTACCAGTCGTCTTTCTTCATCCGTTCAGATGTTAATGCTTTTGGGGTCGATCAAAAGTGCCGCTCTCTCACCAAAAAGATTTACCTCATGTACGTGTCTGGTATTGAAGGCCACATTTCCTTTCGAGTTGCGTCATGGTGCTTTGCTCTTCCTGCAAACGTCCGCCGGATAAATGTTGGGATAGGTGAGTCAAGTCGGAGACAGAGCATTGAAGCAGCTGCATTGATAAGCTTTCATCTAGCATCACAGAAGGATGAACACCAAAACTTGGAACGGGAGGTGGGGATCATGAAGTATTTGTGATCAATATCTTTTGCAAGATACCCACTTTCTTCCTGAAATTTTCAAGACCACTTATAGCTGGCGGCTTGGAAGGATGCTCTGACTTAAATCCTACCCAGCTCAGACGTGCAAAGTCTCCCATCCTCCACGACATCCCAGTACTCGCTCCCGACTCCCGTCAGTGCATAGAACATATGCGTTGGATCATACTTATCCTTGATAGCCTTCAGCTGACCATAATTGTCCCCATAAAGCGTCTGCTGCCAATGTGGTTGCTGGAAATCCGCTTCGCTGAGGTACGCACCGCCGCCCGGGGTCAGAGCTTCCAGCTGTGGAATGAGTTCGTTGGTCATCAATTGCTGGTTGGCTAGATCAAGGTCCCAGTCTGTATAGTTGTAGAGAGTGTAGAGGACCATGTCGAAGAGCGTATCGCGCCATCGGGGATGCACGGAGTTGTAGGGATAGCCGACGAGGCGGTTGGATACGTTGAGAGCGAAGCCGGAGGCTCCACCGCCTTTGTCGTTGATGGTGCGGAAGGCGGCGGTGAGTGCTGAGTTATTTTGCTGGACGAGCGAGCGGGGAATGAAGCGGCCTCCAATTTGAATGTCGGAGGTTGGGATCGGTGGATTCATGGCATTGTAGCCGTCTAGGAAACTGAGGTACTCGTTCACAACGTATGCTATTGGATGTCAGTCAAATCAATGTCGACGTCTCACATGCTCTTGATCGACGTACTGTATTTGAATTTGTACTGGTCGAGCTTGTCTATCACGGGCATGAGGAGGCTCTTCATCTGCGCTGTCGAGATGTTGGGCCCATAAGTTGGCGCCATTGAGAACGTGGTATTGGTGAGCTGCCAGACACTGACCCCACCAGCATCCACAATAGGAATGAGAGCCTCATGAAAGGTTCCAACAACCTCGTAATAGGCATCCTGCGAAACAACTTGATTTGTAAAGGTGAGATTGGAAGCAGAAGTGGGCATGTCCGCATATGCCTTAACGGTCATCGACAGCACGATACCATAAGTGCCACCACCTCCGCCGGAGAGTGCCCAGTACAAATCTGGGTTATCAGTAGGTGTTGCACGGAGGATCTCACCAGACGCTATTACAACCTCCCACTCAAGGACCTGGTCAGCTCCAAGTCCAAACTTCGAGGAGAGCGGTCCATGACCTCCGCCCTGGGTGTAGCCACCTGCGGTACCAACAGTAGGGCAGTTACCCCCTACCACTACCAGGCCGTGTGTCTGAGCCACTTTGTATGCCTCGAAACCTTGAACGCCGGCACCCATTCTCATTGCTTTGCCACTATATGAGGAAGACTTGTGATCCAAAATATCGATACGTTTCAAATGGTGAGTCCAAATGCCGATAGCACCAGCTCCGGTTGACTTTGCGTTGTAATCATGTCCCGTGTTGCGAATTGTAAGGCGAATATTGTAGCGCTGTACGAATTCGATGGTCTTCTGGTAATCAGAGGCTTGGCTGGCGTTAACGGCATATTGAATATACGTGCCGACGATGCAGCGAGCATTTTCTGGAAGAAAGGGGTCACAGCTCTGGTTTGCGAAGAACGGTGCCATGATGGAGGAAGACGACTCGTAGTGGGTATCATCAAGGAACCACGCAGACCGTAACTTGGCGCACGCCTCGGCATCGAATGGCGCAAAGGCATCATGATGACATTGACTCGCAATTGGCATGGTGGCTAGGAGCTTGCCGCCCAATGTTTGGTTGAAGTCTTGCCATTCTGTAGCATTTGGCCAGCAGGGATCGGTGGGATAACAGCGACACAAGGTCTTGCTTGCCTCTCTTGGAAGGACAGATCTTGAAGAAACTGTTCCAATGATTAGAGAAAGTAGAATGGCTAGTACATAAAGAAAGAGACCAGAGAGCGCGAAGAGAGGTTTGGGAAAGCCTTCAAGGCGGAAGGGAGTGATTTGTGAATACATTTTAGCTAAGTATGAGGCTTACCGAGAACAGTGAGAGGTCAAACTACTCTGTCGTCAATATTTATATTCCAAAACATTGGCCAGAATGAGAAAGCTCCGGCCGCACTGGAAAGCAGTGCATGGCTCATCAATTGGACGTTCTGTATCAGAACTCAGAATACTTTCAGAACTTTCGTTACATTCCCTGTTTCCCGCTGAGTCTCATACGACCGAACCCCAAGTTTTAAAATTACCACCATTGCAGAGCAAACACCTCACACCGTCACATAACACCCTAGTACATGATCAAATGGTCGTGCAATGCTTGACACATCCTTAGAAAGGGCCACATGCACGATGGCGTTGACCGGCTTCTACCGCACAAATGCCGTTTCAGTCTTATGGTAAGGCCAGCTCGGATCCACATACATTGGACAGATAAAACCCGGCGAAGTGGTGCGGTGCTGGGAGCGCAGGGCTCAGGATTACCCTTGACGTTGCATATGTAGTACGATGCTGCGGCATGGAAGAACATGCGTCCTGGCGTCTTAGGCGCCAGGATTATCACTGGGTCACTTAGACTTTGACTACGCGGACACTTAATTGGCTCCCGCTACCTAATCCTTCGACTACACCTTCCCATTCTGGGCATCCATCATCCATACCACACCCTTCTCATGCGAGATGCCTTTCGTCGGCATCGGGGGTTTTACTCTTTCTCTTTCTCGAGCTGTGCAGGCCGTCAAACTAGCCAAGGGATGCCCCTTCCGTCACGTTGTTGATATGTAACAGCCGTACACATAGCCTAAGATCCACCATACCCTTTTCGGCCTCACCGATCAAACTGGTGACGGAGCAAATTTGTCGATCAGACCGTTGTGACGAGAGATCCCGCTAAAGACCTGCATCAGCCGCAGAAAAGCGATGCCTAGCACGGAGGT
>JAABUX010009874.1_pt1 | contig 10748 bp, 8 predicted proteins | sample 5561851 | NCBI WGS metagenome assembly JAABUX01 (sample SAMN10711883, study PRJNA513361) | rock metagenome | isolation source: Antarctica rocks | place: Antarctica: Victoria Land, Richard Nunatak red sandstone | collected 2016-01-03 | reverse complement strand
CGGGTGGTCGACCGTGACAAGGTGGCGGACGTTCGCGAGGCGATGCCCGACGACCACGACATCGTCGAGGCCGCCGACGTCTTCGCGCTGCTCGGCGACCCGAACCGTCTCCGGCTGCTCGTGGCGTTACTCGAGGGCGGCGAAATGTGCGTCTGCGACCTGGCGGCCGCCGCCGGCGTCAGTGAATCCTCGGCCAGCCATGCGATCCGGTGGCTGCGCGCCCATCGGGTGGTGACCGCTCCGCGGCGACAGGGACGGATGGCCTACTACCGCCTGGCCGACGGTCACGTCCGGATGCTGCTCGACGTCGCGCTCCAGCACACGCAGCACACCACGGCGATGCACCCCGAGCGCGACGACGCCAGTGTCTGAGCACAGCCACGGCGTGCACAGCCACGGCGGGTCAGCCAACGCCGACAAGCGCCACCTGGGTGCCGCCCTCGGCCTGATCGTCGGCTTCATGGTGGTCGAGGTGATCGCCGCCTTCGTGTCCGGCTCGGTGGCGTTGCTGGCCGACGCCGGCCACATGCTCAGCGACGCCGGCGCGATAGGAGCGTCGATCTGGGCGATCAGCCTGGCGGCCCGACCGGCCCGCGGTGTCTGGACCTTCGGCTTCAAGCGTGCCGAGATCTTGTCGGCCGCCGGCAACGGCGTCACGTTGCTGGTGGTCGGCGCGCTCATCACCGTCGAGGCCATTCGTCGGCTCATTGACCCGCCGCCGGTCGCCGGACTGGCCGTGCTGTTCGTCGCCCTGCTCGGCGTGGCGGTCAACATCGGCGCCAGCTGGGTGCTCGCCAAGGCCAACCGTTCCAGCGTGAACGTCGAGGGCGCGTTCCAGCACATCGTCACCGACCTCTATGCCTTCGTCGCCACCCTCCTCGCCGGCATCATCATCCTGGCCACCGGCTTCCGCCGCGCCGACTCGATCGCCTCGCTGATCGTGGTTGCCCTGATGCTGCGGGCGGCGTATGGGCTGCTGCGCGACTCCGGCCGCGTCCTGCTGGAGGCCGCGCCGGACGGCGTAGATCTCGACGATCTGCGCAAGCACCTGATGGACGCCGAGCACGTCACCGACGTGCACGACCTCCACGCCTGGACGGTGACCAGCGACCTGCCAGCGCTGAGCGCCCACGTCGTGGTCACCAACGACTGCTTCGTCAGCGGGCACTGCCCCCAGATCCTCGATCGGTTGCAGGAATGCCTGGAAGGGCACTTCGACGTCGAGCACTCCACCTTTCAGCTCGAACCGGCCGGACACGCCGCCCACGAGACCGGCGCGCATGCGTGACGAGCCCGGGGGCCCAGTGTCGGTGCGAGGTCCGCTTGAGGAAATCGGATTGTAGGCCAGCGGTGTTGCGGGCTTTGCAGGTGTCGGACGCCGCTAGGAAGCATCGATTGATTGTGGCGGAGCCATTTCTTGGGTGCCGAGCACGGTCAGCAGGCGCAGCTTACCTGCGGCGTCGCTGTCGGGTTCTGCGGTGAAAATGATGATGCGGAGGTCCATTCCGTGCACGGAGAGCACGTCGCAGTCGAGTTCGAGTTCGCCGACCTGGGGGTGGTCGATGGTTTTGCGTTGGTTCCCGTGGTGGGCGACGGTGGATCGCTCCCACAATCCCGCGAATCTGGGGTTCAATGCGTGCAACGCACTGATCATATCGGCCAGTGCCCGATCGGCAACGTAGCGGGTCGCCACATCACGCAGGTCGGCGACGAGCGACTGCTCGAAGTCCTCAGGGGAGGCGTGTCGTACCCGGTTGGGCTCGTCGAGGAAGTACTGCCACACGAGGTTCGCGGACCGGCCGCTGCGGGTGCGGGTGTCACCGATGAGGGCGGCCCACGGCTCGTTGTGTTCGAGCAGCGTCCAGGCCGCGTCGTAAACCGCGATCGGGACGTCGCGAAAACGCTCAAGCATGCGTTGCACGCTCGGACCGACGTGCTGCGGCACCTGCGCCTTTAGGTCAGCGGCGTGTCCGGCCAGGCGGCACGCTAGCTCGTACTCAGTGTCAGACAGTTGCAGCGCGCGCGACAGCGCACGCAGCACGTTGGCGCCGGGGTGGGCGCGGCCCTGCTCGAGGCGTTTGATGTAGTCCGGTGAGACGCCGGCCAGCCAGGCGAGCTCCTCGCGGCGCAGCCCCGGTGTGCGCCGTGTGGTCGGTGCGCGCGGCAAGCCCACCGTCGCTGGCTGGATACGCGCCCGCGAGGAGCGCAAAAGCATCGCCAGGGTCAGTGTCTCAGTCATCACTCCATTGTCGCTGCGCGCCGCCACGGTGGGGGGCCCGGACTGGGCCACCCTGCCCGGCCGACGGCAGGCCACAGTAGAGCGGTCAGCGACCGAGAGGAACGACAATGACAACAGCGTCCGCGGCCGCCCCCGTTTCTTTGGTCACGGGAGCGGCCAAGGGCATCGGCCTGGAGACGGTCCGACGCCTGGTCGAGGCTGGGCACCGCGTGTATTTGGGCGCCCGTGACATCGACCGGGGTCGTGTCGCCGCCGAGACCGTCGGCGCCCGCTTCGTCCGGTTGGATGTCACCTCCGACGAATCGGTCCGGCAAGCCGTCGAAAGGGTCGGGCAGCGCGATGGGCACCTCGACGTGCTGGTCAACAACGCCGGCATCACCGGACCGCTACGCGAGGTCGACGAGTACACCGGCGACGATGCGGCGGCTGTCTTGCTGACCAATGTCGTCGGCTACGTCCGGGTGATGCACGCCTTCCTCCCGCTCCTGCATCGTGCCGCGGACCCGCGCATCGTGAACGTGAGCAGCGGCCTCGGCTCGTTCGCGCTGTTCCACGACCCGCGCCGGATCGAGTCGCGCGCCGGCACGCCGCTCTACGGCGCAGCGAAGGCCGCGATCAACATGCTCACCGCCCGCTACGCGCAGCTGCTGCCCGGCATGCGTATCAACGCCGCTGACCCCGGGATGACCGCAACCGACCTCAGCGGCGGGCAAGGTCATTCGGTCAGAGCCGGCACCGACGCCATCATCGCCTTCGCCCTCGCGGGCTCCGACGCCCCGACCGGCGCCTACCGCGACCGTGACGGCGACCTTCCCTGGTAAGCCATCCGATCTCTGAAAGGATCACCCGTGTACCTCATTACCGGATCTACTGGCACATCGGCCGCGGTGTCGTCGACCTCCTGACCAGTCAGGGTCACGACGTGCGCGCCCTCGTGCGTGACGCCTCCCGCGCGGACCTCCTGCCCGAAGGCACCGACATCGCAGTCGGAGATCTCGACGACGCGGACAGCGTCACCGCCGCCCTGTCCGACGTCGACAGCGTGTTCCTGCTGCACGCCGGCCCCGGCACCGCCCAGACACAGATCATGATCGACGCCGCGCGCGCCGCCGGGGTTCACCGCATCGTGCTGCTCTCCTCCATCGGCGCACGCCTCCGGCCGCTACCCACGATCGGCGCGACACTCGCTGCCCGCGAGGATTTGCTGCGCGCGTCGGGACTCGACGTCACCTATCTACGACCAAACGGCCTTATGTCGAACGCGCTGTGGTGGGCTGACGGGATCCGCGAGCAGAACCGCGTCGTCGATCCGACCGGTCCGGGCCGTCTTCCCGTCGTTGATCCGGATGACATCGCGCGGGTCGCCGCGCTCGTGCTCACCGAGGACGGCCACATCGGCCACGGTTACATTCTCAACGGGCTGGAGGCGCTCACCTCCCGCGAGCAAGTCGAGATCCTCTCCGACGTCCTCGGGCGCAGCATCGACTTCGTCGACGTGACTCCCGAGCAGCTCGCGCAGGACAGCATCCAGCGCGGCACCCCGGTCCAGCTTGCCGAAGCCATGCAGAACCTCAACGAGCTGTTCCGCGCGGGCCGAGCAGGAGTGATCGCCGACGACATCGAGAACCTCACCGGCAGCGCGCCCGGAACCTTCCGCGACTGGTGCGAACGCCACCTCAACGCATTCCGTTGAGAGACATGTCGGTCCCCTTGTCTCGGTGCAGGCCGTGCCCCGGTCGGAGCGAGCAGTGGCGCTACCCGAGCTGGGTGCCGTCCACGGTGACCGTGACCTTGTCCGGGTAGAAGCTGACGTGCTCGGCGGCCGGGATGCCCTCGGGCAGCGGGTGCGGCAGGCTCCAGGCGGCGTCGGGCAGGTGGTGGTCGCCGAGGGTGAGGTGCCAGTGCTGCCCGTCCCCCTTGTACGGGCACTGGGAGACGGTGTCGCTGAGCTGGAGCAGCTCGAGGCGGATGTCGGACCAGGGCAGGTAGTACCGCGGGGGCAGGCCGGTCTCGAACAGCAGCTTGGGCCGGGTGGTGTCCGCGATCACCGTGCCGGCGTGCTCGACGATGACGTGGCGGTGTGAGGACAAGACGTCGACGCGGTGGTACGTGTCCCGCACGTGCGCATAAACCGGCTCGTCCTCGATGAACCAGCGATCGGCAGCGTCCGGGTTCAGCGACCGGAATCCGGCGAGTGCGACCGCGACCGGGTCGTGGCCGACCGGGAAGTCGTCCAGCGTGGCGGTCGGCAGCGCTGTCGCGTCCAGGTCGTCGGCGGGAAACCACAGCTCGGGGAGCCGTCCTGGCGCGTGCAGCATCCAGCCGCGTTCGCTGTCCAGGACGACCCGGCCGTCGCGAAATGCGCGGACCCGCCGCGGGTAGGGCTCGGCGTACGCCGCCGTGCTTGGCAGCGAGCCCGCGGAGAGCAGCCCCGCGCGGTGGTGGGAAAACGGGCCGGGCCCGAAGGTCAACGACACGGGATCACCGCCTCGTGCCTGCGGACGTCACTCGTGAGCTGCGGCGGGTGCGCCGCACGCTGAGCGCGAGGGCGGTCAGAAGCAGGACCAGGGCGGCCGCAGGCAGGCCCAGCCCGAGTCCGGTCCCCGCCAGTGTCCTGCCGCCGCCCGACCCGGCGCGCGACCCGACCGCCGACGGCGGCCCGCCGGCCCGGGAGGGAACGCGGGCCAGAGTCTCCGGCGTACGCGTCCCACGGTCGCCGGAGAGGAGGCCGGCCCGGTTGCCCGACCCCGGCAGGGACACCGGCGTCGTGCTCCCGGTCACCCCGCCGGTCGTCGCCGCCACCCGCCCCGCTCCCTCGCGGAGCAGGCAGGTGTCGGCCGCCGCGACGCCATGGGTGTCCACCGGTGGCCCGAGGGTGGCCGGGACGGGGGAGCCGTCGGGCAGCGTGTGCCGCACGACATCGGCGGTCTGCACGACGTTCGGGTCGCCGGCGGCCAGCTGACCCATCCGCTGCAGCTTGTTGTCCAGGGGCAGCAGCGCGCCGCCGCGGTCGATGCCCGGCGGGATCTTCAGCGCGAGCTTCGCGGCCGCCTTGAGCAGCTGGTTCGGGGCCTGCGCGACGCTGGCGTTGGTCGCCGGCTGGGTCTTGTTGGCGAGCGTCTCGTACGGCGCGGTGGTGGGGGCGCCGACGGAGATGAAGCTGTCGGCCATCGACGTGGCGGTCAATTCCTGCAGCGAGGTCGGCGGCAGCCCGAGCAGCAGGTCGATCGTCTTGGTCATCCCAGAGAACGACGTGTGCGTGTGCGACACGACGCCCGGCGCGGCGTAGGGGCTGGCCACCAGGGCGAGCGTCCGATAGGCGTCGACGTGGTCCTGCCCGCCCTGCGTGTCGTCCTCGGTGACGAAGACCGCGGAGTCCTTCCACAGCGACGAGTGGCTGATCGTGGACACGACCTCCCCGAGCGCGTGGTCATTCTCCGCCACCTGCCGCTCGGGGGTCGGTGCGCCGGCGATGTCACCGCTCAGGTGGTCGTCGAAAAGGATCATCACATTGAGCTGGCCCACGACATTGCCGGCCGCGACCGCCTGGGCGAACGCGCTGGCCCGGCCCTCGTCGTTGTAGGGGAAGGCCGTCTCCAGTGGGCCTTTCGCCGGACCGGTGCTCCCCACCGGATTCACCTGGCTGGGATACGGCGCGTAGTAGGTGGTCAACGCGTCCTTCTGTACGCCGGGGATCAGCTGCCCCGACGGGAGCTGGGACGGGCTCTGGCCGAGCAGCGCCGGGGCCGCCCCGACGACAAAGGTGCCCTCGCCGAAGACGGTGGTGCGCACGCCGTGGCGGGCCGCATTGTTCCAGATGAAGCCGCCCTGGGGCAGGTTCTCCGGCAAGGTGTCGAACGAGCCGTAGGGCAGCTTCCCGGCGTACTGCGAGGGCGTGAGCTTGTCGACGAACTCGTTGACCTGGCCGGTGTCGATGGCGATGTGACCCTGCGTCGAGGTCTCGGTGGTCGCATAGTAGTTGTCCGACAGCGAGAACTGCTTGGCCAACGCGTGCGAGTTCGGGGTGTCGAAGGCGCCGTAGGAGGCGTAGTTGTTGTCGCTCTCGGTCCTGGCGTCGTCGCCGAAGATCTGGTCGTAGGAGCGGTTCTCCTTGATGACCAGGAAAACGTGCTTGATCTTGTCCGAGGGGGGCTGGCCGAAGGCGGTGGGCACGACGTAGCCGTTGCCGTTGCTGCCCGAGGTGGCCGTCGCCGGGACCAGCCCGTTGTCGGCGTCGGAGTTCGCGGTCAGGGTGGGCAGGGCGGCGCAGGCGGCCGACAGCTCGATGTCGGTGACCCGGCCGTGGATGGTGCTGGGGATGTAGGCGACGGCCGGCGGCTCGGCGTTCGCCGTCGTCGGCAGCGGTAGGGCCGGGTCGGTGTTCGGCCCGGAGCCCAGCCCCTTCATCGACACGACGAACAGGTGACCGGAGTCGGGGCTCACCTGCAATGCGCTGGGATACCACGCGGTCGGGATGCGGCCGACAACCGCGGCCCGGCTGGGCCCGGCCCCGGTGCCGACGCCGCCTGCCAGCGGTCCCATGGGACCGGGCACGTCATCGGCGTCGGTGCCGCTGACCGCCGCCGGGTCGATGACCACCACGTCGTTGCGCTCGCCCTCCCCGGCGAAGAGCACCTTGCCGTCCGGCGACCACGCGACCGTGTCCGGCTGGGCACCCGTCGGCGACGCGAGGGCCGCGCTGCCGACGAGCACCCGCAGGTCCACCGCGGTCGCCGGGTGCCGCGGGGCGGTCGGCGCATTCGTGCTGGGCACCGCCAGGCTCGGCGTCGTCCGGGTGGTGTCCAGCAGCTCGACCTCGTCATTGCCGCTGGCCGTCACCGCGAGCGTGCGGTCGTCCGGCGACAGCGCCATGCCCGATGGCGAGCTGCCGCCCTCGACGTCCGCGCCGTTGAGATCGGCGCCGATGCGGGTGGCGGCGACGACCGTGGGGGTCGCCGTCGTCAGGTCATAGGTCCACACCGAATCGCTGTTGGTGGAGTTGTATCCGCCGTAGGTCGCCGGCGGGGGCGAGACCGGGCTGTTCACGCCCAGCACCGCGTCGGCGTTGTAGAGCCCCATGTTCGACACATAGGCCCGGCGCCCGTCGTGGGAAACGACCACCCCGTAGGGGTAGGAGCCGGTCGAGACCCTGGAAAGCACTGTGCCGCTGGCGGTGTCGACCGTGGTGAGCGTGTCGCCGGAGAAGCCGGTGACATAGGCACGCGTCCCGTCCGGCGACAGCGCCAGGCCCCAGGGGTAGTCCTTCGGGTTCGCGGCATTCAGCGGATAATCGGCCACCTTGGCGAAACTGCCCACGCCGCCACCGGCAGACGGCGTACGCCGAAAGACGCCCAGCGCGTCGGTCTGGCCCTCGTCGACGTAGAGCGTCAGGCCGTCCGGTGACTCGGCCAGCCCGGAATGCAACGCGTCGTCCTCCACCGTGGTGATCGCCAGCGTCGTCGTGTCGACCACCGAGAAGAACCGGGCGTGCTTGGTGTGGTCGTGGTCGGTGCCGGCCGGTGGGGCGTCGTCGGTGCCCTCGGAGCTGACGTAGAGCCGGCGTCCGTCGTGGCTCAGCACGCCGTTCTGCGGCTCCAGGGTCGTCTGCACGCTGCGACCGACCGGGGTGACGAAGCGCCCGTCCGGCAGCACCGCGGTGCCGTTGCTGCGGGGCCCGGAGGGCAGGAAACCGGCGGGCGAGGACAGCACGCTGGTGAGGTTCACCCCGGGCTCGGAGGCGCGGCCGACCGGCGCGCCCCGCCCGCTGCCCTGCGCCACCAGCACCAGGGACGCCGCGCAGACGGCCAGCACGGGGACGAAGGCTCTTGATCCGGGACGACGCCGGCGGTGCACCATGTGGTGGACGCTAAGCGCTGCAGGTAGCCCGCTCATGAACGGCGGGCGCCCGGCCGGGGTGCCGGGTCGGGGGGGGTCAGCCGCAGCGCAGTGTCACCGGCCGGCTGGTCCCCGGGAAGACCGTGGTGCTCAGCGTGGTCACCCGGACCTGCCGAGAGCCCGACGCCGGGCAGCGCACCCGCACGGCCTGCCGCCCGCTCGGCCCGACCACCGCACGCCCCACCGTCCGCCAGCGCCGACCGGCGAGCTGCTGCACGAGGAGTGGGACGGTGCCGCCGACCGGACTGACGGTGGCGCGCAGCGAGGTGAGGGCGCCGCGCCGCGCACGCCGCTGGGCGTCCAGGCGCAGCACCCGGTGGTTGTCGACGACCACGGTTCCGGTGGCGCTGGTAACGGTCCCGCTGGCGTCGGTGACGGCGACGGTGATCGAGTGCCGCCCGTTGCCGGCGCGGGTCAGGTCCAGGGGCACGACGTACGGCGGTGCCTGCTCGCTCGCGGTTCCGCCGTCGACGATGTCGCCGGTGACGTCGACCTGGGTGACGGCGCTGCCGTGGGTGGTCAGCGTGATGGGCAGCCGGGCCGAGGTCCCCCGCACCACGGCCAGGGTGGGCAGCGCGATCCCGGTCGGCGCGTTGTCCACCGTGACGTCGAGGGAGCTCACGACGGTGTACGCCGTGGCGGGGTCGGCGCAGTCCCGGTCGCCGTAGGTGACGGTGAGACGGTGCACGCCGTCGGGCACCGTGCCGCTGTCCCAGAGGTTCTGGTCGAGGAAATAGCCGCCAGGCGGGAGGACCCCGGGCGGTGGGTCGGCCGGGGCTCCCGGCGAGACCCCGGTGCCGGGGAGCGGGACGCCGTCGACCGCCCAGCTCCCCGCGCCGTCCGGGTGGTAGCACCGGTCGGGGGACTGCTCGAACCAGGCCTGCAGCACCACGTCATGTCCGCGCACCGGCGTGCCGCCGTCCACGCGGGCCAGCAGGTGCGCGCCCCCCGAGTGGTCGCCGGGATCGTCCGCGGCGCCGGCTCGCGCACTGGTGGCGAGCCCTCCGGTGGCGAGCAGGCAGGAGACGACGAGGCAGGGAACGAGCGGCACGGTGGACCGGCGGGCGCGCAAGGGCATTCCGGTGGTTCGTCATCGCGGCGCATCCGCTTGAGCCCCCACCGGGCCCTTGGCCCCACCGCCCCGGGCCGTCGGTGCAGCCTCAGTGTCGTGCGCGGGTGTGTGCCAGGCCGGTCGCCTAGGAAGCGCCGCTCCCGCGCGCCGCATCGCCGGTGCCGACCGTGCCGACCGTGCTGGCAGTGCCGGCAGTGCCGCGCCGGCGGCTCCAGGCCAGCGCGGCACCCACCGCCAGGGTCCCCGCGAGCGCGACCGGCCCCAGGTGCTCTGGCAGGGCGTTCGGGACACTGGCGCTGGCGTCGGTCGGGGTGTCGCTGCGCGGGCCGATCGGCCCGGTGGCATCACTGACCCGGCGGCTGCCCGCCAGCGTCTGGTAGCTGAAGGCGTATGCCGTGGTGGCCTGCGGGTCGACGCGAGGGTCACTGTTGGCGCTGGACAGGAAGTGCCAGTCGCATTGCACCCGAGAGCGGGTGACGTCCAACACGCAGAAGCCGTGGCCGATGCCGTCCAACTTCTTGATCCAGGGGTTGGTGGCGACGATCGCGGTCGTGACCGCCGTGGCCTGCGCGGCGCCGCCGAAGAGCTCCTTGAAGCCGTCGCTGGTGACCGACGGGCCGACGAATTCGACGAAGACCGAGTTGTTCTTCGTGGCGTAGGTGGTGGTATCGGCCGGGATGTCGAAGACCCAGGAGGAGTGGATGTCACCGGTCATGAACACGGTGTCGCCCGCCGCCGCGGGCAGGGTCTTGGCGAGCGCGATCACGGCGGCCTGGTCGGCCTGATAGCCGTCCCAGGCGTCGCTGTTGACGAGCGTGGCCCCGGGAGCGCCGACGACCGAGCCGGGCAATTGGTTCGGACCGAAGACGACGTTGTTGCCGACCAGGTGCCACTGGTGCCCGGTGCCGGCCATCCCGTCCGTGAGGAAGGTCAGCTGCTGCGGCTCGGGCAGGTGGCGGGCTGCATCTTTCAGTCCCGGCGTCGCTGCCGGGACGAAGCCGCCGCCGCGGGTCATCGAGCCGGGTGCGTCGATCTGCTCGCTGCGGTTCTGCCGGGTCTCCAGCACCGTCAGGTCGGCCAGCGTGCCGTAGCCGAAACGGCGGAACCAGCGGTTGGTCCCCGCATGCGGGATCGGGTCGGGCACCGGGGTCGGGCGGATCGGCATCCATTCCAGGTAGACCTGGTAGGCGATGGCCCGGCGCAGCGCGAAGTCCTCCTCGCCGGGCTGGTTGTTCTCCGCGCCCGTCGCCCACTGGTTGTTGGCCACCTCGTGGTCGTCCAATGTGGTGATCCACGGAAAGCGCTGGTGCGCGTCCTGCTGGTCCGGGTCGGCCTTGTGCAGCGCGTGCCGGAGCCGGTAGTCGGACAGGGTGAAGATCTCGGTGGCCGGGACGCCGTCCCGGACGTTCTTCAGCGGTAACTGGTCAGGTGCTTTGAAGTCGTAGCTGCCGAAGGAGCTCTGTACTGGCCGGGATATTGTCGCGTGTCGTCCACGGAATCCCTTGTGGGACAGGCAGAATGGTCATGTGACCGAAGGGCCGA
>JAABUX010009873.1_pt1 | contig 10750 bp, 23 predicted proteins | sample 5561851 | NCBI WGS metagenome assembly JAABUX01 (sample SAMN10711883, study PRJNA513361) | rock metagenome | isolation source: Antarctica rocks | place: Antarctica: Victoria Land, Richard Nunatak red sandstone | collected 2016-01-03 | reverse complement strand
TGCTGGGTCAGCGGGAAGCTCTGCGGGCGCAGCGGGCGGCGGAGCTGGTCGACGCTGAGGCACAAGCGCGCGCGCGGGCGGTGGAGTTCGAAGGGCCCGTCATGCGGGCGCTCATGCAGGACAAGGTCAGGACGCCAACCACTGGCGACGTGCCTTCACCACTCCCCGCTATGTTTCCGTGCAGGCTGCTTCACACAGGCTTTTGCAGCGAGGAATTGCCATAGGGCCCAGGCGCTGAACGTATTGACCAGAGCTGCGCTTTGGCCATGACCCAGTGTGCCTTGTCGCAGCACATTATTCCGAGCCGTGCATGCCGCAGATCAGTGCATGGTTCATGGCAAACCGGGACCCAGAGACGGGGGACTACCCGGACCTGCCCCCAGAGGAAGCGGGCGGGTCGCGGGACATCATCGACCCGCCGCCGCCGCCACCGCCGGCAGCGCTGCCCGCCAAGCCAGGCCGCAGCCGCCAGGGCACCGCAGAGAGCGCCGCGGAGGGCGTGGCCGGCGGGGCGAGGCCACAGAGCGGCGGGGCGGCGGCTGGCGGCGCGCCGCAGCCACCGTCTGCCACAGCTGCGCCGGCGAAGCAGGCAGCCAAGAGCAAAACAGGCATCCCAATACGCTGTCACATTGCTTCAGCTGTCCCATTAATGCGACGTGGCGTGAGAGCAATCGCCTGTTTGGATGCTATGCGTGTGTGCTTGTGATCATGATTCAGCACTGTCAGACCCCGCAGAGGCCCATGCAGAAGCATCTGGGCTATGAAGGACTTTAACCAGGACGATTGAACTACCGTACCCACCCGACAGGCCCGAAGCCTCCGGCGGGGCCGCCGGGCCCGGCCGCATTCCTGCCAGACGTGCGCGCCGCGATCGCCGACCATGAGTCGCAGTGGGCCGCGGGCGCCACGTCCAGCAGCCCCGCGGGCGGGCTCGGCGGCCACCTGCGGCCGCCGTTCGACGACGCGATGGTGCAAGAGGGCTTCCTGCCTGGCGTGCGCGAGGAGATGCGCCGGGCCGTTGACGAGAAGATGCGACCGCTGCTGGCCGAGTTGAAGGCGCGTCGTTGACTTAAGTGACACTATGACTGGGCATGTTCTGCTGTTCTCTCTTTGCGACAGGTCTCATTGACAGAAAATGTGGAGTGGCCAGTAGCCTGAATGCGGACATTCAATGCTGCGGCCCGGCCATGTTTGGCAACAACCCGTGTGCATGGCAGGCCAAGGCGGTCGCCGAGCGTGGCGCGGCTGCTGCCGCGAAAGGCAAGGGCAAAGGCAAGGGCAAGGGCGGCAACGCGCAGGCCGGCAAGACGGACAAGGACGCGAAGACCAAACCGCCTGTTGACAAGCCCCAGTCACCGGGCAAGGCGGCGGCTGGCGCAGCACCCGCCAAGGATGCAAAGGGTCAGAAGAAGGCGGACCTGTTGGTGCGCCGCCCCATGCGAAAGCTTCTTTTACAATGGCCATGATCAACGTTCTCTGTCCTCAGCTAAATGGCGGGCAATATGTCCATCGCAGAATTCCACTATAGCGCTGTGCCCACCACGAAGAAGTATAAGGCAATGTGTGGGCATACTGGCGCAGGCGGGTCGCAGCGTGGAGTCACTGTTGGAGGAGCTGGCGGCGGCAGGGCTGGCGGAGGGTCCTCCGTCGGCCAGAGTAAGCGACTACCGCGGCGGCGCGCTGAGGGACGCTGAGGCTGCGGCACCCTCGCAGCAGCAGCAGCCGGCGACCGCACCAGCACCCGTGGGCGCGGCACCCGCGGCGTCGGTGGCCGCGGCCAGGCCGCCGCTGGACCCCGCGGTGTACGCGCCGCCCTCCGCGGCGGGGCTGCGGCAGGCGCTGACCGCGCTGTGCGTGCTGCCGCTGACGTCCGCGGTCGTGCACGGCAGGCGCGCACGCAACAGCTGGCTGCAACACGGGTTTGTTTCAGCGAGCCCACAAGCGAAAATGCTTGCCTCATATTGCTGCGATGTCATACATGGATGCTGCCATGCAAACGCAAGGAATCGTACTTCAGGCCAGGCCACCTCAGAAATTTGTCAGATGTCCCCGTCATTCATGCCTTTGCGAAAGCAGGACGCCATGCCCACGGGCGGTGTTGCTCTACGGGGCGCCCGGCACCGGCAAGACGAAACTCGCGCGCGGCGTCGCCGGCAGCGCCGGCGCTCTGCTGCTTGACCTCTCGCCGCACGCCACAGACGGCGAGCGCACTTGCACAGGCCTCGCATCTTTAAACCCCAGGCCAAACCCGGTGTAGCTGTCCGCTAACCTGCATGTGTTGTCATTGCAGACATGATTCTTCTGGTGCATCGGACTGGCGTGCATTGGCTGCCTGCACGACTACAGTACACACTCTGAAGCATGCTATCTTGATGCCAACACCGACGTGTTAACGCAGGCAAGTACCCTGGCAAGGATGGGGTCATGCTGATGATGAAGACGGTATTCCGTGCCGCACAGCAGTGCCAGCCGGCAGTGATTCTGATAGACGAATGCGAGAAGGTGATTCAGCTCATTAAGGAGTGTCGTGTTGCGCACTGGTGGCATTGCATGGTCGACACTGCAACTCGATCACAGGTGTTTGTGACGGACAAGCGCAAAAGCAAGCTGTACGGTGGCGCAGAGCCGTTCAACCGCATCCGGAAGCTGCTCATACAGGAGGTACGACGTCTGTTCACGCCATTTACTGCCAGTTACAGGACGCTGTGCCAGGCGCTTGCAGCCTCACAAGTGAACAGCAATGGTCCGGTTATGTACACCATTGTGGGAGCGCTCACGCAGGCGGGAGCTCTTTTGCCAGAGGACAGGGTGCTGTTGATCGGAGTTACGTCGGGGCCGCAGGCGTGCATCGCCAGGGACGGCGACGCGCTGCGCAGCCTGTTCGCCATTCGGTTCTGTGTGCCGATGCTCACCAGGCTCGACAGGCAGGCGAGACCCAGCTCCTAACCTGACACACAAGACAGTGATTTTCCAACTGCCGACCTGATGCAGTGAGCGGCCTGAGTTCAGAGCCGAGCCCTGCGTCTGTGATGGGCGAAGCCTGCTGTATCCAAGTCGTGACCAAGACAGCATGCGCCAGGCCTTATTGGATGAGTTCGTGCGGAAGCTGGGCGTGAGGTCTGCTCGGGGTTTCAGCATTGCTGCTCTAGCGTCCAGCACGAGCCTGTCGGTTGGCAAGATACAGCTGGTGAGTGCATAGACATGGCAGGTAAGCAGTCAAGCAGGATCGGCGTTGGCTAAGACCCAGGCATGAGCGATTTGCCAGTCTTGCGCAGGTTCTTGCCACTTACTTGACAGCGCGGCGGGTACAGCGCTCTGCAGCAGCAGAGCCAGTGCACCTGGACGAGGTCGTCGACTGGCTTTGTGAGGTGAGATGTTGGCGACTTAATGCAGCCCGTCCGCTGCTGTGCAATTAAATTCGTCATGATGCTGATCGCTGCTTACGGTGCAAATATTTGCAGGACTTGGCAGCAGAATCTGCAGAGGGGCTGAGGTTGTTGGAGGGCTGGCGGCTGGAAACAGCCACCTGGGTGCAGCCGCAGCAGCCTGAGGAGCCCAAGAAGGGGAAACAATGAGACCGTCTTGATACCGTGCAAATGGCGCTCTCAGAGCTTTGATTGGGGTTCGATGAGGCTGGGGATATGTAAGTGGTGCGCAGAACACGGTAGAAGTAGCGCCCTGTCATCAAGCGAAACGTCCATCAGGAGTTCCCTGTGTTCGATCATGCGGTCACCATCATTGCAGGCAGGCCATGTCAAAACACTCATTGAGCTTTGCAGTTGCGGCAATCTGTTGCACAACATCCGGTGCAAGTCAAGTTGTCTCTCCACTGCAGCGGTCAGGCCCACAGAGAGGAGACCGCAGGCACCTCTATCCGTGCTAGAGGTGGACGTTGCCGATAAAGCCACAAACCCACAAGGTTTTCGGTATGTATGGGTTTTGTGCAGCTTGCACGCAGATGAGCACGTAGTTGTCTGTGGCGCTGCGCAGCTCCTGGTGCAGCAGCAGCAAATGGCGGTTATGAAAGCTCATGATGTCGCTCACACACTGCTAAGTGCGGCCTTCGAGTACAGGTGTACGACAAAATGCAAGCGCCCTCACGTTGTACCCTCGCATGCAATCGATGATTCGCTGCGGGGCATATATGTAGTGGCAATGCACTAGGATGCGCTTTCTAGCTCAGATTGGTCCGGTAGCTGTTCTGCTGCTGCCTTCGTTTCGGGACGGCCCAGCTGATCATGTCCAGGATCGCCCATCTGTGGATAGATGATGCTGCAGAGCCTTGCGAGGACATCTTGTTCGACACTTTCGACGACCTGTCAGCAAGCCTGACAGACAGCATCACCCAACGCGGCATAGGGGCCCACTCGCGGCACCTGCGCGGCAGCAAAATTACGCTGACCGCAATCAGCTTGTCCCGGGCTCCTGAAGAGGTGGACGTGCACGTGAAGCAAGATCGACCGGGTGAGCATGCAGCGTGCTGTGTGTCCCCGTGTGGCGCATGGCAACTTGCTGACGCCGCGCTCGCAGCTTGCAAAAACTAAGGAGGCCGCGTACAATTTGCTGTGCACAAATTTGATAGATTGCGTGTTGCGGTGTGATTGCACTTCGCGTGCGGCGTAAGCAAGCCTTCGGGTCCCAGTCAATTGGTGCTGGTGGCATGCGCGGCTTGCGGTGTGAACCCACGCGGTGAACCTGCGTCTTGTCATGACTGTGCAGAAATCCGCGAAGCGCAGCTGCTGCTTGCACGAGCACGGTACCGCAAGGTCAAGAGCACTCGCGAGAACAAGAAGAAGCGCGCACAGCAGCAGCAGCAGCAGCCTACCGCTGACACCCGACAGCTCGCCGATGGCACAGCGGCTCGCCACAGCAACGCACAGCGGCTGCACATCCGCAAGCTGCAGCTCATTCGACGGCTCAAAGCACGAGTATTCCTCGTCAGGTGCGTTTCCCTCCATGCAGTGATGTCATGCATCATCTGCACTGCAGACGTCAGCATAGACTGGCAGCGTGACGCATGTTGAATTGCTGTCCACTGTGTGTTGCCGCTGCAGCTTTCGCGGGCAGGCGCTCGCCGTGAAGATCGCGATGTCGGCTGCAGATCAGGCTGCTGCGCAGCGCGAGGCTGCGGCGTACGAGTGCATGATCAGCCTGCAGGGCGTATGCATACCTCGCCTGCGCGCCCATGGTCACATCCTCGGCTGCGCAGCATATTTTGTAGCGACGGAGTTTGTAAGGGTGAGTCGCTGCTGCTGCCGAGCACGCTGCTGCAACTAGTGTCGTGCGCCGTCTCAGTCTGCGCATCATCACAACGGAGCGGCTCATGCTCTGTGGCGCAGACTACAGTTCAGTGCCATTTGCCGTCTGCACGGTATTCATGCAGCGTGCCTCGTCATCTCAACCGAACACGAGCAAGCTTTGGTCCTTGACAGGGTCGGCCTTGGGACTGGATATCCCCCGCGCACCGTGCGCTGGCACCCTGCATGCTGGCGGTGCTGCAGCGGGTGCACGACCACGGGATCCTGCACGGCGACCTCCACGAGGGCAACATCCTCATGGTGGCCCGAAATTCCGTCTTCCTGCTGGACTTCGGCGCCTGCGACCTGGAGCCCAATGACTGGGATCTGGCGGCGGAGCAGCGGGATTTTGCGCATTTACTGTCTCTACGGCGACGAGTGAGACGCCCATCCTGTTGCTGAGCACGTCTGCAGCGTGCTCGATGTGCCTCCAACCTGCCACTCTCGACAGCCAAGGACAGTTGCAGTTAACTGCCTCATAGCAGCTGGGTTGCAAAAGAGAGCCCACTGCAATCCCTAAATGCCTGTGCAGAATGAAGCGGCGGTGCGCACATCGACCAGCACGGCCCCTGAGCGCGGTATGGCGGTGGGAGTCGAGCCCTGAGCATACAGCTGGCTCAGAGCATCGAGACCGGAGCTAATTGGCAGCCACAGCCTTTCAGCAAGACCGCCGCAATTGTGTTTACGGATGCCGAGATGCCAGCATCAAGTGGTATTCGTATGCGCAGAGCCGGCAGCATGGATAACTATTGCATACTCGCCACGCAGCAGAGCTGCACATGCACAGATGCCGCGGGGTAACTCCTGCGGCAGTGGCCGGCCCTTAGCAAATTTACATGTGCATATGACTGATCATTGTCTGTCGGCTCGACCCTTCAACTAAATGCCGGTTTTCCAAGGAGATTTCAAGGCGCCGGCCTGATGTCATCTTGCTTGATGGTCTCGACAACTAACTTGCTCACAGCGCTCATAGCTGAGTGCGCAAGGCTGAGCGTTAGCACTCTTGCTCAACGGTGGAACTTGGTGTGCGCCCAAGTCTGATGCAGGACAGCATTGCATGCTTGCGAGGTGCAGAAATGCAGGTTGGGATACGCCTGCCAGTTATGCCTTCCGAGACCGGCTGCATACATGTTGATTTGTTCGGATCACTGCTTGCACGGCTCTGTTTGAGCTCTACACTGTAAGCTGACCCTAAATACGCTCGCTTCACGTGGCTCCGCAACCAGCTGACATGCAATGCAGCGGATGTGACACAAATCTCTGTGAGCGGGTAAAATCAGCGTGTCAAGCGAAACCACAGTTCTTGATATCTGTCACGAATGCAGCATCTCAAGGAATGTAAGATTTATGATTGTGTCGTGCCCCGCTCTCGGATCTGCCAGGAGCAGCAGCTCCGCTCTTCCCTCACATCTGCGGGCGGGTCTGCACGATGGTCAGGTTGCCGTCCGCATCGATGACGCCCTCGATGTCCTGCGCGGAGCCGAGCGCCTTCTCCACCTCCGCGCCCGCCTTGAGCACCGCGGTCAGCAGCTTCCGCCTGAAGCCCTCGTCCGCGACGATCCTGCGATATGCCAGCAGGAATCTACTTGAACACTATCAACGGTGCAACATATGAGCTCCCGCTGGGAGCACTCACAGGAAACAAGCATTGTCCCGTGCAAGCAGCGATGCACGTCGTACACAGGCAGATGCTGCCCGTCCTCGCGAGCGTCATGCACACCGGCACTGACTGGAGCCACGCCATAGTTCATGGTTGCAGCAGCCCGCACTTGTCGGAGCCGTAGTCCACTTTGCGGGTGACGGTGGGGTCCATGGTGATGGAGTCGTACAGGCCGGCGCCCGCGTAGCCCGCCAGGTCCTCGCCGTTGCTGTCGGACCGGAAGATCAGCGACTCCGGCACGAACATGCCGTCGCTTTTCGACGGGTACGCCAGCACCTGCAGGTGTGCGACAAAGCTTGTTGCGCTCGGCGACAAATGCTACCAAACTGACTACTATCGCTTTGGTCAACGCTTTCCGCAGATGAGAGAAGGCGCTGTTCTCACGTGCTGCCATGGAGCTTGAGCAGAACACGGCTTCACAGTGCTGCCAGAGCGCAGTCGAGGCTTTGCTGGTCATTGGCATGCCACCAGCTACTCATGCAACAGAAAAGCTGTCGAGCCGCTATGCCCGACAGTGAACTCTTGATCCCAATCCTCTTAAGCTAAGAGGCCCGCCCGGAAGTGTTTGGCGCACCGTGGGGTTGTCCAGGTCGGCCTTGTTGCCGACGAAGGACAGGCTGGCGCCGGGGACCATGCCGGACACGATGGCCTCGCCCAGGCCCGCCACCAGCTCCGCGTACACCTCCTCCTCGTTGCCGGTGCTGGGGTTGACGGTGTGGATCACGAACGCGTACTGCGCCTGCGGTGCAGGGAACTCAACCATCGTCAGGCGCAGTCCGCTGCGGTGGTAGGCAGGTTGATATGATGACCAGCGGTCATGTGCTGAGTGAGTCGGGCTGTTGGCAGGGGTTCAAGCACGGCTATGGGCGGCATTTGAGCGTGGCCTGCGCCATCAGACAAACGTAGCTTGACAAAGACAACTTTCGTAAGCATTGGCATCTACAGAGAGCATACCCTGTTGCGCTGCAAAGGCAAAGCAGTGTCAGCTGGACACTGGAAACGCTGCTGCGGGCGCACCTGGACGACGCGCTGGCAGAGGACCGCCATGCGGATGTCCCTGAAGTCGATGCCCACCTTCTTCATGCTCAGCATCGCCCGCTCGTTGTACATCGACGCCCACACGCCCTGCGGGTGTCCAACAATGCTGTTCAGCATCGTGCTCGGGGTGCAGTGTAGTAGCTTCTGCTCCTGCACAGAAGACGATCGATGATGATGTGATAAGATGCTCTGCTAGTCATGCTAATGCTAGAAATGACAGGCAAGCTGCGTGCAACCGGCGGCGGTAGTAAGATTGCAGCAAAATAAGGGGCACTACATGCGGAGCAAGCCAGGTGAGAAACCAAGGGGTGACATGCACCTTGAGCGCCGTCATGGCTTTGGCCCACCGCTCCTTGGATTTGGGCACCGGGATGCCAGCGGCCTCCATGGCCGCCCGCAGCTGAGTCTGCAGCTCCTCAGGCACCTCCACCTGCCGCAAGCAGCAGCGACATGTCAGCAACTGAGAAATGACAATTGCCCATCCATGCACCTGTTTATGAGACTGTCTGTGCAGCCCAACCTGGACTGCAATTGCGCACCATGGCCATCAAGCCGTGTACAAAGTCCACACCAGGATGGGGTGACAGCTCTGAGGTGCAAATTGCTGACCCCTTTCAGGTGACCAAGAGTCGAGGTCTGGCCCAGGCCCCTTACCTCCATAACAATGGATCGGCACTGCGCCAGCGCCGGCTCCGCTGCTGTTGGTGGAATGGCGTCAACGGCAGTCTGCAGGCGCTTGCGCACATCCGCGTTGGCGGACGCCTTGAGGGCCTCCTCGAAGGAGCCGAAGGGCACCGTCACCGACGCCGGCAGCGCGATGGAGTCCGGCAGCTTGCCACGCAACCCTGCACAGCATGGAAACAATAACTCCTTATTGGCTCTCATTGGGTAAACTGCGCAGGCTGCCCACGCACGTCCTGAGAGCGCCCAAGATGCCCAAGCCGCCTCCGGCTCGCAGAGCTGAACACTTACTCGGCGTCTGCACTGCTCTGGCCTTGCCGCGCACCGTGAGTTTCTGCATAGGGTGCCGAATCCCAGCTTCAGCCTCACCCATGACCCAACTCCTGCTGCGCTCGTGAGGTGTTCGCACGGAAGCCAGGTCACTCACCAGCGATGTTCTTGGACTTGGCGCCCACGAGGCCGTCCTTGTACTGGTCCATGGTCACCACCCAGCTGCCAGCCCACTGCGGCACCTCCACCTTGATCTGCTGCTTTGGCGCACGCTCCCCGCTGGCGCCGTTCTGGCTTGCCGCGAGCTCTGCACGACCACAGTGACCGACCCACTTCGGGCTAAATGCAACTGCTACCACCTTAGGGGCTGATGCATCTGCTACCATCTTTGATCTATTCCCTGACTGAACTCTGACTTCAGCATGTGTGGGATCTTTGATTGCACTTACACGCAGCATACCAGCATGGGCAAGCACACAGCCATGACGCGGAGTACAATTATTGCCGAACATCACGGCGCTGCATGACAAACCAAGCGATGAGTGGCCATGTTGCGCAGTCCATCACCTTCTGCGTCCTGCTCGTGCCACTCGACGCTGCCGGCGGCTGTGACGTCCACGGCCACCACCTTGCCGGCCATCTTGGCGACCTCCGCCAGCGTGTCGGGGTCGTGGCAGATGGCGAACAGAGCCTGTCATGGACCGGAGCACCGTCAGCCAGCATGCTTTGCACCAGGTACCCGATCCCAGCATACTGGCTTTCAGCAATGCTGCGCAGGTACCAGTTTGGGATATTGCCAGCTCTGCACACGCTCAGCCCCCAGGCAACATCCACAGACTCGAGACAAATTGCTGGACCGTGAGCTGCTGGCGTGTTACAAGCATCCCTGCATGCATACTGGACCGGCCGCGTTCCGTGTCCCAGTCCCATGAACCTGCACGTGGCGCGGCCAGATGCTGTGCTGCGCTGCTCACCTTCATGTTGCGAGCGCGGACCGAGAGGTGCGACAGCACGTCCGGCGCGTCCGGGGTGAGCACGCCGACGACGCCCTCCGGGACCTCCTCCTCGCCGGTCACCCGATAGCACACCAGCACCGTCGGCTCCTCGTACACCTGCACATGGCCGACGTGAAGATTTTGTGAGGCAAACTACCATGCTGGCGAGTGTTGACGGGCAAAGATGCTCCCGCCTCGGGTATCAAAGCTTATCGTAAAACACATCGACTTGCAGCTGTGAATGTGCCTGCCGAGGAAGCCGCTCTCACTTTCAGCACTGGGAGGGCATGCTGCTGCACTCGCCGTGCATAGCAAGCGCAGGGATGGCAGCAGCGGTAGGTCTTGTGAGCACATGCTTCTGGTCAACGCATGGCTCGAAGTAGAGGAGGCGCGCACCGTGTCCTGGACCTCGTGGAGGCCCTGCACCTCGACCACCTTGCCCGCGACGCTGACGGGGGAGATGATCTGCCAGGCACCCAGCTCCGCCGCGCTGCGCAGCGCCGGCTCCACGCTGCTCAGCACCAGGCTCAGCGCGAACGCCGGGCCCGACCGCACCACCTGCGTGTCGCGCGATGCTCAGACGCTGTGCGCTGTGCTGATGCTGCCAATGAGTGGCGTTGCTGATGTTGACTCTACTGGGTGCCAGCCCGAAGCATCAACAGCACTTGGTTGCTGGTGCCTGCAACCGCGATGGCAGGCCGAGGAAGTACCCCTTGCAGTGTCGTGACATGGTCACCGTTGGAATCCTTTGGCACAGGTTCCGAGAGGGATAACAAAGGCCTCGTGCGCACCTCCTCTGAGAAGAGCTC
>JAABUX010009872.1_pt1 | contig 10750 bp, 10 predicted proteins | sample 5561851 | NCBI WGS metagenome assembly JAABUX01 (sample SAMN10711883, study PRJNA513361) | rock metagenome | isolation source: Antarctica rocks | place: Antarctica: Victoria Land, Richard Nunatak red sandstone | collected 2016-01-03 | reverse complement strand
TGCTGGGCAAGCCAGAGAAGTTTGCTGGCTCGCGCGGTCATTGCTGGACCGATAAATCGAACATTCTTCGGCTCGTTTTTCAGAACTGCTCCGGCGTTAACGGCAGGAGCAGTCACAAAAGACGCGCAAAACGGCTGCCCACGAAGCAGACCGTCATCCTGGCGAAACACGGGAACGCCGGGCGAATAGACCATGTAGTCTGAGTAGAGGCTGGTCCCAATCTGCCGGTTATAGTCGTACATCTCGGTCATTGGCAGAAGGCAGGCGTAGAGGCCGGACGACCGAGCCAGCGACTCTTCCTGTGCCTGGCTTCCAGACAGAAACCCGCCGCCGGGGTTCTTTGCCGAGGCAAAGTTCAGACACAATGGATTGAAGTCTGCCGGTCGCTCCGCCGCCTGTAATGTCGTCTCGCCGGATACTTCCACGACTGTTTGGTGGTTAGATAGAACGCGAACAACTGGGTCCAGGAAGTCATTTGGACGAAAAAGCGCAGTGCCTTCAACCGCAGACTTGAGTTCGCGGGCGATGGAAACTGCTTTGCCTGAAGGTGCGCGATAGGAGCCGTTGTCAAGGATCGCCAAAGTTTCCTGCGCGAGTTGCAGGCGTTGATCGCGGTTCATGTTGCGGCCATTGCTTCCTCATCTTTTCGCCGACGCGAGGCTTTTGGCTTTGTCGCTGCTTTTGTTGGAACAGTTTCAGCAATGGCTTCTACAACGATGGCGGTATCTGGAGCGATGATGACGCGGGCGTTCAAGGCTTGGGCGATGCGGCGCAGGGTGGGAAGGGTCGGCATCTGGCCGCGCTCGATGCGGGCAAGCATGGGCTGCTTGATGCCGGTGCGCTCCGACACTTCGCGCTGGGTCAGTCCGCGCTCCTCGCGCAGTTCGGTCAGCGCCAGGCCGAGGCGGGTTCCTTCGCGGGCTTTTGCCAGTTCTGCGGCAAATGTCGGACTAGCCGCGATCTGTTCGGCGACGTATTGCTGGAGTGATTTGTAGGAATTTATTCCCACGCTCAACATACTGATCATTATTAGGAGTTACGCAGTTGGAGAGTAAATCAGCGTCAGCGAGACATCGAAATTACTCTCAATTTGGCTTCAACTGCGTAACTCCTATATAACTTACTTGTTATCATTCTGTCAACTCGCTTTTGCGAGTGCGGAACTTGACAATGATGATGCTTGTTGCTCATAATGACGAGCAAAAGAAGTCAAAAGATGTGCGTTTTTAGAAGCGGAGTGTGGTTGTGAGCGAAGTGAATCCAGAGGAATTGTACGATGTGGCGATTATCGGCGGCGGGCCGGTGGGGCAGTATGCGGCGTATTATGCGGGGCTGCGCGGGATGAAAACGAAGGTGATTGACAGCCTGCCGCAGCTTGGCGGACAGTTGTCGGCGCTGTACCCGGAGAAATATATTTTTGACGTGGCGGGCTACGCGAAAGTCTATGCGCGGGACCTGGTCGAAAACTTAAGCGAGCAGATGATGCAGTACGGGCCGATGCTGGCTTTGGATCAGAAAGTCGTCAATCTCACGTCAAACGGCGTAGTGACGCTGGAAACTGAGAAGGGTCAGACGCATTACGCGAAGTCGGCGATTATCGCGGCGGGGGTGGGGGCGTTCCTGCCGCGCAAGATCGCGCAGGCAGGACTGGAAGAGCTGGAAGGGCGCGGTGTCCACTACTTTGTTACCGACAAGAGCATTCTGGCCGGCAAGCGGCTGGTGGTGGTCGGCGGCGGCGACAGCGCGTTTGACTGGACGCTCAATTTGTACGACACGGCGAAAAGCATTCTGCAAATCCACCGCTCCGATAAATACAAAGCCCATGAAGACACGATTGAAAAAGTCATGGCCCTGCCGATTGAGTTCAAGCCGTTCTTTGAGGTCAAGTCGGTGCATGGCGAGGAGCATGTCGAGGGCGTGACGATCTTTGACAACCGGACCAAAGAAGAGTCATATTATCCGTGCGACGAGCTGCTCTTAAACTTAGGCTTTTTGACCAATCTTGGCCCGATCAAGCAGTGGGGCTTTGACATTGTCGGCAACTCCATCGCCGTCAACACGCGCATGGAAACCAATGTCCCCGGCGTTTACGGCGCGGGCGACATTGTTACTTACGACGGTAAGCTGAAGCTGATCGCGACCGGGTTTGGGGAAGCGGCAATCGCGGTAAACCATGCCAAAGCGCATGTAGACCCGGCGGCGAAAGTCAACCCCGGCCATTCGTCGGAAAGCGTCCCCGAAAAGAAGCCGCACTAAGAACACTCCGCGGATAGGCCGACGGCTTTTTTTAGCCGTCGGCCATTATTTTTTCGGTTTACCTCTTGTTTATGCCAGGTTGTCATGATTTTTGCAGTAGCAGTATTTGCGCGATTAACTAAGTCTGTCAGGAGACCGTGACCATGCGCTGCCCGCTTGTCCTTGCTTTCTTTTGCTGCTTCGCGTCTGTTTTCGCCCTCATCGCTCCCGCATCGGCCCAAGCACCCGCTTATCCCGGCACTACCACGACATTTCCTGCCTCTTTTGGCGCTGCGGATTCCAGCACCGAGGCAAAAGGCAGCTGGGATGTGGAAGGGCCGGGCGTTTCCGGTACGCCGTCCGGCTGGAATGTGACCTGCACCGGCAGCACCACTTCTAACCATAAGATGACGATCACTGTCCCGACCAGCTTGCCGGCATCATCTTATGGTTCGTACACTGCCTCCTATGTTACTGGTTATGTGGGCAACGCAGACACCGGGTATAACGTCGGCTACACTTGCAATTTTCAAGTTGTCGCCACCCCGCCGACACTTCCTCCAGCAGGAAATCCCGCGTTCTCCTGGCAAGGCTCGGTCGCAGGCGTCAATACCGGGAACGGCAACAAGACAACGACAGTGCCAATTACCGGCTGGACCATGCGCGGCGGGATGCCGGTTTCGTGTGCGCTCTACCACAACAGCCAGGGCGTCCTGGGCAGTACCTACGGGTACAAGTGGAACCCCAGTTACCTGACCTCTATCACTCCCGGCCCCGGCAATGGCGTGACTTTGCACTGGGACAATGGCCTGACATACGCCTCCACGAATACCAGCGGCACGCTTTACACATTGCCCTATGGCATCCTGGACACGCTGAACTCCACCGGCAGCGGCACTTTCAAGATGACAACTCCGAGCAATACTGTCTACACGTTTGGGTTTGCCCCTAATGGGACAGGCGGCGCGGCTTATCTGTCCAGCATTACCGACATGGACGGCAATACGCTGACCATCAATCACAACAGTGACGCGACCATCAGCAGTGTTGTTGATGCGACGGGGCGTACTCTGACGTATGGCTACTCCGGCGGACAACTTGCTTCCGTTTCCGATCCGCTGGGGCGCATCTGGTCGTTCGCCTACACAAGCGTGGGGGACCTCTGGTATATCCGCGATCCCAGCGTGCCGTTTGCCTACAACTTTCGGGCGTTTGCTTACGATGGCAGCCATGACATTACGCAAACGCAGGATCATAACAACAACCAATCGTACTTCGGCTACAATGCCGGCTCTGTCCTGGCATAGGCACGTGACTCGCTGGGTAACCAGACGACGTTTACGTACAATCCGGCCAGCACCGTCATTACCGACCCGAACGGCCATGCGACGACCTATATCTATGCTTCCAGCCGCCTGGCTTCCGTGACCGATGCGCTGAACTATTCCAGCAGCACGACTTACGATTACAACAATATCGCCACGGCCACAACCGATAAGCGCGGCTCCGTCTGGAGCTATCTTTCTCACTTCACCAGCAAAAACAGCACGTCCACCAGCACGGACCCGCTCAATTATTCCAGCAGCAGCACCTACGACGGCAAGAACAAAGTTATTCAGTCGGTAGATGCGATGGGCAATGTGACGGCGAATACCTACACGCAAGACAGCAAGGAAGATTTGCTGACGACCAGCATCACGGGAACCGGCACCGGGGCGTTTCGGGCGACTTCCTCGGTCGGTGGCTACAGCAACGGCCTGCCGACGACGTTCACCGACCCGCTAAGCTTCTCGTCGAGCGTCGGCTATGACGGCTATGGGGCTGTCAACAGTGCGAGGGACGCCAACAGCCACACGTCAACGACAGTCAGCAACACGCTGGGCTGGAAGATGTCCAGCACGGACGCCAACAACCACACGACGACCAACACTTACGACAATTGGGGTCGGGTTACCGCCGTCACCGCGCCCGACAACACGCAGACGACGATGACGTATGACCCGAACGGCAATGTGCTGACCGTGACCGACGCGGACAACCACACCGTCACCAATGTCTACGATGCCGACAATCGCTTGATCCAGACCACCAACGGGCGCGGCGATGTCGTGAAATACACGTATGACGGCCCCAGCGGCTACGGCAGCCCGGACATCAACGGGAACACGCAGCTCGGTCTGCTGTCGTCCAAAACCGACGGCAACGGGCATACGACCACCTACACCTACACCGCCCGCAATGAGCCGGCGGCGACTTACTACGCCGACGGCACCAGTGAGAGCGTGACTTATGATGCCAGCGGCAATACGCTCACGCGCACCAAAGCCGACGGTAAGGTGATCCACTATGCCTACGACAAAGACAACCGCCTGACCGACATCACCTACCCGGCGCTCCACGCCACGCACTTTGACTACGACGCGGGCGGGCGCAAGACCCACATGAGCGACGCCACCGGGGACACCACCTGGACCTATGGCGACGGCGTGCATCTGACCACCCAGCAGACGCCGTAGGGAACGGTCGGCTATGCGTATGACAGCGATGGGCGGCGCACCATCATGTCCCTGGCCGGAACGACCGGCGACTGGTACTACGGCTATGACAGCATCGGCAGTTTGTTGTCCTTGCAGTCTCCGGCGGACGGCGTGACCCACTTTGCCTACGATGCCGCCAACCGCTTGACTCAGAAGACGCTGGGGAGCAGCAACTACGAGACCTATGCTTACGATGCCGCCGACCAGATGACCGGCATCGGCTACTGGTGGGCCGACGGCAATTTGCAAAACAGCCTGACCTACTCCTACACGCCGGGCGGCAATGTCAGCGTTTGCAACCAGGGCTGGTACAACACGACCTATGCCTACGACGGGGCGGATCAGCTTGTGAGCGAGACCGGGGGCGGCACGTATGCGCCGCCGACCTATGCTTACACCTACGACCACAACGGCAACCGCCTCACGCAGAGCGTCAACGGAACGCAGGTGCAGAACTTCACGTATGATGCCCACGACAAGCTGTCCACCGGCACGTTTGGTAACGAGCGGGAAGGGTATGACAAGAACGGCAACGAGACCAGCAACACCCTGACGGGAGCGGTGTTCACCTACGACGACGAAGACCGTCTGGTGCAGGCAGCCTATCCCGCCTCCGGCGTCACCGACAGTTTCACCTACAACGGCCTGGGCCTGCGAGTGGGCAAGACGGACAGCACGGGAACATACAGCTATGTTTGCGACGGCACCATGCCGGGTTCTCCCGTGCTGAGTGACGGCCATGCGGTCTACACGCCGGGCCTGTCGGAGCGTCGGGCTGGCGTCACCACTTTTGATTCCTTTGACCGGCTGGGCAACCTGTGGACGGTGGACGGGACGGCCTCCCAGTATAACCAGACCTACTACCAGGACACGACGGGCTTCGGGGCGCTGATTGGGGCAGGCGGGACGAATGCTTCTCCGTTCAAGTTCGGGGGCGCGAACGGCTGCCAGAGTGACTTGGACACGGGGCTTGTCTTGATGGGCCACCGCTACTACGACCCGCGCATCGGGCGGTTCCTCAGCCAGGACCCGGCAGGAGACGGGGACAACTGGTACGTCTACGCGGGGAACAGCCCGACCAACGACGTTGATCCTGATGGGCTTGATGCCATCTTTGGCGACTTCGGTTTGGGTGGGGGCGGCGTCTTTACTAATTCTGGTTCCGGGCAACCGCCTGGCAACTATGTCTATGGCCCCGATAGTCTCCAGCCTGGTGTGCCTTATACGGTCAACCCAGATGGCTCAGTATCGGTGACTGAGCGAGGAATAACGATCCCTTCCAGTTCCAGTGGTTTGGGCTGGGGCGGCCTAGCGGATGACTGGCTGACGTTCAGCACGGTTCAGCGTGCGGGGCAGGTGGCGGGGGACTATGACTCTGGCAAAGCCAGCCGGGGAGCCGCGATTGGCGCAGGGGCGCTGGCCGTGGGGGCTATTGTGGCGGTGGGTGCCACTGACGGAGAAGATGTTGAAGCAGGAGCCGCAGTTAAACTTGAAGGCTGGATTGCTAAGGACGTATTTAGCACTCTAGCAAAAGATGTAGGCGAGGCCAACCTTAAAAAGTTCGTCGAAGCTCTTCAAAAAGGTATCGTCGGACCAACGGGTAAGGCTGGAATAAAGGTATTGAAAGGCAACATTGGCTACACTCATGAACTAAAAATTGGTGGGAGCAGCGCCCGCTTGCTTGGAAACATCGAAGACTGGAATGGGGTCAGAACAATTATCTTCAGAGAATTGTCATCGAGAGGTTTACATTAACGACAAAGGCACTCGAATGAACAAAAAAAAGCTAGAACAACTTTTAGATGAGTTATTGCCCGACAGCAAAGTTATAGATGACATCAATCAAGAACTGGCAGAGGCATATCTTGACTCGGCTCACGCCAAGTCGGATGAAGACACCGCTCTCGTACCGATTGGCGTCTCCATCACGGTTATAACGAAAGCTTTTTTCAAGGAATATCTTGATGAAATTGGTTTTGGAACATTCAAAGTCATGCTGGCTCTAGGACAGGTAACCAAGAAAAAATCTGGCTACATTGAAGCTGAACATGGTTTTTCAACCTTACACTACAGCGATGTTGCTGAACTAATCACTGTGGATTTTCATGCTGAAATGCGTTGATGAACACGTTCACCTACAGCGTCTTAGGGTAGCGGGCAGGCAAGACCGACATCACCTACCCGACGCTGCACGCCACGCATTTTGATTACGATGCAGGCGGGCGCAAGACGCACATGAGCGACGCCACCGGGGACACCTACTGGACCTTTGGCGACGGCGTGCATCTGACCACCCAGCAGACGCCGTAGGGAACGGTCGGCTATGCCTATGATGCCGATGGGCGGCGCTCCACAATGGCGCTGGCAGGCACCGGCTCCTGGGTCTACGGCTACGACATGGCCGGGCGGCTCGTCAATCTGCAATCGCCTACCGACGGCGCGACCACCTATGCCTATGACGCCGCCGACCGCTTGATGCGGAAGACGAAGGGCAGCGGGGAGACGCCTGCGTGGGACCTCAACAGCAATGAGACCGGCGACACGCTCAACGGGCAGTACACGACGTAATGCCCTCTTGGGCATATAATGGGCTGGGACTGCGGCTGACCAAGAGCGACCTCATGGGCATAGCATTCGGAACTGCGCTTTGTCTTTGGACATGGCGCAGTTTCTTTTTCTGTGTTATACTGAGAGAAGCAGGCTTGCATTGATCTGTTTCCCCTAGAAAGGCCCTCTTTATGGTTGTTTGTGCTTCTTCCTGTCGTTCTCGGTCTCCTGTTCTCCGCCCGCAGCGCGGGTTTACGCTGATTGAGCTTCTTGTCGTCATCGCCATTGTGGCGATTCTCGCGTCTATTTTGTTTCCGGTGTTCCAGAATGTCCGCGAGAACGCCCGGCGCACTTCCTGCCAGAGCAATCTGAAGCAGCTGGGGCTGGCGTTCATGCAGTATTCGCAGGACTACGATGAGCGTCTGCCGATGGGCCAGTCCGCCGGGCGGATCAACTACGGCTACGGCGACGGCTGGGCGGGGCGCGTCTATCCGTTCGTCAAAAGCGCGGGCGTGTTTGCCTGCCCAGACGATGCCGTGAACCCGGTGACCAACGTGTTCGGCGACAAGACTTACACGCTGTCACCAGTGTCGTATGCCTACAACTTCAACCTGGCCGGTGTCACCAAATCCACCGGCTTGCAAGAAGGCATTCAAGGCGTTTACTCGCTGCTGAACGCACCGGCGAAGACGGTGATGCTGTGCGAAGTGACGGCGGCGGCTTCTCCGTCCGCCGACGGAGACGCGCAGGCGGTCGCGGATTTGTCCACGCCGGACGAAACCGGCGATCAGGGCAGTCCCGCCCCAAAGGGATGTTTTAACGGGTCTTCTGCGACCTTCGGCGTCTTTGCCGCCGTTTCCACCGATACGGCGAGTAATAACTGCACTCTGCCTCTGGCGACCGGCTTTATGGGGCAGTATGGTCCCAGAGCGGCGAGTTTCCAGACGGCGGGGCTCAACAACAACTATCTTGCGCCGACCGGGCGGCACTCGGACGGCTCCAACTTTTTATTCTGCGACGGCCATATCAAGTGGCTGCGCGGAAGCCAGGTGTCCACCGGCCTGGTCGTGGTCGCTTCGTCCCCGACCAGCGGCCCGGTGGAACAGCCCACCGACAATCAGGACAGCAACACCGCGCCCAGCGTCGCCCACTATGGGACTGCCGCCGGAACCGAAAGCTCCCAGCCCTGGGCTGCGACGTTCAGCCCGATCTAAGAGTCCCCCTAGCCCCCAATAATGGGGGAATATGAAAAGAAGTCAGAGAGGCTTGCTCTTTTTCCTACTCCGGTTCCCCCATTATTGGGGGCTAGGGGGACTCCTTGCCGGAAGACACAATCAATGATGCGCTGCTGGCCGAGTATGAAACCCGGCTGGTGGCGCTGCGCTTTGAGACCGTTGGATTTGTCGAAGCGCTGTTTCTGTCGCCCCGGCCGGACGTGCATCTGCCCGTCACATGCCTGCGCGTCGTCCCCGAAAGCGGCGTGGACGGGCAGTATCCCGGCAAGCAGTGGTGGCAGGGGCGGCGGATTCCGGGACGGCAGATTTCGGCACTGAACGCGGAAGTGCTGGACGCTTTAGAAATTCCCTATGACGTTCCCGGCGATAACTTGGTGATTCGCGGCCTCAACTTAGAACTCTTTCGGCCCGGCGACACGCTTCGGGTCGGTGATGCCCTGCTGGCGGTGACGCCGACTCCGCATCGTCCCTGCGCGAAGCTTGCGGCCCGGACAACGCTGACCAAGAAAACCGCGATTGCCGAAGGACGGCGGCGCGGCCTGCTGCTGGATGCCCGGCATTCCGCCACGATTTCCGTCGGCGACAGAGTGGAACGGCTGCTTTTTTCCGCCGACACTGCCTGAGCCGGAGTTTTAAGCCGCTTCAGATCAGGTATAATCTCGGCGGAAAGCGTCTGCCCCTATGTTCCCCTTTAACCGAAACGCCTGTCTTGTTTTGATTTTGCCGGCGCTGCTGGCAACGTCAGGCTGTTCGCGGCCTCAGCCGACGGCCGAGCAGCTGGCGGGGCCGTCCACGCCGCTGACCGCGCTGCATGTCGGCCCAACCCCGGCGGGCGGCTCCAGCGAGGCAGTCACCGGCTCCGGCGCGGGCGGCTCGGCGGCGGGCGGCGTTCAGTTTGGACGGGTCGGCAGCTCGCTGGAAGGGCCGACCCTGCCGGATCAGCCTGCCGGCATCACATACAGCCGCATGTCTCCCGTCGGCAGCAGCGGCTCCGGCGGCGGCGACCGGGGTAATCCTGTACCGCCGGACGTTTCCCTTGCTGCACCGGCGGACCCCGCGCCGAAACGTGCGCCGGCCCCTGCCGGACGGTCTGATAAGCCGGTTCCCGCCGGGAGTATAGTTCAGCCGCCAGTCGTTGCCGGGCGGACGCGCGATATTAGCCCGACTTTGCACTAAAGTACACAGTGAGGCTGCGGCGATCACTTTGAGGAGAAAACTCCATGCCCTATGAAGGACAAGCGGCGCTTTTAAACGAAGCGGGCCGCGACGTGGAAGTCGAAGACGTGACGATTGATGACCCTGGTCCCGGCGAAGTGCTGATCAAACTTGCGGCGTCGGGCGTCTGCCATACCGATTTGACCGTGAAGAACTTGAACGGCAACGGCATGGCGTTCCCGATTGTGCTGGGCCACGAAGGGGCGGGCTATGTGGAAGCCATCGGTGAAGGCGTTGCGGGTCTGGAAAAAGGCGATCCCGTCGTGCTGGCGTACCGCGCTCCCTGCGGCCAGTGTCCAAGCTGTCTGCGGGGCGACCTGCGCCACTGTTATGCAGCCTTGCGGCCCGGCCAGCGCATCCGGCGCAAGCGGGGCGGAGCTATTTGCTCCCAGGTGCTGCGCTGCGGCACGTTTTCGACATACACGGTCGTTCACTCGAAAGCCGCCATCAAGATGCCGAAGGAGATGCCGCTGGACAAAGCGTGCCTCATTGCCTGCGGCGTCATCACCGGCGTCGGCGCGGCCCTGAACACGTCGCCGGTATTTGCCGGCTCGCGGGTTGCGGTTATCGGCTGCGGCGGGGTCGGCCTGTCGGTCATTCAGGGCGCGAAGCTTCAGCACGCGCGGCAGATTATCGCCGTAGACGTGAGCGAAAACAAGCTAAAACAGGCCCGAAACTTTGGCGCAACGCATACCGTCAATGCCTCGGAAAGTGACCCGGTGGCTCAGGTCCGGGCCATGACCGAAGACGGCTGGGACGGCGGCGTCGAGTTTGCGTTTGAGGCCACGGGCATTCCGAAGTGCACCGAGCAGGCGGTCCGAATGCTGTCTTACGGCGGCACGGCCACGACCATCGGCTTTCCGGCGGCGGACGATGCCGTGACACTTAACTTGGGCGACATGGCGACGGGCGTTTACTGGAACAAAGCCGCCCTGAGCGTCTGCCATTGCGGGGACACGCTGCCGTCGCACGATTTCCCCC
>JAABUX010009871.1_pt1 | contig 10751 bp, 21 predicted proteins | sample 5561851 | NCBI WGS metagenome assembly JAABUX01 (sample SAMN10711883, study PRJNA513361) | rock metagenome | isolation source: Antarctica rocks | place: Antarctica: Victoria Land, Richard Nunatak red sandstone | collected 2016-01-03 | reverse complement strand
GGGAGACGGGGGCTGCAATCGCGGCAAAGGGAGCAGGACGTCTCGGCGAAGTCAACAACGGATCCCGGCGGCGACAGCGCATACGAATCTCATCGCACGGCCATCCAGGAGCTGCTTTAAGCAGGTCGCGGTGATCATATCCAAGCGACCGACTCTCGACTATTCAATCGGCCTTCAAACGTTTTCTGATGTCGGTTTGTCGCACACGTAACCCTGATGATACGGTCTGGTGGGCGCGGCGTGACCCTTTTGAGCTACGTTGGCACTACTTTTAGGTGCCCACCGCAATTGGCGTTCCCTAACCATGAACGCTCCCGACTTCTCGTCGGGCTTCGCATCCACAGCAGCGACCAACCAGACACAGGCCGCTGCAATTGGAGATGGCAGGGTAGCCGACTATGGCGGCACCAACGGCCACTCCGAGCCCCAGGGTGAGCCACTGCAGCACCCGGGACGAAGTTGGGTCTGCAGTTTCGAAGTCAGCAGCAGCACAGTGTCGATGGAGCTTCACCTGGCTTCGTTCAACTGCTCTTTCGGCTCGCCCCTGACCTGTGCCATGCGCCGGAACGGCAGCGACCACGTGTTGGCCAGACCGTCAGACCAGTAACGGAGCACGTTCCCTCTCCTGCGGCATGTCTTGGTGTAGTTTCGAGCTGTGCTGACCATGGCGTGCGCTCAGCGCTCGTTGACTGCGCCCCACAGCTCCGCCCATGAACGGCCACTCGGCACACGGCCCCGTCGGCGCCAAGGACCTCATGACGAAGGGCAAGGTGCCGCCGCCGCAACAAAACGGCACCGGCAATCACGATGCAGTGCGTCTGCTGCCGTGGTCATCCTAGACATGATCGCCGCAGTAGTGTCTCCGGCCCCATGTTGCCGCATGGCAGTCACGACTTTGTGCAGCGTAATTACCTAGCAGTCATCATGATGTCCCGGTGCACTGGCTGTACGGCAATGTTCGGAGTACGCTGCGTGGCATTATATAATGGACACTCCATTGCGGCGACCCAGAGCTTGAGGAATTGATAGGCCTGCTCCTCAGAGCAGTCAGCAGCAGTCATGTAGCAGGCGCGCAGCAAGTTGCTCGCTCAGTCGTGTTCATGCGGACCTGTGTCGCTCACCAGGACTCGAAGCTGGGTCCGGGCGCCGCGATCGACCTCAGTCGGCCGCTCAGCTTGGAGGAACGGCAACGGATCGTGACGGAGGCCATGGGCACGGACCTGGAGGATGCGGAGGACCTGCTCCGCCGCCAGCGCGCCCGCCTCGATGCGTGCGTCTCCGCCTTTGTCTTGAATATACACAGCTGGTTCTAGAAACAGAGCCCGGCACAAGCGGTCTGGCTAGAGACGATGTTATACACCATGTACCACTTTCCTCTGTGCCAAGGTAAGACACGTAGCTGGGTCCTGAATTCTAGACTGGCGCAGCCCGTCTGGCCACAGACGATACAATGCACCATGTATATCTTACGTCTGTGGATAGGTGGGGCGGGTAGACCGACACACGCACCGTGCGCTGCGGGAGCAGCTTGCGACGGTTCGATGCCCACCGTCGTACTTGCGCTCACTGCAGGGTGGGCATGGAGCAGCCGTCGGTGGAGCTCCGCTTCCAGAACCTGCACATCGAGACGTCGCTGTACAGCGACTCCGGACGCAATTTGCCCACCGTTTTCAACGCCTACAGGAACGTCTTCGAGGTGAGCTCTGTCATGGCTGCGTCCTGCAATGCTTTCATGTGGCCGCACCTGCCCAGGTTGCACCATGTATGGGCCTGTTCCCGTCTCTGGTCTGTATGCGGCGAACAATCAGTTTCCTGTCATCGTGTCATGTACTATCCCAACATTCGGTTATTGAGGATGGTCGTTCGGGACGGTCATGCATGATGCAGCACCCGTGCCTCAAGGAACTCGACCGTGCATTGCCAGCTGTCTGCAGAACTCCAGAAGCCCGCCGCTGCAGTGCTGACTGGGGTGACCGTCGCTTGCGTGCAGTATGCGTTCATCAAGGCGCGCCTCCTGCGACCGGAGAAGCGCAAGATGGCGATCCTGAACGACGTCAGCAGCGTCATCACGCCGGGCCGCACCACCCTGCTGCTGGGGCCGCCGGCGGCTGGCAAGTCGACGCTGCTCAAGGCGTTGGCAGGCAAGCTGGGCCACGAAGGCGGCCTCAAGGTCAGCCGCCACTACATGCCCCATGTAAATGCTGTATGAACTCCGATGGAGTTGGCACATTCGAGCATGGTCTGCGGCAGCACATTCCAGCATCCCAGGAAGTCCTTTAGTTCGTAAGAGACTTGGCAGGTAAGTCAGATGCTTGGTTGAGGGGCAGTGCTGTTGTGAGCCCATCTGCACCATTGCTCGTCCTGAATGGCCATTTCCGCAGGTGGCTCTGCCGAGAGCCTGCCATTGTAGCATTTCCTGAAGCAAGAATGGCTGCCGGCTGCAGATCAGCGGCGACGTGACGTACAACGGGCGAAAATTCGCGGAGTTCATCCCGGAGCGCACGTCGGTGTACGTGGAGCAGGAGGACAAGCACATGCCGGAGCTCAGCGTGCGTGAGACGTTCAACTTTGCGGCGCTCTGTCACGGCACTGGCGGCCGCCGAGGTGGGTAGCTCATCCGGCTCTTATTGCACATGTTAGGGTCGACCACATCCCCTGATAGCACATAGCATCCAGCCTTCCTTCATGCCCGCTAGCAAGGAGTGCTGTGAGCGGCATTTATGCTTATTGTGCGTGACATTTGCATTGACCTTCGGGCACTTGCTGGTCGCAGCCGAGCTGGCGGAGCTGAGGAGGCGGGAGCAGGAGGCAGGCATCATGCCGGAGCCCGCCCTGGACCGCTTCATGGAGGCCATGTCCCAACAGGCGAGTGTTCACCTGCCGTTCACCTGCCCGATGGAACGTGCCAAACCGCCTCGTATGTGCCACCTGGTTGGCGGGACACCACCGGATCAGCAGACATCCAGCTACGAGGTGCGGTTCTGGATTTCAGTCGCAAGCATGTGCAAGCTGAGGTTCCCTGGGCATGTTACGCGGGCTGTTATATGTCTTGAAGCTCGCTGAGATTTTCGAACCTGGCCCCGCAGGCCGTCAACGAGAGCGTTGTGACGGAGTATATCATCCGCATGCTGGGCCTGGAGGTGTGCGCCGACACCAAGGTCGGCAACCAGATGATCCGCGGCATCAGCGGCGGGCAGAAGAAGCGCGTCACCAGCGGCGAGATGCTCGTCAGCGCCAAGCGGGCGCGCCTTCACGCTGTGCCCATGCTTAAGCCCTGTACCAACACTCAGATCCAGCAGCACTGCTGCTCACAGTTTCTACAGGCCGGGTGCAGGCAAACCAACCATGCCATCCGCACGTCATCAAATCGCGCTCGAATTAGTGCCTGTCTTGGGGTCGTATGCGGACCTGTCCTGATGGCGAGTATCCGACAGCTTGAGCCCACTTACCTACCTACATGAGCGTAGCGCTGAGCGACTGGATCACTTACGTTGCGGGCTGACCCGCACCAGCCACCCTGACCCTGACCCTGACCCCGGTGCAGGTGCTGCTGCTGGACGAGATCAGCACGGGGCTGGACAGCAGCACGACGTACCAGATCGTCAAGTTCCTGGCGGACACGACGCACTTCCAGAACTACACCACCCTCATCGCGCTCCTGCAGCCGGCGCCCGAGACGTACGACCTGTTCGACGACATCCTGCTCCTCTCCGACGGTGCGTGACAATTGGTTGAAAATTTCATGTTGCTTCTTGGTTGTACATTGGTGTTACACTGCGAAATCATATGATCCGTCTGCATGTATGCTAGGCTCGAAAATTGGCTCCAAAAATGCTTGAAGTGGAGCCGTGTCAAGATCGCGTGACTGTCTGAAATACGACGGCGGACACCTGCAGTTGGACGCATGACCCGTCGCTCGAGGTGTGCAGCTGGTCAGGGTGAGCACCGCCAGTCTGGGGCGCGGACAGGATCTCAAGTCTCTCTTTTGCGGGTGAGATGGGCTCCACAAGAAACTGTGTGCCCTGTATCAGGCTACATCGTGTACCATGGGCCGCGGGAGCACGTGGTGGAATTTTTCGAGCAGCAGGGCTTCGTGTGCCCCGAGCGCAAGGGCGTCGCCGACTTCCTCCAGGAAGTCACCTCCCGCAAGGACCAGAAGGTGCGCCGCCTCACTCTCAACAGTGCTGTCAGAGCCAAAGTCATGGCCTTAGATTCGATTCTAACCGAGTGAAGTTGTTTTCAACGTAGCTATCCTGTCTTTATTCATGGCTGAGGCCGCTGGCGCTAACCCCTGCAAGTCAGCATGTTGACTCAAGCCCACATGCTATCTTGCGTGTGCAGCATCACGTCGTCAACGTTGCCTGGCACTGGTTTCGCCCGATCTCACTCTTGCATCGGCTCCATGCAACACACCATGCTGTGTCGACTGCAGCAATACTGGTCGAACTCGCTGGAGCCGCACAAGTACGTGACGGTGGCGGAGTTCTCGGAGCGGTTCAAGAAGTTCCACGTGGGACGGGCCGTCATCGACCACCTCGCGACGCCTCCGCCTGTGTCGGAGGTCGCGACCAAGGGCCACAGCGGTCAGGACGAGGTGAGTTCATAGCCTGACCTGGTCAGCAAGGATCAACACCAGTTTCAGCCCTGCTTTAGCATGTCCGCAAAGGGCTTCGCCTGAGTAGAGGTATAGCAGTTTGTCATGCCATACACCTGCACCAAGACTGAGCTGGCTGCAATAGTGATTTGCTGGGTACAGGTGTTGGTGGACAAGCACCACCGGTACGCCCTGTCGCCAACGCAGCTGTTCTGGGCCTGCTGGTCGCGCGAGAACGTGCTGGTATCGCGGAACCTGTTCCAGTACGGCTTCCGCTTCTTCGTTACCATGTTTATGGTGCGGCCTGCATTTCGATAAGCTCTGACCAGGCGCTATGAGACTCTGCGTCCCTGGTGCGTCGATCGACTGCGTATGTCTGATGATCAGTATTTGATCTGCGCAATTTGTTCTGTCCCCAGGCACTGGCATTGCATGAACACATGACTGCCATCTCCCAGCTTCTGCTCGGGAGGCAACCGCACGGTCAATAAGGACATCATCTCGACTGGTGAGCGCCTTTGGAATGACAGCCACAATTGCGCAGGCGGTCGTGACGGCGACACTGTTCCTGCGGACGAACCTGCACCCGAACAGCGTCGGCGACGGGCAGGTCTACTTCGGCGTCATCTTCTTCTCCCTCATCATGGTCCTCTTCGACGGCTTCGCTGAGGAGACGCTGACGGTGCGCCAACACCCACCTCCGTGACCCCAGACGGATCCTGATGGACAGCCTTTGAGTGCATCCTGCAGCCTTCTCCCTGTCTCCGCCCCGTCTGGCCAGCCAGCAAACAACAGTCGTCTGCAGGTGCTGCAGCCCGCATGGAGAGGACTTTGTAAGCCATCGCGCATGCTATTTAGCCACTGCGCTGCAGGTGCAACGGCTGCCGGGCTGGTTCAAGCAGCGGGACAACTACTTCTACCCCGCGTGGGCGTACGTGTACCCGACCACCGTCCTGCGGATGCCGTACAGCCTGCTCGTCGCGGTCCTCTGGTCCTGCATCGTGTACTACCCTGTCGGTCTCGCGCCGGAGGCCAGCAGGTGCGAGAGAGGTTTTGCCACCTCTTCACCTAGCCGCTCGCTCCGATGGTCGGTGTGAAATGCGGTCAACCAGGCAGCCGGCTCCGTCTGACACTGCGCTTCCCGAATCGTGCAGCTTGTTCGCTTGTCGCTCAAATTATATGCTATTTTGTCATCCAGTGGCTCGCACCATAGGTCAGTGTACGCTGCCGTCATCGAACGAGCTTTTCTACGCACAGTCTCATACCACGTCTGCACTCGAGCAGTGCAGCTTGCAGCTTGTCACTTCTGTGATGCACTGACAGCCGTTGCGGGAGTGCGCAGGTTCTTCACCTTCATGCTCCTGCTGTTCCTGCTGCACTCAATGGGGCTCGGCATGTTCCGCGTCATCGCCAGCCTGTGCCGTGACGAGACCATCTCCTCCACCGGCGGCGCCTTCTTCTTCCTCACCCTCCTGCTGCTGGGCGGCTTCCTGCTCCCGCGGAGTGCGTGCCTTCGTCTGGTTGTGCTGCTGCAACCGCACACGATCCGTTGCGAGCGCTGCTACATGTTGGCATACACCTTCGCATGTGTAGTGCATGTTTGCATGGTGTTTATCCAGACGGCTGATCAATCAGGTGGTCGACAAGACCTGACTATCACCATCATGTGGGCCCTCGACAGCCCGGTTGCACTCGTGTTGACGGGCTGGGACATGCCTGCGCAGACGACATCCATCCGTGGTGGATCTGGTTCTACTGGATCAACCCCCTGTCCTACGCGACCCAAGGTGCGGAGCTCGACGCTGTCTGCCGTCGGTGTATTCGCTCGGCAGGCATACGAGAGCGGTGTCACCCTGTTCCTCCTGCTATCTAGACGCAGACAAAAGTGTCTACGTAGCCTGGCACTTCATTCTCGCCTCGACCGGCTCATCTGGGCACGACTTGGACCTGTTTTCCTCTCTGATGTTTTGTTTTTGACTGATTTGATTTCCGGTGGACATACAGCCATCGCCATCAATGAGTACCGGGCGCCCCGGTGGGCGGAGGTCACGGACTCCAGCGGCCAGCCGGCGTACATCACCCTCCTGCAGAGCCACGGCAGCCACACGGACCAGTGGTGGATCTGGCTGGGCGTCGTGTGGGTCATCATCGGCTGGGCGGTGTTCAACATCATGACCTGGTTCAACCACTCCTTCCTCAATCGTGCGCTCGCCAAAGTCGAAGCCTATCTGTATGCTCAGTCGGCCACTGGTATGCAAGCTGTCATGCTGGTGCTCCCAGACCCTTTAGCCAAGAAACTTATTCGCTCTTCGTGACTAGCGTATCCGGTTCTGAAGCTCCACTTGCAAGAAGCATCCGTCTGCTCATACAGCATGCGAATACGCCTGATCGCTCCCGGTGCGATGCGCAGCATTGGATGAGACATCCGCGACGCTGCGGCCGTCCGAGGAGGAGGCTGAGGAGGAGATGGAGTACCAGAACGGGAAGCTGGAGCCGGTCAGCGAGCAGCACAGTGCGTCCGGACTATTCCGGCATTGTCCCTTACCTAGTGGCCGCAACCGAGCGACACTGCTCTGCACCATGGCTCGATCCCCGAGTGATCTCACGCTAGTCTTATAGAACTTCACACGCACCATGGCATCGACCGGGCCACAGTTCGTGCCTGCCATGTTGGTTTGCCACGTGTTGTGCTTGGCTTCTGAGCCTGGGGCTTCAAGCAATGCTTTGCCTGCGGCAGTCGACGCGGAGGCCGGCAACGGCAAGGTCAGCAAGCGCAGCATCGAGTTGGGCCGCGCCGGCAGCGGCACGCCCCCCGGGAGCCGGCGCAAGGTGTCGCCGGGCAACAGCCGGCGCAACATGACCGCGTCGTCGCAGGGCGTAAACCTGACCACCCTGCTGGCGTCCCGTAAGAGCCTTGAGCAGCCGGAGACGCCGGGTGCGTCCTTGCTTGTGCCTGATGCTGCGTGGATGCCCCAAGGGCATTTTGCAGCTGATGCCATCAGCCCTGGCGCAAAAGCTCAGGCGCTGTCTAAAGGTGTTTGGTGACCCAGTGTGTCTCTGGACTGCTACCAAGGAGGTTGAGCGAGAGGGTCTTGGTCCTGCTCGCGCTGAATGGCGACAGCGCGTCGGGATGCAGGCGGCATTGCGGCGTCGCGGCGCAGCGTGGTCAGCTCCGGCAGCGGCGGCGACGCGGAGGCAAAGGCAGCCACCGGCATGGTGCTGCCGTTCGACCCGCTGGCGCTGTCCTTCCACGACCTCTGCTACTACGTGCCAATCCCCTCGGTGCGCCTGCTTTGGATCTGTGCGGCGGACATTGTGATGTCAATAGTTCGGTGGCCCTCACGGAATCAGGTGCATGGATCCCATAGATTGCTCCCGCATCTCAACAGCCACGAAGTCGGCTGTAGGTCATCCCGACGCAGATCGTCTTGAGGAGTCTTGATTACGGTCCAGCATAGCCACAATGACGTGCGGTGCATTGAATACGTGTGCGCTGTGTCGCCCACAGGGCATGGCAGACGACCCGGCAGCGCTGGCGCGCATCGGGGAGTGCGACGGCCAGAAGATGCTGCAGCTGCTGCGCAGCTGCTCGGGCGCCTTCCGGCCGGGCATCCTGACCGCGCTCGTCGGCTCCTCCGGCGCCGGCAAGACGACCCTCATGGATTGCCTCGCCGGCCGCAAGACAAGTGCGTGCTACACTCAGTGCCGTGTGCCAGCACAACTGCGACAAGCCGAGGAGGAGCACAATCGAGAAGTCCCTGGTGGAAGGTAGCACGCTGCACAGCTGGCGCAGCGTCAAATGTCTGAGACCTTCGCTGCTCAGCACGGTGCGAGGGGTGATGCACCTGACGTCACTAATGCGCATATAAAACAAATGTTGGCGAATGGCCTAAAATCTTCCACTATAGCAAACGAAGTCATCAGAACAAGCAAAGAACCATCTCATTTTTGCGGAACCCTGCTTTCAGACAGCATTTGGAATCTCTAATTACTAACACTGTGTTTCCCGTCGTGCCTGCAGCCGGCACCATCAAGGGTGACGTCCGGGTGTCGGGACATCCGAAGGTGCAGGCGACGTTTGCCCGCATCATGGGCTACGTGGAGCAGTATGACATCCACTCGCCGAACGTGCGCCCCTGCACCGGCGCAGCCGACCAACCGACTTCGCCGGCACACCTCATTCAGAAATACCTATGATCGTCAGCTGTGTGCACATCGTCATTGCCTTCGTGCATATGGCTGAAGAGGGTGGTACCTTGTGCAGATCACGGTGTACGAGTCGCTGGTGTTCTCGGCGCGGCTGCGGCACAGCCGCGAGACGGAGCAGGACATCATCTTCGCCTTCGTGCGGGAGGTGCGGTGCCAGCGTCGCCCTGGCCCCTACCGCGCCCAGTTCTTTCGCGGCCTTGTAGCCTCTGTTTCGGCAGGACACAGCCCGAGGTCGTCGCATCGACGCAAATGCGGGCTCATGGTCCATCAAGAACTGTCAAGTCATGACCTCTGGCATGGCCTGGACGGGACCAAAAGGAGGCGTTGCGCTCCTGCTCAGGCATCGATGGTCACGTGCCGTGCTTTCATTGCGCAGGTCATGGAGCTGGTCGAGCTGGTGCCCCTCGCCAACTCGATTGTCGGCAAGCCCGGCATCAGCGGTCTGTCGGTGGAGCAGCGCAAGCGGCTGACCATCGCGGTGGAGCTGGTTGCGAACCCGTCCATCGTGTTCATGGACGAGCCGACCAGCGGCCTGGACGCCCGCGCGGCGGCCATCGTCATGCGGACGGTCCGCAACACCGTCAACACGGGGCGCACGGTCGTGTGCACGATCCACCAGCCGTCCATCGACATCTTCGAGGTGTGCAGCCTTGTTGTTTGCTGCCCTGACTCCGTCGCAAGCTCGACACGCTTGCAAATGCCGCTCTGCCCCGATTGCGTTGGCCTGCAAAGCCGCGCTCAGACAGGTATCTAAGCTGGCAGCTCTTACGCAGCTCTGTGCCTGCGCAGTCGTTCGACGACCTGCTGCTGATGAAGTACGGCGGGTCGGTGATCTACCACGGGCACCTGGGCAAGCGGTCGAACCGGCTCATCGAGTACTTCAAGGCGGTCCCGGGCGTGCCGGACCTGCAGGAGGGCCTCAACCCGGCCACATGGATGCTCCAGGTCTCCACGCCCGGCATGGAGTCCACGCTCGGGGTCGACTACGCCGAGATCTACCGGCAAAGCAACCTCTTCAGGTGCTTGCACAGCATGTTGATGTGATACCAATCCGCTGCATACATCTCCGAGGCTGCGCACAGCTGTACAGTGCAAGAGCACAGCGTCCCCCGTCTGCACGCGCAAACAGCGCACGACGCTCAACCTGTCTAGGTCCGACATGCAATGTCAATTCTGTACTTCTCTCGTGCAGGCGAAATGAGGAGCTCATCGAGAAGCTGTCGGTGCCGCCGGAGGGCCAGGAGCCGCTGCACTTCACCACCAAATTCCCGCAGAACTACGGCACCCAGTTCAAAATGATCTTCTGGAAGTTCTGGATGAGCTACTGGCGCAACCCGCAGTACAACGCGACGCGGTTCCTGTTCGCCGGCGTGCTCGCGTTCATCATCGGGACCATCCTGTGGAAGGTCGGCCACCGAAAGTGAGTATCACCGCACCCATCCAGCCCGGTGTTGTCTGTGCTCCGCCTGACCCTCATCGACCATCCCAGGCTTGCCAATGGCAAGGCACAGTCGCTCAAAGGCAGCATTCTCGCACTGCATGGCAGGCGTCACCCGTGTGCCCCTGTTGGTGCCGGCTGCGGAGCTTTGGAGACCCACAGACTCGGGGTGAGCTGCACCGCTGACCAAGCACTGCCCACACCGCAGGCGGAATTCCCAGGATCTGGGCAACATTCTGGGCGCTTTGTACCTGGCCATGCTGTTCCTGGGCATCATCAACTCGCGCACCGTGCAGCCGCCGACGTCATTCGAGCGATCGGTGAGCCTCGTGTGGGTCCTTCATTGCGAGTGCCATCCGGCTGACTGCAGCGACTGCAGTGTCGTGGGCGCAATATCTGCTGTTTGAAGCAGGCCGCAGTCTGTGTGCACCCGCGCGGACGGCATTATGACGACGGCCGTCTCGCTGTCTCGCCAGGTGATGTACCGCGAGCGCGCGGCGGGCATGTACG
>JAABUX010009869.1_pt1 | contig 10752 bp, 12 predicted proteins | sample 5561851 | NCBI WGS metagenome assembly JAABUX01 (sample SAMN10711883, study PRJNA513361) | rock metagenome | isolation source: Antarctica rocks | place: Antarctica: Victoria Land, Richard Nunatak red sandstone | collected 2016-01-03 | reverse complement strand
CATCCTGCTCTCGGAAGCGTAAGTGTCCATTACACCGCTAATGGACACTACCGCCACGCTCACTACGCCGAGCCCCAGTATCCATAAATCCCAGAACACCAGTAGGCGGCCATCAGCTCACGCTTACCCATCTGTGGCCGTTCGACGGCGACGTGGCGACCTGGGCATCGGCGGAGCAGGCGGCAGGACGCGTGCTGCTGGCGGAGACCTATCCGGCCGAGGCCCTGGACCAGCTCGGGCTGCGTCTGCGCGGTCCCGGCGGACGCGGCAGCAAGCGACGGCAGTCCGATCGTATCGCCCTGGCCGGCGCCTTGCGCACGGCATTCGCCTCGCTTCAGGTGTGCCCGTCGGTGCGATTGGGCGACGGCGTGGATGGCGGCTTCGGTGCGGATGCCGCCGGAGAGGACCGTTTCGACAGCGTGCTGGGACTGATCTGCATGCTGTCGGTGCTCGCCGGCCGCCGTGCGGACCATGTGCCGGAAGATCCCTGGGTGCGCCGCTGGGAGGGCTGGGTGCTCGGGCTGAAGGATGATCGGGTCGATCCCGCTCGGTCGATCTGATACTGAAACCACACCGACCGGGCTGAAGCGGCGCCAGCCTTCGGTGACACGGCCATTGCGCAAGCCGTATAGTGATCGCCTCGGAGCGTCTTGGGGGGATCGAAGGTTGCTGGATGTCGACGACACAGGTGTGGCACTCGATCTCGGTGTAACGGACGCCACCACCATCGTGCCGGTGATCCTTTCCGGCGGTTCGGGCAGCCGGCTCTGGCCGGTCTCCCGGGCGAGCTTCCCGAAGCAGCTCTGGCCGCTGATCTCCGAACGCAGCCTGCTGCAGGAAACCGCCCTGCGCGGCATCGGCGAGGGCTTCTCCCCGCCGATCATCGTCTGCAACCAGGAGCACCGGTTCCTGATCGCCGAGCAGATGCGGGAGGCCGGGATCGAGGCACGCATCGTGCTGGAGCCGGTCGGACGCAACTCGGCGCCGGCGCTGGCGGCGGCTGCCCTGCTGGTGGCCGAGGAGAATCCGCGTGCCGTGCTGTGGATGATGGCCGCCGACGCCGCCATCACCAAGCCGGAGGCGCTAGCCGAAGCCGTCGCGGCCGCCGCCGCCGCCGCGGTCGGCGGTCATCTGGTCACGTTCGGGATGAAGCCGATGCGCCCCGAGACCGGCTACGGCTACATCGAGGCGGGAGCGCCTCTGCCCGGTTTTCCGGGGGTGCGCGCCCTGTCCGCGTTCGTCGAGAAGCCGAGCCTGGAGCGTGCGGTGGAACTGGTCGCGTCCGGGCGGCATCTGTGGAATTCCGGCATGTACGTGTTCACTGCCGAGACGCTGCTGGAGGAGATGCAGCTCTACGCGCCGGCGGTGCTGGCGGCCGCGCGCCGTGCCGTCGAGGCGCGCACCAGCGACCTGCATTTCATCCGCCTCGACGCGGCTGCCTTCATCGAGGCGCCGGACATCAGCATCGACTACGCGGTCGCCGAGCATACCCATCGCGCCGCGGTGGTGCCAGCCGACCTGGGCTGGTCCGATGTCGGCAGCTGGGACGCGCTGTGGGACATCAGCCCGAAGGACAAGACCGGCAACGTCGCCATCGGCGACGTGTTCCTGGAGCACACCCAGAACTGCTACGTGCGCAGCGACGGCATCGTCACCGCGGTCACCGGCCTGCAGGATGCGATCGTCGTCGTGACCGCGGATGCTGTCATGGTCACCCATCGCGACCGCGCCCAGGACGTCAAGAAGGTGGTGGAGCGGCTGCGCAGCCATGGACGCCACGAGGCAGTCGCGCATAACCGGGTGTATCGGCCCTGGGGCTTCCAGGAGGCGCTGACCCACGGCGACCGCTTCCAGGTCAAGCGGGTACTGGTCTCGCCCGGCGGCAAGCTGTCGATGCAGAAGCACTATCACCGGGCCGAGCACTGGGTGGTGGTGGCGGGGGTGGCGCTGGTGCTGCGCGACGGCGAGGAAGTGCTGGTGCGCGAGAACGAGAGCATCTACCTGCCGCTCGGCTGCGAGCACCGCCTGTCGAACCCGGGACGCATCCCGCTGACGCTCATCGAAGTGCAGTCCGGCTCGTATCTCGGCGAGGACGACGTCGTCCGGCTCGAGGATGAATACGGCCGCGTCTAGCTTCTGGCCGCGTCTAGCTTCTGGAGGACATCTCGGTCAGCAGGAAGTCGCGGAACACGGCGACGCGCTTGGACGTACGCAGCTCCTCGGGATAGACGAAGTAGGCCTCGATGACCGGCGACTTCACCTGCGGCAGGATCTTTTTCAGGCTCGGCCGCTCGTTGGCGATGTAGTGCGGCAGCGAGCCGATGCCGAGGCCGGCCTCGATCACGTCCGCCATCGCGGCGAAGTTGTTCACCTCCAGGGTCGGCGTGCGCTTCTGTCCGCTCGGCTTGCCGGCGGTGGCGAGCCAGTTGATGTCCGGCGTGGGCGGATGGTACGAGCCGAACAGCACCAGCTTGTGAGCGTCCAGCTCCTCCAGGGTGCCCGGCGTGCCGTTGGCTTCGAGATAGCCGGGCGCCGCGCAGACCGGCATGTGGATGTCGGCGAGGTGCCGCTGCACCAGGTCGGGCTGCCGCGGCGGGTGCATGCGGATCGCGACGTCCGCCTCGCGCATGCCCAGATCGAGGTCGCCATCCTCGAGGATCAGCGTGATGGTGATGTCGGGATGCGCCCTGAGGAAGGCCGGCAGGCGGGGGGTCAGCCACTCGCCGCCGAACCCGGTGGTGGTGGTGACCTTGAGCCGGCCGGCCGCCTTCTCCTTGCTCTCGGTGAGCAGCGCCTCGGTCATCGCCAGCTTGGCGAACACCTCGCGCACGGTGCGGTTCATCGCCTCGCCCTGCTCGGTCAGGATCAGCCCGCGCGCATGACGATGGAACAGCGGCACCTGCAGCGCCTCCTCGAGGGCGGATATCTGCCTGGAGACCGCGGACTGGCTGAGGTTGAGCACGTCCCCGGCATGCGTGAAGCTGCCCGCCTCCGCGACCGCGTGGAAGATGCGGAGCTTGTCCCAGTCCATGCTCATGCCGCGATGCTCATATCGAGATGGTTGGGATGGCCGTCATCCGGGTCGACCGGCAGCAGGCGTGGGATGCGGTCACCCGGGAGCGTCATTCCGCGGCGAGCGTCTGCAAGACGACGGCCTCGCCCAGGTAGCGCTCGGCCTCGAGTGCGGCCATGCAGCCGGTGCCGGCGGCGGTCACCGCCTGGCGGAATATCTTGTCCTGCACGTCGCCGGCCGCGAACACGCCCGGCAGCGAGGTCTGGGTCGTGCCCGGCGTGGTGATGATGTAGCCCTCGTCGTCCAGCGCCACCTGACCGCGGAACATCGACGTGTTGGGGGTGTGGCCGATCGCGACGAACAGCCCGTCCACGGCGAGGCTGCTCTGCCTGTCGGTGGTGATGTCGCGCAGCACGATGCCGCCGACCACGGGCGGCGTCCCGGTCTCGGTGATCTCCTCGACGACGCTGTTCCAGATCACCGAGATCTTGGGATGGGCGAACAGCCGGTCCTGCTGGATCTTCTCGGCGCGCAGGCGATCGCGGCGGTGGATCAGGGTCACGTGGTCGGCATGGTGGGTGAGGTAGAGCGCCTCCTCGACGGCGGTGTTGCCGCCGCCCACCACGGCCACGCGTCGGCCGCGGTAGAAGAAGCCGTCGCAGGTGGCGCAGGCGGACACCCCGGCGCCCTGGAGCTTCTTCTCCGAGGGCAGGCCGAGCCAGCGCGCCTGCGCGCCGGTGGCGATGACGACGCTGCGGGCGAGGTAGACGTCGCCGGAGTCGCCGACCAGCCGGAACGGAGCGCCCGGCGCGCGCGGGGCCGCCAGATCCGCCTGCATGATCAGGTCGTGGATGATGCGGGTGCCGACATGCTCGGCCTGCTGGCTCATCTGCTCCATCAGCCACGGACCTTGTACCGCCTCCGCGAAGCCCGGGTAGTTTTCCACGTCGTTGGTGATCATGAGCTGGCCGCCCGGCTGCAGGCCCGCGACCATGACCGGCTTGAGGTTGGCACGCGCGGCGTAGATGGCGGCGGTATAGCCCGCCGGGCCCGCGCCAATCACCAGGACGTCGGTTGAAATCGTTTTGGTCATGCTGTCGATCTGTACTTCCTGAGGACAAGGATATCGGGGCGTTTCGCCGGCCTGCAAGCAAGATGCCCGCGCCGCGGCGCCGGCCGCGCATTTTGCCGGGTCTTTGCGGCTTTCCTGCCGCTGCCCTATATGCTGACGACCTGGAGCATGGTCTGCTCGATCATGCTCCGCTTGACCGTGGAAAGAGCAGCCTTATCAATCCCTAGGGTTCACCAAGCGATCCCGATCGATCTGAAGCTGCCCTGGCCTGATGCGCGTGACGGATGATGGACAGGACCCACGTGACAGAGCTTGACGCCACCGACCGGCGGATCGTGGCCGAGCTCCAGGAAGACGGCCGCATCACCAACGTCGAGCTGGCACGCCGGGCCGGCATCTCGGCCCCACCCTGCCTGCGACGGGTCCGCCGCCTGGAGGAGATGGGGGTGATCCGCGGCTATCACGCCGACAGCGATCCGCAGCTGCTGGGCTGGTCGATCGTCTTCTTCGCGCTGATCGGTCTCGACAGCCAGAGGAACGCGGTGCTCACCAGCTTCGAGTCGATGCTGGCCGACTGGCCCGAGGTCCGCGAGTGCCACATGATCCGCGGCGGCGGTGACTTCCTGCTGCGTGTGGTGGCGCGCGACACGCTGCACGAGAACCAGCTGACCCGCCGCCTGACCGAGGCGGCGCATGTCAGCCGCGTGCAGACCCTGCAGACCATCCGCACCAGCCGCGACCTCGCCGGTGTGCCGATCGACCTGCGCTGATCGCCATGCCAGCGCGTCCCGTGCAAGCGCCCGACCTGCAGGCGCCCGACCGGCAAGCGTCGATCCCGGCTGGCCCGATCGCGGTGGGGGCAGCGCAGCTCAGCGTCGTGGTCCCCTGCTACAAGGAGCGGGAGAACGTCCGCCCGCTCGTCGCGGCCCTCGATGCCGCCCTCGTCGGGCGCGACTGGGAGGTGATCTTCGTCGACGACGACAGCCCCGACGGCACCTCGGCCGAGATCCGCGCCCTCGCCGCGACCGATCCACGCGTGCGCGGGTTGCGCCGGATCGGCAGGCGCGGCCTCTCCTCCGCGGTGATCGAGGGGGTGCTGGCCTCGTCGGCCGAGATGATCGCGGTGATGGACGGCGACCTGCAGCATGACGAAACCTGCCTCGTGCGCATGACCGACGCGGTGCGCGACGGGCGCTGCGACATCGCCGTCGGCAGCCGCCATGTCCAGGGCGGCGACAGCGACGGCCTGTCCGCGCCGTGGCGGCACCGGCTCTCCGAAGGCGGCATCCGCCTGGCGCAGACGATGCTGCCGGTGCGGCTGGGCGATCCGATGAGCGGCTTCTTCGCCTGCAGGCGCAGCTATTTCGAGGCCGTGTCGCCGCGGCTCAGCGGCACCGGCTTCAAGATACTGCTCGACCTGATCCTGAGCGCCACGACGCCGCCGCGCGTGCTGGAGGTGCCCTTCCACTTCAAGGAACGCGCCGCCGGCGAGAGCAAGCTGGACGTGCTCGTGCTGGTGCAGTTCGTCGGCATGCTGCTGAACAAGGCGGTGGGCGGCCTGCTGCCGATCCGGTTCCTCGCCTTCGCGGTGGTCGGCCTGGTGGGTGTGGCGGTCAATCTCGGCGTGCTGGACCTGGTCCGGCTCAGCGGGGAGGATTTCGTGACCGGGCAGATCATCGCCACGCTGGTCTCGATGATCGCCAATTTCGGGCTCAACAACTCTCTCACCTATCGCGACCGGCGCCTGCGCGGCGGCAGGCTGTGGGCCGGGCTCGCGGTGTTCATGCTGGTCTGCGGCGTGGGCGGCATCGCCAATATCGGCATCGCCACGACGCTCTACGACGCCAACCGCGGCTGGGATTTCGCCGGCGCCGCCGGGGCCGCGATCGGCGTGGTGTGGAACTACGCGGTCGCCTCGACCCTGATCTGGCGCCCACGCTGATGCGGCGGCGGCCGGTCTGGCTCGCGGCGCTCGCGCTGTTGACCCTGCTGCGGCTGTTGGTGGCCGGATCGTCGCCGCTCTCCCCCGACGAGGCCTACTACTGGACCTGGTCGCACGCCCTGGCGACGGGCTATCTCGACCATCCGCCGATGACCGCGCTCTGGATCCGTGCCGGCACGCTGCTGTGCGGTGATACCGCGCTGGGCGCGCGCCTGCTCTCCCCGTTGTCAGCCGGGCTCGGCTCCCTGCTGCTGGCGGCGGCCTGCATGGACCTGCTCGACGGGCCGCTCGAGCTGCGCCGCAGGCGTGCCCTGGCCGCCGTCGTGCTGCTGAACGCGACCCTGCTGCTCGGCGTCGGTGCCGTGACCATCACGCCGGACACGCCCCTGCTGTTCTTCTGGACCGCCGCGCTGGCCGCCCTCGGCCGGCTGATCGCGACCCGCCGGGGGGCCTGGTGGCTGGCCGCCGGCGTGGCGATCGGGCTTGCCCTGGACAGCAAGTACACGGTCGTGCTTCCGGGCGGCGGACTGGCGCTTTGGCTGATCGCGACGCGCGAGGGACGCCTGTGGCTGCACACGCCCTGGCCCTGGTCGGCGGCGCTGGTGGCGCTCCTGCTGTTCACGCCGGTGCTGTCCTGGAACGCGTGGCATGGCTGGGCGAGCTTCCTCAAGCAGGGCGGCCGCACCGGCGACTGGCATCCGTTGCACGCCGTCCGCTATCTCGGCGAGCTGCTGGGCGGCCAGGTCGGGCTCGCCACCCCCTTCATCTTCATCCTGTTCGTCCGCGGCATGGCCCGCATCGCGCGAAACCCCGTGTCGGGGCCACCGGGGCGGTCGCTGCTGATATTCGTGACCCTGCCTGCGGCGCTGGTGTTCGTCCAGCATGCGCTCGGCGACCGGGTGCAGGCGAACTGGCCCGGCCTGCTCTACCCCGCCTGCGCGATCGCCGCCGCATCCCTGGACTGGCGCTGGAAGGCGCCTGCCGTGTTCGGCCTGCTGCTGACGCTGCTGGTCTACGCGCAGTCCGTCGCGGCGCCGTTCCCGCTGCCGCGCGCGCTCGATGTCACGCTGGTGCGGCTCGCCGGCTGGCAGGCGCTGGCGACGGAGGTCGCGGCGAGGGCGGCGGCGGACGGCGACGGCATGATCCTGGCCGACGAGTACGGGTTGGGCAGCGAACTCGCCTTCGCCCTGCCCGGTCGTGCCATCGTGGCGGTCGAACCGCGCTGGGGCCTGTTCGCGCTGCCGCATCCGGACCTCTCGGGACGCAGCCTGCTGCTGCTGCGCACGGCGCGGCGACGCGATCCGCCGGACCGGCGCCTGTTCTCGGACAGCGTCCCGATCGGCGAGCTGCGACGCGGCCGGTCGGGGCATGTCGCCGAGACCTACCGCCTCTATCGCGTCACCGTGCGGGCCGATCTGCCCGAGACCCTGCGCGACGAGTTCGTCCGGCTGCCGTCTCCAGGGCGTTAGCGGTCCCTTAACCCATCTGCTGCAGGATGCTCATCGGCGGGTTTGGAGACGGGGCATGGCAGGCAAAGGCGGCGCGGCGAAAGGCGCGGCCAACAAGGCCGGTGCCGCGTCGGGCAGTGCCCGGCCCAAGGTCATCATCATACGCCGCGAAGAAGTCGTCGAGGGCGGCCATCATGGCGGTGCCTGGAAAGTAGCCTACGCCGATTTCGTTACCGCGATGATGGCTTTCTTCCTCCTGATGTGGCTCATCAACGCCACCACGGAGGATCAGCGCAGAGGGATCGCCGCGTATTTCAGCCCGATGGCCAAGGTGGAGAATGGATTCTCCGCCACCGGCATGGTGCCTGGCGGCGCGAGCCCGGTCTCCGACGGTGCGCAACTCATCGACCAGGGCCCGGCGCAGCTCGCGACGATGGCCGCCCATGCCGACACCACCAAGACCGACAACGACGGTCAGCCCGACACCGGCACCGCGGACACGTCGCAGCCCGGCCAGACCGGCGCCGCCGTGCCGGCGACGCCCATCGTCGTCAGCCGGAGCGCGCCCACCGCCGCGCAGGTCGCGGTCGTGGCTCATGCCGCTGCCGCCGCGGACGGAGCCGAAGGCGACGCCGACGGCCGCCTCGCCCGTGCATCCGCCGAAGACAAGTCGCTGCGCGAGACGGCGCAGCGGCTGCGCGATGCCGCGGCACGCGATTCCGTCCTGGCCGGCGTCGCCGGGCAGATGGCGATCGACGTCACGCCGGAGGGGCTGCGCATCCAGATCATGGATGCCGAGCACCAGCCGATGTTCGACATCGGCTCGACGATTCCAAATGAGCGGGCGCAGGCGCTGCTGCGCGTTGCCGCCCGCTTCATCGTCGGGCTGCCGGAGACGGTCTCGATCGGCGGCTATACCGACGCGTCGCCCACCCGAGCCGGCCAGCTCTCCAACTGGAGCCTCTCGTCGAGGCGGGCCGACGCGGCGCGGGACGTCCTGGTCGGGGCCGGCCTGCCGGATGCGCGGCTGAGCAACGTGACCGGCTACGCGGATCGCAAGCCGCTGCTGCCCGCCGATCCGCTCTCGCCTGCCAACCGCCGCATCGTGCTGACCCTGCAGCGTGTTTGGCCGCAGCCGCAACCCCAGCCGCATCACCCGTCATCCGTCGCCCGATGAGCGTCATGTCGAACCTGCCGCGATGCTGACCGTCGGCGGCCTGGTCTTCCTGCTGGTCTGCGTGTTCGGCAGCTTCGCAGCTTCGCAGCTTCGGGCGGCGCGATCGGGGCGTTGTTCGGCTCGATGCCGTTCGAGCTGCTGAGCATCCTCGGCGCTGCCGTCGGCAGCTTCATCATGGCCAACTCGATGCACGACGTGAAGCACATGCTCGGCGGCATCAAGAAGACGCTGAAGGGCTCCGCCTACAAGAAGCCCGAATACATCGAGATGCTCAGCCTGCTGTATTTCTTCGTCCGTCTCGCCAGCACCCGCGGCGTGATGGCGCTGGAGCCTCACATCGAGAACCCTGCGGCCAGCAGCGCCTTCGCCAAGTTCCCCAAGATCCTTGCCAACCACCACGCCAGCAACATGATCTGCGACTACCTGCGCATGGTCGGCATGAACGTGGACGATCCGCACCAGATCGACGACGTCATGGCGCGCGAGTTGAAGAAGACCCTGGCCGAGGAACTGCATCCCTGCCATGCCCTGCAGACGATGGCGGACGCGCTCCCGGCCCTCGGCATCGTCGCCGCCGTGCTCGGCGTCATCAAGACCATGTCGCACATCAACCAGCCGCCTTCGGTGCTCGGCGAGATGATCGGCGGCGCCCTCGTGGGCACCTTCCTGGGCGTGCTGCTGGCCTACGGTGTGGTGGCTCCGGTCGCCGCCCGGCTGCGCGACGTGGTGATCGAGGAGGCGAAGTATTTCGAGCTGATCCGTGCCGTCCTGGTGGCCCACCTGCATGGCCATCCGCCGCAGGTGAGCGTGGAGAGCGGCCGCAAGATGGTGCCGAACGAGCACATGCCGAGCTTCCTGGAGCTCGAGACGGTGATCCAGTCGCTCGACATCACCTGAGGCTCGCCGAGGTGATCACGCCTCGTTTGCCATGCCGGCGGCCTCGTGCGGCGCCGGGCCTACGCCGCTCCCGGCCCGCTGGCGCCGAAGGCCGCCGCCTGGCCTGCGAGTTCGCACACCTGCCTGGAGAGGATCGCCTGCTTTCCTTCGAGGCCGTCGATCTCGAACCAGGCAGCGTCGAGCGCGTCGCTGGCCGCGACGGGGGTGCCGGACACCCAGCCGCACAGCACCGGCAGCAGGATGAAATGCCCGAGCAGCCGGCCATCCGCGTCCTGGTGGAACACGTCGAACGGCGTCAGCAGGTGCCGCGGGCGACCGACGATGCCGGTCTCTTCCCGCAGCTCGCGCAGGCCCGCTTCGATGATCGTCTCGCCGGCCTCGATCTTGCCACCCGGATAGCCCCACAACCCCGCATCCGGCGGATTGCGACGTTGCACCAGCACCACCTCGCGCGAGCGCAGCACTACGGCGATGGCCGCTGCCACCGGAGCGGTCAGGGCCGTGACGCCCGCATCAGGATCGTGGCGACCTGCTCGCACAGCACCTGGTCCGCATCCAGGAAACGTCCCGGCAACGGACTGTCGATGTCCAGTACGCCGAGCAGTTGCCCGTCCTGCAGCAGCGGCACCACGATCTCCGACCGCGAGGCCGCGTCGCAGGCGATGTGCCCGGGGAAGGCGTGTACGTCCGGCACCACGATGGTCTCGCGCCGGGACGCCGCGGTGCCGCAGACGCCGCTGCCCAGCTTGATCCGGACGCAGGCGACGCGACCCTGGAACGGTCCCAGCACCAGCTCGTCCCCGCGCAGGAAATAGAAGCCGGCCCAGTTGATCCCGGGCAACCGCTCGAACAGCAGGGCGGCGGTGTTGGCGGCGTTTGCTATGAGGTCGGTCTCGCCGTCGAGCAGGCCGCGCAGCGCCTCGATCAGATCGTCATGGTTCGCCTGCACATCCCGCTCCTCGTCCATCCACGGCAGGGTCGTCGAGCCGACCGCGCGCGGCAACCCCGAATTCCCTGGCGAACCGCTCGATCAATCGATGCTGCAATAGGCGGTGTGGACGGGTTCGATTAAGAACTCACAAGCGAGTTGATCGGTGATTTACAGCGGGTCGGCAAGTTGGAGCCGATTTGATGCTGACAAGAATGACCGAGGCGGACTGGGAGGTCGTCCTGGAGGTGTTCCGCGGCTGTTTGCCTCGGCGT
>JAABUX010009868.1_pt1 | contig 10753 bp, 8 predicted proteins | sample 5561851 | NCBI WGS metagenome assembly JAABUX01 (sample SAMN10711883, study PRJNA513361) | rock metagenome | isolation source: Antarctica rocks | place: Antarctica: Victoria Land, Richard Nunatak red sandstone | collected 2016-01-03 | reverse complement strand
CACCCGTTGTGCCGTGGATTCGTCGATCATTATCGTGTCCGTGCGACTTCAGTCGCCGTAGTTTGCCATGCGACTTCAGTCGCAGGTCCCCATGCCACAAAAGTCAGGCGGCCCCCTACCATTAGTGGGCGATAAAGCTTTTGCCCGCCGGGTGGCACTTAATAGGTGAAGCTTCAAACTACGGCTGGTTCGGACCGGGAGTTGTACTGACTTGGACGAGACACGACGCGCGCGGCAGGCCGAGACCGAGGGGATCAACTCTTTCGAGGGGTTGATCGGTCGCTACCAGGACATGGCGTTCGGCTACGCCCTCTCGCTGCTGCGCGACTATCACCTCGCCCAGGACGCCACGCAGGAGGCCCTGTTCATCGCATATATGAATCTACCCACGCTGCGGGAACGGGCGGCGTTCCCCGGCTGGTTGCGCGGCATCGTGCATCACCAGTGCTGCCGCTACCTGCGCAAGCGCCGCTTCGACACGATCCCGCTGGACGACGCGATCGGCGTGCCGGAGGCGGCCATCGGCCCCGCGCAGTACCTGGAGCGGCGCGAGGCGCTCGACCGCATCCTGGCCGCGATCGGGGCGCTGCCCGACGCGCAGCGCGAGGTGGCCGCGCTGTACTACATCAAAGATTACGCGCAGCGCGAGATCGCCGCCTTCCTGGACGTGCCGGTGAGCACGGTCAACAACCGGCTGCACGCGGCGCGCCAACAATTAAGAGGAGACCTACGACCGATGACCGAACATACCACGACTACTACGACCACCGCATCCCCTACACTCTCTGTGCGCCCTGCCGGGCAGGTCGTCCGCGTGCAAGGGCCGGTCGTCGACGCTCGCTTCGCGGGCGGCGCGCTGCCCGGACTGATGGGCCAGGCCACGATCACAGACGAGGCGTCCGGCCGCGCGTGGACGGCGCAGGTAGTCCTCCAGCATCTCGACGACAGGACGATCCGCTGCATCGTCACAGACGACGCGCAGGGCATCGTGCCCGGCCTGGCTGCACGAGATGCGGGCGGCGCTGTGCATGCGCCCATCGACGCCGCGCTCCTGGAGCGGGCGCTCCCGCTGCTGGGCAATCAGCGCGAAACCGATTTGGCTACCGAGGCGCGAACAGAGCCGCGCACGGTGCTGGAGACGGGCATCAAGGTGATCGACCTGATGTGCCCCTACGTCGTGGGCGGCAAGGCCGGGATGGCCGGTCACCCTGGCTCGGGCAAGCTGGTCGTGCTACAACAGCTGATGCGCAACCTGGAGCACGGCGACGCGTCGCTATCCCTGATCGAACTCGCGCGGGTCCAGGAGGCTACGCTCGCCTACGAGGGCAAGGAAGAACTGCCGCAGCCGCGCGGGGCGCTACAGTGGATCTGTGTGGCGACGGCCAACCCAACCGACCCGGCCGACCCGGCCTCGCTCGTCGCGTCAGGCCTGCTCGACGCCATGACCTACACGTCCTATGCCCTCGGCGTCTTGGGCATCTGGCCGGCTGTGGACCCGCTGCTGTCGTGGTCGCGTCACCTCGACCCGGCCATAGTGGGGCAGGAGCACTATGACGTGGCCCTGGGGGTGCGGCGGCTGCTGCGCCGCTACCGCGACCTGCAGGAGGGCCTGGACGGAGCCGGGGGCGCGACGCTCTCGCCCGAAGATAAGACGGTGATAGCGCGGGCGCGCCGCGTGCAGCGTTTCTTCACGCAGCCGTTCTCCGTGGCCGAGCCCTTCATACAACGCAAGGGACAATACGTGGGCCGCGACGAGACGGTGCGCGGGTTCAAGGCGCTGCTGGAGGGGGCCTACGACAGCCTACCCGAAGACGCCTTCCTGTGGTGCGGACCCATCGCGCAGGCCGTCGAGCACGCGGGAGCACGACGCGCGTAGCGTCGCTCCCGGTAGATACAACCCTCCTTATGAACAACAGGCCGGGGGAGCGGACAAGTCCATTTCCCCCGGCCCCTCTAGCTACTGGCTACTGACTACTGACTACTGACTACTATTTACTGCGCCAGCCCTTCGGTGCTGCGCAGCGTGGCGTGGTTCGGCGCGAAGACGGTCTGCTCGGCCACGAAACCCTGCGGGCTCGTCGAGGAGAGGATCGCGCCGTGGATCGGCGTGAGGCCGGGCACAAGCCGATTGACGTCGAACGTGAAGCGCTGCGTCGGCTGCACGTCGATATGCTTGGTGATCTTTTGCCCATTGCTGCCGTAGAATGTGGCGTCGACGGGGACCGTCGCCGATGACGGGTTGTAGAGCAGCAGGAACTCGCTATTGCCCTCTGTGTTGCCGCCGGGGAAACTCCAACGCACGCCCGCGCCGTTGCGTCCAAAGACGTCGGAACCGGCGATGTTGGCGTTGTTCGGCGAGCCGAAGTACTCGGGACGCTCCACCACCACCGGCTGATCGCTCGTGACCACACTGGCAATACCGCTGGCGCTGAGCGTGTCATTCAGCTTGATGTTGCCGCGGCTGCGCCCCGGCACGAGCAGCGTGCGGCTGCCCAACGGGTTGCCGGAGCCGCCGAAGAAGCTGGCCGTGACCAGCGCCGGCGTGAGGTTAGGGTTGAGCACCGTCAGAAAGGTCTCGAAGCGGTTGACCGTTGTGCCCTCGGCGAACAGCCAGCTCGTCGCGGCGGTGTTGGTCCCCGCGCGGGTAGTCATGCCATAGTCGTTGTTGCTGAAGGTCAGCGTGCGCTCGACCACGACGGGGTGATCCGCGGTGGCGACGATGCTCACCGACGCGCCGGGGAATTGCTGGTTGATGTCCACGACGCCGTTGCTGTGCACCGGCACGGTGACGGGAACGCTCTTGCCGGGACCGCCGCCCAGGGGCAGGATCTGCAATTGGACGTGCGCGGGCGTGGCCTGGTCGGGGTTTAGGATGGACACGGTCTCGTGGAAGGTGAGGCCGGTGTAGCCCTCGGCGAGGTACCACGTCGTGCCCAAGCCGGTGTTGCCCAGCAGCGAGTCGCCGTCGCGGCCGGGGCGGTTGATGTTGAGCTGCGCCGTGATGCGGCGGTCGGCGCTCACCACCAACCCGAACGTTCCGTTGAACGGTTCGAGCGATGCCACCGCCACCGTCTTCTGCGAACCGGCGTTGACCATCACGGTCTTGGTGTCGGTCGCCCCATTGTTGAAATAGAAGGTAAGCCGGACGCTGGCGGGCTGTCCATTGCCGTTGAGCAGGTTGACGGCCGAGTGCGCGCCGGCCGTCTGCAGGCCGCCCGCGAAGTAGTACTGCTCCGAGCGCGACAACTGGCCGGTCAGCGCGGTGATCGCGCTCACGCGGCTTTGGTTGCCGATGGCGCTCACGGTGTTCGTGCCCTGCAGTAGGGAACTGGGGGCCATGAACGAGGCGGTAAACGCGCCGTCATTCGTGGTAATCGGCGCCGTCGTCGAGATAGCCGCGCCGTTGAGCGCGAGCGTCACCTGCTCCAGACGGCCGAATCCTTTGCCCGTGACCGTCACGGTCCCGCCGGGGCTCGTCGTCGCGGGGTTGAGCGAGATAGAGGGCGTGAGCTGTTGCACGGTGACCTTGGCCTCGGCCGAGCGCTTGCTGGTGGCCCCGAGGGCGCTGAGCGTGTAGGCTCCGGGCTTCAGCCCGTAGGCGAAGGTGACGCCGGTGGGCGTCAGGGCGCCGGCGGCACTGGCCTTGGTCGTCGTGGCGGTCTTCGTGCCATTGATGAGGATGATGACGGTTTCGTTCGCGTCGAATCCTGTCCCCGAAACGGTCACAAGGCCACCGCGGTTGACGACGGTCGGCGTCACGGCCAGCGCGGCCGTGATCACGGGGGTAGCCGTCACCTGGGCCGTCGGCGTGACGGTGTGCGTCGCGGCCACGGTGGCCGTGGCGGCAGCCTTCGTCGCCGTCGGCGCGGCGGTCGTGGCCGCCGCGCTCGCCTGTGTCTGCTGGAGCGTCGGCGCCCCTGCGGCGATCACCGCCGACGACGCCGGAGCCACCATGGCGCCGACCAGCGCGACGGCCAGCCCTGCTCCCAGATAATACCTCGAACTCATGATAGCGTGGCCTCCTGCTACTATGCCCGGCGAAGCGCCTCACCACACCCACCAACTCCGTCGTTGGCACAACGGAGCGCGGGGCGCGCCTCAACGCTTCACCACCGGGTCCGGCCACGATCGGCCGGCGCCCATAGGGCGGTACGGATTAAGACAAAGCTCTCGTCGTTTCTGTAGACATGAGCTCTATCTTCACTATAGACAACAGGTGGCGAAATAGCATGATATAAAACTCACCTATCGCGAAAGTAATGAAGGCAAGAGTGGGGCCGCAGTCGGCTAAGGCTGCATGGTGCGGCCGCTGCTCGTATCTATCACCCATGCTCCGTAGGTGAGTAACCCACGGCGCGTGCGCCGAGCGCCGCTAGCGCACATGATGCAGATAGCCTGCATGCACACGGTCCCCCACGGATGCGGCGCCTGCTCAGTCGGGAGTGGCCTGGCGACGGGCATGCCGGGTGGCGACTCTGGCGTAGGCGTCGGCCAGCAAGGGCTTGACGGCCTCGAAGGTGTCCGGGCTTGGGTTAAGCACGCAAACAAACGACTGCGGCGCGTACACCGGATGGGGCATCAGCCGGTCCACGGCTGCGAAGTCATAGGGGGTGCTCTGATCACTCTCGGCGCCAGGCGCAGGGCCAAAGAGCGCGCGAAAGGTGTCCCTGCTCACGCCGATGTTGAGCCGAAACACATCCGGGCGATTCAGATGTGAGGCGTTGTCAAAGTCGCCGTAGTCCTTGGTGACGATGGTGGCGAAGGGCTGCCGGTGCGCCGGGTCAAGGTTGTGCTGGGGGTCATAGAAGAAGAAGGTGTCGCTGGCCCCAGGACCGTCAGTTGGTCTAAGAACCTCAATACCCGTGAACGTCTCCTCGATGTACTGGACGATGGCCTCTTGGTCCATAAGCCCTCCACGCGAACCACACGAGATAGAACGGAGATGGCACAGACGCCGTCTCTCTATTTGTATTCTACAACCCTGGTGTGCGTAGGGAGGGTTGTGCGTCCGATCGACCGACGGAGAGGTAGGAGCGAGTTGGGAGGAGTCCACTTGTATCGACATGGCTGAGAATATGCAAAGAACCCCGATCATGCCGCCAGATCACGGCGGTCGAAGATGATCAGGCCGGCGATCAGGCCGGCCACGCCCAGGCCACTCAGGAGTATAAGATGCCACCAGGTGAACTGGTGCTGGACCAGGATCGCGCTCAGTTGGGCGTAGTGAAACGGTGAGAGGTAGGTCAACCAGGTCAAACGGTCGGAAAGCGAGGCTAGGCTGTTCAGTAGATAGCCCAGGATCAGCACACCGATCGCCGCGCTGCTCGCGGTGCGCGCGACGGAGGCGCAGGCGCTGATAGCGGCGCCCAGCCCCAGCGCGAACAAAAGAAAGGCGCCCCCGGCCAGTTGGGTTAGCAGCAGCCAGCGCCACGCGACGTGCGCCGCGCCGAAGAGGCGCGTGTCCACCCACACCGCCGCCACCGCCCAGACGCTCATGATCACCCCGACCAGCAGCAGGGCGCCGCAGCGCTCCAGGTAGAAGCGCCGCCGGCTGATGGGGCGGGCCAGCGCCAGCTCAATTGTCCCGTCTTCGATCGGTCGGGCGACGATCCCCCCCGCGATGAAGGCCAGGTAGCCGCCGAAGAACAGACCAAAATAGCTGTAAAACTCGAACGAGAGATATCCGGTGAACGTTTGGATCGCCTGTGCATTGACGTGTGCCCCGATGATCGCCCGGCCGACCGGCGAGGTCAGGTAGGTCCCCAGGTTGACGCCTTTCAGGGCGGGAACGAGCACTCCGACCAGCAGAACGATGGCCGCGATATAGAAACACGCGATCACCGTGCCGATGCGCGTCTCGGCCAGCGTGGCCGTCAAGAGTGGCAGCCCGCTCCGCCGCGCCGGGGCCAGCGGCCGCGCCGCCCCCGCTCCCACCATGCGTTGGGCCGGCAAGGCCGGCGTTGTCGCTGCTGCTGTCCGTACCATGCTCTTTCTTCCTTTCGACGTTAGTTCGACGTTAGTCGCCGGCTGCTACGCCTCGGCCGTGGACGCCACCGGCGTGGCGGGCGTCTCGTAAAACTGCATGAAGACCTCCTCCAGCGGCGCTTCTTCAGCGGAGAGGCGCGCCACGTCGTAGCGCGCCAGCGTCTTGATTAAGGCATCGACGCTGCCACGTATGGTGAACGTGAGCGCCTCCAGCCCTGCCTCAGCGGACGCTCCGTGGCTGCTCACCGCGAGATCGACCACGCCCGGTATCCGCCGCAACGCATCCGGGTCGGCCGGCCGCGCGGTCGGGCCGAACTCCACGGTGACCTTTTGCCCCGCGCGCTGGCGCAGCGTCTCGATGCGTTCAACCGCCACCAACTCGCCGGAGCGAATCACCCCGACACGCGGGCAGGTCTTTTCGACGTCGGACATGATATGTGAGCTCATGAAGATCGTGCGGCCACGCTGCGCCTCGTCCAGCAGGAAGGTGGTGAAGGCGCGCTGGCTGAGCGGATCGAGCCCACTGGTGGGCTCGTCAAGGATCACCAGCTCGGGATCGCACATGAAGGCCTGCACCAGAGCGATCTTCTGGCGCATCCCTTTGGAATAGCCCTGCACCGGACGGTCGACCTCCACGTCGAACCGCTCGATGAGCTCATCGCGCAGGATCGGCTGAAGCCCCTGCATCCGTGAATAGCGCTCCAACAGACGCCGCCCGGTGATCCCCCGCGGCAGGCGCACATCGCCCGGCACGTAGCCAAGCCGCCGGTGGATGGCCTGGGTCTCGCGCTGGGCGTCCCGGCCGAGCACGCGGATCGTCCCGGCGGTGGGCCGGATAAAATCGAGCATGGCGCGGATTGTGGTGCTCTTGCCGGCGCCATTGGGTCCCAGGAACCCAAAGATCTCCCCTTGCGCCACGCTGAACGAGATGCCCTTGACCGCCTGCACCGCTCCATAGGACTTGACAAAGTCCCGTACCGTGATGGCAGCTGGCCCCGTCGCCTGTGCCGTCGCGTCAGCTGGCGCCGCGGCCATCACGGTCGCCGCGGCGTTGTCCTGGCCGATCATAGTGTGTCCTCCTTCTCCCTTGTGGGCGCCACAGCCCCTCCATCCTCCAGTGCATCGCCGGACGCCGCCGTGCCAGCTAGAGACCGCCCCAACGCGGCAATCACGGTCCGCCCGCGCGCTAGCGTCGCCCTGTCGGGCATCTCCGGTTCAAAGCCACGCTGGACGATCACGGCGAAGGCAGCGGCAATCTCCTCAAACGGCGGCACGAGGTCAGCCGGCATGTAGTCGTCGACCGTGAGAATGCCGTACGTTAAAGCCGTTATCAGATAGGCCTGTACGTCCACGGAGATGTCGGTCCGCATTAACCCTACGGCGCGCATCTCACGGATCAAGGCCTGGCGCGCTTCTGCGTCTTGATGAGCGCGCGCACGGATCTCGGGCGACCGCATCCACTCGCCCAGCGCCTCATGATCCCGCGTAAGCAGGGCGCGGAGCAACGGACTCTGCGCGGAGAGAACGAGCGCATGGCGGTACAGGCTGGAGATCGTTCCACCCTGCGGATCAGTCGCCATGCGCGCGACAAGATCGGCGTACCACTGCTGCTCCTCACGCTCCATCAAGGCCTGTAGCATGGCTCCTTTGGTCGGCCAGTGCAGATACACCGTTCCTTTGGCCACGCCCGCCTCGCGCGCGATATCGTCGACCGTTGTTTTGCCGTAGCCCCAGCGGGTGATAAGGGTGGCCAGGGCGTCCAGGATGCGGTTGCCGCGTTCGGCCCATCGCTGTTCCTTCTCGCGCTGCCGAAGTCCGGACGCCGTCGCGCCTTCCTGTAGCCTATCGCTGGTCATCACCCCTCCTAATCTTATGGCCAATTATGACTATCTGGTCATATAGTACACGTCTTGGGCGCTGGCGTCAAGTAGATAGGAGAGCGGGGCCTGCGGCGGATGCCGGACCGCGACGCGCAAGCGGCGGACTGGAGCGCAACGTATCGCCGCGCCAATACCACCATGTCCTCTTGACGTGGCTCAAGAAGAACGGCTAACGACGAGCGCGACAAAGAGCGCGTAGACCACGATGATGGCGACGCCGCCGCGGCGCGTCAGGCCGCCGCGGCGCGCCAGCAGCGCCAGCACGACGGCCGTCATCCCCAGGAGCCACAGCAGGTTGAGCAAGCCGGACCCGCTCGCCGAGACGCCGCCGACGATGAGGGCCGGCAACGCGATCCCGGCCAGGACGTTGATGGTGTTGCTGTTGAGTGTTTCGCTCACGACCGCCGCGCCGCGCCCCTGCAGCGCCAGATGACTCGCGGCGTAGGCGTTGGGCAGGCTAGTGAGCGCGGCCAGCGCGACCGTGCCGACGAGCGCGTCGGGGACGCGCCAGGCCGCGGCGAGGGTGAGCGCCGCCGTCACCAGCGCCAGGCTTGCCCCGACGATGAGCGCCAGCGCGACGGGGATAAACAGGGCCGGTCCCCACGGTCCCGCCCCGCGCGGACCGGCGGCGACGCGCGGGTCCGCGGCGACCTCCTGGTCGACCTCGCTCACGGCAAGGGCGAGCAACCGCGCCAGTCCGCGCGGCAGGGGCAGATGCGCCAGCCGGTGGGGTGACGCCCCCAACGCCAAGCAATAGGGGACGAACACCAGCAGCAGAAGCGCGGCGGCGGCGAGCGGAGGTAGAATGTTTCCGACGAGGCCGACGACGACGAGCGTAGAGAAGACGGCCATGCCGCCGTCGAGCAGCAGGCCCGCGCGGCGCACGCGCACACGGCCGGCCAGTACGGCGCCGACGCCGAGCAGCGCGGCCAGGTTGAAGATGTTGGAGCCGAGCACCACGCCGAGGCCGACATCGCGCCGGCCGGCATGCAGGGCCGCGAGGGCCGACGAGATCTCCGGCGCGTCGGCGCCCAGCGCGGTGAGCAGGCCAAGCAGCCCCTCGGAGAGACCGAGGCGCGCGCCGAGCCGGTCGAGCCCGCGCACCAGCGCCTCGCTTGCGGCGAGCGTGACTAGTAGGGCGACCGCGAAGACGAGCAAGGCGACGCTGGGGGACAATAGGAGACCTCCGGTATGGGTTGTGCGAGTGGCGAGTGACGAGTGGCGAGAACTAGTCACTCGTCACTCGCCACTCGCCACTCGCCACTTAAAATAAGGAGTCACGCGTTGATAGGATCGCCGGACGTCGCCGCATTTATCGGGCTGCTGATCGCGGTGGCCGTCGTCGCCGTGGCGGTGCGCTTCGTCAAAGTCCCGTACAGCGTGGCCCTCGTGCTCACCGGGCTGGCGCTGGCGCTGGCCCCGAGCGCGCCGAGCGTGCAGCTGACACCAACTGTCATTTTAACCGTCTTCTTGCCCGTGTTGCTTTTCCACGGCGCCTACAACCTCGACCTGGCCGATGTGCGCGCCAACCTCACCCCCGTGGCGCTCCTCGCCGTCCCCGGTGTGCTGGTCACGGCCGCGCTCGTCGGCGCGGCGCTGCACTACCTGGCCGGACTACAGTGGGGGACCGCGCTGCTCTTCGGGGCGATCGTGGGCGCGACCGATCCCGTGGCCGTGCTGGCTATCTTCGGCGAGGTGGGCGCGCCGCGCCGCCTGTCTACCATCGTCAACGCCGAGAGCCTATTCAACGACGGTACCGCCCTGGTGATCTTCGCCACCATCCTGGGCGTCATCACCTCCAAGACGTTTGACGCGGGGGTGACAGTGGAGCGCTTCGTGATCGTCGTCGCCGGTTCGCTCGCGCTGGGCGCCGCCGTCGGCGTGCTCGGCGGGACGGTGATGGCGCGCCTCGACGACGCGCTGGTCGAGACGACGATCACCGTGATCCTGGCCTACGGCGGCTACCTGCTGGCCGACCGCCTGACGGTGTCGGGTCCGCTAGAGACGGTGATGGCGGGGCTGATGTTGGGCGCGCGCGGCAGGCAGGTGATGAGCGCCACGACGCTCCTGCAGGCCCGCGCCACCTGGCAGTTCCTCGACTTCCTGTTCAACTCGCTGTTGTTCTTGCTGGTGGGGCTGGCGGTGCGCCCGCTCGGCGCCTCGGCCGTGCTGGGCTTCGGCCCCGCCGTGTGGCGGGCGCTCGCCGTGGCCGTCGTCGCGGTCATCGTGTCGCGCGCGCTCGTGGTATGGGCCGTTGCTCACCTGCTCAAGCGCTTGGGACGCGCGTTGCCGCGCGGATGGCGCACGGTAGTGACGTGGGCCGGGTTGCGCGGGGCTGTGTCGCTCGCGGCCGCGCTCAGCCTACCGGGCAAGCTGCCCGACCGCACTCTGCTGCTGGTCCTGACCTTCGGCATCGTCCTGTTCACGCTGCTGGGGCAGGGGCTGACGATCGGGCGGGTCATGGCGTGGCTGCATATCGGCGGCGGCGACACCTCGCGCCATGAACTCGAGCTCGCGGTGGGGCGGCTGCGCGCGACCGAGGCGGCCCGGCGCGAAGTGGGGGCGCTGCAGGGCGGCGGGGCGCTCGACGTTAATATGGCGCGCCAGCTGGAAGGGGAGTACGCGGAGCGTGAGCGCGCGCTGCGCCAGCAGGTTGCCACGCTGCGGCACGGCGCGGGGACACTGGAACGCCAGCAGGAGGTCGAGGCGCAACGACGTCTGCTGCGCGTGCAGCGCGAGGCCGTCCGCCACTCCTACGCGCACGGCCAGATCTCCAACACCTCGTTGCGCGAACTCGTCGCCGAGCTCGACGAGGAACTAGCCAAGCTCGAGCCGGCGCTGGAAAACGAGTGACGAGTGACAAGATACGATCCTGGACGACCACTATC
>JAABUX010009867.1_pt1 | contig 10753 bp, 11 predicted proteins | sample 5561851 | NCBI WGS metagenome assembly JAABUX01 (sample SAMN10711883, study PRJNA513361) | rock metagenome | isolation source: Antarctica rocks | place: Antarctica: Victoria Land, Richard Nunatak red sandstone | collected 2016-01-03 | reverse complement strand
ACGAGGCAGGCGCGGTTGGAAAGGCCCCGACGGCCGCGCTTGCGCCAGCCGCCGGTCAGGTTCAACCTGCCCTCGAGCGGTTCGCCCGGACCCTTCCATTTCGGGTCCACGCCACTGACGACTTCCGCCGCGGCGCGTATCGCGAGCGGCGTGAGGTCGCGCGGAGCATGGCCGAAATCGCACCCGACCCGCCGGGTTGGCTGACGGCGCTGCGCTTCGACATCGACACGGAGGGCGGAGGTGCGGCGTGGATCGAGGCGGAGCTGCCGGCGCCGAATCTCGTTGTCATCAACCCGAGCAACGGCCACGCGCACCTGATCTATTTACTCGGGGCGTGGGTGCAGACCGACTTCGGTGATTCGCGTCGACTCAAGGTCGTTCGCTACGCGGCCGCGATCGAGCGTGCGTACACCGCGGCGCTCGGCGCCGATACGGCGTACGCGGGTCGCTTTCACCACAACCCGTTATCGTGTGCGTATGTCACGAAGATTGGCCGCGAAGCGCCGTATTCGCTCGATGAACTCGCGCGGTACGTTGACCTCACGGTAGCACCGCAGAAGAAGAGCCCGCCAACCGGGATTGGCCGCAACGTTGAAATCTTCGACCGGCTGCGGCGCTGGGCGTACGTTGCGGTTGCGGACTGGCGCATCGGCACGTACGATGCGTGGTGCGATGCCGTCGGCGATCGCGGTGAGCAGATCGCCGCTGATGTCGGCGCCGAAAGCCCCCGCGGTCCGCTTACAGCGAACGAAATCGGTCACATCGTCAAGAGCGTTGCGCGCTGGGTGTGGGAACGCTACGGTGCCGACGTGCCGCCCTTGCTACGCGAAGCTCGGATGGCTGCACAGCGCGAGCGGGAGAAGGCTCGCCAGACGGCCCGTGAGGCGACCCGAGAACGCTCCCGCATGACGCGTGCGGAATACGTGGCCCCGGCGCGTCAGCGTCGCGCAGAGGCCCTGCAAATGCGCGAGAAGGGGATCGCGGCACGCGAGATCGCGCGCGTCCTGTCAATCAGCGTCCGCGAAGTCTACCGGCTCCTTCGAAGCGTTGTGACGTCGGTCGTTCGGGTTGTTCAGAGCGCGTCAAAGACGACTGTGCAGGGTCCGCCCGCCGTATCAGACTTTAAGGGTGCCCCAGGTCCGCTTCCAGTTTCGCTTGGTGATGTTGGCATAGGTAAGGTGAACGCTGCAGACATGATCGTGAACGACGATTTTGTGATCTCAGAGCCTTCTACTGCGCATGGAGGAGCGATTGCCGCAGCAATCGTCTCCGAATACGCGGTCCCCGCGCGTAGCGCGGAACTCAAGATCGATGCGGCGAGCAACGGAAGGGGGGGTTGGGGGGAAACCAACGTCGGCGAGAGTCCGATCGCGTATATTCAGCGTCGCGTTCGCGAGATCGTTGCCAAACAACGTGAACAGGAACGGCCACCATAGGCCGACGCGTGCGATTTGTTTACGATCGCGATGATGCTGGCGACTTAGATCGCGGTGATGTCGAGCGAAATGCTCTGCGTCGCTTCTCCGCCCAAGTCAGCCGCTGTTGATCTTCGGAATCTAGCCGCGGCCACGACGGAACGCAAGGGACACTTCCGGTGCTCGCTGCGTTCCGCTCCACGCTCGGCTACGCCGCCCTTGTCCGCTGCGCCGTTCCATCGCGGCCACGTCTTTGACGGACCCATCAACAGCGACCGCCTCGGGCGGAGAAGGGTTCAGACCAATGACGACGCTCTACACGATCAGCGACGACCGTACGAAGTTCTGCCGCAAGGCGATGAAGGCCCATAACGGGGTTTGGAATCCCGTCACGACGGCGTGGATGTTCCACAACGCCGGCGACCACGCGAATGCGCTGTGCGAGCTGTATCGGGCGACGCGCCCGAGCGTAGCGCAGCTCGAGACGCTGCTGGCGATGGCGGCCGACGGCACCGGCGCACAGGCGTGGGACTTCGACCCGATCGTCGGCGCGCCGGATTACGCGACGCTCACGCGCGATGATGCGTCGCGCGTGTTGAGCGCGGGCTACACCGTCCGGCGTCTGCTCGGGACGCATCCGCTCGAAGACGCACCGGCCGACGTGCCGTCGGACATCTTCGACGCCTCGGCGTTCGAGGAACGCGCGCGGCGCGGGTCGCGCCGGCGTCGCACCGCCGCGTAACGGCGCCACTCTGAACTAACGCACTCGCGCGGCGCTCGTAAGGGCGCCGCGCTTCTGTTTTGGAGGCTTCGATGCGAAGCTCTATTTCGTCGCGCCCGAGCGACGTCGTTTCCGCACTGCTCGTCGATGCGAGCGATTTCCACCGCGCGACGATCGCGCCACATCTCCACGCATACCCAACGCCGCTGCTCGAGCGGCTTGTTGCGACGAGCTGCCGTGTGCGGCCGCTTCAGGACGGCGAGCGTTACCGCGACGTGTCGCGGGCGTTGCTGCGTCTCGGCGTTGACGTCGATGCGTGGCCGGTCCCGCCCGCGGGTCTCTTCGTCGTGGAGGAGCGCACGGTATATCTCCGCGCGGTCACGCCGATGACGATCGGCCACGAGGTTGCGCATGCGATCGACTGCGTGCTCGGCGACGGCGTGTACCGCAGCGGCTATGATCGGCACATTCGCGCTGCGTTCGCGGGCGCGCGTGCGTTCGTGACGCCATACGCCGCGTCGGGCCTTGACGAATACTTCGCCGAGTGCGTGCGCGCGTACGCCGACGTGCTCAACGACCCGCACTCGCCGTGGCCGCGCGCGACGCGCGAGCGTTTACTGGCGTGCGATCCAGCGATGCACGCGATCGTCGCCGCGATCTTCGGCGACTAGCCCGAAACGCCGGCGACGTCGGCGTCGCGTAGTGCAACTGCGCCTGATGATGGGCTTCACCGTCACTGACTGACGGAGATTTAACTCATGTCTCGTAAAGCAAAGAGCAATGGCAGCACCGCGCTCGCGATGGTCGCCACGGCGCCGTCGGCGCTGCAAATCACGCGTAGTGACGCGAACGCACGTATTAAGGCGCGAGCGCTCGAGCTCTACCACGAGGCGCGCACGCAACGCGACGAACGCATCCGCGCCTTCGAGGCCGAATACGGCCGCGCCGATCGCATCGACAACAGCGTGCTGACGGACCTGCAGCGCATTCAAGCGCGACTCGCGGCAATCGCTGCGCGCCAGCAGCGCGCCAACACGACGGGGGGTGAGCCGAAGGTCGCGAAATTCGTTGACCAGATCGGCACCATGATCGTAGGTTATTGAGAATCAGCGTTAGCCGTCGAAGCCCGCTGGGACCCATCATCCCGTTGAGGTTTTCCATGGCCTTCGATGTCAGCCGCTACCACCTCATCGCAAGCAACGAGCTGGCGCAACGCTGGATCTCGCTCCGAGAACGGCTTGGCGCGCCCGAAACCACGCTGAAAGCGTACGCAAGTGATCTGAACGACTATCTACGCTGGTGTGCATCGCGGGGGCGCCCGCCGTACCCGCTTGGGCTTGACGGAATCGCGGACTACGTACAAGACATGCGCGAGAGAGCGGCAGGAAGAGGACAACAGCGCTCGCTCGGACGGCGCGTCGGCCTCGAACCAACAACGGTCTACCGGCGGATCACAGCGCTGCGACTATGGTTCGACTATCTCGTCGACATCGAAGTAATTAAGAAGAGCGTCTTAGCCCGCGAGACCTCACGTTTCAGTTCGCGCATCGGACTGATAAGAAAGCCCGTCAACACGCCCTGGCTGCCGAACGATCGCGACTGGCAAACCATTATCGACCTCGTCGCGTTGGAATCACATCGCAATCGCTTGATGTTCCTGCTGACGTACGAGTGTGCGCTGCGGCGCGCAGAGTTATGCACGCTATCGCTTTCGGACATCGATCATGCACTACGACAAATCGCGATTCGAGCGAGGAAATCGAAGAGCCGCTACGATCGTTGGCTGCCAATCTCGAAGGAGACGGCGGCCCTACTCATCGCGTACGAGCGCAATCTCCCGCCAACAATGAACTCGACGGAGCCAATCTTCCGGTCTGAGTCGCACCGCAACGCCGGCAACGCGATCTCGTCCTGGACATGGAACAAAGTCGTTGAACGCATCCGCGACGCGGGCTCGCTGCCGCGTTTCCATCCGCACACGATCCGCCATGTTGCGCTGACCGATCTGACTCGTGCCGGTTGGGATGTGCTTGAGCTGAAAGCGTTCGCCGGGCACCGAAAGATCAGTACAACCGAAGTCTACGTTCATCTCGGTGCGCGGCACTTAGCCGAAGCGATGGATCGAACGTGGACGAGTATCTTCGCAGCTCGCCGACAATCGATAATCGGGATTGCGCGTTCATGAATGACCTGATGACGCAACCTCCCATCGCAGTGGGCGAGCTTCGAGCGCTTCGGCGCTGGAGCCACGCGCGGCACACAGTTCTCGCGTACAACGATCCACAACTAGCCCGGTTCAAGAAGCCGATTCTCGACTATTGCGAGAAGTACAATATCAACGTCCAAAGGCGCGTCTCGCTGGTTCGTTTTGTCTGTTGTCACATGGCGAATCTCGTAAAACCGTATTGGGAGTGGAGCGCTGACGATTGGATCGCGTTGATCGCGAAGACGGTGCCGCCTCATCGCCAGGCCGCTTTTCGGCCCTGCGTGGTTTTCTTGGCGTTTGGCCTCGGTGGGTTCAATCTTGCCGTCGAAATCATGCCGCCGCGCTTCAAGTCGACGGAATTCGCGGCGACGTTGTGGGGCGCGGCAGTCGTCGACGATTCGGTCGCGTTCGTGCGTGATTATTTGGTGTCGCTTGGTTATCGCGTCGGCAAGACGCAAGCTGGTGGACGTCTGTTGCGGCAAACGCTCGTGGCGACGATGCTTGCGCTGAAAGAGCCCGACGTGCGACGCTGGGACGAGACCGCCTACTACGCTCTCGTCCTCGGCGAGAATCCATCGGGCTCGATAGCGCTCGCAAAAAAGCGGCGAGATTACGCGCTTTCGACTGCGCTCGCGCTCCACCGTTTGGGAATCTTCGCCGCCGATCCGCAGGTCCACTCGCACGGGAACCGTTTCGCGAAGGCCGACTCGACCGGATACACCGCCGCGTGGGGTGAGTGGATAGATCGTTTCGGTACGTTTAGCGTCGCTGCGAACATGACGCTGAAATACTTTCGGTACTTCCTCCAATTCGTCGGTCGGTGGGCGCTCAAGTGCCACCCTGAGGCGTCGCGTAGCCCGGCAGATTGGGATGTTGAGATCGCGGCCGATTTCGCCGCCTTCGTTGCGAGTGGGAAGGTTGGTGACGTACAGCGGGAGACCGCGGTCGTCGACGTGCGCGCCGGAACTCCACTAAGTCCCAACACGAAGACCAGCAGAATCGGTATGATCAAGGTGTTTTTCGATACGCTGATCGCAAGCGGGTTGATTCGCCGGCGGTTTGCGACGCGCACCGTGTTCCGTCTTCCTGAAGAAGTCGCGCGCCAAGCGGCACCAAAGCCGCGGGATCTCGAGGACGATGTGTGGGCCAAGTTGTTGTGGGCCGGACTCAACCTTGAGATATCAGATCTCGGGCCTGTCTTACGACGACGATACCCGATTGAGCTCTTGCAGGCGATCGTCGTCGTTTGGCTCTTCGCTGGGCTGCGCTGGAGCGAGCTTCATCGCTTGGACAGAGATTGCGTGCGCTGGGAGTACAGTCTGCTGGAAGGCGGCGAAGAAGGTGTGCAACCATCGATCTGTTACCTTACCGTGCCGGCAAACAAATACAAGCCGGAATTTCGTAAACCCGTTGCCGGTGAGGTCGGAAAAGCGGTTGAATCGTGGCTGGTCATCCGACCCGATCAGCCAGGAATCATTGACCCAAAGACCCAGCGCCGTGACGATAAGTTGTTCTGCGTGCGCGGGCGCCTTATCGGGCCGCGCCTCATTCGCAGCCTGATTCGCTCGATCTGCGCGAAAGCCGGGGTTCCCGATCACGACCGGAAAGGGCGATTCACTGTCCATCGCGCGCGTTCGACGATCGCGACGCAACTCGCGAACGCCAAGGAGCCGATGTCGCCTTGGGAGCTCAAAGAATGGCTCGGCCACAACAGCATCCGATCAACGGAATGGTACGTCAACCAGCGTCCACTGACGCTCGCAAAAAAGTACGCCGCGGCTGATTCCTGGCGGCGCAATCTTGCGCGCATCAAGGTGATTCTCGACGCCGGCGTCATTGAATCCGGCGCCGCCGCGCAGGGCGCAACCTACCGAGCTTATGATCTTGGTCACGGCTACTGTACGGATCGATTTTTCTCACGCTGCCCGCATCGCATGGCGTGCGCTCGATGCGGTTATTACGTACCGAAGGATTCGACAAAAGGACAGTTGCTCTCAGCACTCGGCGCAAACGAAGCGCTGTACGAAGAAATTCCGATTCGCGACGAAGAGCGGCTCGCGCTCGAAGGCGATGCCGACGCTATTCGGCAACTTGTCGGCGGCTTGGAGGACACTCCGACCGGCGACGGACGTACGCCTTCCGAAATTCGAGTTCTACCGGTGCCTTGAGTGTGTTCCAGATGAAAGGCATTATCAGGCGCAACTAATGGCGCACGTGCGCTTATCCACGGCGTTAAGCGCCAGGTACGACGCCTGTTGGCGGCGTTCATCGAGCAGTCTTCCTGCCGCTACGAATCGGGCCAGAAGTTAGTGCTGAGAGAACTGGAACAGCGACGAAGAGTCCCAGGCTCGCGATCGGGACTACTTTCGCCAAAGCGACGCCGACAATTGCTAAGGTTAGCGACAACACGAATCGTAGCGCAATGTATCGAGCCTGCGCGGGATCTACCTCGAGAAGTCCGGCCCGAGACGCATACCACCACGATAAGCCGAGCGTGAGAGAACAGCAAGCGAGATTGCTTCCGTATATGATGAGCGACGGCGCCTCAAGCGGATAGCGCCCGAGCACAGCGGCTGAAAACGGCAGCACAACGATCATAAAAAGAAAGAGTAGGTTTGACCAAAGCAATCCACGATTTGCGACGCGCACGTATGCGAAAATCAGATGGTGGACGACCCAATAGTAAGCCACGATCGCGAAGCTGAGAGCGAAGATTCCAAATCTCGGCGCAGTCGCAACTAACGCCGATCCGAGCTTCGATACGGCGACATCAGGTGGCCTGACATCCAAAATTAGCAGCGTTAAAGCGACAGCAAAAATGCCGTCGCTAATTGCGGTTAGCCGACCCGGATCAAGCCCGCCGGGCTTCACCGGTTAGGGCCTGGCATGAGAACGTCCATGTTCTCTGCTACGAGCGAAGTGAGAGCACCGTGCAATCGAGACCACTCATTGCACCGGCAGCCTCCATCGCGACAACCAGTTGTTCGAAAGCAAATACGCGTATTCGAACTGATTCGAGATCAAGCAATTCCGCGCGTACGAGCGAAAGAAGTTTTGGATAAGCTTCTTTAGCGTACATAAAATTGCCAACGATCTCCCAATCGTTGATCATGATCTCGTTGTAGTCAAGCGAAAGAGGAGTCATCGCGCTACCCATCAGAACGAGGCGACCTCCGCGGCGCAGTGACCGCAGAGCGGACATGAAGCCGTTGTTGTCGCTTGCGCGCCCGACTTGGTCAAAAACAAGGTCGGCCGCGCCGTCGCTTGCGAGGCGGATCGCTTTCGTATCGCGGGATGCGTCGCCGCTTAGCGCGACCGGAAATATGCGGTGCGGTGAGAGAAGCGCGAGTTCATCGAGCGTTTCGCGATTGCGCGCGACTGCGACGACCCGGGCAGCACCGAGCGCGAGACCAAGCATGACGGCCGCTGAACCGAAATAGCCGCTTGCACCGTGAACAACGAGCGTCTCTCCGGCAACTAGGCGTCCGCGCATGAGGCCGCCGAGAGGCACAGCAAATTTTCCAAGCGCCGCAAGCCTTTCGTCCGCTATTTCATCCAGATGCAGCGCCGGAACGACGGTAGAACCCGGCATTGCGACGTACTCTGCAAGCGTCCCATCACGCCAAGAGCTGAGCATTCGTCCCGAATCCGGACTGATTCCGGTAAGGCCGATAAGGATGCGCGCGGGTTCGGCGACCGGCTCGTCGGCGGTCAGGAAAGGGTTCACCAGGACGCGATCGCCCGGGTGAACATGATTAACACCGTCGCCGACGGCCTCGACGCGGCCCGTGCCATTGGTGCCGATTGTGAACGGCCCAGGTGGATATGCGTACGGGAGTTCCCCTGCGACGTAAGCCTTCGTGTAGCTGAGCAACGGAACCGCAGCCATGCGAACGAGCACAGCACCTGGACCTATCTCCGGCTTTGAAATCTGCTCAAGCGCGAGTCTGCCGCCTGGACGCTCTAAGCGCCAAGCGCGCATCGTGCCGACAGTCGTCGCTAATAAGGAACTCATAGTTCCGATATTATATCGAGACCGTGAGTTTTGCAAGTGCTATCATTGGGCCATGAGCGGTCTCAACTCAGCAGCGAACCGACCGGGGCGACCGCGCGATGAACACGTGAACAGCGTCGTCCTCGCGGCGACGCGCGAACTTGTGACCCGGCTCGGTTATGATCGGGTGACGACGCAGATGATCGCAAACACGGCCGGCATCGGAAAACAGACCATCTACCGTCGCTGGTCGGGAAAGGCCGAGCTTGTGCTTGAGGCATTAACCAGTTTAGCCCAAGAACGAATCGACGATGCCCTTCCAAGCGGTCCTCTCGCGCGACGGCTCTGCGCCTTTCTTCAGCTCACCTTCGAAGCGCTACAGCAGACCGGCTCCGCAGTTCGCAGCCTCATGGCAACAGCTCAGCGCGATGCGGCTTTTCGCGAGCAGTTTAAGGCGCGCTTCATCGAGCCACGGCGGCGCGCATTACGGCGGGTTCTTGTAGAGGGCGATCGACACTTGAGTCCGGCAAATGCGGATGCAGCAGTTATCGCTCTCTTCGGAGCACTCTGGTATCGGCTTCTCCTCGACGAGACCCTCGACGCTGCATTCGCGCGACGTCTCGTCGCGCTTGTCCTCGACGGTCTGCATTAGCCGTCATCAGGAAAAGCCGATGCCAAAAACGGCTTCGCTGCGACCTTCGACTACGCGCGCGCCGGCGTCTGCTGCGCCCGGGCCAGGCTACGCGCCGACTCCCTATCTAACTATGCCCGCTCCTTGAGGCGTCCTTTTTGGTTAGGACGTCGTTTTTTTGATCTGCCACGAACAGGGATCGTATTCCAGATAACGGGGCCGTCAGCTCGCATCTTGCGACGGAGCGCGCGCTGGAGTTGTTCGCGCCGGTGCAGCAAGCCGACTACGTCGGTTGGAACGGCGGCGGTGTCGGGCCGAAGGGTCAGGACGACGCGCTGCTCGCCGGCTACGAAATCGTCGACGATCCGCTCGGCGCGCAGAACGCCGCCCCGACGGCGGACGAAGACGGCGAGGTGTGTCTGCACACCGAGATCGAGCCGTACGAGGACGAGCCGACGCACGGCGTGTGTGTCGACTGCGGCGAGGAGTTCGAGCTGCGCGGTGCGTCGGCGAACGCCGATGATCCGGCGGAAGAAGACGTCGACGGCGGCCTGAGCCAGCCCGCCGCAGCAGCATGAAGCAGCAAGCGGTCCCGACATCGCCGGGGCCGCCCTCTTCCCGACGATGCCTTTCCGCCGGACTTCATGCACAACGCGTATATGCTCGCGATTCGCCGGCGTGATGATTGAGCCAGGTGGAGATGATACAAATTAAACGTTCCGTTAGCCGTCGCCGCGTAAAGCGCGCCTGAATCGTCCATGTAGTGTAGGAGTCGCCTCAGAAAACGGAATTTAAAGTACGCCAAGCCGTTGACATGACGCGGTAGCGGACCATAAAGAGGTCGTTGGCCCGCTGTACCCGGCCAGAAGCGGATCTTGACGTTGGGCGGCTTTCCGGGCGTCCCAAGCTTGTTGATGTCGATATTCGATGCACCACAGTGTGGAAGCGCCCAAACTCGCATCACTTGATCGCTCATAGGCTCCTGAGTCGAGCCAGCGCTTCGCTGACGATTTCTCTAAAGCCGCGCTGCTCTGATTCTTTGACCCAGATCCCGAAAGCCACGCGATAAACGGCGATACCGGCCTCGGCAGCGAGACTGGCGTCCGGCTCGGGGATACCGCGCCCGCGCAGGCCTTCGGCAAGAACTGCGGCAATCGCCGCAAGCTTGATCAGCTCGCGTTCGTGAAGCTCTGCATGGGCGGCGATCACCAGGCTGCGTTGGCGCGCAAACGGACGATAGGTGTCGACGTAGAAATCGGCCGTCGCATCCAACGCGGCAGCGATCGCCTCCATGGCCGAGGCGTTTGCCGGCGCGTTGCCGAGACCGTCCAACATCTTCTGCTGCAAGCGCTCGCACCATTGGAAGAGCACTTCGCGCTTGTCGGTGAAGTAGCGAAAGAACGTGCGCGCGGTAAGGCCAGCACGCGCGGCGATGTCGGCAACAGTCGTCTGCTCATAGCCGACATCCCCGAACAACTCCATCGCTGCCGCACGAAAGCGACCGGCGGCGTCGGGCTCCCAGCGACCCATGGATCCTCCTAGCGTTGGCACACTGTGACATCATGGTGTCTAATCTGATGGCGCACAATGACATCAACCTCGAAAGGAACTCCCATGCGAATTCTCGTGACCGGTGCGTCTGGCTGGATTGGCTCGGCCAGTGTCACCGAACTGATCGGCGCAGGACATCATGTTTTTGGGCTGGCTCGAGCGGATGAATCCGCCGCTAAAGTTGAAAAGCTCGGCGCCGAAGTGGTGCGCGGCAGTCTGGACGACCTCGTCGGCT
>JAABUX010009866.1_pt1 | contig 10753 bp, 23 predicted proteins | sample 5561851 | NCBI WGS metagenome assembly JAABUX01 (sample SAMN10711883, study PRJNA513361) | rock metagenome | isolation source: Antarctica rocks | place: Antarctica: Victoria Land, Richard Nunatak red sandstone | collected 2016-01-03 | reverse complement strand
CACACCTCGCCGGTCGCGAAGACGCGGCCCGGCGCCCCGAGCAGGTCCGGCGCATTGGTGGTCGTGCTGAAGTTGTAGCGGCAGCTGATGCAGCGGAACAGCGCGATGAGGTCGCCGACGCCCGCGACGGCGAACGGCAGCCCCTGTCAGCAGCTGGCAACATCAGCGGGCAGCACACACGCACACCGTCCGTGCTGACAGTGTCGCGGACCCGCCAACGAGGTGTCAAGCCGGAAGCGGCTCATGACCAGGCGGGTGTGGCCAGGGGCTGCGATCGACCAGGGCAGTGAGCGTTGGTGAGCGAAAGCGCCTGCACCGCTGCATCGCCAGCAGAACCACTAGCCGGGGGCAAGGCGCACCCGAGTGCGCAGCAGGACGATGCCGCTTTCGGCCGTCTCCGGCAGCCACACCTGCGTCGCGCAACGCCCCATGAGGCTTGCGGATCATAATATCCACGTGCGCGGCGTGGTCCACCACTTTCGCTAGCGCTGTGGGTTGAGGCACAGGAGACAGCGTGTGCCGGACGTCTTGCGGGCCGTGCCGCTCCCGGGGTTCGGTACCGGAGGTTGCGGAAGCGAACCTGGATGAGACACGCTGCATCGGAGGAGGTGTCTCCAGTGTCCTCGAACGCGGCAATTGCCTGGCAGAGCTTTCGTCTGAGCCCGGCGAGCCTTGAGGCCGGCAAACTCCCAACAACTGCCGGCTCAGGCGGCATGGCGCCTTATTCGGTGCAGCCGCCAAAGTTCATGCAGGTATGAGCTGTAGCCCCAAACCCAGAAGTCCCATGTGATCAGACCTTCCATTTTTGGTGCCAAGTCATGCAAAAATGTGCAATTGCTGCCAAAGTATCTCTTGCGGCAGCGCGCAGTGCAGGGAGAGGTTTCGGCGGATCATTCGGCAACAAAGGGCGTGCAATCGCTGCGGCGCTGCAAACCTTCCCGTGGATACAAACACAAGCATGCTGGCTGGGAGCTGCTTTGATTGACCGTCACCGGGCCTGTTTATGTGCCAGACCACGACTATGAGCGGCTTCAGACATCCTGCCCAGTGACAGAGGCAGGGCAAATCATGGCAGCTCACAAATTCACAGGCAATTGGGCTGTACTACAAAGAGTGCTTCCATCTGCTTATCCGTTGAGCATTCCCGCGCCATGCGATCCCGCTTGTTTGTCGGCTGGCTTGCGCAGCAATACGATGTGGCGTCGCCTGTATGCGCGTGATTTGCCATCCGCACCGCAATGCTGAGACGCTTCATGATGACAAGGCGACCTGCGGACATCTGTGGGCGTGCGCGGCATGACATGACGGCATACATGCAAGCGTGCAGTCCAACGTCTGCCAGCAGGGGCTGTGACCTGCTTGACTACGGTGTCCTGCTCGACTTTCTGTGGGCGGCACGATGCAAGACTGCGGCACCAGAGTGGACCGGTTGTACAGGCGGGCTGACGTTCCAACCTCTACGCAGGTGAGGCCGAGCACTACTATGTCTAGCTCGATCAGTCCCTCCATGCAAATTGCAGACCACCGTCGTACCCCTTCCATGTGATTCTATCAAATCAAATATCAAGTCAGCGTGATCACGCCGCTGGCGGTCTTGATGCCCACGGCCTTCAGGGCCGGCGGTCCGGCGGCGTACCGCAGCGGCAGCTTCTCGACGCCCTCGCCGATCCACTCCTTGATGGCCGCCTCGTCGCCGGCCACCTCGACGAAGTCAAAGCCCTGAGGCTGCACCTTGTGCTCGGCCGGTATCTGCGGTAGCACACGGCACAGCATCAGATAGCTTCCTGCAGATGCGCTGAAAAAGTTTACGCAGAGCAATGCAGGCTAGTGGACAACTACATATATTTTCTAGTATGGTGCTCTGGAGTTTGGCGAGGAAGTGAAGCGCTGATGGCAAACTGCAGTCGGGCCGTCAGACCCAAGGGGTGTAGGGGACACGCACCTTGTCGGGGCGAATGGTGGGGTCGTCCCAGGTGATGAAGAAAGGTTTCGGCGCTCGGCCGGGCGCGTCGAACTCCGACATGCACGCCACCCGCCACGTGAGCTTGCTGCCGTCCGGGCGCAGCCGCAGCATGTGGCCCAGCATCCCTGCACCAAGTCAGCCTGGTTCAAGAGTCTGCTGCTCTGTCTGCGCCGTCAATACCTGCCATACGTGCGCGCGCAAGCTGCTGCTGCAATCATGCGCACGCAGTGTGCTAGCTCATACGGAGCAGCAATCGCCTTACGGCAGCGAGTGGAGCTGCGAGGAAGGGTATGCAACGTACATGCATGCAACGTACCCTTGTTGCGCTTGGAGACATCAGCGGCGTCATCTGCAGACTGCACGCAGAAGGTGACCAGCTTCCACGGCTGCTCGTCCGTCACCTCCACCGCGCCGATGAGCCTGCGCAGCCGGGCATAGCTGTCTTGGTCTTACCACAGTCAAGGCCAGGGACCGATGAATGAGTGAGCAAGGTGGCTTTCACATTGGCTGCCACCTGCTGCTCCTCTGTAGTGCTCGTCAAAAGCAGCCGTGAACGCGGCAGGAGGTAAGCTGCTCCACTGTGCAATAGACGCACTTGCCCCAGTCGCATGTCTGCGCGGCGACGGGGTCGAAGACGGCCGCAATCTCCAGGTAGCCCTGTCCCAGGGGGATGATGACGTTCTCCGTGCCCCAGCCGCCCTGATGCTTGCCTCCTTCATAGCCTGCGCGCAGGGAACTGTCAAAGCTCAGACGTGGGGCTGTCCACTTTGAGCGGGTTTTGCACCTTCGCAGAACGAGCAGTGCTTGCGCTGCGGCGGCTGCCGTTGCCGTTACGGTCATCGCAGCCGCAAGCTGGACAAACAGACGTTCGCGAACTCGCTTGCATCATGTGCTGCTCGGAAGGATGCGTGCTGTCAGCAGTGGCTCGTTCACTGGAGCTCAGGCAGGTTTGTGCGGGAGTCTCACTGGCGAGGCCATATGTGTCCAGGAAGTGCTTCGCGGCCACTCGGACGTCCTTCGCTGCTATTATGATGTGGTCTATCCTCGGAAAGGTGTCGGCAGTCATGGTTCGGGGGAGGTCTGAGGGGGCCGCTGAAGCGCACAGTTGATTGCGATTGTCGAGATCGGATCGCGCGAATCAATGGATGCCTTTGGCTTCGGACACATTTCCTGCCTGCCTGTGCATAGAGGTCCACTTTTTGTCAGGGTAGGGACGCTTTAGCAGGGCAGCGCCAGGAACAGCCTGGCCCGTACCGTGAATGTTGGCGGCGCCGGAAGAGGGCTGCGGAGCTGCGCCCTTGTAAAGCTGCGCCACTGTAAACTCCAGTAATGCTGGGCATCGCCGGCAGGGCTCTGCCGGTTCGTAAGCAGGCTTCTGGAAGCTGGGGCCACTGATTACGGCAAGATTGCAGTGGCTTTGCAGCCGCAAGCGGAGATTGACTCGCAGGAATGGTCATGTACCTGTGGGTGCCCATGTGATGCAGTTGCTCTGCAGAGCCCAGCATTCGCGTATTCGTGCAGCTTCTGTAAGCAAAGAGTAATATTGCGAGCGGGTCCGGCAGCAATGCATGGCTTCGCATACACGCCGAGCATGTGAATGCAGTCACAGTGCAGGTTTTCGACAGGATGCGGCTGCGCTTTCACATGTGACGCCCCACTGCACGATCTTTGCCTCAGTGCTAAGGACGACCTGGTGGAGTTTACAGATGACCGCTATGTCGGCTGGGCGTTGCAAAAAACACAGATACCCACGACCGACCTAACCCTACTGAATCAAATACACAACCATCTTCTCACTTCAGGTCCGCGACATTGGTGAGGCGCAGGTAGTCGATGCCCGAGGGAACGGCGCAGTGCTTCTTGTCCGGGAAGTACTGCGCACAGGGCGGCCAACTGTTAGAAGATCATGGCAAGCACCGCGACTACAAGGCAGGGCGTGCTGCGCATCGCAGCGGCCACAGAGCAGGTCCCCAGATGCCGTATTGTGTACAGTAGGCATACCACCAGCAAAGGCAGCACTGTGCAGACGCAGATGAAAACAGAAGAAATTACGTCTGCTCGTCACGGACCATCAGCACACCTTGTCTGCGTCCTCCTGGGTGACGGTCGGCAGGATGAAGGCCCAGCCCTTGGCATCGATGGACTCGTGGTTGTTGGGCCAGTTGGCCGGCGTCGCCTGCGCAGCATCATGGCATCATGACTGCCGTGTACCCGAATCTTTGTGCCCAAGTACCATTCAACGGACAACACAGGGTTCTCAAGCTGCATAGCACAGCAGTTGTAGTAACGACGGCACCTTGTGCCTGCACATCAATCACAAATGGCACGTCTATGGCCAGGTAGCGGTGAGAGCGCACCACGGAGTACTTGGCGCTGAGCTGCAGGGCGTCGATCACGCGGACGATCTCGTCCATGTTGCGGCCCACGGACGCCGGGTAGTTGAGCGACAGCTTCAGCTTCTTGTCGGGGCCGACGATGAAGACCGCCCGGCAGGTCAGCGGCAGGCCCTCCTTGTCCTTGATGTTGGGGTCCAGCATGCCGTACCTGTGCGCACGAACAAGCAGACGTGGCATCAGATGCCATTTATGAAGCACGTGCGTCGCGCATCAGCGCACAACAGACGGCAGTTCATGGTGTACCACTGGTTGCTGCCAGACATGACGTGCGCAGCAGGTGGAGTATGCCGCATCTGTGAGCAGCAGCAGGGCGAGGCCCAAAAGAGAGCTGAGGTGCCAAAACCGCTACACAGTGGACCACGTTCACAGGAAGTCGCGCCATTCGAAACAAGTATCAGAGCGCACTTGACGGAGATCTCGCGGGTCGGGTCGGCAATGATGGGGAAGTCCACCGTGATCTGCACGACACAGACGCTCTTGCGTTAATTCACCGACACATCAATCAGTGCTGCAACACATATTACATATCAGGTGCGTCGGCATACAAACTTTCAAGCAAGTGCCAGGGTCGCGACGTTGAGCCAAGGGTGGCTGGCATGATCGGTTGGCGTGCGAATGACAGCGCGTGCGTACCTTGTTCTCGCAGTGCGCCACGACGTCATCGAGCCACTTCTGGTGGCTGGTCACCGGGTCGCAGGACAGCGTCGCCAGCTTCACGCCCTTCGACTCGAGCTCCTTGTACTTCAGCGCCAGCCGCCCGATCTCCGTCGTGCACACCGGCTGCATGGAAGTGCACATAGCTGCAGTTGAAGTATGCCCAGACAAACTTGCATACAGGTCATGCAGAGCTGGCACACGCAGCCATTTTGAGTGCGGCTGGCAGCCGTTTTGAGTGCGGCTGGCAGCCACGCATAACACGACGGTGTTGGTGAGGTGTGGTGTCCGAGGTGAACCAATCCGAGTTGCTCATCGTTCGTCGATCAGCGTCCAGATGCCTATGGTTACTCGCCATAACAGGCAGGCCGCAGCGCACCGTAAAGTCGGCGGGGTGGGAGAACAGGATGGCCCAGCTGCCATCGATCCACTCATGCCAGCTCGGCATGTCGCCCTGCGTCGTCTGCGCCGAGAAGTCGGGCACGACGTTGCCCAGACGGAGCACCTGCACACACACAGTGCAGATGTAAGGTTTGGCAGAGAACCGGCTCAGAAGCAGCCGTGCTCGACCTGGCGCGCGCTGCAAGATCTCAAATGGTGCATTGTTCACGAGGCGCTGGTATACGAAGCCAGCAGGAGGCAGGAGATGGATGTCCAGCACAGGTATCAGGATGAATGGCAAGGAGGGGCGCACCCCATCGCTGGAGGCCTCGGGGTAGAGCTTGCCGTAGGCTGTAGCATGCAGACCGTATCAGTCAGCAAGCGGAACCTCTCATGCAGGGACATTCCTCTGCACGTCGAGCACTAGAGGGCTAACAACAGGGCTCGGGCCGGAGCTCACCCTCAGCACCGGAAGGAACGTCGTGGACCATCTGCAGACGCGCACGAGCACCGGATCAGCGGCACCGTCGTCAGACAGCCTGTCTTGCGTCACTAGGACGTCACGGAGCATGGCATGCGAGGGCATGAGAGACTCGCGTTGCAACAGATGCAAGGCATGCGGTGTCGGACCTTCACGTAGGTCTGTCGAGGTTGTCTCGGGTGACGACCAGAGAGGGCAGGTAGGGGCGAATGGTGTAGAGATGTAAAGATGTTGTGAGTAAGGATTCTGCTCTTCGAACCTTGTCCCCCGAAAAATCTGGCCTGTTGCCTTTTGCAAGGGTGCGTTTCGTGGCCCGCGGTCTTTGCAGCCAGGCGTGATCTGCGGCCGCAACAAGCAACACAGAGCTGCAAGCATACACAAACCCATTGCTATTCGCATTGGCGCCCGCAGAACCCACCCAGAGCGACCACCGCAGGTCCGACCATCGTGCAGGTCCGTCCATAAATGAACCCACGAGGCATGCAATGACCCTTGGGGACAGCGCTGTGCGCTTCGCCGTGCCGATCGCTCGTGACGTTCGATCTCGTGATCACGTGGCCCACGTTCAAACCGTGAGATCAGGCTGAAAATGGACTGAACTTGCCGCTGATAAGCCTGAGCATGTGACGCAGGGCTCTGCTCCACCATCGCCGACCCCACTCACCGCGACTGACCGGCTTACCACCTCTTCAACACGTCAGCAGCCGCCTACTGAACAGCAGTCACCATGCCGGGCCTTCTCGAGACTCCTGATGGCATGTTTGGTACATCAAAGGTGCGATTGTGCACAAGCTTCATTGCTGTACATACATGTGCTTGGAGTGCATTGCGCCACCGCCAAAGGACAAAATCAAGCTGGGATCCTGTTCCCTATATTCTCTTCATTCAAATAAATCAGGCGCATGTCTTACTAAGTTACACTGTTGCGCGGTCGACGTCAACGTTGCGGGGCATCCTGCATTTGGCTAGCACAGTGTTCTACACCTGCGGAATGCAACAATGCCTGTCCACGGAGGTCGCCTGAAACTGTGCCGTCTCCGCCGCAGGTCACGACGGCGCTGTTGGCCGAAATGATCGGCAGCATGATTTTCAGCTTCATCGGCAGCGCCAGCCTGTACGTCGCCACAGTCGCCCTCGCGCCGCCACCCAACGTCGTCATGGCCGCCTTCGCCAACGGCCTCACCCTCGGCATTGTCAGTGCGCTACAACACTTACGCTCACTCATATAGCCAATATTTATGTTGCTTTGCGCAGAGCACCCAGACTGTTGTCCGCCGGCATGCTGATGGGGATGTGAAGGACCCAGGTTGCGGCGGTCTCTGTCAGCACGCAACCGTTCATTACAGCACGAGAAGATGTGCAATTGTGCAGCAGAACCTGCGCTAACATTGCAGATGTCTGCCATTGGCAAATCATCCCAGTATGTGTTCTGCTGTGCAGTCTACATGACGGCCAACCTCAGCGGCGGCCATATCACCCCGACCGTCACCATCGCCACCATGATCACCGGGCACATCACGATCCTGAAGGGCATCGCCTACGTCCTCGCGCAGCTGGTCGGCAGCATCTTCGGCTCCCTCCTCATCGTGCGCCGCCGCTGTCGCCTCCTAGTGCATTCGGTGATGTATGTCCTCCAGTGACAATCGAGTGTTACGGATCGACGTGTTCCCATACTGGCCCCAGCTCATGATCTCTGCGTCTTGGGTGCGCTGCAGGCTGGGCTGGTGCCGGGGTCCAGCATCGGAATGGGCAACGACGGCACCGGCTGCTTTGCTCCTGGCGCTGGCGTCAACAATGGTGAGCTCGCAATCCTTCCTTCGCAGCCTGCACGCGAGCTCTGCTAATGACGCCGACGTTCACAACACGCCGTTGCCGTCTATGTCAGCTGCCCGATGCTGGCCACGGCTGCACACTGATGCTGGCTTTGCCCCAACAGTGCCGCGCAGCTTTCTGATGAGCCAGACTGCCAATGCCATCCCTGTCTGGCACGTGCAGGTCAAATCTTCGGCTGGGAGGCCATCATCAGCTTCATCCTCGTGTCAGTCGTCTACGCTGTCGCTATTGGCTCCCCATCTTTTGGTGCGCTGCCACACCGATGCGCCGCCTGCTGGCAATGATGTGCCCGGATCGTTGTCACCTGTGCAGCCTTTTGCGCCGCAGCTTGGACTATTCCATGACCGTTATGTCATGGGTGCCACCATGTGCAGCACTAAGAACGACCTCGTGTTGATCTGCAGGCAACGTGGCTCCCCTCGCCGCCGGACTCACGCTCACCGCCGTCCTCTTCGGATGTGAGCCATTTGCTTTGTCCGCGACCCAAACCCTAACCCTTCTCCTAGGGCCTAACCCTATGTGCTGCGCCATGATGCTGCATGCGATCACCATGGTAGGCTCAGTGATGCGTGCATCATCCTAAGTATCTGCCGTGTGCCGCGACCAGCTTCAAGTGTCGACCATGCCACTTGGTTTGCGCAGCGGCTGCATTCTCTGGCGGCGCCGTCAGCCCAGCACGTGCCCTTGGCCCGGCCATCGTCTTCCACTGCCACTGGAACAAGGTCTGGATCTATGTCCTCGGCGAGGTCGCGGGCTGCATCGTCGCCGGGCTCCTGGCCTGCCCCCTCTACGGCGGCCACGCCAAGTACCTCGACCCTCTCATCCGTGCGCTCCCTTTCTCCACAGCTCAAGGCTCTCCCCTATGGGCGCCCACCATGAAGCATGAGCCGTTGTTGCTTCGTTTCTAGCACCGTCCGCACGCATATCCTAAGTCGCCCCAGGCCCTTGGCTGGTTTGCAAAGCGTCCATGTGGCATGCATGCGCTGAGCTCAGTGCCTACAGCGCTGCATTGTGAACGTCCGCCACACCAGCGCTATGTAAAAACTGTGGTGCTGGATGCTGCGCAGCGTGGGGTCACAAGTTCGACGAGCGCATGTCGATGTCCGCACCACGGGACATGGAGAACGGCACCGCAGACATGGCGAAGGACCCCAAGTTGCAAACCTGAAACACGCAAGCAACAACTTGAACGTGCAGTAGCCATAGTCCCAGTAGTTCTTTCGCAGTTTCGTGCACAGCACAAACAAGCGGCAACCCATTTGGGGCGTCTTGCCGTCGCTTTGTACTACCTGACGCTGCTAATTTGAGGCATTGCCATTGCTTTTGTGCTGCGCCGATCCTTGGTTTGCATGCTGTCACAGACAGGTCTCGTCCATCGTTCCGCGTGCATAGAGTCAGCCATGCATGCAACTCAGCTACATGTAACAGTCCGGGCAACCACATCTCCAGTTTATGCCTCAGCCTAATAGCAGCAGAAGCGCCTGCACACAGACGTCGCTTCTGCGTTCTCCCCTTTGGGCTCGCCGTTGCCGCAACTGCCGGCGCAGTTCGGACCTCCCTCTGCAGTTCCACATAGAGCATCTACTGTCCAGCGGCGTGGAGCAGCAGCTGGGACACTGCCGGGAACACGTGATACTTGACCCTTCGAATGGACAGGGGTCCAGATTGCAGTCGCACCAAACGGATCACGCACACTATGAGTGCGGAATCGCGCAAAAAATCATGGCAAACTGGTTACTGCTGCCGCTCCTCACATGCTTGTGCCTGTGCAGCTTCGTGTCCAGTACCCTGGACCTCAGCTCGATCGATGCCGCACAGCTTGAACGCCAGGTGCCTTCTATGCGACTCGCTACACAAGGATTGCCTGTGGGGCATACCCGACGCTGGCATGGTTGCAGCGCACAATGAGTTTCACCACTCCGTGACGCATCTCATGAAGGCCTGCCGCGAGCGCTTGGCGCTTCTGCTGCCGGTTTCAGAGTACTGTCCTGACAGCCCGTGCTGCTGCTGCGCCGCAGATCAAGGAGCTCGCTGCATTCTCGGAGACCCCGGCTCCCAGCGTTACGCGCCACGTGTTCACGCCACAGGATGTGGAAGCCCGACAGTGCGTGCTCTGGGTTGCGATGTCATTACGCATCGCATATGGCAGGGTGCTGAGAATACAGAGCCGAGCGTGTTCGCCTCGGTAACACTCGTCTCTTGCCCACTTTGGCCTGCACGGTGTCCTTGTTGTTGCACGCCAACTGAGAGATGCTAGAAGCATGCAGGCACATCAAGGGCCTGATGGAGGACGCGGGCTTGGTCGTGCGCGAGGATGTCATGGGCAACATCTTCGGCCGATGGCAGGGCAGCAATGCCAGCCCCGGTGCGTGGGCATGCCGATGCTGTCAGCTGCCGTCTCAGCAGCGACAATCGTTGTGCTACTCCGCAGTTTGTGTCTACCCCTCAGCAGGTCACCTCGTGCTCACGCTTCGGAATTGCGTCCGCCGCATCGTGCGTGTTCGCATTGCCAGCGGCTCAACTTGCTGCAGCTCAGCCATCCCTATATTGTGCAGAGCAGCGCCGCTGTTGTCAGAGTGGTATGCCAGCAATAGCAGGCTGACGCGACATCTTGCGCAGGCGCGGTGATGTCGGGCAGCCACGCGGACAGCATCGAGCTGGGCGGCGCGTACGACGGCACCGTCGGCGTCCTGGGCGCGGTCGCGGCGCTCAAGGGCCTGCGGGCGGCGGGATTCCGGCCAGCGGCGTCCCTGGAGGCGGTCATGTTCGCCACCGAGGAGGCGGGCCGCTTCAACGTGCCCTGCCTTGGCAGGCACGCTCTCTTGCGCGTCATCAGCGTGACACGTTGTTGGTGCTCAGCATTTGGAGCCATCAGACACGGCGCTCGCCACGGCAGGCACGTCGTGAGTTTTGGGTGACGCAATGTTGGTGCTTGCCGTCTGCAGCCATCAGATGTGACGTCATCGAGACGGACCTGGCCCACCAGCGGCGCACGTCCCCGGCGCAGAGTGACTGATGCTGCACGTTAATAACATCGCTCGAGAT
>JAABUX010009863.1_pt1 | contig 10756 bp, 8 predicted proteins | sample 5561851 | NCBI WGS metagenome assembly JAABUX01 (sample SAMN10711883, study PRJNA513361) | rock metagenome | isolation source: Antarctica rocks | place: Antarctica: Victoria Land, Richard Nunatak red sandstone | collected 2016-01-03 | reverse complement strand
GCCCGCTCCTCCAGCAGCTCCGCGACCTTATAGATGACGCGCCCGCGCTCCGACGCGGTCATGCGCGGCCAGGGGCCGTCCTCGAAGGCCGCGCGCGCCGCGGCCACGGCGCGATTGGCGTCCTCCGCGTCGCCCTCGGCGACCGCGGCAAGCGCCTCTCCAGTGGCCGGGTTGATCGCGTCGAAGGTCTTGCCCGAGGCCGCCTCGACCCAGCGTCCGCCGATCAAGAGCCGCTTGGGACCCTCGGAGAGGAATGTGTCGACCGCGGGATCGAGCGTGCGTGTCAGTGCTACCATGAACTGCTCTCCTTTAACTTCCATTGTCGTCTAACTGGGTCTATAGCAACAATTTGCGATTCCTGTAAGGGGCACGAAGCGTCACATCAGGACCGGTTTGGTCACGGCCAACTTTGCCGCGTCGAGCCTCCCTCATCCCGGCGCTGCTGGCGCTGGAGAGGGATCGGATTGTCGGCATCGCTCAAGCGTGTACTCAATCAAGGCCAGGGTGTCGCTTATGTCTTCGTCGCTCGGCGTCTCCTGACACGTGGGGTCTTTGCGCCATGCCAGGGCCCGCTTGATGAGCGCGGCCCAACGCGTGCCCAGGGTCGTTTGCGCCCAGCGCGCGGCGACGGGTTTGGAAACGACGGCGCCGGAGTCAAGAGTATAAAGCATCCGGCAAAGGGTCAGCAGCGTGTAGGTCTGGCTCCCCCTGCGCCGCAATGCGATGCGATCGTGGCGCGCCGGTTCCAGCCACGATTCCCCGATCGCGGCCATCGCTCGTCGCATCTCTTGGGGGTCAACGGGGTCGATCAGTAAGCGCGGGTCGGGTCCCGCTACCGCTATCCCGTGTTCGCGCAGGATGTACCAGTGGATAACCCAGCCGCTGTCCAAATGTTCCATGACCAGCGTTTCACCCCGCTCAATGCATGGGCAGCATGCGTGGGCCGGATCGTAGCGACGGAGGGCGCTTTGCGGGATGTACACGGCCTCGACCTCCGTCGCCCACGACGAACCACTGGCGTCAAAACGCGCGTGCGTGTCGCGGAGGGCCACAAAGAGACCGTCTGCCAGCTCGTCATCCGTCGTGACAACAAAGTCGATGTCGCTGCTGTGCGGGGCGAAATCGCCAAGGGCAAGGGACCCATCCAGATACATCCCCACGAAGTGATCGCCCAGGACCGCTTGGATGCTCGATAGGAAATGGTCCAACACCACGTTGACATCGGCGTACGGCGTCGGATGGAGCGGCTTACCCATTGTGCGCCTCACGGTCACGAACGACGGCAACCAGCCGTCGGCGGCGGGTGACCACGACGAGTTGACCTTCCGCAACCGTCCCCCACATGTCCCTGCTCACCTCAACCGCCCGCGCAGTTCGTCGCCGATAGGCGATAGTATAGCACAGAGTGGCGCCTCCACCGACCGTTCGTGGCCCGGTCCCCGCCGTGACCCTCAGGGTCAGGCCGCTGGGACGCACGTCACCACAACGTCTTAAGCCAGGGCAGTCCCATCCCCGCCGGACATGGGCGCCGGCTCGACGAGATGCATGTGGCCCGCCCTGTTAGGACGCGCGCGCGTCTCCCCGCCGAGCGCGTAGAAAAGCAGGCCGCCGGCGAAGAGTACGACGAGAGGGACGATCTGCGTCAGCTCATACTGCAGACGCTGGTGCGCGAAACTGAGGCTGATCAACGCGTCCTCGGGGTTCCCGCCCGTCCCGAACCAGCCCGTCCCGAAGCCAGGCCAGAGCAGCACGACGGTGGCCAGCAAGGCCCAGAAGGTAGTGATGACGCCGCAGAACCACGCGCCGCCGAGGCCGCCCGGAACACGATAGGGGCGTGGCGCGTCCGGGTATTTATAGCGCAGCCGGATCAGGGCCGGGAAGATGGCCAGATAGGAGATCGTGGTGGTCGAGATGGTCAGGCCCAGCACCGCGGCGAAGTAGGCGTTGCCGTTGCCGCCCGAGAAATAGAAGGCGATCAGCATGACGAGCGTGGCGGTCAGGCCGGAGAGCGCGTTGACGGCGATGGGCGTTCCGAAGCGCGCCGAGAACGTGCCCAGGATGCGCGGCCCCGCCCCGTCAAACGAGGCGACTGCCTGCGCGCGGTCGGAGCCCATCAGCCACGTCGTCCCGCTGGAGAGCAGGGCCAGGATGAAGAGCAGGGCCGCTCCGTCGCCCAGGATCAGTCCCGCCCCAGACAGAGTCGGCGTCCCATTGGCCGCGATGTGTCCGCCGTAGATCGTGAACACCGACTTGACGGCGTCGAGGAAACCGCTAAGGTTGGTCACCTGGCCCTGGGGCAGGACCAGCAGGATGGCAAGGATCGGCGCGCCGTAGAGCAGGATGGCGCCGACCGCCGAGCGCAGCACCGTGAAGGGCACGTCGCGTTGCGGATCGACCATCTCGTCGCCGGCCGCGCTGGGGATCTCGAAGCCAACGTAGTTGAAAAAGAGCACCGGCACGATAGCGATGAAGGACACGTAGGTGGGGCCGAAGTCCCCGCTCCCGAAACCGTGGATGCCGTGCCGCATGGCGAACGGGACGACCGAGAGGGTGAAAAAGCCGAGCAGCGCGAAACGGACATAGGCCCCGATGGTGGGGATCCACTTGCCGATGTTGAACGATAGGATCGCCGCCGTGACCGCGACCCAAATGAACGCCAACGCGAACAGGTACTGCCAGGCCCCGCTCAGGGGCACGAAGAAAGTGCTGAAGGTGGTGACGGCGGTGATGGTCAGCGATCCGCCGAGCCAGATCGGGTTGGAGACCCAGTAGAGCAACGCGTTGACGGCGGCGACGAAGCGGCCGAAGGCCAGGCGCGTCCAGACGTAGGGGCCTCCCTCGTCGGTGAACGTCGAGCCGAGCTCGGAAGTGAGCAGCGCGTAGGGGATAAAGAACGTGACGCCCAGGAAGATAAGCCAGGTGAAGCCCTGCGCGCCCTTGTTGGCGACCGACCCGATCGTGTCGAGGCCGACGAGCGTGCAGATCAGCAGGAAGAGCATGTCGAAGCGCCTGAAATGCTTGCGCAGCTTCCGTTTTTGCTCGATGCCGGCGACCGTGGTGTCGCCGTAGAGCGTCGCATCCGCTGTGACCAAAGCTATCTCTCCTCTTGCATTACCAAGATGACGTTACCGGAACGGCACTGTCCTCTTCCATCGCTGAGACGGCAACGTCCCCGCCTATGAGCCGAGCCCTGCTAGCACGTCCGCCATCGTTTGCGCATCTCCCGGCCGTTGCACGGATGATATCACAAGCGCGGCGGATCGTGTCAGCCAGCTATCTACTGGTCAGGGGCATGTCGTTCTCGATCATGTGGGCGATGCTTGAGGGATACCACTCACCCTCACCAGGAGCGCGCTGCTATGCGCGGCCAGACGACAGCGCCAGCCGCTATCTCCCCGTCGTCGCATCCCGAGATTCTCGGGGTGTGCCCCGAGATTGTGATGGTGGGTGCGATTAAGCCTGCGACTGCGGTCGCATGGCAAACGACGGGTCGACCGCAGTCGGGTGTGGGTCGCCGCCACGCTGCTCCTGGCCCCAGTCTGACACCGCAGTGTCCGTCGTGTGCCATGCGACCGCAGTCGCAGGTCCTGTCTCACAATCATGGGGCGCGCCCGGATTCTCGCGGGAGGCTTGTTATGTCATTCAGAACTTACTACAATGGTATGTAATGAATGACAGTTATCGTCCCGATTACAGGGGGCTATACACCCTCGCCTCTATGCAAGCAGGCTATTTTACGACGCCACAGGCGCGTGAGCACGGCATCAGTTGGCGAGCGCTCACGCATCACGCCGCGCGCGGACGGTTTCAGCGGGTGCGCCGCGGCCTCTATCGCTTCCGCGATTATCCGTCGTCGCTCTACGAAGAGGTGGTCGCGGCCTGGCTCGCCATTGGAGCCGACCGGAGCGTCGTTTCGCACGACACGGCGCTCGATCTCTACGACCTGACAGACATCATCCCCGCATCCGTCCACCTGATCGTGCCGCGTGCTCAGCGGGGATTGCACCCGCCGGTCGGCGTGACGCTGCACACCACAACGCGCCCTCTTGTCGATGATGAGGTCACGATCCGTGAGGGCGTGCGGCTCACGACGCCGGAGCGGACGCTCCTCGATATGATTGAGGCAGGCACGGCCCTGGAGCATACTGAGCGGGGCATCCAGACCGCCCTGGCACGCGGATGGCTTGACGCGTCGCGGTTCCATGATGCAGCAGAGGAGCGTGGACCGCGCGTGGGTCGCGCCGTCGCGGCGGCACTCGGGGCGGAGACGCGGTCAGCATGAGGTACGCGACGGCGGATCGCTTCCGGATAGCTCTCGAAGACCGCCTCCGAGCACGGGCGCGCGCTGGACGCCTGTCCGTGGCACGCCTACGGAAAGAGGTGGTGTTCGATCGGCTGCTCGCCCGCCTCCTTATCGTCGCCCCGGGTCGCTGGATACTCAAAGGTGGCTTGGCGCTCGACTATCGGTTAAGTGATCGGGCACGGACGACCAAAGACATGGACCTGGGTCGCCAGGATACGGCGGAGGCATCGACCCGTGACCTCATGGCGGCGGCGCGGCTCGATCTGGGCGATTATTTCCTCTACACGATCGAGCAGACCGATGCCCTGGCCGCCCTGGAGGAGGGGGCAGCCATACGGTACCGTGTCCACGCCGACCTTGCCGGTCGGCTCTTCGAGCGCGCGGTCATCGATGTGGGGTTTGACGTGCCGTTCATCCAGCCCGTTGAGCGTGTGCGCGGGCCAGACCTGTTAGCCTTCGCCAACCTCGATCCCGTCGAGGTGCCCGCAATCCCGCTGGCCTATCACATGGCCGAGAAGGTGCATGCCTACAGCCGCCAGTATGGTCCTGGAGGCCGCGCGTCCACCCGCGTGAAGGACATCGTCGATCTCGCTCTGATCGCCACGACGAGTGCGCTTGAGTATGGCGCCCTGCGTGACGCGCTGGAGTGGACGTTTACCCGGCGCGCGACACATCCCCTCCCCCTAACACTGCCCGCCCCGCCAGCCGCGTGGGCCACATCCTACAAAACGCTCGCTGGCGAGATCGGGTTGGAAACAGATATGTCGATGGGGCACAGCCTCGCAGCCTTATGCCTCGATCCGGTCTTGCATGGCGCTGGTGATCGCACGGCAACCTGGCAGCCCGCCATCCGAGCATGGGGGATACTCACCTAACAGATCGTGGCCACAAGGAACGAACGACCAAGCATCGGCGACTTGTTTCTGGCGAGGGACGTGAAGATCCTGGTGCACCTAGTGGGTCACGCTACAAATAAGCCGGGAATGCTTTCCCGGCCTGTCGAGAGTGATCAGGCTTCCGGGAATGCCGCATTAAATGCAACATGACCCACTAGTGAATGATCTACACTTCAACTATGACCATTGAGGAAGGAGACGGCACATGAACGAGGCACGGCTAGAACACGTTAAGCACCTTGCGACAACGCTATCGCGAGCGGATAGAGAGCGCCTCGCCCAGTGGTTGGACATAACCTCAGAGACGGAGCCAACTCCGTCTGAGCGACCAGCGACAGCCCGCCCATCCGTGTACGGCCTCTGCGCGGATTTGGGTCCTGGACCTTCAGATGAGGACATCGCTGACGTTCGTCACGCCATGCGGGCGACCTTTTCGCGTGAGGACATCGCCTGATGCTTGTCGGAGTGGCCGACACACATGCGGTCATCTGGTACATCTTCGCCAATCCCAAGCTGTCATCGACCGCGAAAGGATTTATCGACGGAGCCAATTATCAGGCCTCGCGACCTTATGGTAACACGGAGTACCCTACCTTCCTCGTCCGCGCGTGCTTGGAGCATGCCAGCCTCGCCACGACCTCGCGCTATACACATGCGCGGCCAGACGATGGCTTGTCTATTGGTAGCGGATGCGCGGGTCGATCAGCGCGTAGCTCAGGTCGATCACGATGTTGGAGACCACGATGAGCAGAGCGGCAAAGAGCACCGTGCCCAGGATGATGGGGATGTCGAGCTGACTGATGGCGTCGATGGCTTGCTTGCCGATGCCGGGCAGAGCGTAGGCCTCCTCGATGATGAAGGCCCCGCCCAGGAAGTAGCCCAGGTCGATGCCGATCTGCGTCACGATCGGCGTGATGGCGTTGGGGACCACGTGACGGAACAGGATGTACCGCTCGGAGAGCCCCTTAGCGCGCGCCATGCGCACGTACGGCTGCTCCAGCACGTCCAGCACCGTCGAGCGGAACGTGCGCGTGTAGATGGCGGCGCCGCCGATGCCGAGCGTAACGCAGGGCAGGATCATATAGCGGATCGCCGGGCTGTCGTACCCGCCGATCGGGAAGAGCGAGAGGGTGAAGGCCAGGTAGTAGAGCAGCACCAGCCCCAGCCAGAACGGCGGCGCGGAGACACCGCCGAGCGAGACGAGCATGGCGGCGCGGTCGAGCAAGGAGCCGCGCCGGTAGGCCGAGATGATGCCGGTGGGCAGGCCGATCAGCAACTCGACCAGCAGGCCACCCACGGCCAGTTGGGCCGTCACCGGGAAGCGCGCCAGGATGGTCGGCAGCACGGGCACGTTCTGCACGTAGGAGTAGCCGAAGTCGCCGTGCAGCACGTTGCCCATGTAGCGCGTGTACTGCGTCCAGAACGGCAGGTCGAGCCCCAACTGGTGGCGGATGCTCTGCACCACGTCGGGCGTGGCTCCGTTGCCGGCGATGCGCCGCGCCGGGTCGCCTGGCATCAGGTAGGTCAGCGCAAAGGTGATCGTGACTACCCCTAGCAGCACCACCAGCAACCATAGCAGACGTCGAATGAGGTAGCGTAGCATAGGTTCCTCCAGTTGCCAGTTGCCAGTTGTCAGTTGCCAGTTGCCAGTTGCCAGTTGCCAGTTGCCAGTGAGGAGCATACGGGAAGCCGGTCAAGATGGCTGTAGGCTCTTAATGAGTCCATGCAAGAGCCGTCCCACTTCGGCGGCTTGACTCATTACCTCTTTGCACGATGCTTCGTCGCTATAGTTGAGCCGGCGCGCGATAAGCAGATGCGTCTCCAACTCGTAGAGAGAGCCATTCGCAATCGAGAGGTGGTGCAAAAACTCCTTAAGAGCCGTTCGCCCCTGGCCCTCAGCGATATTCGCCGGGACCGACACCGCGGCACGGCGCACCTGACTCGTCAACCCGTACGATTCCTCCCTCGGCCAACTGTGCGTCGCCCGGTAGATGCTCTCGACCAGGACCATCGCCCTCTGCCAAACAATCAAGTCTTGGTAGCTCTGGACACGCACCGGCATCTCCTTACCCAGTAACTGGCAACTGGCAACTGGCAACTGACTACTGACTACTGCTTCACGTAGTCCTGGAACACGAGCGTCCAGGGATTCGCCGAGATGAAGTAGGTCTTCATGGCCGTCGACGGCAAGCTGTAGAAGACCGAGTTGAAGACCGGCGCGACCGGGGCGTCCTGCATCACCATCTTATCGAGTTGCGGGTAGAGGCGCAGGCGCGCCGCCCGGTCGCTCATGCCCTTGAGTTGGTGCGCGAACGCGTCGACCTTGGGGTTGCAGTAGAACGACATGTTGAAAGTGCCCGGCACGGCCGAGGCGCAGCTCTCGATCGGCTCGTACCAGTCGTTGGGATCGGGGAAGTCCTGGTACCAGGCCGTCCACGTCATCGGCGACTTGCCCTTGCTCTGCACGATGGCCTGCCATTGCGCGGCCGGCAGGATCTTGAGCTGGGCATTGATGCCGACCGCCGCGAGCTGCGCCACGATGGCCTGCGCGATGCGCGGGTCGTCGGACAGGTCGTCGCTGTAGAACGTGGTGCTGAGGCCGTTGGGATAGCCGGCCTGCTTGAGGAGCTGGCGCGCCATGGCGGGGTTGTACGAGTACAGGCTGTACTTCGCGTAGCCAGGCATCAGCGGCGGCAGGAACGTATCGGTGGCCGTGCCGCGCCCGTTGACCAGGCGGACCAGCAGCGGCTTGTTGATGGCGTAGTTGACGGCCCGCCGCACCAGGACATTGTCGAATGGCTTCAACTGCGTGTTCATGGCGATATACTGCGTCGCCACCTGCACCTGCTTGGCCACCCGCTTGCTCAGCACGGGGTCGCTCAGCACGTTGAGGAACTCGGCCGGGGGGATGGGAGTCGGGAAGTCGCCGTCGAGGTCGGCCTGGCCGCGCTGGATGCGCAAGAAGGCCGTGGACGTGGAGACGCCGATGTCGGCCTCGATGGTGTCGACGTGGCCGGTACCGGGACGGAAGTAGTGAGGGTTGCGCGTCAGGATCAGCTTCTGTCCCAACTGGTACGACGCGAACTGGTACGGGCCCGTGCCCATGACGTGCTGCGTCGCGTAGGACTTGCCGTACCGCGCGATCTGATTGCGGTCCACGACCGAGCCGAAGGGCATCGCCAGGACGTACAGGAACGTGCTGTCGGGGCCGAGCAGGTCGATGCGCAGGCCGTACGGGCCCTGGGCCGTGATGCCCGAGACGGTTTTGGCCTTGCCCGCGGCAAACTGCTGCGCGCCAACGATACCCTGCCAGAAGGCCGCCGCGCCGGCCAGCGTCCTGGGGTCGATGATGCGCTGGAACGAATAGACCCAGTCCACGGAGGTCACGAGGCGCCCGTTCCAGAAGTGCACGTCGTTGCGCAGCTTGAAGGTGTAGGTCTTGCCGCCGTTGCTGATGGTGGGCATGGCCGCGGCGGCGTCGGGGATGAGGTTCAGGCCGCTTCCGTGCGTGGTGTCGTAGCCGACCAGCTGGTCGAACATGGCGTGCATGAACGGATAGCACTCGGTGTCGTAGCACCGGCCCGTGTCGAGCGACGAAAAGTCATCCTTATAGTCGACGATGAGGGTACCGCCGCTGGCCGCCGCGCGCGTGCGCGCCTGCGCCGCGGGCGGCGCCGCCTGCAGCGCCACGCCGCACACGACCAACGCGCCAAGGATCGCCGCGAGCGGCCCACGCCATCTTCTGCGAGTCATCGTAGCCTCCTACTAGTTGTCAGTTGTCAGTTGCCAGTTGTCAGTTGCCAGTTGTCAGTTGTCAGTTGTCAGTCGCCAGCTAATATAGTGCTTATGATTGCTGATGGATACACTCGACTCCTACATGGCGCATGCCCCTTTTCTATGCGTTATCGATTGCCTACGACCAAGGCCTAAGAACTGCCCACTGCCTACTGCCCACTGCCCACTGCCCACTGCCCACTGCCCACTTAGTCGTTCCGCCGCACGGGATCGAGCGTGTCGCGCAGCCAGTCGCCCAGCAGGTTGAAGCCCAGCACGGTGACGAGGATGGCCAGACCGGGGAAGAGCATCATCCACGGGTCGGCGTGGTAGTACGTCTGCGCCTCGTTGATCATATTGCCCCAGGTGGGCGTGGGCGGCGGCACGCTGATGCCGACGTAGCTGAGCGAGGCTTCGACCAGCACCGTCGTGGCGATGCCCAGGGTGGTGTAGACCACGATCACCGAGACCAGGTGCGGCAAGATGTAGAGCAGCAGGATGCGCGGTCCCGTCGCGCCGAGCGCGCGCGCCGCCTCCACGAACTCGCGCTCCTTGAGCGAGAGCACCATGCCGTGGATGACGCGCGCCGTGGTGGTCCAGTACAGGATGGCGATGGCGACGACGACGTTGGTCAGGCTGGGACCGGTGATGGCAATCAGCGCGATGGCGAAGAGCAGCACGGGAAAGGCCATGGTGATGTCGGTCAGGCGCATCAGGACCGTGCCCAGGATCCCGCCGGCGTAGGCGGAGACCGCGCCGATGGCCACGCCGATGATCACGGACAGGCCATTGGCCAGCAGGCCGATGATCAACGACACCCGCGCGCCGTAGATCAGCCGGCTGAGCAGGTCGCGCCCGAGGTCGTCCGTGCCCAGCGGGAATTTGCCGCCCGGCGGGAGCGGCGCGCCCAGTTGACTCATGCCATCGGTAAACTGGGTCGTGGGGTCGTGCGGGGCCAGCAGCGGGGCGAAGACGGAGACGACCACGAACAAAAGCACGATGAGCGCCCCCACCACGGCCAGCTTGTCGCGCCATAAGCTGGCCCACATGCGGCGCCACACGCCGCGATCGAGTTCGACGACCTCCTCGCGGACGCTGTCGACCCCGACGAGCGGGGCGGCGAGTTGCTGATCCATCGGGTGGCCTCCCTGTTCTCTATCTCTATTTATGCATCCGCCGGGCGTCGAGGCGCGACATCTATCGTCGCCTGGACGCGGCGCGGTGTATCGTCGTGTTGGTCAGGCGCGGGCGATGGGCTCGCCGGGGTAGTGGCAGGCAATCCAGTGGTTGGGCCGCGCCTCGCGCCACTGCGGGACCTCCGCGGCGCAGCGTTCGCGCGCGATGGGACAGCGCGTGTGGAAGACGCAGCCGGATGGCGGGTTGACCGGCGTCGGCACATCCCCGCCCAAAATGATGCGCCGCCGCGTATCCTCGACGTCGGGATCGGGCACGGGCACGGCCGAGATCAGCGAGACGGTATAGGGATGCAGCGGCTGGTCGTAGAGCTCGGCGTTGGGGGCCAGCTCCATCAGCTTGCCCAGGTACATCACCGCGACGCGGTCGCAGATGTGGCGCACGACCGAGAGGTCGTGGGCGATGAACAGGTAGGTCAGGTCGAACTCGCCCTGCAAGTCTTCCAGCAGGTTGATGACCTGGGCGCGGATCGAGACGTCGAGCGCCGAGATCGGCTCGTCGCAGACCACGAAGTCGGGGTCCACGGCGAGGGCGCGGGCGATGCCGATGCGCTGGCGCTGGCCGCCCGAGAACTCGTGCGGGTAGCGCC
>JAABUX010009862.1_pt1 | contig 10758 bp, 20 predicted proteins | sample 5561851 | NCBI WGS metagenome assembly JAABUX01 (sample SAMN10711883, study PRJNA513361) | rock metagenome | isolation source: Antarctica rocks | place: Antarctica: Victoria Land, Richard Nunatak red sandstone | collected 2016-01-03 | reverse complement strand
GTGGGGACTGCCGCTCCAACCGTAGGAAGTGGCAGGAACAGCGGGCTTGCTGCCATCCCTTCTCGGAGCTTGTTGCTAGTACAGAGGGTGAGGTCTCGGTCTGACAGAGACGGACAGCAGGCAGGTTGCGGTCGCTGGCGCTACAAGCATGTGATCGTGTTGTGTGACGGCGCAGGTGCGGTCAATGAAGCGGGCGCGAGACGTCCGCGATCAGCTGGTGGGGCTGATGGAGCGCGTGGAGCTGGAGATGGAGAGCTCCGCGGAGGACCATGATGCCATCAAGAAGGTGGGCAGTATTATGGCAGTTTCTTTAGTCATTCCCGTCAGGACGGACGCTGCGATTGCTCACTCGAAAGGTGTCGTCACTGAAGATGTCCATGCATTCAGCTGGAAGCCAAGCCTGCTCATGCGAACCTGAGCTGAGGTGGCCGTGGTGATGACTCAGCATGAGTGCGCCCATAGCTACGTCTCGAATGGCAGCCTGATGCTCAAGTCGGGTGATAACAGGCCATCACGTCGGGCTTCTTCTACAACGCCGCGCAGCTCCAGAAGAATGGCAATTATCGCACCGTCAAGAACCCGCAGACGGTGCACATGCACCCGTCCTCCGGCCTGGCGGAGGTGCGATCACCTGCCACCGCTCCTTGTTCTGCCCGCAGCGTTCACAAGGTGGTGGGATTGTCTGGAATGACATTGGCACCATGGCAACGGACGTGCTCAAATGCATGCATGCGACGAGTCCCCCATGTGCAGCCGCCGACATCCACTGAGGTTGAGCAGCAAGCTGGGCGCTGCTGGAATGTTCACGCTGGGTGTGTCTTGTGCAGGCGTTGCCACGGTGGATCGTGTTCAACGAGTTGGTACTGACCAGCAAGGAGTACGTTCGCACCGTCAGCGAGATCAAGCCAGGTGCGCTTTCGCAGTCCAGGCATCGCCAGCTCAAGTCTCCCAGACAGTTGCTGGAGCAATGTTGGAAGTGACATGTGGCAGTTCAGTTATGACTGACGTTGGCAGTTTCTGATCTGTCAAGTCATGATGATCTGACATGGCGTGGTGTGGACATTGTCCTATCTAGCAAGCTGACAGCAGCCTTGCTCCAATGCGCAGAATGGCTCGCGGAGCTCGCGCCACACTTCTACTCGAAGAAGGATCTGCAGAGCGCAATGACCACCAAGATGCCCAAGGTCGTGGGCCGAGCGGCCATTGACGCGCAGTGATGCTGATCCGAAGTCTTTGAATGCCCTATCAGTGTCACAGTCTCAGTTGTGTACAAGAGTCAGGAGTCAGGCAGCAGTAGTCACCCGACTAGCTAGATAGTTAGTGCGTGTTGACAACATGCTCCTGTAAACCAGGGGACGGCATCCGTCAAGACAACCTTCTGCTCATGTTAGATCGTTTTCTCGTACCAAAGCTGTCCTGTTCATGCCCGAACCATCAGCGGATGCCCGTGTCTGTGCTGGCACTGCTGAACTGCCTCTCTACCGTGTGCGGCTCTGGGTCACCAGAGGTGCCTTTTGACTCACCAGCCGTGGCCACCTCATCTGAGCTGTCTGGCTGACTGTCCGCCGCGGCCGTCGGTTGGCTTGCAACAGGCTCATTGCTGCCGCAGTCCAATGTCGCCTTGGCGCGCTCAAATGCTCTGCGCAGCGTCCTACGCTGACGGGCGTTGAGCCTGGCGCCTACTTGCCCCACGGGCTTTGCTGTCTGGCTGTCGAGCGGGTAGCGGCCACGCAGCGCGTCCAAACCCGGCTCAAGGTGCTCGAGCCCGTACGCATGGCCCAGCTGAGCGAGCTGGACCACCTGCGAAAGCAGGTCACACAACCTCGATTGAGCATCTGCTGAACGATTGCACTGGTCAAACGGATGCAGACTCAAGTTGAACCCATACGACATGCACATGCAATCGTCGATGACAACCATACCTGCGCTGAGTGTGTGGATGAGGTGCTGTGTGACGTAAGAGATGATACCGGTGGACGCAAGCTCAGTTCAGCATGCGGGCGTCATATTGCTCACCTCAGCTGGAAGGGGCTCGGCCATTGTAGCGGCACGGCTCAGCACCCCGGCGATCTCAGCCAGGACGGGGCCGCTGGCCCTTGGCGAGCGGTCGCTGCCCGACACGCTAGGCGGCGCCACCGGGCAGCTGTCCGGCAGCCGCACCGGCGTCAGACAGGGCAGACCGGAGCTGACGCTTGCTCGCGGCGTGAGCGCTGCCGCAGTGGGCGTGCCGCAGGCGCTATGCTGCTGGTGGTGCTGCTGATGTTGTTGGAACGCTTGCCGGTAGACGAACGCTCCGGCATCTGATCAAGGCATGACTGGCGTCAGCAAGTGCCTAAGGACGGGCTAGAGACTTGGAACGCATCTCACAAGGGACGCGGGTGTCGCAGATATGTGAGTTCTGGCTGAGTCATTGATCCTGTATCCCGATTGCCTCGATGAGAAACACAAGCCGCATAAGGACGGTGGCAAGATTTTGGAAGTGTGCACTCGACTTTGCTGGGAGCTGCGTGCGCGCACATGGGTGCTGCAGCGGCGGCATGGGCAGCGGCCCGTCGGCCCCCAAATAGCACGGCTGCATCGCGACCGGCGGCCCGTAGTGCGCCACCGCGCCCATCGTCTGAGGGGACACCACCTGCCACCGAACGTCAAGGTTTAGGCCGTCGGATTGCCACACGGGCCATGGTCGAGCAAACCAGCGCCTCGCTCCACTGGCGCTGATTGGAGCTGGCATTTGTGCTGCGCCTGCGTACTGGCAAAGGCCGTGCGCCCGTCATATACCACAAAAGCGCTGGCGTCATAATTTATATTATCCACCTGCCCATGTCCTGAGTCGGGCTTGACGCTCACCCGCTGCCAGAAGAAGGGGGTCCGGTAGACCAGGTGCCCGCCGGCGAGGCAGGGGCTGGCGGCGGGCGACACCGCCGGCGAGAAGCCGCCGGCGGCGGAGGCGTCGCTGTCGGAGCTCACACTGTCCAGCGCCGCCCGGCTGTCCACCAGACCCTGCAGCTCGCAGTCCGCGGTCTGATGGTGGGGCTTGTTACGCAGGGTGGCGGTTATTGCTCAGTGCTGCATGTTGACGGGCAACTGGTTGAGCAAGAGGGCGTATGAAACCGCTGATGTGGCTGGCTGAAATGTGGTACAGGTATGGGTGCCAAGCATGCTGCAGGGCGACTGCTCAGCAGCAGAAACCATTGGAAATGTGTCTAGGCACCACTGTCACGCCGAACTCATATTTGATTAAATGCGGCTACAATGTCTGCAGGAGACGCGCACCGGGGTCCAGCCGTGCTGGTAGACGCCTGGGTATGGCGCCGGGCTCATTGGCTGCGGCCATGGCCCGCAGTACTGCTGATAGAAGCGCTGCGCCGCGATGTTGGTCGGGCTGGGCGTCACCACGCCCTGGCTCGGTGTGAACGGCACTGCGATGCACATTTCGTTGTCGCACGTGGTGCCGTGAGGTGGCCTGCCCAGGCCTCGCTGCGTGCCGGCGCCGGTGGGGGTGGGGATGGAACTGGGTAGCTCAGACAGCAGCGTATATGATGAATCTTACCTGCATCCAGGCATACCCATCTGCCTGCAAAACGTTCTGGTGGTCGGGCAGTCTGTATCTTCAGTGGGGTTCGTAGGACGTCCTGCAGTCATAGCACAGCATGTCAAGGATTGTCAACAGCGAGCAACCCTTCCTGAGCTGCGGAAGCCCTCGGGTATCTCGAGGCAGTAATCGTGCACAGCCGGGAAGTTCAGGCGGACCCCTCGCACGTCACCTGTGTGCAGTGCTAGTGCTTGCACGGTGCATCGAGGCTGTTGTCATGTAGGCACCCCAAGCAGCACGTGGCGGTTGGGCCAGCCAACTTCGAGGGACAGGCGACCGCCGGGGATCCTCGAATGCAAGATGCAGCTCGTTGGCAGAGGGTGAGCGCACCTTCGGCTGGAACGGTTGCGCTGCAACGCTGAGCTCGCTCCGGCGCTCGGACATGCCCAGTATCTGCGTCCGCTGTGCCGTTGGTGATATGCGTGCTGGCTCGCAGTCGATCTGCCGAGAGTTGGTTCGTGTGATGCCTAAGCCCGGCGAGGGTTTTGTTTGGCCCCGCGCTGCTTCAGACGAGGGATCAACGGTGAGCAGCATTGCCTGCTGCCAGCCGTCTGTATTCGATTGCGGAGACCCCTTCTGCACCCAGTCTGACTTCGGATGGATGTCTACAGAGGCAGACTATCACGCGATACCGGGTCCCTCCTTCCTCGAGCCTCAGGAGACGGCAGCAGAGCTGCTCGCGCGCACCTTCGTGGCGCCGTTGCGCAGCGGCGTGCCGGTGATCGACCAGCACACAGGGCTGCGGCCTGGACACATTCTGGAACTGGTCGGCGGGCCAGCCACCGCAAAGAGCGAGCTGTTGTTGCAGGTATGGCATCACGTGCAGCGATGGTGCGAATGTATGCTTGCCGACACCAGTTCTTCCATGCAGAAACTCGATGCAGGCCGTGCGAGGCACTGACAGGGATTATGTCGCCTGCAGACGGCAGTCAGTTGTGTGCTGTCCCGGAGCAACGGTTCGCCAGCAGGTGGCTGCTCTATCTTCATGTGCCGCCCCGGGTCCGCTTGTCGGCCCTGCCCTGATCGCCCAACCATACTCTGGTTACCGCAGAGCAGTGTCTGTTGCTGGACCTCAGCGGCAAGTTTGACATCGTCCGCCTGATGGCTGTTCTGGAGGACCGCGTGACCAGTCAGCACCCTCGCGACGCGCCACGGTGAGCGGTGAGCAGCAGCGTGATTGCTCGGGTCTGCTCGTGTGCAAGTCTTTCCTCCGTTGAGCCGTGCAACAGATGGGCAACGGTGCAGGGATGCTCCAGCCTCGCTGGAGGCTGAGAGCACGGCAATCAACGCCGCCCTGGCCCGACTGCACCTGGTGGGACATCCCAGCGCAGACGTGAACATTGTGTTCAGCTTCGACACGCGTACACGCCCCGTCTATGAGCCAACACTGAGGCCCTTTCAGACCCCGAGGTGAAGCTGTGTCAGACCAGCTGTGTGTGCCTGTCGCGCAGGTCCAGTGCCACAACAGCATGGAGCTGCTCGCTGCACTGGCCAGCGTACCGGCCGTCTGTGCATCGAACCCGGATCTTGGAGCTTTCCGACTGCTGTTGATCGACGACATCAGCGCCTTCCACTGGCTGGACATCGGCTTCCGTGCCGACGAGCCTGGAAGCATGTCCAGGTGCTTGATTGGCTGCAGAATGTGACCCAATAGCCCGCGCTTTGTTTAACAAGTGCTCACCTGGCTATGCTGTACCCGGCAGCGATGGAGTCCGGGGCGGTCTGCAGCGAGTGCACTCCGCGGTGGCGACCATGATACGCAAGGTGGCCATGCAACACAGGTACGCCGCATATTAGCATTTCAATCAGAGCGGGTGCGTGCATGTGGCGACGGACCTGAACATTGTATGCAGGCTAGTGGTGATCATAGCCCGCAGCACAGCCCTGCCCGAGCTGGGCCGGCCTCTGGCGGTGCGCTGCTACTGTTGCCGTCATAATGTGTGGGACCGAACACTGCTCAAAATCACCTCTAACAGCTTTCTTAGGCGCAGGAGTTGCCGACTCATAGGATGGCCATGTCACGGAGGGCTGACGCTGATGGGGTTCAGTTTGTTGCTCAATGGCAAGCAGCCAGTGCCATCCCGCAGGCCTTCATCATACAGAATGGACACATACAGCGATCCCAGTAGCCAGGAGGGCATAGTTGAGCATCTGTCTGCCTGCAGCGGCTCATACCCATCTGACCTCAGCTGCGCTGAGATGGTGGCAAGTCATCCAGCGTCGGCATCTCGGCCACTATGGACCCGTGCCGATCATCAATCTTCATGTCTGCGAACCATAGACACTCATGAGCTGAGCGGAGTGAGGAGCAAATTTGGTCAAAAGCACAGGAGCAGTTGGCGCACGCACGGTATGTGCCGCGGTCGGTGAGCCGAGCTTGCGCCACATTGGCCTTGATAAACTCAGCCGCATCCAAAGCCTCGTCGCAGAGGGAGGCAATGTGGGTTGCGTCGGTCACCGCCGCAGACTCCCGGAACCCCTCCCTGATCTGTGAGGTAGCGGCGCTGATAGCAGTGTAGTCGCTCGCGAAGGCTGCGCGCCAGGAGCGCACAGAAGCAAGCCATTAGGCGCGGATCGCTCGTCCAGTGCAATGCGGGTCCTCAGAAGCGGCGGGGAGGGAGGGGGGGGGGCGTTCCTCTGCGTCAGGTTCAGACTGGTCGACACACCTGTTTTCACGCTTCTCAGTAGTGTGCGGTAAGCTACAATTGGTGAAGGCATACTCCGTGCAACGCCTCAGCCGGCATATTACATGTTTGCTGAAGGCGACTCTGCGATGTGTGCCTTACAAATGTGCGATCAGCACTGCTTGATTCAGCAGTCGAGGACTGCTGCCAGGCTGTAACCTTGGACTCGACGGAGCAGTCAGCAATCGTTTCGCCACAGCAGGCCGTGGCACCTCGACAAACCAGCGGACCCTAGAAACCGTAGTTCAGTCAAGGTTCGGGCCATGTCTAAGCTTTCCCGCATCCAAGCTCTGCGGGCTGAGCTTAGCAGGGGCGAGCAGCTGCGTCGGCGCGGCCAGTTCACTGTGTAGCGAGCAGCGTCGCTGAGCTGGGCACCTCGCCGTTGCCGCCGTTGGAGTCGTCGTCGCTGCTGACGTCCTCGACAGTGGCCGTGATGCCGCCAGCCGCAGCCGCCCGGCGTGACGCCCCAGGCGCCGGCGTCTCGTCGACCTCGCTGCCGGTCTCGCTGCCGCTCTCCTCGCTGTCCCACTCGTCCTCGTCGCCCTTCTCCGGCTCGTCGTCCGCCTCGTCGTCGTCGTACGTCTCCACATCCTCTGCGCGACCGGGCGTGGGAGCGGCGTCAGCCGCAGGAACATGGCCAACTCAGCTGGGCATACTCTTTGTGCGACTTTTCCGGAACTACCTGGATATACACTCCAAACTTTCCAGAAATATTCCATACTCAAGAAGCAGGCGAGGAGGGATTCGAACCCCCAACACCGTGGTTCATAGCCACGTGCTCGAGTCCACTGATCAGTGCGGGGCTCATAGCGCCAGCTGCGTCTGAGCGTCCAACTGATGCAACGTGTCAGCATCGGCGGCAGGAGTGTGCGCGCCTTCTGGGTTGCCCTCCTCGTCAAGCGCAATGACGCGGGCGTTGCGCGCTGCACGACCCTCCTTCTCGGCGCGACTCAGCTCCGTCACCTGCATCCGGTGAGCACGCGTCAACAGCTCGTTTGACTTCCTGCGGCGACGATAATGTGCTGCGATAGCCAGTGCTTCAGGCAACCTTGGCGTACGAGTCGAGCCAGAGAGCAGACTTGGGACAAGCAACCCTACCAGCCTTTAAGATTCGTCATGCGGTCACCTTGAGCTTGACCGGCACGACGGCGTCGACGCCGATCCAGCAGTCGCTCATGACCAGCAGCGAGTACTCCTTGCGCCCCGGCACGATGGCCATGAACTTGATGTCCACCGTCTGCCGTTTCCTACTGTCGGCCTCCAGTGCGTCCTGAACAACGCAGCGCATTTGTGAGCAGATGATCGAGGTTCAGCATGTCATATGACAGCCTTACCTGCCGAGGGTGAAGCCTGGGACAACAAACCCTGGCATGCAGATGATTATCCAAGCCTGATCACAGCCTTTCGCATGTGGGTATTACTGGCCTTGGGCTGTACAGCGAGGCAGAGGCTTGGAGTGCAGATGGCAATTGCTCATGCGCAGTCGCGCTCACCGGCCTGACGCCATCTGCTGAATCTGTCTGCTGTGCCGCCCCGTTGATTGGGAGCTTTGCGCCTGCCTTTGGCGGCTTGGCCCGCTGAGAGTCTGCCTCCTCTGCCGCCAGAGCCTCGGCCTCCATGAGGCTGACGCGGGCCATGCCGAGGACCGCGTTCTCCGCGGGCTCCGCGAGTACGAAGTACCAGTACTCCTGCCGCGGCACCGGGTAGTGCGGCGCGTACGCCAGCACCCCGGACCCATCCGTGAAGAAGTCTGCAGGAGGCGCATGTTGTAAGGTGGCTCGGCTGAAGGGCTCAAGTGCAGCATGAGGGACGGTAGGTGTGCACAGCAGGCTTTGCGCGGGCGGGCATACGATCGGCAGCCTTTCATGTGACAGCAGCGAGGAGCACATCCAGAGTTACGGCGTAGAGACGAGGGGCCAGCAGAGATATCTGAGGTATCAGCACCGCCTCCTTGTCATCGACACAGTGACACAGGCTGGATATTGCAGCTGTGCAGTGCAACGGGTACCTGAGGTCCGGTGGCTGGGCCGCGTCAGCGACACATGCGCTCTGCAGGTGACGATGTCGCCCTCGAACACCTCCACGCTGGTCTCGCCCTCCACCACGCAGCTGGCGTCCACCGACACCGTCGGCATCGACGTCAGGCTCGTCTCCACCTGCTCCACCTGCATGGCAGCGATGCACAGAGCATGTGAGTGGTGGCAACTGACACATGCAGCCTGGGCATGGTCGTGCACCTGACAGTCCTTCTGCCAACATCAGATTGCCTCGCGTCACTAGACTTTGGGGGAGGGCCCAAGTAGCAATATTGTCCGTCTGGCTAGACTATGCAGCTCTTCAGGCCGAATTGTGGACACGATATGGTCACGAGGTGTGGGGGCTGCCAAGTGACGGCTGTCATTGATTCATGCTGCTCCGCGAGGCACCTGCTCGCCGGTGAGGCCGGCGGACAGAAGCGCTTCTCGGCGCTCCTTGGACTCCGCCGCCTGCATCTCCGCCAGCGTCCGCAGCTTCTTCCGGAACAGCTTCCGCAAGATGTCTGCATCCACGTGCGGCAGCTGCAGCAGCGGCGCATTGCCCTCCACCACGCTCTTGTAAGAGCCCGGATTGCGTCGTGCCGCCAGCGGGACTGCCTGCAGCGATGAAGTCCCAGAGAAGATATCAGTCCGGCAGGCTGAATTTGAAGGACCCTGGGGACATCAATGTGCAACAGCAATCCATGCTCTATGACGGATGCAATGCGAAGATATTGATTGGAGCCGCATACAGGCCATCAGGAGCACACAGAATTGTAGGTTGGCAGACACCTGTGTGAGGTGCTGTAGGAACTCTATCGCGCCGGCCGTCGGCGCCAGCCAGCCGCCCGCTTGCGACCGTGGCAAGACGGCGATCTTCACAATCTCCTCCAGCAGCTGCACCTCATGTCAACCAAACTTTGTACGGCAACCCAACAATCAGCCAAACCTCGCGCAACATGGTCTGCAGCATGACATGCTAGCGGCCAATGAGAATGAGATCCTATTTCCCACCACCTAGGTCGCGAACAGCATCACACCTGCGGGCTCTTACGCAGCACATATGTTGAATCCTTCTGCAGCGCTGCCGGCACTTCATCACGCGAAAGGTGGCCCAACAGCAGCATGTGCGCCTTCAGACATGACACTTTCCTCGCCCAGAACTGCTTCTTGTCCCGCAGCTCCGGGTGCAACCTACGACGAGGTGCACGGTGGCTGTTGATTACCGAATGCAGTTTGGCACAAGCAAACCGTGAATCACGTGTATGCAGTGTGGCAGTGCCTTAGGAGGCCGGACTCACAAGCATGCTCCGAAGAAGTGCCTTCGGTCAAGGGTGTGAGCCTCAGATACTGCACCTGAGCGTCTGTTTTCGCAGCTCCTCCACGGCGGGCAGCTGCTCCGGCAGCGTCGGCATGGTGATGAACTCCATCGCAACCGTCAGCGTGTCGGGGATGCGGGTCAGGCCCTGCGACTCCCGCACGCCCACCGGCGACCTGTGCGCGCATATGAGACCATACGTGATCATATCGTGCTGCGTGCTTGCGATTGCTCCGCTCTCAAGGCAGTATGCGATCACATACTGCTTCGAGATACGGACGCCAACATGACGGTGAGTGTGCCGACTTGAGATGGAGTTCGAAGGCCTGTGGAGGATGCACCATAGCACGAGCGCACCTGAGGAAGAAGTCATACGTCTCCTCCATGATGCCGTTGGGGCCGATATACTTGTTGGCGCTGAGCAGGTAGCAGGCGGCGATGCCCAGAGGCAGCAGGATGCCGCCAAACACGAGGCCCGCCAGCACCATCGGCGCTCTGCGAGACTTGGCATCCAGCAGCCAGTCCGGCAAGGCGATGCCCATCGTGATGGACTGCAGCGCAGCTCCCGCCTGGTCAGTAGCCATATCAAGCCTAGCGATAGCTAGAGAAAAGTGCTGCTGTCATTGGCATGCTCTGCCAAACAGCTGTGTGCGCATTGTATGCACAGGCCCACCTACTAAGAGGTGCATTGACAGGTGCATCACGCCACACAGATCCATGTCACTAGCTCCAGCGGGCATCGTTGGAAGTGCATTGCATGTCATTGCTCGTGTTATGATTGAGCAGACAAGCGCACCTGTGGCCCGTCGGGATGGCCATGCTCCTCCATGTTCTTCTTAGCGACCGGGTCCGACAGCGCCTTGTATGCCTTGACCACGAACTCTGCGAAGAACTTGCCGGCTGCCGGATCCGGGTTCTTGTCCGGATGGTACTGCAGCGACAGCTTCCTGTACGCGCGCTTGACCTCCTTGTCTGTGGCACCCCGCTCCAATTGCAGGATGGCGAACGGATCAAAGGGCTCCGCATCCTTAGCGGTCACCTGGTTTGTCGACACACAGACGCTATGAGTAGGTTTTCTACACATCCTGCTTTGCGAAGAGCATCTGCCATTGAATCCATGCGCATGGCGATCATCCACTGCCCTGGTGT
>JAABUX010009860.1_pt1 | contig 10758 bp, 9 predicted proteins | sample 5561851 | NCBI WGS metagenome assembly JAABUX01 (sample SAMN10711883, study PRJNA513361) | rock metagenome | isolation source: Antarctica rocks | place: Antarctica: Victoria Land, Richard Nunatak red sandstone | collected 2016-01-03 | reverse complement strand
CGGTGGTCCTAGTAGGGCGGGAGGATCACCGGTTGGCCGGGATCGATGCGCCGGTGGACAGGGGGGCCGTCCGGGGCGGCGCGAGGATTGGGGCCACCGTGAAGGACGTACTGACCCGGGCCCAGCTGCCACTCGTCCAGGGGGCCGGTGAGCGGACCCGGTCGCGTTGGGCCAAGGGCGTTGGGGGGTTCACCCACGGTGTGAAGGGTGATCGAGTAGGGCCGGGCGGGGTCGAGGTTGAGCGCCAGCAAGGCCAAGCGGCCGTCGGGTCGACGCACGGTGTAGGTGCGCACGAGCTGGCGACCCTGGGTATCCAGGGCGTCTGAGGTGCTCGGGTAGAGTCGGTGCAGTCCGCGCCCGCCCTGCACCCAGTCATCGGTGAGCAGGCGGGTCTCCCAGTAGGCGGCCACGGGCTGGCGGATGCGGTGGGCATCGTCTGCGGACAGGAGGGTGAGGTTGCCCACCGTGGCGCAGGCCACGGAGTCCTGCATCAGGGGGGAGGGCTCATAGCCGTAGAAGTAGGTCCCCGTCGCCCCCGAGGCCAGGGCCTGACCAACGGTGTCGGCGTCGAACAGCGCCCCCGGCAGATCGACCTCGGCCTGGCCGGCGAAGGCCGAGTAGCCGTACTCGGTGATGAGCACCGGGGTGCGGGAGGGCAGGCCGGCGACGTGCTGGCGGGCGATCTGGGCGGCCAGCAGCCCCGAGGATGGCGCGAGGTTGGGCGCCACCGCCCCGCACACGTCGTCGAACGGATACCACTCAAAGGAGAAGAACGACAGCTGCGCGGCGGCCCCGTGGGCGCGCAGGTCCTCCAGGAAGCGGCGCATGAACGAGCGCTGCCCGTGGCCATCGGGCCAGGACTCCCAGTCGGGGATCTCGGTGGCAAAGCCGGGGCCGCCCAGCGCGACCCGGGGGCCAACCCGGTGCAGCGCCCGGGCAAACTGGCGGTAGAGCGCGCCGTAGTCCTCAGGGGTCATCAGCTGGCCGTCGGGCTCTTCTCCCAGTTCAATTCCGCGCAGCGCCACGTGGCGGGCGCGCAGGTAGGCAAGCTCGGCGGCGGCGTCGCCGGGGGTGCCGTAGAGCATGGCCACCGGCGCCAGCAGGGGTAAGTGGTGGGTCAGGCCGCTGGCCAGGACGCGAGACAGGCTCGGCTGCTCATAGCTGGTGTCGCGGTCGCGGGCTCGATGCCAGGGATCGGTGGAGGAGGCGTAGGTGACGGTCTGCCCGTGGCGCGACGGATGGTGGCGCACGAGGTCGGTCAGGTGAACTCCGGCGAGGCGGCCGATGCCCAGTTCGCGCACGGCAAAGCCCAGTCGGTCGCGCACGTCGCGCGCCCCCGGGGCCGCGGTGTGGGAGCTGCGGGTGAGCAGGATGCGCACGAAGCGAGCGGCGACCGGGAATTGCGCCAGGCGCACCGTCTCCCGGCCCCCGTGGCCGGTGAAGCGCCCGTGGGGGAAGTCGACCCACGCCCCGCTCACCGGGCCGTTGATGAAGATGGCGTTGGCGCCCCGCCAGCGCTGAACGCGCAGCACCCGGGCAAACGGGCGCCCCCAGCTCAGGCGCAGCGCATCGACGGCGTCGGTGCGGCCGAGGTCGACGATCACCCACTGGGGGTGGGCGGAGTCGGCCTGGTGGGTGAAGTGGGGATCGAGGTAGGGGTCGCTCTTCCAGTAGGTCGCCGTCCGGCCGTCGTCCAGGCGCGAGTAGCCGGTGTCGTTGGCCTGGTCGATGGTGTTTCCCCGCCGGGGCAGGGAGTAGCCGTAGGAGACCGAGCCGCGTGGCTCCATCCGGGTGGAGGATGTCCAGTAGCCCTGATGGTGGCGAGGATCGCTCCAGTGCCCCCGCGGGTTCCAGTGCCAGGCCTCGACTCCCAGCTCGGTGCGCAGTCGGTAGCTGACGGGTCCCAGGCCGGCGGACTCCATCGTCTTTACGTTGCGCGGGGTGTAGATCTGGGCGGTCTCGCCCTGGCTATGGCCGTCGAGGCCGCCCCCGAGCGCGAGGTCGCCTCGGAAGGTGTTGAGGGGATGGGAGAGGTCGACGGTGATCGTCGCCGGGCGGGGGGTTGCCGCCAGGGCGCCGGGCGTCGGACCCGTGCGGGGACCCTCCGGCCGATGGTGCTCGTGCCCCCTGGCCAGGCTGATGCTGGCCAACGCCAGTGCCAGCGCCCCGGCGACGAGGGGCGTCGCGAGGTGGTTGGTCGGTCGCCTCATGACCGGCGAGCCTAGGGTCGCCTTGGGGGCCACAGGGGGATACCAGGTTGGCTCCGGGTTAGGGGATGTGGTGGGCGCTCAGGGCGGAGCCCTCACCGAAGCCGAGGGGCACATGGGCGGCGCGCTAGAGCTAGAGGTCGCGAAGCTCCTCGATCGCGGGGCGCCGGAGTGCTCGCAGAGTGAGAATGCCGGCCACCAGGACCGTCGCGATCACCGCGGCGGCGACGGCGATCAGATATGCCCAGGGAATCGAGAGCGAGTCCGGTGGGGGATCGAACACGCCGGTGAGGACATCGACGAGGGTGGCCGAGAGGGCGGCGGCAATTGCGGAGCCGAGGATCAGGCCACCACCGGTGACAAACGCCGATTCGCCCCAGACGAATCCGCCGAGCTGACGCTGACGGGCGCCGAGGGCGCTGGCGATCGCAAACGTGCGGCGGCGTTCCTTGAACCCGAGGCCGAGAGCGAGTCCGGTCGCCGCCGCGGCGAGCACGAGCGCGAAGCCGAGCTCGATACGCGTCAATCCTGAGAGCTCGACGGCGGTGAGGTTGGACCCGACGACGTGGCGCTGATTGACGATGTCGGTCACCGCGGCGCTGGAGCCCACGACTGCCTGGATGCGCTTGGCTACCACGGCGGGGCTGGTCCCGTCGGTCTGGGTGAGGAAGCTTCCCACCGCGTCGGAGCCGGTCTGGGCGGCGATATAGCTCTGATTGGCGATGAAGAACGAGTCCTTCGGCGCGGTCGGGAACTCCTTGGCCACGCCCTCGTAGTGAAACGCCACCGTGGTGAGCTGCTTGGTCTTGCCGTTCTGTAGGCGCAGGTTGATTCTGTCACCGCGGTGGAGCTGGTAGTCCTTGACGGTCTCGGCACTGACGAGGATCGCGGTGGGGTCCTTGGCGAGGATCTTCATCAGCTCGGCAGCGGTGCCGCCCTGAAACCAGCCGTTCTGGAGCTTTCCGGCGTTGGTGATCGTCTGGGGTGCCACCCCGAAGAGGTCCTGGAGGTCGGCGCCGATGTAGGCGTAGCGGTGCTGCAGCGGCTCGACGCTGCGGACACCGGGAATCCGCTTCAGCTGGGCGATGCCCTGGGCGGCGCCGACGGACACACCGGGAGATTGAGTGACGGTCACGTCGGCGCCATTTGACAGCCGCGCGTCGGCTTCGGCTTGGGCCTGGTAGGTCGAGTTGAATACCGACGTCGAACCGGCGAACGCGGCGGTCAGCGCGACCAGGGCGACGGCCCGCGCGAGCAGGCGCCGCTGACGGCTCATCGTCGACGCCACGGTCGGGGACAGCTCGCCCGCCAGGGGGCGCAGAGCCGCTGTGAGCGGAGCCCGGCCGCGGCTGAGCAGGAGATCGGCCAGGCGGTAGACGAGCAGGCCCGCGCCGATCCAACCGAGCACGGGTGCGAGCAGCGCGTACCAGTTGACCGAGACCTGGGCCACCCCCTCGGGGGCGAGCACCAGCTGGTAGCCGTTCTGGGAGGCCTGCCAGTAGATGAACCCAGCGATCGCCAGGCAGATGAAGTCCAGCCCGAGGCGAGCCCACAGCGGCGCCCGGGCAGTTCGCCCGATCTGGCGGCGCTGACCGGCGACCGTCAGCGAGCGCGCGTCGCGCAGAGCGGGCAGCGCGATCGATCCAGCGGCTATGGCCAGGCCGATCAGCGCCGCGCCGAGTGCCCACAGCACCGCCGATGCGGTCCCGGCTCCGAACGAGGCGGTGCCGAAGCTGGTCTTGCCGATCAGCAGCGCCGCACCGAGCCCGACGAGCACACCGATGACACCGGCCAGCGCCGTCTCGGCCAGGGCGATCCGCACCAGCGTCTGTGTAGACGCGCCCCGCGTGCGCAGCAGAGCCGAGTCGCGCCGGCGGCGCTCAGCGCCGGCGGAGGCGATCAGCGCGGTCACCAGTCCGGCGAGGATCGCCCCCGGTACCCCGAGGAAGAGGAACAGGATCTGCGCGTAGAGGGCATCCTTGCGGGCGGTGTCAAGCGCCGCGCCGATGTTGTCACCGACGAGGCCGGTGCCGGTCAGGCGGCTCTCGAGGTTGCGTGCCTTGGAGGCGACCTGGTCAAACGCCGCGCTCGGGCTGCTGGGCAGGGCGTGGGCGAGCGTCGCGTGGATCTGGGTCCGGATCAGCTCGGGACGCTTGGCCAGGATCGGAGATTCGACCTGGTTGAACGTCGAGTCCGGCAGCAGGACGACGTTGTCCGGGGGGGCCTTGGCCTGTGATCCGGGAGGTGCCCCGACGCTCTGAAACAGCGAATCGACGTAGGGCAGGTCAACGACGCCGCCGACGGTTATCCTGGCCGCGGTGGTGCCCGGTCGCGCGACGGTGATCGTGCTCCCGGGCGCGACATGCAGGTTGGACGCCGTCTGCTGAGCGACGAGAACCCCGCCGAGGTTGCCGGAGAGCAGGCGCAGCTCGCCGGGAAACGCGGTGGCGTAGCCGGCCGGGAGCCCGAGCACCCGCGCGGCGCCGGTGGTCTGCGTCGTGCCCTGGGTCGTGGCCGTGAGGCTCGGCGCCGAGGCAAACCGCACGGGCAGGGCGCGCTTGACGCCCGGGAACGCGCTGACCTTCGACAGCAGATCGGAGGCCTTCGCGCCCGGCTGGGCCTCGACCTGCCAGTCGATCGCCACGCGCGCGATGGCGCGCTGGGTCATCTTCGAATTGGTGGAGGACAGGAAGGTGCCGATGGCGGCGATCAACGCCACGCCGACGGCGACACCCAGCGCCGTCGCGGCGATCCTTGTCGGCCGATGGGCGACGAGGCCCCGAAGCCAGTTCAGCGCGACCATGTCGTCTCCCTCGTGTTGATCTGAAGCTCGCCACTGTGCATCTCCCAGCGCTCCGGAAGCCGCTCGGCGACGCTCAGGTCATGGGTGGAGATCACCAAGGCCGACCCGGCGTGCTCGCTGGCGGCGAGCAGGACGTCGACGACCGCCGCCCCGTTGGCGTGGTCCAGCTGCCCGGTGGGCTCGTCGGCCAGGATCAGGCTCGGCTCGCCGGCGAGCGCTCGCGCGACCGCGACGCGCTGGGCCTGTCCGCCGGAGATCTCCTCGGGAAGCTTGTCGGCGAGGTCGTGGAGGTCGAGCGCTCGCAATGCGGCGTGAGCCACCTCGCGAGCCTCCTGGTCGGTCATCCCACCCATCACCAGCGGCAGGGAGGCATTCTCCAAGACCGTCAAAGGGGGCAGCAGGCTCGGTCCCTGGAAGATCACGGCGACCCGGCCGGGACGCAGCTGCTCGCGGGTGCCAATGCTCGGCCAGCTCACCTCCCCCACCGTCGGGTCGTCCAGACCGGCCATCAGGTGCAGCAGCGTTGACTTCCCCGACCCCGAGGGGCCCACCAGGGCAACCCGCTGACCAACGAGCACCTCACAGTTGGTGGCCTGCAACGCCACCGTCGCTGTCGGGCCCGCACCGAAGGTGCGCGCGACGTCCTCACAGCGCACCAGTGCTCCTGAGCTCCTCGTCTCGGTCATGTCTGCACCCTTCCGTCCAGCAGTCGTATCTCACGGTCGACGCCCGCGGCGACCTCGGGGCTATGGGTGACGATCAGGACGCCGGCGTCCGCCGCGGCGCGCTCGCGCAGCAGGTCGAGCACCCGTCCTGCCGTCACCGAATCAAGCTCGCCCGTCGGCTCATCGGCCAAGATCACCGGTGGGTGGTTGGCCAGCGCCACCGCGAGCCCGGCGCGTGCGAGCTCTCCACCCGACAGCTGGGAGGGGCGAGCCGTCGCGCGATGCTCGATGCCGCACCTCTCGAGCACCTCGTTGCGCCACCGCACGTCTGAGGCGCGGTCGCTGATGCGCTGAGCCAGGGTGACGTTGTCGGCGACCGAGAGGTGGCCCACCAGGTTGGCCTGTTGGAAGAGCATGCCGATCCGGGCGCCGCGGATGCGGGCACGTTCCTCTTCGGAGCGCCGCGAGATCCGTACGCCGTCGATGCTGACGCTCCCCCCATCCGGTTCGTCGAGGCCCGCCAGGCAGGCCAGCAACGTCGACTTTCCCGAGCCGGACGGTCCGGTTACCGCGACGACCTCCCCGGGGGCGATCGCCAACGAAACGCCCTGCAGGGCCAGCGTCTCGTCGTCACCGGCGTGAAAGAAGCGGTAGAGGTTGTGGGCTTCGAGGACGGCGCTCATCGCGTGAACACCAGTGAGTCGGTCACCTTTCTCCACGGATCCACGTTGTCTGAGCCGGTGGGCGCCGACACCGTGATGACCACGTCTCGTCCCTTGTGCGCGAAGTCATAGCGCTCGATCGCGAGCACCCCGAACTTGCCGGTGACCGGATCCGGCGCGGAGTAGCCGAGGTAGGCGGTGCGGACGGCCGGACCGGCCTGGCGACTGACCGAGCTCACCGACTGGAGCTTGAATCCCTTGACCGTGGAGGCGAGCTTGGGCGCCACGGTGCTCCGCACCGAAGCCAGGGTGATCGGGCTGCGTGCCGGAAGCGCGGTGATCTGGACCTTGTTGAGCTTGTCGGTGAAAGCGACGATGGCGCCCGCACCGGAACGCGACCAGCCTTCGGGAACGCTCACCGTGTATCCCGCCCCCGGAACCGCGTAGGGGACGTAGGCCACCGTGTCGGGAATGTCCCCCGGGGGGAGGCTCTCGGGCACGTTCGGATTCACACCATTGCCGGCCGCGGTCGTCGAGCTCGACGGAGAGGCTGAGGGGTGGGCGGCCGAGGCCTTTGACCCGGCGCCCGGGGAAGATCCACAGCCGGTGACCAGCCCCCCGGCGATCGCGAGCAGGGAGAGGGTCTTCGTCATGGACATGGCGCCTCCAAGGGGTCGTCGGTTCATCGCCAGCCACGTTAGGGGCCCAAGTTCAGCGTCTGGTTCGGAAAGGTCAACGTCGAGTCAAAATCCCCGCGCCAGCTACCGTCCGGTCCCATGAGCGAACACGGGATCCTGGTCATCGAGGACGACGAGGCGATCGCCTCCGGCCTTGACCGGGTGCTCACCGGCCACGGATACCTCGTGAGTCGCCTCGCGCAAGGCGCCGGAGCAGTGCACGCCGCCGGCAATGGGGTAGCCCTGGTCGTCCTCGATCTCGGCCTGCCCGACATCGATGGACTAGAGGTCTGCCGCAGGCTGCGCGCCGCGCGACCAGATCTCGCGATCCTCATCCTCACCGCGCGTGAGCAGGAGTTTGACGTGGTCGCCGGGCTCGACGCCGGCGCTGACGACTACCTGGTCAAGCCCTTTCGCCTCTCCGAGCTGCTCGCTCGAATACGCTCCCACATGCGGCGCGCCGGCGCCCGGTCTGCCCGACCCGAGCAGCCCCTGGAGGTCGGCGAACTGCGCGTCGACCGCTCCGCGCGCCGCGCCTGGCTCGGCCCGCGAGAGCTGGCGCTGCGTCCCAAGGAGTTCGACCTCCTGAGTCTGTTCGCGGCCAATGCGGGTGTCGCCCTCACGCGCCAGCGGATCATGGAGGAGGTGTGGGACACCTCGTGGATCGGCTCGACCAAGACCCTCGACACCCACGTCCTGGGGCTGCGCAACAAGCTGGGCTCGGGTTCGATCGTGACGCTCCGAGGAGTCGGCTATCGATTTCAGGGGCAATGAAACGCAGGCTCGTGCTCGCCATCGCCGGCGTGGCGGCCAGTGCGGTGGTGTTGTTCGCCCTGCCGCTCGGGTTTGTCCTGCAGCGCAGCTACCGCGAAGAGGAGCTCCTGCGCCTCCAGCGCGACACCGTTGCTGCCACCCGCGCCATCGACCTCAGCTCCAGCCGGCGAGACCGCCTTGAGCTGCCCTCCTCCCGCGACCGACTCGCGATCTACTCCCCCGCCGGGGCGCTGCTGGCCGGTCAGGGACCGGCGCGTGCAGACAATGCGGCGCGGCGCGCGTTGGCTGCCAGGAGCCCGACCAGCGTGATCGGGCAGGGGACCCTCGTCGTCGCGGTGCCACTGCTCGCCGGCGAGCGCGTCACCGGTGTCGTGCGTGGTGAGCGCGGTCAGGGCGCCATCGCCACACGAACCCACCGCTCGTGGCTCGCCCTGAGCGGTCTGGGAGCCGCCCTCGTTGCCCTGAGCGTGGCGGCGGCACTCGCGCTGGGCCGGCAGCTTGCCGGCCCACTGGAAAGCCTGGCCGCGGTAGCTCGCCGGGTCGGCGAGGGCGATTTCGCCGCCCGTGCCACCCCCACCGCAATTCGCGAGATCGACGACGTCGCCATGGCACTGAACCAGAGCTCACGCCGGATCGAGGAGCTCGTCAACAGTGAGCGCACGTTCAGCGCCGACGCCTCCCATCAGCTGCGCACCCCGCTGGCCGCCCTGCGACTTGAGCTTGAGTCGCTCGCCCTGAGCGCGACCGACGCGCCCACCGAGCTCACAGCGGCTCTCGCGCAGGTCGATCGGCTGCAGGCCACGATCGAGACGCTCCTGGCCATCGCCCGGGGAACCCCCCGCAGCGAGCAGACCACCGACCTGACCGTGCTCGTGCGCGACCTCCAGGACCGCTGGCATGGCGCGCTTGCCGCCGAAGGGCGTCCGCTGCGCACGCAGTTCGAGAGCGGGCCCTCCCTGGTGGCGATCTCCCCCGCCGTCCTGGGGGAGATCACCGAGGTCCTGATGCAAAACGCCCACTTCCACGGTTTCGGGGCGGTAACGGTCACCGTCCGGCAACTGGGCGACACGCTCGCCCTCGAAGTCACCGATCAAGGCCCCGGATTTGGCTCTGACCCCAACGCGGCCTTCGCTCGGGGAACGGGCCAGGGCCACGGAATCGGCCTCGCTCTCGCCCGCTCCCTCGCTCACGCCGAAGGTGCGCGACTTCAGATCACCGATCCCGGCCCCGGCCCCACCGTTTCGCTGCTGCTCCCTGGCCAGGACGCAACGCCAACCGGGGAGCTGGCCCGACGTCGCACCGCGGGACAGGACCGAGGTCACCAGCCCGCCCGCTGACGCACCCGGTCAGCTCAGCCGGGCGCCTCGGCGCGAGCCAGGGCCCGGACGGCGCTGGCCATCCTCGCCTGTGCCGGGATGGACAGCCCGCCGGGAGGCAGCTCCACCACAAAGGCGGTGGTGCCGGGCAGGCCGTGGTTCTGCCAGCCGACCGCGCTGCCCGGGTAGCGGGGCAGGCGCCTGAGAGGCAATCCGCTCAGGCGGGCGAAGCGCCGCTGCACCGCCACGTCTGCGCCTGACTCGTCGACGAGTCCCAGGGGCTGATGAAACCACAGGGTGATCGTCGGATGGAGCCTGAGGATCAGCCGCTGGGCGATACGGGCTTCGGGCTCAGACAGCGGCGACGTCCTGGATACTGCTGGTCTCCCGGCCGCCCGCCACGTTGCCAGCGGTAGGGGAAGTTGCGGTTTAGGTCTACCCCGCGGGCGTTCTGGCGGGTACCACGCACGGCCCCGTCGGGGTTGAGGTCGTCGAGCATCCACAGGTCGACGCCGGGCTGGACGGGCAGCTCTCGCAGCCGTCGAGTCACGGCGAGCCCCGCGCGCTCGTCGCCGTGGATGACCCCCATCACCAGCATTCGCCGGTAGGCGCCGGCCGGCCGCCCACTCGCTGACGGGGCCGGGGGGCTGGCGACCTCGTAGGCCCAGATCGCACGTCCCTGGACCGAGCGGCCCAGCAGGAGGCGCCGGCGGAGCCCCCGGTGAATCGAGGCCGGGACCGAAGCAGGACGCGGTGGGCCGCCGGCTGCCCTGCTGGCGATCGGTGGGCCTGAACCTGAGCCGGAGTCCGCGCCACAGCCTGCGAGGGCGAGCCCCACGGCGAGGGCGCCCACGAGCGCGACGCCGGAGAGTCGAGCAGACGACGCGGCGGACGTTGGCAACATGGTCAGGAGATTGCCAGGCCGGGCCTGACGCCTCCTGAACGACGTTGCACGACAGCCACACGTCCGGTCACCGCTGGCGCGATGGAGCAGGTGAGTTTCCCCCCATGGGCCCGGGCGATGCTGCGCACGATGGCCAGCCCAGTCCGGGCCCCTGCTCGGTGCAGTCTCGGCGCCAGCCAGCGCCAGCTCAGCGGGCGCCGCGGGTACGCAGCACCGACATGGAGTAGGGCGCCAGGCGCAGCGACAGGCCCTGCCCTCCGGCCACCCGGGTGTGCGCGGGCGGATGATCGGGAGCCGGATAGCCCGCCGCGTCGCGGGGGTGCCAGACATACTGGGCGCCGCTGAGGGAGGACAGGTCAAGGCTCCCACCCAATCCCTGACCCCCGGCGCGGGAGGTCACCGCCACGTGCACAGTGACGGTGTGGGTGGGATCGAGGTTGAGCAGCATCAGCGCCAGGCGTCCGTCGGGCCGGCGCACGGCATAGGCGCTCAGGGCGGTGGTGGACGAGCCGGCAAGGGGCTGGTAGGCGGCGGGATAGAGGGTGTGTAGGCCGTGGCCGGGCTTGACCCAGCGCCTGGTCTCCAGTCGCGCTCCGAAGTAGGTGGCCAGGGCATGGCGGATGTGGGCCTGTGAGTCGGACTGAAACAGGGCCAGGTTGCCCCACGTGTTGCAGCTGCTCTGCTCACGGATGAGCTCGGCCGGCTCATAGCCGTAGAGGTAGGCGGTGGCGCCGCCGTCTGAGAGGAAGC
>JAABUX010009859.1_pt1 | contig 10758 bp, 11 predicted proteins | sample 5561851 | NCBI WGS metagenome assembly JAABUX01 (sample SAMN10711883, study PRJNA513361) | rock metagenome | isolation source: Antarctica rocks | place: Antarctica: Victoria Land, Richard Nunatak red sandstone | collected 2016-01-03 | reverse complement strand
CCACGTGGGCCGGCCGTACCTGGAAGATGTGCGCATCGAGGCCGACGTGATCGACGAGGTCAAGGCGCCCAAGGTGATCATCTTCAAGATGCGCGCGAAGAAGCACTACCGCCGCAAGACAGGCCACCGGCAGCCGCTGACCAAGTTCCTGATCACCAAGATCGAGCGGGCGTAGCCGCGGCGGCGGCGCGCCGCGGCGCGCGCGGCCCGCCGTACGGCGCTTCCGTCGCGGGGCAGGATGGGCCGGGCCTGCTCGCGCGCACAGCCACAACCTCTGGTGCTCGGCCGCAGGCAGGCTGCATGCAAATTGGCATGCACGGGGGCGCCGGTGCTCCCCAGCGTGCCACAGCATGAGCGCGTGCGCATGCAGCTCGCTGCGTGTGCTGTGCTGCCATGCAGCTCGTGGCGCTGCGGCGCGTTGCGGCTGCCATGCGCCTCATAACCAGCCCGCCTTGTAACCAAGCCAAACCTGGCATGTTTAAACCCTGAGGACACACCAGAAACCTCCTGACGCACGTCGAGCGCTTGTGCGAAAGTGCAAGCAGCCCACAGGTTGCTGACGGACTGAGAGACACACTGTGCTGATGTTACAGGGCCGAGCCCAAATACAACATGCACTGAACAGATACCTACAACCTGACCATCGCAGCGCTTTGCGCCGCACATACAGGGTCCCCGCATGTTGCCCAAGCCCAATATCAGTGCCCTGCCTAGCCAGCGCAGCAGCGCCGAAATAACGCCTGCACCCGCCTGCACACGCACCTTCCTGGTTACAGTGGCGCACGCCACCCCAACCCCGCATCATGCCTCCCCACAAGGCCTGCGATGCGGCCGGCTGGTGCAGCCACACGAGGTGCCCGCACTCTCGATCACAGGGGGCGATACTGGTACAGATGGGGCGCGGCCCGAGGCGCCTCAAAGCAGGCATACGCATGCAGGCAGTAATTCTATTAGTCAGCACGGGTCCCTGTTGAATACAACCACATACACATACAGGTCCCAGCCGACGTGGACGACACGCCCCTGGACGGGCGATGCACATATGTACCCTTGAAAACCTGCATTCTGGGCCATGCTGGGGATCTTGCAGGCAAGAGGTCGCCTGCTGCGTGTCTGGCAGCCGCGACGAAGCGCGCCCTGCCGCGCAGCGCTTTCCCAAGGACTGCCCCACACCCGGCAGCAATCAGCATGCACACCCCGGAAAGCTGTGTTCCAGGGCACCCCGATTCTCATGCAAATGGGTTGGACGCTGGCTGGCCACCCCGTGCAGAGCCAAGGCCCCCCTCCCAACCAGTAAAGCAGCAGGCCGCGCCTGGCCTGATGCCGTTCCTCAGCCTCAGCCTTGTGCCGCCCAGACACAGAGCTGTGAACCTATCCCCTAGGCCCTGACACTCCTCCTTTGGGTATTTCATGTTTATGCATGCGCATACGCGCCTGTGAGACATTGAGTGGGTTCCAAGTGCCTGCCGCGGCTAGCGGCGCCCGCCAAAAGCGCACTGGCCCCAGGCACAGGTTCATGTATGGCCAGCCAAACAAGCAGACCACAATCTAGCACTGAGACATTAAGGTCGCCGGCCGCAGCAGAGGGCGCGGCAGCGCCTGATACAGCCCACCAGCGCGCAGGTGCGATATCGCGCTCATTGGTCACAAAGATTTGCGGCCACAAGCTGCGGCAGGCGGCGCAACAGTCTTGGGCGCTACAATTGCTCGCCGGCATGGCCGCGAGCACGCTTGCTGACACAGAGGCGCCGGCGCCGGCCGGCGCCGGCGGTGCCCGGCCGCGCTAAGCCGCGGGCGCAGCCTTGTGCACGTTGATCACGAAGGGGTTGCCGGCGGCGGCAGCGGCGGCGGCGGTCGCGCCGACGTCCAGCTGCGACGCGCGCTCCCAGGTCGCGGGCGCCGCCCAGCCGCACTGCTGCTCCAGCGCCAGGTTGTACTCGTTGCCCTTGCCGCCCTTGTACGCGGAGGTCACGATGCGGAAGAAGCCCTGCGCGGCCGCGGCAGGGCTCGCGCGCTGCGGCCGGAGCAGGGCTTGTGCGCTGCGGCCGGCTTGCTCGCGGCAAGCGACAGGCAGTGGCGGAGCGGCTGCACGCGCATTGCTGTTTGACCTGGACATGTGCAGGGCTGCCGCCCTGGTGCCGGACGCACGAAAACCCCTGACAGGCGCCCAGGCACATGCTGAACACCACACAGGCGGTAGCACGCTGGCACCGTGAGCGTGCCACACGCACGCGGCTCAAACACAACCGCACACGGGTCGCGAGCAGACTGCGGGCGCTTCGGCAGCGGGCGCTTTGCTTGCTGCTGAGGGCTGGGCACACCTTCTCGCCCCACGGCTCGCCCCAGCTGTTGCGCACGATCCTGCGCCGTGCGCGCTCCCAGTCGACAGCCGCACAACATGCCAGCGATGACCATGCGCCATGCGTGCCCATGGTATCTAATGGTATCTAAAGGATGAGCGTACATGCTGGAAAGTCATCCCTCAGCATTCCAGTCCTTGATAGCAGGGACACTCGAGGTCTCGCACATACACTCGCAGGCATGCCGCCTGCTTCATGCGCCCAGACTGTGCAGTCCTCACATGCGCGAGAAGTGCAGGCGCCTGGTTGTGCAGAAAGCTGACCCACAGCGCTTGGCCTTCGGGGTGCCATGCACACAGGCAGGGCAGCCGCAGCGCCTGGCCTTTGCGCTGCCCATGCGTCTGGGCGGGGCGGCCGCAGCGCACCAGTACTCCACGTCGTCCTCGACGCCCCAGCCAATCACGCTGACGATGTGGTTGATCACGGCGTACGGCTTGTGCTCGGCGTAGATGTAGCCGCCCTCATACGCGTCCAACTTGGCCGTGGCGTCGATGCCGCACGAGATGGGGCCGCGCGCAAAGACCTGGCGCCAACGCAAGGCTCTGTGCTTGCGCGGAGTGCTGCAACAATTTATCAGGCCTGCCAGACTGATGCGCTCGATGGAGCCCGGCGGCGCGACACTTGCCGCCATCCTACACAGTGCGTCGGTCTGGGAGACTTTTGGGTTATTTCATGGTCGCGCAGAAGGGAGGAGAACACGACAACTTGCGCATCAGACGGCCACCTGTCACGTCCTCCCCCACATAGACGTGCGCCTGCGCGGCGCCACGCTATGGAAAGGAGAACCGGCGAACGGGTCCGGCCCGGCGCGCGCACCTCCGCCTTCATGGCCGCGGCGCCGTGCAGGCGCCCGTGCTCGCGCACGACCAAGCGGTTGTACTCCTTGAGCGGCGCGCAGCCCGTGCGCGGCCAGCAGGTGTAGCACTGGTCGCGCGCGTTGCACACCTGGCGCGCAGAGCGCGGCGGGCGCCTGAGCGTGCGGCTGCGGTGCCGGTGGTGGTCACTCGCGAGGATCGCCCGCAGCACAAGCGTACAGGCTCTCAATCGTTTGCTCGCCCTGCTGCACAAAAGGTGCGCGGGCTCTGTCTGCTGCTGCAGGCTGGCGCCGCATCCCCGCCCTCGGCGACAAAGGCGCTGCCAGGAAGTTTGCAGCTGGCAGCAGGGCGTGCAGTGAGCACGAGCCCCGCCCGTGCGCTTGCCAACGTGCCTCCAGCTACCCACGGGCGGCCTGCCGAGGACACCACCGGCGCAGCGGCAGCGTGCGCTGGCGCACCTGGTCAGTCGCCACGTAGTTGTTGCACGTCTCGTCTGGGATGCCCTCCGCTGCAGCGTACTCGTACACCTTGGAGTCCCAGCCTGCGCGCCGTGCCGCGCGACAGGCCTCAGCAGCGCGTCGCTCGCCCAAGCACGGCATCTCATCAGTCCGATAGAAATTTCCTGCTTTCGTCCTTGCGGTGCACACAGCTCGTTGCGCAGCCGCCGGTCGCGCGGGCGCTTTTCAGTGACACCCGTCACCGCGTCGACACAGCGGCGCAGCGAGTAGAGGCATGGAAGCACCTCCATGGCAGCTTCCAGCAAAGCCGCAGTCGATCACGTTCTGCACGCTGAGGTAGGCGCTAGGCCAGGCGCCCCCCTGCCAACCCCAAAACGCCCCTGTTAGTTTCTACACACATCAGCAGCTGACGCACAGAGCTGCTCAGCTGGTAAGGACCGGCACAGCACCAAGGTGCGCAGAGGGACAGGAGCCAGCAAGGGTGGACGCGTGCGGTCACCTGCAGGATGTTCTGCCTGTCTGCCAGAGCAGATGTTGCGCCCATGGCCCAGCAGGAGCCGCTGCACAGTCACGGCGAACAGTTGACAGCCGCACGCGAGAACTGATGTGAAAGCAGCACAAAGCAGGCTCAGAAAGAGTCGCTCAAGCAGGCAAGGGCCCGCTCACCAGTACTGCGGAATGTGCTGCAAGCACGCCACAGAAAGCGTGTCAGTCGACGGCCGCAGCAAGACATTGCTGCTTCAAACACTTGACGCGCACGGAGCAGCTGCACACCTGGTTGCGCGTTGTGGAGCAGTAGTTCGTGCCGTTGACGTTGCGCCTGGGCGAGCGACAGAATCAGGCACGTGCCAGGTGCACGAGCAAGCACGAGAAGGGTTGTGCATGGCTGCGAAGGCAGCGAGTGCCGGCTCACCAGTCCCACGCCACCGGCAGGTCCGACGCCTTGATGTAATCCTGGGGCAGCGGCGTCTTCCTGCGGGGAGCCACCGTCCCGGTCAGGCCGCGGTATGAAGCAGCCTCCCAAACGCCCGATCTGCTTGCCCGGAAGAGCAGCCGCAGGCTGCAAGACCACGCCTAGTGCAACCTCACTGGGACGGCAAGGCTTCTTGAGACAACATACGAGCAGCCTGAGGGCACAGCGCGGCGCCGCTGAGCGTTGTCCTTGTCCGAGCTAGCAGCCACTCCTGCACACGGCCGAGGCGCTCCCAAGCGGGGGCCGCACAGCAGCGGCTGGTACTTCGGGTCAGGAGTGATCAGCGTGGCCCACGCGGACGAGGCCTGGCTTGGCGTCTCGTCGAGCACGAGCGCACGCGCCACGCCTGCCAGCGCAAGCGCCCCAAGCAGCACGCAGCGCATCGCCATAGCCTTCGCCGCAGGCTCTGCTTGGTCTGCGCGGTAGGCTGGTGAACACAGGCTGTCTCTGGCAGAATTGACGGATAGCTTCGATGCGCCTCAGAGAGCAGCCGCTTGGGGAGGGGCCCTTCTGGAGGGGTCCAAAGTAATCGGCTAGCAGGCAGGCAAGAGGATATATGCACACAGAGCACACCACCATGAACAATTAAGAGAGCCTGTGCATGCGTCCAGTGATGAGCCGGCACAGAGTGCTGATGGCTTGGACCAAGTTCACGAGGCGCGGCTGCCTTTGAAGCCAAGGCCCGCCTCTCACTGTGAGGTGTTGACCTAACACTCTCATTTGAATGTCGCTGCAAGCCTGCACAGCTACATGATTCAAACAACTAGCGCAAATTGTAAAGGAGCCTGCACATGCATGCGCAGGCCCTAACGCAAAATCTCGCCGAGGCACCGAGCGCGTGTGCTCACACACATGCGCGCACGCACTCTACAGACACTCTCCCTTCAGCACTACTCCCGGGACCGCGTCAGAGCAGGCGCGGCCGCGCCGCGCGCGCGGGCACGACAGGCGGCCCTGCCGCTTTGCGCTTGCCCGCCGGCGCCGCGCCCGCGCCTGGTGCTAGGCTCTGCCGCTGCGCCGCCTGCGCGTGGCGCCGCCCCATGCATCAGCACAGGGTGAGAGTCTCCTGTCCTTTCCTGATGCATGCCTCCTATCCTATCAATGCCAGACTGCGCAAATGCCAGACTGCGCATTGCCAGTATGCGCATGCTGCTACACCCCTGACCAAGTGCAGCCCATGCGGCTGGGGCGGGCGCCGCGCGCACCGCGGCGGCGTCCGCGTCAGGCGCGCCCTGCACGTTGCGCCGGGCGCCGCCGCGCGCGGCCGTCTCGCACGAGTTGACCTTTGCCGCAAAGCGTAGCGAGCACACCGTCTCCTGCCGCCCGCCGCACGCCCGCACCATGTCGGAGTGCGGTGGCGCTGCGCGGGCGTGCAGAGGCTGCGCAGGGCGCAGCATGAGAGCATGAGAGCACAGACAAGCACCAAGTCGATGGCGTCCATGCCAGACAAGCAGATGGGAAGAGGCGGCGCGGCGGGGGCTGAGGGCCCCGCGCCTGCGCACTCTCAGGCTCGGGGTTGACGTTGACAAACATCAGCGTCTTGCCGCTGCCGCCCAGACAGGGCTGCGCAACCGCGCGTCGCACAAGCGTCAGCAGCAGCTGGAGCGCCATGCCGATGACATCAGGACGTTCGGTCACGTCGATCAGTTGATATAGTCAGGTTTTTGGCGCAAGTGCGGGGCATGCATGGGGCCGTGCAGCCGCCGCATGTCCCGGCATTGTGCACTGATGCAGCAGCATTAGCGTCACCGCTTGCAGCAAACGCGCAGAATTGCGTCCTATCAAGAAAGCGTCGCCATGCGGCGGCGTGAGGTGAAGAGCCGCGGGCGACATGTTTGGCCTTGACCTCGAGGCGCGGAGCCAGGTCCCAGGCGCGCCTGCAGCAGCTGCGTGAGCTTGGAATTGCGGTAGGGCACGTGCGCGCTCCGGGCGGCCAGCGCAGCAAATACGTCGCCCAGCGCGCTCAGCGACCGGTTGATGGAGCACGCCTCCTTGGCGCGCTGGCCCTCCGCGCCCGAGCGCGCCAGCCGCTCGCTGCGCGCGCGCAGCTCTGCCTGAGAAACCACCCGACTGCAGGTTTTGCAGTGACTGAGCTTATGTGCCCAGCGCGCCGGCCGCTTGCAACGTGCGCGCAGCGGTGCCGGCATGCCGCAGCTTACGACTGCGGGTTTCACAATGGACCTTGCCTTCGCACACTCATTGTCCTCACGCTCCTTGCGTGTCCCGGTGCCTTGAGCCGCTGCGCATGCGCAGCCCTGGCAGGAGCGCGCGGCCACACCGAGGCACTGTGTGCATCGCAGCCTTTTGCGCACACCAAACCCCCAAACTGTACCCCACACCAGCGCGCGCCTGCCGGCCAGGTCCACCAGGTTGAGCCCGCCAGTGAGCCGCACGCCGCTGGCCGCGTGCGCGCCGGCGATGTTGAGCATGAAGACGCTGTGCGAGCGCGACGAGGCGGCGTTGAGCGCGGTCGCCTCGCACGCGCGCGCGGCCGCCGCGCGGCGCACCAGCGCCGCCGCGGCCTCCGGCGCGGCCACGGCCACGCGCGTCGCGCCCGCCACCACCGTGTGCCCGCCTGCGCCTCCCAAAGTTGGCAGTCGGCATGGGCAACAGGTGCCTGATATAGCCACTGGTCAGGTGCTGGACCGTCACAGCAAGTAAGCACATCAGCGTGCTCCTCCATGCGCGGCAGTACTGGCAACGCGCTCGCAGGCGCACAGACTTCTGTTCCCGGCAGGCGTCCCAACCCAAACGCATATCAGCTGTGGCCGACACGAAGCGCTATCAGCTGTGGCTGGAACGTGAGCGCGCCGTCGGCCGCGTGCTTGATCGCGCCGTCGGCGAGGCGGCCGGCGTCGCCGCGGCGCGGCGGCTCGGCCAGCAGGTCGCGCAGCGCCTCGTTGTACACCTCGATGAACGACGCCTCCAGCGCGTACTCCCAGCCCTCCGCCTTTAGCGCGCGCACCGCCTCCAGGATCTGCGGGCCGCAGGCCCTGTTAGGGTGTGCCGCGGCACCTGACCACCGGCGCCTGCAGCGTGGCGTCCCAGCGCGCGGCCTTCACCGTGCGCGCCGCGCTGCAGGGTCTGCCCGGCCCTGGCCTTACAGGGTCACAACTTACCCTGGATGCCAGGGCATGCGTGTACGGGCAACAGTGGTTCGCCTCCAGCATGCACCCGACAGACATGCAAGCTGTTGTGGTCCTGATGGACGCAGCCCGCCAATGGCACATGCGTGCAATGGAAGGACGCTGCGGGCCCTCTGCGCCGCAGCGCGACGCATGCGCGAGAGCGCGTCGCGGCCCGGCAGCGCGCGGCGCGGCAGGGCGGGGCGCGCCTTGAAGACGGAGCGCGGGATGATGCCCTGCGCGTCCGGCGCGCGCCCGCCCTGCATCGTGTGCGTCTTCCCGGCGCCGCTCTGCCCGTAGCTGAACAGGCACACCTGCGCGCGCCGCCGGCCGTTGGGCAGCGGCCCACGCGGCGGCTCCCCGCACCCGGCCCGCATGCCGCGCGCCAGCATGGGCCCTCCAGTCAGGGGATTTTGCGCGCACAGCAGGCCGGCAGCATCGCCTCGCGGCATCAGCTCACGGCGACGGCGGCGCGATGCGCGCGCGCGGCGTGACCTGCCTGGGCGCCGCGCAGGGGCGGTTCAGGACAGACAACCAAACACAAACCCAGTAAGCGATGCCGGGGGGCTGCCATAGGGTAGGGCTGGGGTAGGGCTGCATGGATAAGGTATAATGCGCGCCTTGTAGCCGTCCAGCGCGGACTGTACCAGCTCGGCAACCTCGCCGAACACCTCGGCCTGGCTGGCGGCCGGGCCGAACACGCGGTCGAACGTGAACGCCTGCTCGCGGCCCTCGGCCGTCAGCCGCACGCTCGCGCCGTCCGCGCCGAGCGCGACCGCCGAGCGCGGGTGCGGGCGCAGGCGGCAGAACACGCGGATCTGCGCCGCGCCGGGACGCGCGGTCAGGGCGGCGTCGCAGGAGCGGCGCGTGCCAGGGCCTGACTCAGAGCCGTCTGCCGTCGGGCCGCGGGAGCTACCTAAGCAGGCCCAGGCATGAAATGTGGTGCTTTCCTGCGATCAGACTTCCATGATATGGCGTTCGCAAGCTGTCTAAGACTGCTGCGCGCACAGCGCCAGCACCCGCCGCCTCGGCCCCGTCCGCTGGCGCAGTGGCGCCACGGCGCCGGCGCAGACACAGCAGCCCAACCTGCCCAGCCCCCCGGATTTGTCGCCCTGTCCAGCGCTCAGGCCGGGGAGGGCGCGCGCACGTTGCCGCGCAGCTCGACCAGCTGGTTGTGCAGCGCGCGGCGCTGCGCGGCGCCCTCCGCGGCGGCCGCCTCCAGGCCGGCCACTCGGCTGATCAGGCGGCCCAGCATCTCCGCCTGGTCCAGGCTGCCCGTGCCGATCGCCTCCTGCAGCGCCTCCATCTCGCCTGCGCGGCGCGCGGGGCCTAATCAGGCGCGGCGTGCGGTCCTGATCAGGCGCGCCCCCTCACCCCGCGCCCAGCGCCTCCATCTCGCCTGCGCGGCGCGCGGGTCCTGATCAGGCGCGGCCCGCGGTCCTGATCAGGTGCGCGCCCTCACCCGGCGCAGCGCTGCCGTCTTGCCTGCGCGGCATGGGTCCGCCACGCCGCCAAACTGCACAGCGCCGGTCAGGCAGCCAGGCGCCGCCGGCGGCGCGCATGCCACTGCCCTGTCTGCAGGTCGTGCGCTGGTCATGCATACGCCTGTGCAGCTGTCCAGCCCATATCGATCCCGGCTCCCGCTCGCGCCGCGCCGCGGTGCGCTGTGCGCATGCCATGCGCTGCGCGCGCGCGGGCCGGGCGCCCGCCGCAGCACCTCAGTGTGGCCCGTGCCACGCCTGACGCTGCTCTGGCAAGCGTCACGAGCGAAGGATACGCGTGAGCGCGCTCACCGCCAGCGCTGGCCTGCTGCGGGCTAAACACGCAGCGCCGGGGGCGGCGCACCCTCGATGCGCGCCAGGCGGGCGGCGCGCTCCGCGGCAGCGGCCTGCGCGGCCGCATGCGCGGCCGCCGCGGCCTCGGCCTCCGCGCGCACAGCCGCGGCCTCGGCGCGCGCGCCCTGCGCCTCCGCAGCGGCCGCCGCGGCGGCCGCCTCCGCCTCCGCCGCCTGCGCGCGCATCCGCTCGGCACGGGGCTCCAACTTGATCAAGAACGATATCTTCTTTGCACAGGCTCCCGCGCTGTGCAGGCCAGCACACGCTCCCGGAGAGGCGCACGCGCGGCCGCGCGCGCGCGCCGCCGCTCGCCGGCCTTGGCGGCCGCTGGGGCGGCTCGGCAGATCGAGCAACAACCGCGTCGTGCACCACCCAGCGCCCTTGGCACGCCGGCCGCCGCCGCACAACATGCAACCACGCACCCAGGCCAGGCGGCACCGGGCGCCCACGGAGCAGCGCGGCGCGCCTGCGCCTGCAGGCGCTGCTGCGCGTCGGCCGCGGCGGCCGCCGCGGCCTCCAGCGCCGCGCGCGCCTCCAGCGCGCCGCCCAAGCCGGCCTTGAGCGCGGCCTTCTCGGCCGCCAGCGCCGCCTCGCGCGCCAGCGCGCCGTCGCGCGCCGCCTGCGTGCGGCCAGGGGGACCCCACGTCTAACCCCGCCCTGTCCTGACGCCCTGTCCGGATGGTGCGGGCGGCCCCGGCGCTGAGCTGCTTGGCGCCGCCCGCGCTCGGCCGGCGCGCCCGGGGGCTGCCTGCCCCAAGCGAGCAAACATACTGACGAGGTCGCCAGGCAGCCGGGCCGGGGCGCTGCTGCATGCGTGGCCCTGGCTCGGACGTGTTTTGCGGACATGATGAGATACGTGCTCGGTATTGTGCAGCCCCTCATGCACACTGGCGCATGGCTGCAACCCTAGGGGAGGTTGCAGCGCCCGCGTCGCGCCTGCAGGCTGGCGCGCTCCGCCTCCCAGCGGCTGGCGGCGGTGGCGGCCGCGGCGGCGGCCTCCCGAGCGGCTGCGCTGGCCGCAGCGCCCGTCGCCGCCGCCGCGTCGCGCTCCGCGGCCGCCGCCGCGCGGCGCTCGTCCGCGGCGGCGGCCTCGGCGCGCGCGCGAGCGCGGTCGGCCGCCGCCGCATCTGCCGCGCCGCGCGCCGCCGCCGCGTCCGCCGCCGCCGCTGCCTGCGCCGCGGCCAGCAGCCGC